>Ga0315282_10001146_pt1 | contig 50985 bp, 34 predicted proteins | sample YL17G07_20_MG_FD_203693 | JGI IMG/M metagenome (GOLD analysis project Ga0315282, IMG submission 203693) | Sediment microbial communities from Yellowstone Lake, YNP, Wyoming, USA - YL17G07_20 | ecosystem: Environmental > Aquatic > Freshwater > Lake > Sediment | place: USA: Wyoming | collected...
GCCTTGAGTTCACGGGGTGCTGTCTTGACGACGAGTGGAGCGTGAGCTGTGTCGTCCATTGCGGACAAAGCGGGGACCTCACGTTTGGGCCCACGTCATTCGACGTGCGGAACTTGTCGGTGGGTGACATGAGCGTGACGGGCGGCGGCGACGACATCGAACAGAGCGTGGTGTTCGTGTCGGTGGCCGCTACAGCCACGGGCACTACGTTCACGGTCGTCATGCACGACGGCATCGAGGTTCTCCCCTCCGGGGCCGATCCGAACCAGTGGGTTGTCGACGCGGCGCTCACCCTCGTCCCGCTGGTCGGCGGTGCCCAGGTCGCGACCACAGCTTCCGGCGCGGTTGCCGACTCCACCCTCCTGATGGGGGCGATGGACGATATCCAGCCGGGGCTATACTACAAGAACGTCACCGCACACGAGCGGATGCTGTCCGCCCCATCCGGCGGACCGGACACAGCGCAAGCGCACTCGAGCCAGCTCACCATTACGTCCGCGACTCGCGACGGGTTCGAGTGGGGTGGCGAGCGCGAGGGAAGCATCGGCGTACACCTGCATACCGACCCGCCGTCGGTGCACCCGACTGCCTCACTCGCGATGGTCCGTAGGCCGGACGGGAGTCCCGGGGCCGTAGACGTTGACATGCCGACATCCTCGGACGAGACCGTGACAACGTCATCAGTGTCGCTCGACCTTGGCGGAACCTACCAGTACGGTCTGACCCTCAATGACGAGGGCGGTAACATGCACGACGATGCCGTCCGGTGGGCGGTGCCGAAGCCGCTCAGCTTCACGGTGCCGGCGTGTGCGCACTTTGTGGGGACAGACTACGACGACCTCGACCATGACAAGATCGTGGACCCTGGCGAGCCAAAGGAGCCTTCAGGGTACAACATAGCCGACTGCACGACCGGTTACGGTGAGTTGGGCGAGGTGGACGCCGTCCCCCCAATCCTGAACCTGCAGACGTTCTATTCCGGCAGGCCGGAGATTGGGGAGCGAGGGGGAGTGGTGAGCGAGGGCACGCACGACAACTTCCTGGCTGCATGCCTCGACGATGACATCGTGCAGTTCTCCGGCCACGGCTTCGCCGACGGCATTGGACTCCGCTTGTCGCGCCTAAGGGGCGACCCGCCGAACCAGTACACGCAGTCCGAGGAGTGGTTTGTCAGCAGCGACATCGTCTCGGGAGGCTTCGCCCAGGTCCGGGTCGCGGTCATTGGCTCGTGCAACTCCATGGACGGGAACGACTCGATCGGCCACAAGTTCGTGACCGTCGGCGGAGCGCAGTCAGCCGTAGGGTACGTGGGCCATATCCGGTTCGACGCGATGGCGTGGGTGCACGCAAAGCTGTGGTATTACCTGGCGAAGGAGCAGCGCACCGTTCAGTGGGCCGCCAACCAGGCCAGGGAAGACTACAAGACGGCTTACGACGAGGAGCAAGAGATCGCAACCGGCGTTAGCGGCATTCACGTGGCCCCTTCGCCGTGCTCCACCGTGATCTACCCGGCGTTCTGAAGGAGGGGTCGGACGATGACGCGCATGAACCTGATCGGAGTAGCTCTCTTGACGGTTGGCCTAACGGCCGCGGCGCGATGTGACATCACCGTCGATGAGGCCAGGCGGATCGCCGAGAAGCACGCTGGGCACTCTCTTGCAGGGGGCCGGGTGACCGACCGTGACCTGGAGGTGGTCCATGCCATCTCCATCGACGATCCCGTCACTCCCGAGGTAGGACGCACATACTCGGTCGATCTGACACATGGGACCTTCGACGGCTGGTTCCAGTCGTCGGACGGCGCTCCGCCGGATGCGCAGCCTACGCTGAGCGATGAGGAGGTGCTGCGGATCGCCAAGGCCGCACTTGCGGAGCACATGGGGCCGGCCGCCGCCGATGTCGAGTGGCGCCTTCGTGAGGAGTCCGACAACGTGGTGAAGTACTACTGCCCGGGGCCGAGGCTGGGCGACCCGCCAAGGTCGGGGTTGTCTGCTTCGGGAAGCGTCGAAGTCTCCCGCAGGAACGGAGCGATCATGTGGCTTTCCGTGGACATGCCTTGGTCCACGACGCCCGTGCCAGTCAATGTCAGCGAAGAGGAGGCGATACGCATCGCCAAGACGGCCGTGAAGCTCGACTGGCCTCCAAGTGACGAGCCGCTACTGGTTCAGCGGGGAGACAGGGTGACGTGGTACGTGAGGCTCGGCCGAAAGGGAGGGCAGGAGAAGACGTGCGACATCGACGCCGCGACAGGCAAGGTGCTTAGCACGAGCTCCATGGGCTCCGCCCGACCTAGTGGGCACACGGAGGATGCGCCCCCAACCGCCGGCGCACCAGGGCTCGCGCGGCCGTCAGCGACATCGACACCATCCGGAGATGATGGGCTACAGCCCGCCTCGGCCGTTCCTGCCGCGCCCGCGTCGTCCCAGCCCGCAGGGACAGCGCGCACGCTTGTGATCGCCGTTGCTTCAACAGCCTTGGTCCTCTGCGCCGGCAGCGCACTCCTTCTTCTCCGCCGCCGTCGGTAGCGCGTGTTTCCTATCCCCCTGCCGGCCGCGCGCCGGCAGGGGGATAGTTCTGCCCAACGAGGCGACGCGGCAGTGGGCTCAATCCCACCGTCTCCGGGTCAGCCCTCACTCCAGCCCTCCCGGTAGGAGAGGGAGTTGGTTTTTGACACCCTCCCCGTCCAGTCGTACACTCCGCGCGACTCGCGGGGCCCCGCCGGGGCCCTTACACTCACCTCGCAATAGCCATAGGAGGATACGCGATGGCCGGGCTGGGACCGCAACGCAGAGGCCTGCTGCTGATATGTGACGGGCTGGGTGACCGCCCGGTGGATGCACTCGGCGGAGCTACTCCGCTCGAGACGGCGAAGACCCCCATCCTGGACGGCCTCGCCGCGGCCGGAGCTTGCGGGCTCATGTTCCCCATCGCTCCGGGCATCGTGGCCGGGAGCGACACCGCACACCTCTCAATCCTCGGCTACAACCCGCGCGAGCACTACACGGGCCGGGGCCCGTACGAGTGCGCCGGCATCGACATGGAGGTGCGCGAGGGCGACGTCTGCTTCCGCGTCAACTTCTCCACCCTCTGGGTCGGCGACCCGCGCTACCCCGATCCGAAGTACGACCCAGCTACCGGCACACTCGCAGCGGCTGTGCGCGACCGGCGCGCCGGCAGAATCGAGCATGGCACGGATCAGCTCGCGGCGGCCATCAATGGGATCGAGATCGACGGCGTCCAGGTTCTGTTCAAAGAGTCCGTCGCACACCGCGCGGGCCTCATCCTGCGCGCTCCCGGCCTTGGCCACCTGGTCTCGGACAGCGACCCGCACGCGAACAATGAGCCCCTGTGGGTCGCCAAGGGCGAGGACGAGGCGTCCCAGCGAACGGCCGCGGTGCTGAACAAGTTCGTCGCCAAGTCATACGAGGCACTCAAGGACCACCCCGTGAACCTTGCCCGCGTCGCCAAGGGCGAGCTGCCCGCGAACGTCGCCCTGCCGCGCGGCGTCGGCACCGCGCCGAGCGTGTCGGGCTTCGACGCGGCGAACCACGTGAAGTCGGCCTGCATCGTCGAGACGGGCCTCATCCGCGGGATCGGCGTCTACCTGGGGATGGACATCGTCGATGTCCCCGGCGCCACCGGCGGGCTCGACTCCGACCTCGGCGCGATGGCCGGGGCGATCGTCAAGGCCTTCGAGGAGCATACCTTCGTGCTCTGCAATATGAAGGGCCCCGACATCGCAGGCCACGACTCGGACGCCCCAGCCAAGGTTAGGATCATCGAACGCATCGACGCCGCGGTTGAGCTCATCGTCGACGCCGGCATCTCCGACCTCCTGATCGCGGTTACCGGCGACCACTCGACACCGATCGAGCGCGGCGAGCACGGTGGCGACGCGGTTCCGTTCCTGCTCTCAGGGCCGGGCGTGAAGCCGGACGCCGTGGCGGAGTTCGGCGAGGGACCGTGCGGCACGGGGGCGCTGTGCACCTTCTGCGGCGGCGCGGTCATGCCCATGATGACGAACCTGATGAACGTGCAGCCGAAGTACGGAGCGTGAGCGTGCATCCCGAGGCGGCGGGCCTGAGCCCGTCACGTAAGCTGGGGGATAGATGATCCCCGGCCTTGAGCGCGTCCTCCTGGGCGGCCGATTCCCTTTTCCGACCGACATCGTGCGTCTGCGCACGGCCGACGGCGTGGAGATCACGGCCTATCACCACCGCGGTGGACGGGAAGCCGCGGTGGTGATGGCGCATAGCCTGGGTAGCTGCGCGCACCGGAGGAGCCTCGGGCGGCTTGCCGATAGCCTGCGTCCCGTCGCCGACCCCTTGCTGGTCGACCTCCGCGGACACGGGGCCTCCGACGGGGTTGTCGACGGCCTCGAGTGGCTCGACCTGTCCGCCTGCGCGGCCTACGCGACGGACTGCGGCTACCGCCGGGTGCACGTCGTTGGGTTCTCGCTCGGCGCCCTCGCGGCCCTCAAGCTGGCCGCCGAGGAGCGTGGCGCGGCGTCTGTGACCGCGATAAGCCCACTCGGGCCGAGGGAAACACTGAACCGGGCCGTTATGCTCTACGGTTCGTGGGTTGGGCGACTCGCCACCCGGCTACACGGCGGGCGTCTGGCGCGCCCGGGACAGGCCCGAGGTTCGGACTTCCCTCTCGGCCAGGAGCTTGCCCCGGCTGTGGCGCCGATGCCGCTGTTGGTCATCGGCACGGAGCGGGACTTCCTGTTCACGAACCGCGACGCGGAAGCGGTGTACGCGGCCGCGCGCGAGCCGAAGGCGCTGCTGCTGCTTCCTGGCAGGCGCCACGGACCTCTTGTCCTGGAAGGTTTCGAGAGACGTGTTACTGAGGCGATTCTGGGGCACATAACCTCCGTGGAGAATGCCTGCCAGACAGTCCACTGACATCTCGTCCGGCGGGCGAGGCTGGAGTCCAATACACTACCTGAGTGTGCCGCGTGGCCGACCGTTGGTCGCGCGGCGTTCCGTTGTTTGGACGATTGCGTTGACACATATCGCCGCTACTCACCACATCACCCGGGCCGGCAGCCGTCGGCTCGCGGCGGACAGACCCTCCCGTCATGTGCTCCGCTCGATGCGCCTCGTGACGCTCGCCTGGGCGTTCGGAGCGATGTGGATGCAGATCACCTGCGGAGCCGCCCTGACACGCTACGCCAAGGTGCTCGGGATGCCCGCGCTCGGCTTCGGGCTCCTGGCGGCCATGCCCTACGTCGGCAGCCTCATGCAGCTTCCGGCCAGCTTCATCATGGAGCGTTACGGCCGGCGAAAGCTCTTCTTCATGACCGCCGGGGTCATCCACAGAGCACTTTGGGTTCCGATCGCGGCGATCCCGTGGGTGCTGCCCGCCAACCTGTGGTGGGTCGCCCTGCTGGCCTTCATGACGGCCTCGTCCGTCGCGGCCAACATCTCCTCCCCGGGCGTCATGGCCTGGTTCGGCGATATCGTGCCGCGTCCGCTGCGGGGCCGGTACTTCTCGAAGCGGATGCAGGTCGGGCAGCTCACCGGCCTGCTGGCCGTGCTGGCTGTCGGGTTCGCGCTCGACAAGGCGCAACTCGTCAGCCAAACCGCGCTTCAATGGACCGTCAGCGGCGTCCTGGCCGCGGCCGCCGTGTTGGGCGTCGCGGACTTCCTGGTCCTGACCCGGGTGCCCCACGCGGACATCCGCGACAGGGACGGGAGCGTGAACCTCTGGACGGTCCTTCGCGAGCCCCTCGCGGACCGCAACTTCCGCCGGTTTATCGGTTTCAGCGCGACGCTCACGTTCGGGGTCGGCTACATCGGGCCGTACATCTGGCTCTACGTGTTCGACGTGGTCAAGCTCAGCAACTCGGCGGCGAACCTCGTGCTGGTGGCTATCCCCTTGCTTGTCTCGCTGCTGAGCGTGCCCTTCTGGGGACGGATGATCGACCGCTTCGGACGCAGGCCGGTGATGCTGATCGCCGGGATCTTCATCATTCCCGGCGGCGCCGCGTGGATCTTCATCAGGCAGACGAACTGGCACATAGGGTACCCGCTCGCGAGTGGCGCGATGTTCGCATTCCCAGGGCTTGACCTCGCCGGGCTGAACCTGCTGCTCTCCCTCACGACGCTGCCGGGCAGCCGGCGTCCGAACAGCGCCTATCTCGCGGTCTTCGCGGTCACGGTAGCGCTCGCCGGCGCGCTCAGCGGGGTCTTCGGTGGGATCGTGGCCCGCGCGCTGTCCGGCTGGGAGGGCGTGTTCCTCGGCTGGCCGCTCACGTACCACGGCGTGCTGTTCCTGATCTCCGGTGGGCTGAGAGGGCTCTCGCTGCTGTGGCTCATCGGCCTCGAGGACAGGGGCGCACACGGGCTCCGAGACACGTTGCATCAGATCGGAGGCGGCGCGCGTGGCGGCGTCGGGCGGGCTCTGGTGGCGACGGGCCGTGTGACCCACGGGCTGGCGGCGGCGGTGAGCTCGAGCCGGTTGGCAATCGTGTCCAGCATGCGCGCGCCGATCTCCTTGTACCGCTCGCGGGTGAGGACGTTGGCCTTGGCGAGGGCGTACGGCACCTCGAGGGTCACCGCGCAGATCCCATGCTCGCGGGCCAGGTACGTCGCGAAGCTCGGCGATTCCCACCGGGACGGGTAATTCGCGACCCTTGCCTGCAGGTCGGCGCACAGGCCCGCGTCACGCAGGCTCGCGGAGAGAGTCTGGCACCACTCGTCGGCTTCGACCCTGGCGCGGGTGCTCTTGCGTACGTCCGGCACAAAGAAGTAGGCGCCCTCCGCCTCGCAGGCCCCCGGCGCGTGGAAGTCGATGGCAAGAACGGGCTGGCAGCGCTCGCGCCAGCGGAGGATGTCACCCCTGATAACGACGACCTCGTGCCTCATCGGGACGGTTCCCCAGGCTCGGTTGAGGTCATAGGGGAAGTTGTCCTTCCCGTAGTCCCCCTGCTCTACACCGTCGATGTTGGCCAGCGGCACCGCCCAGATGGTAAGCGAGCCGCTCAGGGATGCGGCCTGGCGCAGGAAGCCGTCGAGGACCCACGAGCCGGGCGTTTCGCCGGAGTGCTGCCGAGAGATGAGGTAGAGCCCCGGTTCGCAGCCACCCAGCTCGCCGTAGTCGCTTGACAGGCGGACGATGGGCCTGCCGCCCTGGCTCACGCCGATCGCGTCGACGCGGTAGGCGCTCCCGGTGTCGGCGATGAGGGCTTCGATCTCAGGCCTGCCGTAGGGGTAGCACAGCGCCACGTCGATCTCGGTCCCGCGGGGCACTACCTCCCACGCGACCGTCCGCCGACCGTCCGGCAACTCCTGAACCTCCCCGCTCGGGAGCCGCTCCCAGTCACGTCCTGCCTCACGCACAACCGGCATCACGTGCCAGAGGTCGTAGCCGCCAAGGACGTTGTCGGGGTGCCTGAAGACCAGGCGGAGCCCCTCGCCGGGGCTGTCGAGGATGACGCGGAAGCAGAACCAGAGGCACTCGGGGCCGCCGTGCGGGTCGGCCGCGAAGCGCACCTCGGGGCGGCCGCCGCTGTCATCGACCTCGATGTCGCACACGTTGCCGTAGGGGATGTCCGCCGCGATGCGCACTGCCACCCGCTGCACCTCCCCCTCGCCCCAGCAGACGCCACTCGCTCCAGGTGCCCGCCCGGTGCGCGCGACTTCTCCTCGGAGCCGGCGGATGCCTCCGCCAAAGCGACAGCCCGGAGCCCGCCTATCCCGAGTGGAGGCCAACGCACTGTGCGAGCGACCTCACGGAAACACCCGCTGGGTCGCACACACGGACAACCACCGGTCCCACAGTGAGCCGGGCCTCCCTCGCGCCCGACGCTCTCGCATCAGCCCAGGGCCGCCATCACATGGTGGGTCGCACGCGCCTCGAAGTCGGCGGGGTACTCGACAGCCCACGTGGCGCAAGCCGACCGGGCGTCGGCCGAGAACTGCTCCATCTGGGCGGGGAGCGCCTTTCGCAACGCGTCGCCGTCGAGGCCGCGCAGATAGCTGAGGCAGGCCGCTCGCGCGGGGCCGTGGCAGAGGCTCTTCGCCGTGATGGGCCACCAGTCGCGCGGCACCTCAGGGCTCAGCGCCCGCAGCACCTCCAGATGGCACTGGAGAAGCTCGTGCTGGCCGGCGATCAGCTTGAAGCGATCCGCGCGCCGGAGGTACTTGGCCAGGATGTACACGTAGATCCAGTACATCTCGATCGTCCATCGCAGACGGTCGGAGAAGTAGGCAGGCGGCTCCGAGGCGTCGAGGACCCGCAGCCGGCCGGCCTTGTCGAAGATGGCCTGGTCCGTCCTGACGGGCACCGTGGTCTCATCGCCGGCCGCGACGATAGTGATGTCGTACTGCAGCAGCTCGCCGTCCCGTTCGAAGAACACGGCGTAGTTGCGGAGCGTCTCGCAGTTGATGCGCTCGGGCCACCACAGGACGGGCTCGACGCCGAGTACGCGGAACATGCCCGGCAGGTCGAGGTCGAACGCGTCGAACGCGTCGCCGCGGACAAGCAGGACCGGGTCGACGTCGGAGTGCTCGTCCTCGCGATCGGTGCCCACCGAGCCGCTCATGTAGGCGGCGAGCACTCGCGGGTCGTCGCGGAAGAGCTCGAGAGAGGCCTCATACACCGGTCTCAGCGCATGTCTCAACGCACAGCCTCCGCGCGCGCAGGGGTCGATCCTACGGACTCAGCGAGCCGAGGTGCCAGCCGAGCCGATCCTGGAGTGCAAGGGCGAAGGTGTTGAGCCCCATAAGGCGTGAGGCTTGGCCGGGCAAGGCTGCTTCGGGGAGCTTTTCGATCATCTCCAGTGCCCGCATCGGGTCCACATATGCTACCAGAGGCGCCATCTCGACGGTCGCGAACTCCGTGTTCGTGGCTCCTTCGGCCGTCTCGACGGCTTCGCGCATAGCGGCCCGCGCCTCTTCCGGGTACCGGGGCGCCATCGCCACCGCCAGATTGCCCAACACAACGGCGCGACTGTGTCCCTCGAGGCCGAGGCCGGACAGGTCGACCGGGAGGCTGACCTCCGAGAACGGGGTCGGGCCCTGCTGTGACACCAGCTCCGCGCCGGCGCCGACCCTGGCGCGCCCCAGCTCGTAGAACACCGGCCCGAGGTCGGCGTCGGCCAGGTCGCCGCCGGTCCGGAGCGCTTCCGCCACCAGCCCGTAGACCCGTTCAGGTGCTGTGCGCGTCGCAGCGGCGAGAGCTCGCGATCGGCCGCTTCGGCGCGTCGTCTGAGGCCCGGCGGGCAGCTGCTCCGCGATGGCTAGAGCCCCGTCTAGGTCGAACGGCGCAAGGCGCTCAACCGTGGCAGGCACCACGAAAGGATCCAGAAGCCAGCCGGCCTCCTTGGCCAGGTCCACTGCGGCCATCGGGTCGACGAAGGCGGCGAGCGCCAGCACATGGCCCGGGTCGAACGGCTGGTTGGCCGCCAGCTCCAGCCTGGCGTCCCGGTCTCCGAGACCGGCGGCGATCCCGAGCAGTCCGTCGCGGGTCAGCTTGTCCGCCGGGGACCCGAAGCTGCTGAGAATGGCGGCGACGCGCTCCTTGGCAGAGCCGGGCGATGGGCGGCATAGCAACGCCAGCGCCTCGCCGGCTTCGTCTGTGAGCGACAGCGCATCGACGGGGAACCGGGCAAGCAACCCCTCCGCTTCATCCGGTAGGAACCGCACGACCGCCTCCGCCAGAAGGCGGCGCACGGGTGGCCACAGTGTCCCGTCGTCAGCGACCCCGCGCCACTCTTCCAGCGCCTGCCGCGTCGCTGCCTCAACTCCTGCCGCGTCGGCGCGGCCCAGCCGAAGCGCTACGTGTGACCACACGCCGCAACGCGCCCACGGAGAGCCGCACCGCGCCGCCAGTGCCACCCCATCGTCCAGGGAGACGGGGCCGGGAGCCCCGGCGATGCGCACGAACACCTTGTCGCGCAGGTCGGCGTCGGCGATCCCCTCCGCGACTGACAGCGCCCGCCCAGTGTCGTCCTCCAGGTCAAGCAGGGCGATCTGCGCGCGAAGGAGGGACGTGATGGCCGGGTCGTCCTGCTCGCCCGCCAGCCGAAGCGCCTTGTCTCTCGCCGCGCGCGTCAGCATGGCGGCAGCGTCCACAAGCGCGTCCCGCACGATGGCCTCGCGCGGCATGCCCGCGACCATGTCCTCGGGGACGCGCGCCACGGCGTCGCGCCAGTGTGACGGGTCGCGCGCGATACCAGCCGCGATGGCCGCCATGGTCCAGAAGAGCCGGTCGTGATCCGGCACCCTCCGGGCCACCTCAAGGGCGCGATCTGGATCGGCTGCCGCGAGGTCGAGCCGGTGGAGGCTCCACTCGATGGGAACGGACTGCCCCGGGCTGGCTGTCGACAGGTCCGGGAGCGGCGCCAGAATGCGCCAGGCCTCCTGGCCGCAACGGATGAGCAGTCCCCGCTCTGCGAACCAGAGCTGTTGCTGGGCATCGAGTTGAGCCTGCGCCGAGCACGTGCACAGACCAAGAAGAAGCGCGACGAGCGAGAGGCGAGCTCTGCCGGTGAACATAGCGGCCCTCCCTCACCGAATGCACGAGCTGCTAACGGCCAAGCTGAGCCGAATCCGAGCGTGCCGCTCCTGTCGGCCTTGATACGAGCGCCGCGACCCATCCACCCGCCAACCCGCCTAGGACCTCGCCGAGCAAGAGCCTGCCAAGCCCGGGCCCAAACGCCGCAATAGCGCCCGCAACCGTGCCCACGGTAGCCCCGACGCACAGCCATACTATGCGTCCACGGGGCCAGCCTCTTCGCGCCAGCACGCGCGCTATTGAGGGGCAGCCAGCCGCTGCGAAGGCCGCGCCGAGGAACCCTCCGAGTGGGCATCCCAGTACTGCGGCGACGATGGCCACGGCCACGTTCACTACCGGCTCGGAGGCCGGCCCGCCGCTCCCCAACTGGGCGGCGCCAACCGCCACCACGGGCACGAGTATCATGCCGAACACGCCCCCCCAGGCTATCAGGAGCACCCCGGACCACCCGAGCCCCTCGGGGCATGGACATTCCTCGGTCTGTTCTTGTGGCCGCTCGTCCGCCGCTACCGCCTTCCGGCTCCAGCGCGGCGCGCGCATCGGCGACCTCCTCCGCTCACACTCCCGCGCCCATGACCGGCACCCGGAGGATCGCGTGCTCGCCGTGGCAGTCTGTGCACATGGCCTGTTGCAGGATCAGCCGGCCGTTCGGGCGCGTCCTGCCCTTCCACTCGGCGAGGAACGCATCGACCTTGTCAGGGCCCTTGTGTTCCTCATGACACCTTGAGCAGAACTCGGTCACCTCGGCGCGGCCGAAGAGCACGTCCGGCTTGGTGTGGCTGGTCTCGTCGTTCATGTGCTCGTACGAGATTCCGTGGCACATCGCGCAGGCTACGCCGGCGGACAAGTGGGTCTTGGCCAGTGTCTCTTCGCGGAAGTTCGCGTGGCATGTGAAGCAGAGCTCGTTGTCCTCGGGCATCTCGCCCTTCGACCCGCGTAACGCCGCGTTGGCGGCGGCCCTGTCGCCGATCTCGCGCTTCACCGAGGCCCCAACCTTGCCGAGGAAGGTGCCCCAGATGGAGTCAGTCTCGGCCACGTTGCCGATCGGCGTCGTGCCCATGCGGACGATCACCATGTCCCACTCCGGCACGACTGTGCAGAAGTTCGCGCATGCTCCGTGGGACGAGTAGGCGCCGCTCGGAGCGGACGGCCACGGGCGTGCGCCGTCGGCCATGACCCCGTTCGTGAACCAGAAGAAGCCGTACCTTCCCCGCGCATCCCAGTTGGCGTACTCGATGTCCCTGGAGACCTGGTTCGTGGTCGCCTCGTCCACCCATGAGCCGCTCAGAAGCTGCTGGTCGCCCCATCGGCCTCGACGGAGGTACAGCAGGCCGAATCGCGCCATGTCGAGCGCCGTGGTGCTGATGCCCGTTCCGTGGACCCCGGAAGCGTTGCTCAGCGTCACACCGGCGTGCTCTCCACACACGCCCCAGTCCCAGTCGTTCATCCCGATCGGGTCCGCGACGTGCTGCCTGAAGACGTCGGCCAGCGACTCGCCAGCCACTCCCGTGAGAATCGCGCCTAGGATGTGCACGCCGTGGTCATTGTACTGCCAGCGCGCCCCGGGTTCCGCAAGGGGAGGTCTGGGCAACAGGTAGCCCATCGGGTCGCCCCATTCCCGCTCGGATGTGATATCCCGGACCGTGCCCTCGTACCCCGACGTCATGGTCGCCAGGTGGCGCAAGGTGATAGCACCGTAGGCGGGGTACTCGTCGTCCAGCTCAGGTATGTACCTAACCGCTAGGTCCTCGAGAGAGCACTTCCCCTCATCCACGAGCAGGCCCAACACTGTGCTGGTGAACGTCTTCGTGCACGACCAGACCGGGTGGCGGGCATCAGCGCGCGGGCCCGTCCACACGACGCGCCCGTGCCGGATGATGACAAGTTCGCTGGCGCCGTCATCGGGAGCCGCGAATTCAAGGTACGCGGCGGCCTCGGCGAGCCCAGCGGGGTCGAGGCCCTCATCCTGGGGAGCGGCTCTGGCCCAATGCGGCCCGGGCCAAGTGGCGGCCTGGCCGCCCCCTTGACCGAGGACCAGAGCCGACACCGCTACTACCTCGACTAGGGCGCGCACTACAACTGGCCCCCGCTCACGCCCCCGCTTGCACCACAGGCACGCGGAGGATCGCGTGCTCACCGTGGCAATCGGTACACATGGCCTGCTGAAGGATCAGCGTGCCGTTGGGGCGCGTCCGGCCCTTCCACTGGGCGAGGAACGCGTCGACCTTGTCCGGGCTCTTGTGACTCTCATGGCAGCGGGAGCAGAACTCGGCGACCTCCGCGCGGCCGAAGACGATGTCCGGCTTGGTGTGGCTCGTCTCATCGTTCATGTGCTCATGCGAGATGCCGTGGCACATCGCGCAGGTTACGCCGGCGGCCAGGTGGCTTTTCGCGAGCGTTTCCTCGCGGAAGTTCGCGTGGCAGGTGAAGCAGAGCTCGTTGTCCTCCGGCATCTCGCCCTTCGACCCGCGCAACGCGGCGTTGGCGGCGGCCTTCTCGCCGATCTCGCGCTTCACCGAGGCCAGCCGGTCCGCGTCCACCTGCGCGAGCACGGCGCACGCGCTGACCACTATGGCCAGCAGCGCCGCGGACAGCATCCGGCGCATCCGCTACACCCACTCCCAGTCGCGGAGCCATTCGTAGTCCGGCGGAAGGCCGGCCAGCGCCGTCTCGCCGACAGACCGGAGCCGCGCCTGCTCCGCGACGTCGAGCTCCCGCCTCTCGCGCACGGCGAGCGCGACGTTCTCGACCTGATGGACACTGATGAGGCCGGGGATGGGGGCGGTGATGGCGTCGTTCCCGAGTATGTAGCGCAGCGTCAGCCGCGCGAGCTCGTCATCCTCGGCGGCCGTCGGGCTTCGCGGCTGGCTGTCACCTTTGAAGATCGAGTTGCTCGCGAAAGGCTTGATGCCGAACACCCCGACCTTCTTCTCACGGATGGTGTCGAACAGGCTCTCCTCCGGGAGCTCCTTGCTGCCGGCCGTGTAGGGGAAGAGGATCACGGACAGCTCGGGCCACGTCTCGATGGCGTGCTTGAGAAACGGGTGGTGATGAGACGAAATGCCCAGATACCGCGCCTTGCCCTGCCGGTGCGCGACGTCGAACGCCTCTAGGAGCGCCTCGACGTGCTCGTCCGGCTGGGGCTCGGTCATCAGGCCCGTGCAGCGCCAGATGTCGACGTAGTCGAGTCCGCACTCTTTGAGTCCGTCGTCGAAGCCCTGGAGGAGCTTGTCCTTAGTACACCACTCCGGGTAGCGCAGCTCTCGCTCGTACCACGAGAAGCCGAAGTACATGCTGTCCCTGCGGTTCTTCAGGACCTTGGCGTAGGCAAGGATCTCGCCGCTCGAGCATGCGTCAACGTAGTTGATGCCGTGGTCGGTGCAGGCGCTCACGACCTCGGACCGGTTGGCAAGAAACGAGTCCTGGGCCGCCTCGGCCGGCATGTCCCACTGGGTCCCCTGGGCGACGTTCAGCCGCTTCCAATGGCCGCCGAGGCAGACGGCCGAGACCCACATGTCGGTCTTGCCGAGCCGGCGGTATTCCATGTTCTCGTTGTAGCTGGGTATCTTGGATGTGTCGGGCGGCGGCTCGTCGGCGCGGGCCTTGCCGAGCGCGAGCGCGGCCAGCGCCCCGCCGGCGGTGGTGCGGAGGAAGTCGCGTCTGTTCATCTCGTTGCCGGGCATCGTGATCGCTCCTCTCGTTCCACGGGTGGCCTTCGGCGATAAGGGGCGGGGACCTTGTTGGGGTGTCCGGAGGACTGGGACGGGGGGCCACGAAGGCCATTGAGCGCCGGCTGCGCGCAAGGAGGCCGATAACGATGAGAACATGGTTGCTGGCGGGGCTCTGTGTGCTCACGTCGGGCATATGTGTCGCCCAGGAGCCCGACTTCGTGGCGACTTCGGTGCAGTTTCTTGGCGACATCGAGACCCTCTGGAACTACGACGCCGACGGCTACGGACAACTGGCGTGGAACACCGCCTACGGGATGATGGCCCTCAACGCGCTCTATGAGGCCACCGGGGATGTCCACTACCTCGAGCGCCAAGCAGTGGTAGCGGAGGAGGTGCTCAAACACCGGGACTCGGACTTGGCAGCCACCAGGGGCGAGGGGCCCTACGTCGACTACCAGCGCGGGCGCGTTCTGAAGGCGTGGGGGACGGGCTACTACAGCAAGAAGCAGCACACCTGCTGGCTGGTCCATACGGGGCAGTTGGTGTACCCGATCGCCGACTTCGTGCGCCTCGTGCACCAAGGCGGAGAGGCCACATCCGCTCTGCTGCCGCGGGCCGACGCGATGGTGCCGCTCCTCGAGACGGCTGTCCACGAGTTCGATGATGAGTGGCACGAGAGCCAATCGCGCGGGATCGGCTACTACCTGTGGCCGAACGGCACCATCTGCCCCAACAACCAGATGAACGCGGTCGGGTGCGCGCTGTTCCTTCTCGGAGACGTGACGGGGAAGGCTGAGTACACGGACAAGGCCCGAAAGATGGCCGTCTTCTTCGGGAGCAAGCTGACTCACGTGGCCGATGGCGACTACTACGTCTGGGCCTACACCCAGAAGACATCCGACGGCCCACCCGGCACAGGTGAGGACATCTCACACGCGTCGATCAACGTGAACTTCGCCTACGTTGCTTGGCAGCACGGCGCGACGTTCGATGATCGGGACATGATGCGTCTGGCGAACACGGTAACTAGGTGCATCGATCTGGGGAACGGCAACGTCGCGACGAACCTCGACCGCACCGGCAACGACCTCACGATCACCTGCCAGATAGGCAGGTGGGGCATGCTTGCCCGGTTCGACCCAGCCGTCGAGAAGGTGGTCCTGGACTACGCCAAGGCCCACCCGGGACCCGGCGAGTCGTTCAAGACCACCGGGGCTCTGCACGATTTCACCGGCGCGCTCGGTTACGCGTTCCTCGCACGAGCGCGTGCCGAACGGAGCCGGTAGCGTCGCGCTACCACAGCTTCGTCCTGACGTGGCAGGTCGGGGAGAGGCCGTTCCTCTCGAAGTAGTCCTGGTGGTAGTCCTCGGCCGGCCAGAACTCGCCGGCGGGGACGACCTGTGTTACTACGTCCATACCTCGGCCCTTGAGGTCGTCGATCAGCTTCCGGGTCGTCTCCGTCTGCTCGTCGTCCACACAGAAGACCGCCGACCGGTAGGTCGTGCCGACGTCCGGGCCCTGGCGGTTGAGCTGGGTGGGGTCGTGGATCTCGAAGAACAGCTTCGCGAGTTGCTCGAACGACACGCGCACTGGGTCGAAGATCACTTCCACGGCCTCCGCGTGCCCGGTTTCCTCGCCGTGTATCCGCTCGTACGTCGGGCTGTCGGTGGTTCCGCCCGTGTAGCCGACCGTAGTCTCGATGACGCCCGGCTCGTGCCGGAAGTAGTGCTCGACACCCCAGAAGCAGCCGCCGGCGAAGATCGCGCGCCCGTACCGCACCTCGTCGGCCGGGACGAACAGCATCGAGATGGAGTTAACGCAGTAGCGCGTGTCCTTCGGGGTCAGCTCCTCGCCGGTGAAAACGTGCCCGAGGTGCGCGCCGCAGTTCGCGCACTCGATCTCGGTGCGCACGCCGTCGGCGTCGGGAACGCGCTCCACCGCGCCCGGGATCGCGTCATCGAACGCGGGCCAGCCGCAGCCCGAATCGAACTTGTCCTCAGAGCGGTACAGCATCGCCCCACAGCGCTTGCACGTGTAGGCGCCTGCTTTGGAGAAGCTGTCGTACTCCCCCGACAAAGGTGCCTCTGTGCCCTTGTCGACGATGACGCGCCGCTCCTCAGGGGTGAGTTGTCGGTAGTGCACTGTCGGCGCCGTCTCGTCCATCGCCGAGTCCTCTCCTCCTGTTTGGGTCCCTGCCTGGTCAGCCTTGGGGCTCCCTGTGTTCCCTCCGGCGCTCGACCCGGCCCCCGATCCCTCCTGGCCGAGAGACGCGCTGATGACGAGCGCGAGGCTTGCGCAGACCGCGACCCCCGCGGCAACGCGAAGGGCCGGGGAGTCGAGAAGTACGAGTCGTCGCATCTCGCGCCTCCCTGTCGTGTGAACCAGCCGCGAGCCCCGCACATGCCCCATCGTACCTCTACCAACGCGCCGCGGAAGCACATCCCGCGGAGCGCGGCGACCGGTGGGGGCATGCCTACGCTTCCAGCACCTCGCGGATCTTCGCGGCCAGCGCCTCGATGGAGAACGGTTTCTGGATGAAGGCAACGCCCTCGTCAAGGATCCCGCGGTGGGCGATCACGTTGGCGGTGTAGCCCGACATGTAGAGGCACTTCAGGCCGGGGCGAATGGTCGTAAGCAGCTCCGCCAGGTCCTTCCCGCTCATCTTCGGCATCACCACGTCGGAGATGAGAAGATCGATCTTGCCGCTGTGCTCGCGAGCCAGTTGCATCGCCACACTCGGAGTGTTCGCGGCCAGTACCGTGTACCCGAGCCCCTCGAGGATCGACTGAACCAGGTCGAGAATCGCGATGTCGTCCTCGACCATCAGCACCGTCTCGGTGCCGCGCATGGGCGGCCCCGACTCGCGCTCCGCGAGCTGGTCGACCGCGTCCGCCTCGTGCCGTGGGAAGTAGACCGCGAAGGTGCTGCCCTTTCCGGGCTCGCTGTAGACGTTGATGAAACCGTCGTTCTGCCTGACGATCCCGTAGACTGTGGAGAGGCCGAGGCCCGTACCCTCGCCGAAGCCCTTGGTGGTGAAGAACGGCTCGAACACCTGGTCCAGAGTCTCCTTGTCCATGCCGCGGCCGTCATCGCTGACCGCCAGGCGCACGTACTCACCGGGCGTGAAGCCGAGGTGGTCGGCGCAGTAGGCCTCGTCGAACGTGGCGTTGGCTGTTTCGATGGTCACTTTTCCCACGCCGGAGACGGCGTCTCGCGCATTGACCGCCAGGTTGGCAAGAATCTGGTCTATCTGAGACGGGTCAACCTTCACGTGCCATAGGTCGTGCCCGGGCAGCCAAGCCAGGTCTATATCCTCTCCTATCAGCCGCCTCAGCATCCGCAGCATCCCCGACACCGTGTCGTTGAGGTCGAGGGTCTTGGGCGCGATCGCCTGCTTGCGGGCGAATGCCAGAAGCTGGCGTGTCAGATCGGCGGAGCGCATGGCGGCCTTGCGCATTTCCTCGAGGTACCTGTGCAACGTAGAGTCTGCCTCGACGATGCCCAGGGCCAGGTCTGAGAAGCCGATGATGGCCTGAAGTGAGTTGTTGAAGTCGTGAGCCACGCCGCCCGCGAGCCGCCCGACCGATTCCATCTTCTGCGCTTGTACTAACTGAGACCGCAGGTGGTCCTTCTCCTCGTCAGCTCGCCAGCGCGCGGTGATGTCCTGAACGGTGCCCACGATCCTGACCGGACGCCCTTCGGAATCGCAGACCAGCTCGATGTGGCTGGCCAGGTATCGTACAGGACCATCCGCCGGGTCGGTCCGAAGCTCCTCGTCTACCGGCTCGCCCGTCTCACGGACACGCGAGAGGGTCTCCCGGGGGATGTGCCGGTCCTCCGGGTGTAGGAACTCCGCGAACCCCTCCGTAGTCGGCTGGTACGTTTCGGCGCGCCCGAGCAGGCGGTACATCCCCGGCGACCACGTCGCGGTGTCGGAAGCCAGGTCCAGTTCCCAGCTTCCCATCCGCGCCAGTGTCTGCGCCCGCACAAGGCCGGCTTCGCTTCGCCGAAGCGCCTCCTCGGCCAGCGTCCGCTCGGTGATGTCGTGGCCCTGGGCGATGGTGGCTGCTACCGTCCTGCCATCAGGTTCCAGCACGTTGGCGGAGTTCCACAGCACCGTTCGCGTCTCGCCCGAGCGATGCAGGATCGCAATCTCCACGACCTGCCAGCTCTCACCGGCCCAAGCCTGACGAACCAGTCGCATCGAGCTCTCGCGGCTGTCCGGCGGGAACAGGATGTCGAGTCGGCGACCGACCGCCTCCCCGGCGGGGATCCCTGTGAGGTGCTCGAAAGCGGCGTTGAACCGGGTGATCGTGAAGCCGGGGTCCCACACGATGATCGGCGCGTTCGCGTAGTTGAAGAGGTTCTCCAGGTAGTTGCGGGGCTCGCGAAGCGCCTCTTCGGCCCGCTTCCGCTCAGTGATGTCCTGCGCCTGGGTGATCAGCTGCAGCGGCTCGCCGTCGTCGGTCCGAACAAGCACCGTGCTGACGTCGACCCAAACCGCGTGGCCGTCCTTGTGCAGGTAGCGCTTCGTGGACCGCAGTACGCTTTCCTGGCCCGCCAACAGGCGGCCCACGCGCTCCCGGCTCGCCGAGAGGTCGTCGGGGTGCGTAAGCTGGGCCCAGCCGCTCGCGACCGCGTCCTCCATCGTACGCCCTAGCATGTCGCAGAAGGCCTGGTTCACCCTCAGGAGCCGTCCGTCCGGGGCAGTCATCGACATCCCGATCGCGGCCTGCTCGAAGGCCGCCCGGAAGCGCTCCTCGCTCTCGCGCAACGCCCGCTCCGCTGCGCGCTGCTCGGTCTGATCGCGGAACACAAGCACGACCCCGGTGATGTTCCCGTCCGCGTCGCGGACGGGCGCCCCGCTGTCGGCGATATGGCGTTCGGTGCCATCCCTGGCGATCAGCACGGTGTGGTTGGCCAGCCCCACCACTGTGCCCTCGCGCGTGACCCGCGCCACCGGGCTCTCTACTGCCTCCCCGGTTTCCTCGTTGGCGATGCGGAACACCTGGTCGAGTGGCTGACCCCGGGCCTCGCCGCTAGTCCACCCGGTGAGCGCCTCCGCCACAGGGTTAAACAGCTCCACCCGGCCGTCGGTGTCCGCGGCGATGACGCCATCCCCCACGCTCATGAGCGTAGCGGCGTGGCGCTCCTCGCTCCGTCGTAGCGCCGCCTCCGCCTTGTAGAGCGCCCGGTAGTGGGCCTTGGCGTTGCGCTGCCAGACGATGGACACGGCCGCCGTCGCGGCGACAATGAGCATGGTCGTCAGCAATGTGATGAGGACACCGGCGAACCGCCAGCCGGCCAACGCCTCAGCTACATCGACCTTGGCGATCATGTACCACGGCGAGTCGGGGATCGGGTACCCAACGGCCAGCACCCGGACTCCGCGGTAGTCCCTGCCCTCGATCATCCCCTCTCTGCCCGTTACCGCCATGGCCGCCGGCAGGTCGGCTCGGGTGATAGGGATGCGGAGCTTCAGAGCGGTGTCCGGCTCGTGCCGCAGGTCGTTAAGAAACAGCACGTCGTCTCCGTCACGCCGCACGAGCAGCGTCTCGGCAGTGCGGCTCTCGGTCGGCCAGGACTGGATGAGGGGATAGAGGAAGTGACGGGCCTCGCACCGCAGCAAAATGGCGCCGATCGGGCGGGCTGTGCCGTTGGTGGCGAACAGCGGAGCTATCACATCCAGATGAGGGGGCAGGTCGCCAGGCCCGGCGTGAAGGTCGGTGAGCACCGGCCGCCGGTCGCGTACCGCGGAGGCCACGGCTTGGGTCGCGTCCTCGTGGAGGGCCCCGATGCGCCCGCTCAGGCTAAGTAGCACCTGACCGGCGGGATCCAACAGGAGTACGTCGCTATAGTGGTAGTTGTCGCTGACCGAGCGGAACCGAGCCAGGATGCCCTTCTCGTCCTCCGCCGCGCCGGCGGCCACCCAGCGCGCGACGCCCTCGACCAGGAACTGGCTGTCCATGAGGACATTCGCGTCGCCGAGCCGCTCCGCGCGCCACTCGGCGATCTGGTCCACTTTGAGCCTGGCGATGGCCTCGAGGTCGCTTCCTGCCTCGGCGTGCAGGTGCCGCTTCTCGACGTGGTAGAACGAGACCCCGCCGCCCAGTGGAACCAGCACAGCGAGAGTCAGAGCCGCAGCCGCCCAGCGCGGGATTCTGCTCATGGCGCGCTCCCTCCGACGCGAGCCGCAGGCGCGGGGCGTCCCCTGAACCAGCACCGCCACCCCACGCTATTGGTGTTATTGTCGCACGGGAAGTCCTTCACCTCCAGCCGGGTGAGCACGTGGGGGCGCGGAGGGAGCCCCTCAGCGCTCGCGCCCGGGGCTATGACACGCCGCCGCCTCGCGGCTACACCGCAGTCGCACTGCCCCGACCCAGTGGGCCCGGCGTCACGGGCACGGAGGTCCGTGCCACTGATGACAGGTAGCCCGCGCGGCAGGCGGGTCGTCGCGAGCGCCGAACCACCAGGCGGAACGGGGTGAGGTCACGTGTCGCGCTTCGGCCCGCTGCTAGTCGCGGCCACGCTCCTGCTTACGGCGGAGGGGGCTCTCGCAATGGTTGTGTCGCTCGATGGTCAATGGATGCTCGCGCCCGACCCGGAGAACCGGGGGCGGGCTGAGCAGTGGTGTGACGGCCCTGTCGAGGGTGCCAAGCCCACTCCTGTGCCGTGGATCATCCAGGAGGTCTTCCCCGGGTACCACGGCGTCGCGTGGTACTGGCGCGAGTTCAACGCCCCCGCGCCGCCGTTCGACGGGGCCCGCTACGTACTCCGGTTCTGGGCCGTCGACTACCTGTGCGACGTGTACGTGAACGGGGTCGCCGTCGGCTCGCATGAGGGCCCGGAGGATCAGTTCGAGCTCGACATCACCGCTGCCGTGAGGCCGGGGCAGGCGAACTCCCTGGCGGTTCGCGTCCTGAACCCCACCTACGAGCCGATCGACGGGATCCGCCTGCAGGACACCCCTCGCCGCAACAAGACCTACCCGGTGAACCCGGGCTCGGACTACAACTACGGCGGCATCACGGACTCCGTGGAGCTGCTCGTCACCCCCGCGGGGCGGATCGCCGACCTCTTCGTGCGACCCGATCCGAAGACCGGCGCGATCCGCGCGCAGGTGACGGCTCAGAACGCCGGCCCGGAGACAGCGGCCACACTCAGCCTGAGTGTAGCGCCCGCGACCTCGGGCGAGACGCTGGCCGCGACGCAGGCGCCCTGCACTCTCGCCACGGGCGAGACGCGCGTGGAAGCGACTCTCACCGTCGCACAGCCTCACCTGTGGGACCTTGGCGACCCGTTCCTGTACCGCGTGACTGCCCGGCTGACCGCCGACGGGGGCCAGGCGTCCGACGAGGTGTCGACAAGGTGCGGGTTCCGCGACTTCAGGTTTGAGAATGGCTACTTCAGGCTCAACGGCCGTCGCATCTTCCTCCGCGGCTCGCACACGGGCGCAGACACGCCCGTCGGCATCAGGGTGCCCTACGACCCCGACGTCGTGCGCCGGGACCTTCTGAACGTCAAGGCGATGGGCTTCAACATGATCCGCTTCATCGCGGGCGTCGCTCGCCGGTGCCAGCTCGACTTCGCGGATGAGCTCGGCCTGCTCGTCTATGAGGAGAGCTTCGCCGGGTGGTTGCTGGGGGAGTCGCCGCAGATGCCTGAACGCTTCGACCACTCGACCGAGGGGATGATCCTCCGGGACCGCAACCACGCGAGCATCGTGATGTGGGGCCTGCTGAACGAGACGAGTCCCACGCCGGTCTTCTTCCACGCGGTCGGCGCGCTGCCCAAGGTCGTCGCGCTCGACGACACGCGCGTGGTGATGCTGAACAGCGGGCGGTTCGACGGGCTGACGCGCGATGGGGCCGTGATGGGACCCGCGATGTGGCGCGTGCCCGATGAGACGGTCCCCTGCGTCACCTGCAACGTGCTCAGCCAGTCCGTCTCAGTCGCCGACAGCACCTGGCCGCCCGGGACCCTCGCGCTGCACCCCGGTATCGGCGGTCAGTACGCCGTGCTCCGTTGGACCTGCCCGCGGGCCGGGGACTACCACCTGGCCGCGCGGTTCGAGGGCATCGCGAGGAAGCCGACCAGCACGGACGTGCACGTTCTTCTGCGCGGCTTGTCGGCGTACGACGGCCTCATCGGCGTCGGTGGGAGCGGCAATGCGGCGACCTATGAGGGCGAAGCCACGCTCTCCGAGGGCGAGACGGTCGACATCGCCGTCGGCCCCGCGGGGGACGGTCCGTTCAGCGACACAACCGCTCTCGCCGTGGCGATCCAGGGACCGGGCCGGCGCGATGACGCCGCGGCCGAGTTCTCGCTCGACGCGAACCCTAACGGGCCCTGGACCTACGGCTGGATGCCGGCCGGCGAGAGGCCCGATCCGGCCGCCTTCGTCGCCTTCGCCAGGGCCGTTCCGGCCGTGAGCAAGGCCATCGGCGGCATCGCGAACCCGGGCTCAACCGAGTGGGAGGACATCCTCTCCGACCAACACCCGTACCAGCGCGTTCCGCACACCGCGCCCATCATGCACACGCTCCGCTCGCTCGCCGGAGACGGCAAGAACGTGTTCGTCTCCGAGTACGGAGTGGGCAGCGCAGTGGACCTCTGGCGGGCGGCGAGGCACTACGAGCGCCTCGGCAAGACGCACTGCGAAGACGCGATTGCCTATCGCACATGCCTCGACCGGTTCCTCGCGGACTACGACCGTTGGAACATGGCGGACACGTTCGCGAGTCCGGCGGACTACTTCCGCCAGTGTGTCGCGAAGATGGCGGAGCTCCGGGAGATCGGCGTCGATGCGCTTCGCTCGAACCCGAGCGTCATCGGCTACAGCCTAACGGGCACCCAGGACCAGGGCTACACGGGCGAGGGGCTGACGACAACCTTCCGAGAGCTGAAACCGGGCACTGTCGACGCGCTGTTTGAGTCGCTGGCTCCGCTGCGGCTGTGCGTGTTCGCGGAGCCGGTGAGCGTCTACAGCGGGGAGGCCGTTCGGGTGGAGGTGGTCCTCGCCGACGAGGACGCGCTCAGGCCCGGGGGCTACCCCGTGCGGGTGCAGGTACTCGACCCTACCGGCAAGAGGCTGCTCGACCGAACGGTGTCGGTGACCGTATCCGAGGGCGAGCCGCCGTTCGCGCTGCCGGTGCTCGCCGAAGACGTGACCGTCGATGGGCCGACCGGGTGCTATCGCGTCGTGGCGGACATGGTGGAAGGCGGTGCACCGACCGGACGTGAGGCTGTGTTCTACGGCATGAGCCGCCCGGATATGCCGGCTGTCCCGGGCCCGGTGGTCCTCTGGGGCGACGACAGCGACCTTGCGGACCGGCTGCGGGCAATGGGGGTACAGGTCGTCTCGCTCGACTCGCCCGAAGCGTCCGCCAAGGCCGCCATCCTCGTGGGCGCCTCCGCCGGAGGCGCGGGCGACGCGGAGTGGCGGGCCCTCGCTGACAGGATCAGCGCGGGGTCGACGGCGGTGTTCCTGTGTCCCGAGGTGTTCCGAGTCGGGGACGACCCCGCCGCGCGCGTGCCGCTGGCCAATAGAGGGCGGCTCGCCACAATGGCCAACTGGGTCTACCTCAAGGACGAGTGGGCGAAGCGGCACCCCATCTTCGAGGGCTTGCAGTGCGGCGGCTTGATGGACTACACATACTACCGTGAGATCATCCCCGACCTCGGCTGGGCCGACCAGGACCCGCCCGAAGAGGCGGTCGCAGGCGCGAACAACACGTCGCAGGGGTACGCCTCCGGGCTCTTGGTGGCCGTGCACAAGCTGGGGCAGGGGCGCGTGATCCTGAACACCCTACGGGTGCGCGAGAACCTGGGCACCGACCCTGTCGCAGAGCGGCTACTGCGGAATATGCTGCGGTTCGCCGGGGCGTAGGGCGCTCTACCAGGCAATGGGCTTTGGCCCATTGCTGAGTCGCACAATGGGCTGAAGCCCATTGTCTCAAGTGCGGCTGGAGGTAGTGCTTGGACGATAGGGTTGTTGTCATCGGCGGCGGCCCGGCGGGGCTCACCGCGTGCTACGAGCTCGCCAAAGCCGGGCTCAGGGCGACCGTCCTCGAGAGGGAGTCGATCCTCGGCGGGATCTCGCGCACCGATGAGTACAAGGGCTACCGCTTCGACATCGGTGGCCACCGTTTCTTCACGAAGTGTAAGGAGGTCGACGAGCTCTGGACGGAGATGCTCGGCTCCGAGATGCTAGACAGGCCCCGGATGTCGCGGGTGTTCTACCGGGGCCGGTTCTTCCAGTACCCCCTCCGCCCGGTCGATGCCCTCCGCAACCTCGGGCTGTGCACGGCGGTAGCCTGTGTGGCGAGCTACTGCCGATGGAGGCTCCTGCCGTACCGTGATGAGTCCACCTTCGAGCAGTGGGTGACCAACCGCTTCGGCAAGCGCCTCTATGGGATCTTCTTCAAGACGTACACCGAGAAGGTGTGGGGCGTTCCCTGCTCCGAGATCTCCGCCGACTGGGCCGCGCAACGCATCAAGGGCCTGAGCCTGCTCGACGCCATCAAGAACGCGGTCGGCGGCGGCAAGGGCGGCGCCGCCATCACCACGCTCATTGACCGCTTCCGCTACCCGCGGCTGGGGCCGGGACAGATGTGGGAGCGGGCGGCCGACCTGTCTCGGGGGGCGGGACAGGAGGTCGTGCTCCAGCGCTGCGTCGGACGCGTGGTCCACGAGAGGGGCCGGGTGCGCGCGCTCGCGGCCTCGGTGCCGGGTGGCGACACCGTCGAGGTGGAGGGCTCCCACTTCATCTCGTCGATGGCCCTGCGGGACTTGGTCGAGGGGATGGACCCGCCTGCGCCCGATCCGGTCGTCGAGGCCGCGCGCCGCCTCAGGTACCGCGACTTCGTCACCGTAGGGCTGATCGTGGCCAAGGCCGATGTGTTCCCTGACAACTGGATCTACATTCACTCGCCCGAAGTGAGGATGGGCCGCATCCAGAACTTCAAGAACTGGTCACCCTCGATGGTTCCCGACCGCTCAATGACCTGCCTCGGGCTCGAGTACTTCGTCCACGAGGGTGACGATCTCTGGAGCGCATCGGACGCGTCGCTCATCGATCTCGGCGCGCGCGAGTGCTCCGAGCTCGGCTTCGTCAAGCCGGACGAGGTCGTCGACGGCGTGGTGGTGCGGATCCCGAAGGCGTACCCGGTCTACGACCGGGGGTACCAGGATCGGCTCGGGGTCATCAGGGAGTGGCTGGCGGGCCTGGGCAACCTGCAGTGTGTCGGCCGGAACGGGCAGCACCGCTACAACAACTCCGACCACTCGATGCTCACGGCGATGCTCGCCGTGCGGAACCTCTTGGGCGAGAGCCACGACATCTGGTCCGTGAACACCGAGCAGGAATACCACGAGGAGCGAAGGGCGCCGTCGACCACCTGAGTAGGGGCGAGCCAATGTCCTCGCCCACGGGCGGCCACATGGGGCCGCCCCTACGTGCGGAAGCGCCTGTACTCCAGAGCGACCCACACGATTGGGCCGTCGATCTGCCTGGCCACCGTGTCGAGCGAGCGCGCGAGGCCGCGGTCCATGTCCCTCCGAGGGACGCCTTCGGCGCGGCTGATGTCCTCGACCTCGGCGATCATGTCGAAGACGTGCTCCATGTACGCCACGAGGTTCCACGGAAGGCTCTTCTCGGTAACCTTGGCGAACTCGGCCTGCAAGGCCTGGGCGAGGAACTCCCAGCTCTTCTTCTGCACCTCAGCGTGACGGCGCTCCAAGCGCTCCCTGTCCCTGCTCTCCGCGTCGGACCTGGCCCGCGCAAGTTCGCGCTCCCTTTCGAGCGCGCCATCGTCGACGCCCTCGATAACGACGAGGGTGGGCCGCTCTTCGAACACACGGGCGCAGGCCGACTCGATAGCGGCCTTCGCCGGCGTTCCGGCTAGCGCGGCCGCGCGGTGCAACTCAGTTACGTCCATGCCGATGTACAGTTTTCCGGACTCGAGCGCCAATGCCCGGCATTTCTCCAATGCCTCCCACAACGGGAGGTTCACGGGACCGTCTTTGACGATGCCGACGACTTGCTGCCAGGACTGCTCAAGCTGCTCCTCTGTCACCGCATGACCGCCCTTCGCGAGTTCCGTTGTGTGCCGGCGCGGCTGCCGTACACACGCAGAAGCAGGGCACTAGTTCGCACAGGTGCCCGGCAGACCTGCGCGGAAAGCAGACGCCGCATTGGTCGTGAGAGGAGTCAGCGCACGTGGCCGAGCGCAAGGCCTCGCCCTTCGGATACGGCAGCCAGGTCGTGGGCATCGGCCTCGCCGCCGGAGAAGGTCGCAGGTCCCGTCCGCTGACGCTCAAGGCGCGAGGGTACCTCCGCAGCAAGGGCGCGATCCGACTTCTCGGCCAGCGGCTCATGGACTGGATCGTCAGGGCCCTCGTCGGAGAGGGCATGTACCACTACATTATGGTCACGAAGGGCAAGGAGAACCGTTACCAGGTCAAGCGGCTCGTCGGCTACGGCGAGAGTCTCGGCATTCAGGTTCGCTACTCGCACACCAGGTTCGACAAGCTTGACCGCGGCAGTGCCGACGCCACGCTGCTCAATCTCGAGCAGTTCGACGTCCAGGCGCCCGCATTCGTGTTCCCGACGGATTCCATCCTCGATGTGGACATCCCCGGCCTGCTCAGGAGCCACGAAGACCACGGCCCGGTCGTCACGATACTGACCGTCGGAGCTAGGGCTGAGGACGCGATCGGCAAGTACGGCGTAGTCCACCTCGACGAGGAGGGTCGGGTCGTCGAGTTCGTGGAGAAGCCCACCGCGGAGCAGGCGGAGGAGCTCGCCCGCCGGACGGGGTCCGAGACGCTCCTCACCAATTCCGGCTTCTACCTACTCGACTCGATCCGCTGCCGCGAGATCGCCACCAACAGCGAGATCAGGCGGATGCGCGAGAACAGCCTCGACTTCGGCAGGGACTTCCTTCCCTGGCTCGTGGCGAGGGGGTACCCGGTGTACGCCTACCCGATAGCGATGGTCGGGGACCTTGGGAACATCCCGTCGTACCTCGACACGATGCTTCGCGTGCTGAGGGGCGAGTTCCCGAAGGCCGACCCGCAGCTAGGTCATGCGTTTCGGCGCGATCGGCGCGTGTGGATAGAGCCCGAAACACTGGGGGCCATCGACGAGTGGACCGGCAAGACACTCGAGGAGCGGATCGAGTCCGGCGATGTGCAGATCGGGAGCTGCGTTCGCATCGGACGGTACGTCCAGATCGCTTCCGGAGTGTACCTCGACGAGTCCAACGTCGATGACGAATGCGAGATCTACGCCGACGCTCGGATTGTCCGGTCGTCGATCGGCGAAGGTAGCATTATCGGCCCGGCGGCCGAGATCGAGGACTGCGTGTGCGGCGTCATGGCCGACGTGCAGTCCAGCAAGAGCAGCCCGACACACCTTTCCGGCTTCTCGGCCATCGGAGACGAGGCGATCATCAGGGCCGGCGTGATGCTCCAGGACGGCGTGATGGTCTATCCGCGGGTGAAGGTCCCGCGGGGATGCTACTGCCCTCCCAACGCGGAGCTCACCTCGGCCGAAGACGTCATGCAGTGGATGTAGTGGGCACCCCCCGGGCCCGGTCATCCCCAACGGCAAGCGGCTCCGGGGCGTGCCCCGGAGCCGCGGCGATCACACTGCTCTCCTGTGGTTACTGCGCCTTGATGCTGATGCTCGCGTTGTTGGACTTCTTGTCCGGAAGCTGCGCCCAGATCACGACCTCGCCCTGCGTGCTCCGCGGCAACACGACCACCTTGTCCGTCACGTAGACGCCGTCGCCCACCTCGAACGGGACCATCCGGGCATCGGTTTGGGTCTCCATAACCCAGACCAGGTCGGGTGTAGCCACGGTCAGGTCATCCACGGTCGCCGAGACCACGGCCCGTGCGGTGGGGTTGCTGAGGAACAGCGTTGTCGTGCCGGCCTCTATACTCACCTTGGAGTGCTTCTTGTCGCTCGTGGCGTCGAGGGGCAGCACTCCTGCAATCACCTCGGTGCGGATCGCGTCGTTGGCACTGACGTTGATCCCGACCTGAGTGTCAACTCCGTCACCGTTCAGGTCGAAGCTCAGAGTCGACTTGCCGGCTTGCGGGTTGTCGAACCCGAAGACCCCGCCAACCGCTACCTGAGTCAGCGGGACTCCGCTTGGACCTTGGAGCGTGACCTGAGCGGCGGCCAGCTCCCAGAACGCGTCTCCGGCAGCGCGCATGCACACGCCATCGTACGGGCCGAGAACATAGCCGCAGAACCTCTGTCGTCCCCCCGGGATGCTGCCGCCCGTGAGCCTCACGCCGGCCTCGTCACCGTAGTCGAACGGGGTCAAGGCGGTCGCCGCACACCCTGCGATGGCGATCAGCGCCGCGGAGCCCAGCAGCGCGGCAACAACCGCTCCGGCCGTCCGGCGCCTAACACGCTCTGCCATTGCTCTCATCCTCCTCGCCGCTGCATGGGCCCGCCGGGCCCAGTACCTTGTCCGCATTCCTTCCACCGGCAAGCCACGACCGCCTCGGCGCTTAGGCTTGCCATCCATCGCGTCCCGCCGGCTATATGCCGTGTCTGGGAGAGGCACACACGGCCGGCGGAAGAAAATGGGCGGGAATCTGCGCGGAGTCCAGGGGGCGGTTGGCCGGATGCCGAGGAGGCAGACCATGTGGCTGGTTAGCGCGCTTGCACTGAACCTGGCTTTGTCACCCGGTGCGGGCAGTGAAGGGCTCGTGGCCTTCACTCGCGGCGGGAACATCCATGTGTTGGATCTCGCGACGCGTGAGGTCACGGCGATCACCACGGACGGCAGCGGCGACTACTGGGGCGGGTCGCCACCCCTCCAGTACGGATGCGCGTCGTTCGTGAGCGGGAACGAGCTGATCTACCTGGCCGAGCGCCGCAGAGACGAAGGGCGCAACTTCGTTCAGTCGTTCGCGGCGTTCCGGGCGGGCGTCGACGGGGCCGGGGGGCGGCGTATCCGGGGCACCACCAACCCCAGGGGACTGGGGTACTGCCGTGAGACGGGCCGTGTCATGTTCATGCGGCCGGCTCGCGACCCGCGCGGGGATGCGGACACCGGTGACGAGGGCTCACTCGGCCTGTTCTACCTGGCATCCTCTGGCGAGGCTACCGACACCGGGGTGCGCAACCGCGCTGTGGAGTTCTACACCAGCGATGCGCGGATCCGTTGTTCACGATCTCGCGACTTGGTGGCGCTGCCCAGCTTCCCGAGCGACCTTTCCACGCTCTACGACCTGCAGCGCCTATCGGACAGCGAGTGGGTCCCACACGTCGCGGCTCTTGCCTCCGAGGGTGCCGAATGGCAACCCAGCCTCTACATGAACGTGTTCGGCAGCGGGCTGGACTTCGGGCGAGAGTGCGTGTACGGCACATTGTACGCGTACGCGGACAGCGAGGGCGGGCACGACGAGGGCCCGACGCTGCCCTCCGGTCTGTACCGCCTTGACCTAGAGACGTATCGCCACCAGATGGTCGCGAAGATCCCCAGGGCCTGGAACGTGGCCGTGAGCGAGCCGCTGGGCATTGCCGTCGTCGGCAGCCGCGTGCTGCCCAATGACGAAGGCACTGCCCTTGAGGCCATCCTCTGGCTCGTCGACCTCACGACCGGCCGGGCGGAGCGCCTGTGCGACGGCTACGACCCTGACGTGTGGCCAGTGTGAGGCCGTCGAAGGGCCTGCTCGCCCGCCGGCTACCTGCGTACGGCAGACCAGACCCCCGGCACCCCTCCAGTCCAGGTGCCGTCAACGATGTGACACATGTCGGACGCTAGATGAGCCGTGTACGGGCCGGCCATTATCTTCCAGCTGTTCTCGAGTCTGTAGCCTTCCAAGTTCATCACCATCGTGCCGAGGTCAACCGTTCCGTGGAAGTACTCTCGGCCGTACCCGCCATCGTCGCTCCCAAGCCAGTCGAAGTACCCCTCCAGGTGCAGCACCGTGCCTTCCTGCTCCTGGGCAATGAAATGCAGCGTGGATCCAGTCCACACGATGCCGTAGTCGTCGACGCTGTCCACTATGTCCCACAGGCCGACGAGGCTACCTTCTCCGCCCCCTCCACCCTCGCTGTCCGTAAAGTCGAACACGCTGTGGAGCGGCGTCTGGAGCTGGTCAACGGCAGCCCGCCCGATGTTGATCGCCGAGACGACCGCGCTGCATCCCCGGACGACGCCAGAGAGCCATTCGACCGCGCTGTAGCCTAGCTCCCGGAGCGCCTCGCCGACTAGATCCCAAACCATGGCCCCGATGAGGGAGGCGACATCCGCGCCCACGCTTGGGTCCCGGTTCAGGGCCTTCGCCAAGATGGCCGGCACTCGCGTCGCGTAGGAGAGCGCGATGCGTTCGGTCACGTCGTCGCTGGGCGCGAGCCCGGTCACTAGGTTTGCAGTGGGCAACACGACTTGGAACGCGAGCTGGAGCAGCGTGGGGCCCACGCACCGAGCGGACTCGCCCGCTTCCGACAGACGCCTGAGCTCGTCGAAGCGCTCCGGGTGCGCGAGCCAGGCGACGGACGCGACCCCGAGGGACATCGACAGGACGGGGAACCCGCTATACAGGGTCACGCGTGCGGCCCCGGATGCGTCGAGCAGGCAGTTCCATTCCGGGGAGGTCCACGCCCCCGTGACGGCGTTGTCGGGGTGCGCCAGGATGTCCAGCAAGTCACCCAAAGAGCCGGGGTCCCTGGTCTTCGCGAACCACACGTAGGATGGATCATCGCCATCCGTGTAGGCCGCCCAGATGATGGCACGGTTGTTGCGGACCCTATAGAGGACGTCTAGGTTGGGCGCGGTCTGGTGGATGTCAAGAACCTCTATCCCGTCAGAAGACTGCGGATCGACGGTGACCGCCGACTCGGTTACATGCGGGTAGATGGCTCCGCAGGCTGCGGCCACCGCTGCCTCCAGGGCCGCCGTCGCCTCGTCGGACTCAAGGTCCAGCGCCCCGTCAGAAGCAAGCTGGGCCTCGAGGACCGCCGCTAGGTCGGTGACGGCCGTGATGTCGTCAAGGGTCCCGACCAGGTCGGCGACGAAAGCCGGGTTCGCGGACAGGGCCATGCCGGGCGTGAGGGCCACCAGCGCCGCTGCGGTGGACAGCGGGGTGATCGACACCGACGCATCGATCTGCGTGGACGAAGCGCCCGCCGAGCCTGCCGTGAGCGCCAGCCCAACGAGCTCCCCCTCGGCGTTCGTGGTCGCCACCAACTGGCTTCGATCGGCGTTGACCATGAGGCGGAAGCCATCGCCCGAGGCTGATCCGGCTCTGGTCGCGGTCACGACCGCGAGGCCCGGGCCCGCCGCCTGCCGGAGCTGCTCCGCCACCGCTACGTTCACCGTCGTGAGGGCCTCGTCAGCAGGCACGCCCGTGCCCGGGCTTGGACCGCAGTTCGTGATACCCAGGCAGAGGGCGCCGGCTAGGAGCGCCGCCGCCCCTAGCCACGCAATGGCATGCTTCCCGGCGAAGCTCAGAGGACTACGCATCTATGCCCACTCCCCTCCGCGGCCTGACAGGCCTGCCCGGAGCGCGGCCTGCCGGCGTCACGCCGGCACGGGAGCGGACGCTTGACCTGTCAGAGCGCGAGTGAGCCCATCGGGTCCCAGGGCTCAAGTACGACGGGCTCGGTCTTGAGGATCGCCAACACCTCCGGCGCCAGGTGCTTGCGCCTTACGACGACCTCGTAGTTGTACTCATCGAACCACGGGTCGGTCATCTGCAGGAAGCCGTTGTCGCCGACCTTGTCGCCCCACGAGTTCTCGACCCGCCATTTGCGCGGCTTCCCGTCGTCGTCGAGGTCGACCCCGGTGAAGACCATCGCGTGGTTCATTCGCGACTCGCCGTAGTCGAGCCGATCCGCCTTCGATAGCGCCAGGTCGGTGCCGTACACTAGGTCGTACTCGAACAGGTCGGTGTCCATCCGGCCTAGGTCGCGGTCGAAGTCCTTGCCGACGTCGCAGCCGAACCACACCGACTCGCCGTCCTTGATCTGAGCGACGGCGGCGCACTTCATCACATCGAGCTTGACGTTGACATACTTGACGATCTCCCCGCCGACGACATTGCCGAGGAAGCGAATGGTGTAGAGCGTGTTGAAGGTCTTCGCGGCCTGCGGACAGTGGATCAGACAGACCAGGTCGTCCAGGTCGATGTCGGGGCCGATGTACTTCGTCCAGAACTCCCGGGGCGTCATGACGCCGTCGCGGTGGAACCCCTTGTCCTTGTCGCGCCACTGCCACAGGAACTCCGTCGGCGGCTCGCCTAGATGGATGCAGAGCATCCGATGCACCTCGGCGAGCATGTCCGGCTTCGTCGCGCGAAGCTCGTCCTCGGACGCGCCGGCTCGGTGGGCGTTGCGGATACGACAGGTGTACTCGCGCAGCTTGGCCGTGACGTTGTGGGAGAGCTGTCCGGTGCTGGAGCTGCTCTCAGTCTCGGGCATGATGGACTTCGGCACGACGCCGTACTTGCGGATGAGGTTCACGAACATGTGCCACTGTCCGCCGTCCTGCACGGGGGACGAGAGGATCCAGTCGAGCAGGCGGCTGCCGATCGGCTCATCGAGGGTCTCAAAGACGGCCTCGAGGAAGTAGTTGGCCTTCTCCAGCTTGTCCCAGAAGAGGGTGTAGTTCGAGCTGAGCTCGAAGTCGTCGCCGAGGTTCATCGCCTTAATGGCGGGAACACGAAACGTGTTCAGCGCGGCGAACATCCAGCAGCGGCCCGAGCCTCCCTGCGCGGTGGCCTTGTTCTCCGCAAGGTGCTCGCTGTAGCAGTTGTCGACCGCCACGTGCGCCCGTCGGTTGCGGGCCACCTTGCTCACGGGGTTCTGGCTGACGGCGTTCATGGCTTGGCGATAGCGAGGATCGCTGTCAAAGGCTCGCTGGAACCGGTCGATGTCTTGTGCAGTGATGGCGCCCTGCGCCGGCGTGGTGGAAGGGTTGTCTTGGGTCATGCGCGGTCGTTTCGCGCGAGGCGGTGAATGTCCTCTAGGGACGAGGGGGCCTCTACCGTGCGTCTGACAGCTAGCCCGCTCACGCTCAGGTTCAGGAGGACCTTCGCCATCTCGCGCGGCGGCAGGGACCAGGCGCGGAACGTCCTCGCGGTCATTGAGCGAGACGGCGTGGTCGGCATCGGCGAGGGCGCGCCGAACCTGTACTACGACGGGCAGACACAGGAGACGGCGCTCGCCGGGATGGCCGAGATGGAGGGTCACCTCGCCGCCGATCCCTATGCGGCGGAGGTGATCGGCGAGGCGCTTGCGCGGGCGTTCCCCGCCCAGTCCGGGGCGAGGGCCGCGGTAGACATCGCGCTCCACGACTGGATAGGCCGCAGGCTCGGGGTACCCGTCGCATCGCTCTTCGGGCTGCCCACCGGGCTGCGCATGTCGACCAGCTACACGATCTCCCTCGGCAGCAGGGAGGACGTAGTGGATGCCGTCGAGCAAGCCGAGGGGTGGCCGCTCCTGAAGCTCAAGCTCGGGGGCGATGACGATCTTGGTCTCGCGGAGGCGGCGCTGAACGCCTCGAGCGCGATCGTCCGGGTCGACGCGAACGCGGCCTGGACCGTGGACGAGGCCATCGAGAAGGGCCGCGCGCTATCGGGTATGGGCGTCGAGCTTATTGAGCAGCCCATCCCGCCTGGCGATCCGGACGGTCTGAGGCGCGTCTCGGGCGCAGTGGACGCTCCCATCGTCGCCGACGAGGATTGCCGAACGTCGCGTGACGTTCAGCGCCTGGCGGGCTGTGTCGACGGCGTGAACATCAAGCTCGCGAAGACTGGCGGCATTCGCGAGGCGCTGAACACGGCTCTCGTCGCCCGGGCCCTCGGACTGAACGTGATGCTGGGCACCATGGCGGAGTCGTCTATTGGCACGGCCGCGATGGCTCAGCTCATCCCGCTGGCGCGCTGGGTGGACCTCGACGGACCGCTGCTGCTCAGGCCGGAGGACGATCTCGCCAAAGGGCTCCGCTACGAGGATGGTCAGATCCTCATGCCCGAGGGCCCGGGGATCGGCGTGACGCTGCGAGAAGGTCGTCCTGTCGGCTGACGGCCGCGTGGCACGCCGCCAGCGCCAGGGCGTCGGTGATGTCGACCGGGCGCGGCTCGGATGGCAGCGCCAGGAGCTGCGTCACCATCTTCTGGACCTGCTCCTTGCTCGCGCGACCGCTTCCGGTCAGCGCGTTCTTCACGCGCGAGGCGGCATAGCTGAACACCTCCACCCCGGATTCGGCGGCCGCCAGCAGGATCGCGCCTCGCGCGTGTCCCATCAGGATGGCGGTGCGCGGGTGGTCGTACTTCGAGTAGACCTCCTCCACGACAACCGCCTCCGGGCCGAGGCGCCGGATGGCCTGCGATGCCGCGTCGTGCAGGTCCATGAGCCGCCGCTCGAGAGGCTGCGAGGAGTCGGGCCTGATGGTCCCCCCTTCGACCAGCTCAAGCTGTCGCCCACGCGCGTCGACAACGCCGTAGCCCGTACAGCCGAGGCCGGGGTCGATGCCCATGATCCTCACCTGGGCCGCCCCCGCGCGAACACGGCGCCTAGGATCGCGTCTGGTGTGTCGAGATCCGGATGGGCCTGAAGGGCGCGCGACACGAGCTCGGAGGCTTCCGAGCGCGTGTAGTCGAGCCCGATGAGAGCTTCGACGGCCTGCGCCGCCGGCCCGGCCGCCGTCGCGAAAGTCATGCGGGCGCCGCGTCTGACCCCGGATGTCGGCGCCGACTCAGCCGCGTACCTTGCAAGCTTCCCCTGCAGCCTCGCTATCAGCTCGCGCGCCTTCGCCGGTCCGAGGCCCGGCAGCCCCTTCAGCGCTGTCACATCGCCCGTCTCGATCCACCGTGCAATGTGCTCCGCCGGCGCCGTGAAGCATTTCACCGCGCTGCGCGGGCCGAGCACCCCGGAGAGGGCCTCCCAGAAGCCGCGCTGGGCGCGTGTGAGGAAGCCGATGAGAATGGGCGTCGCGCGCGAGCCCTCGGTCTGCAGGAAGTGCACCGTCTCAAAGGCGCAGGCCTCGTCTTCGGCAACATCCACGAGCACAACGGGCGGGACGAGCAGCTCGTAGGTGACGCCCCCGACGTCGACCAGCACCCGGTCTTCTCCGCGTTCCACAACCTGTCCGGTGATGCGTGCGATCATGCGTGGACATTCGTGGACGGGACGGGGTCTCCTGTCGTGACAGAGCGACGACGGAACAAGGTTCCGCGGTCGGCCGGTCGAACGTGAACGGGTGCGAGGAACGTGCTGCGCCGGTGGGACGCACCGCCCTCACCCCGCCTTCGCCGTAGGGGCGAGGGAGGATGACAGTGGGACGCAACGACTCATCCATCGCCGACCGCCTACGCGCCGCCCTCGAGGCGCTCGCGAGGCCGCTGCCTTGGGAGGAGCGCGCCGGGTGCGCTGACACCGTAGCACGCGGGGGCCTGACGGCGTACGGCCTGCGATGGATCGACGAGGCGCTCGCCGCGGCGGCCGATGAGCCGGTTCGCGATGCCGTGGAGGCTCTGCGCGCGCCGGTGGGGCGTTACTCCCAAGCCGCCGTGGGCGAGCGCCGGGAGCTGCTTGGCACGATCGGCGGCCTGCTGGAGCGGGCCCGGGACGTGGCGTCCGAGCACGGCAGGTCTTGGCGCGAGGTTGCGCAGCAGCGCGACGAGGCACTGGACACCCGCGCGATCTCCGACCTCCGTGGCGCGCGGCGTGTGGCGGTGAAGTACGTGAAGGGCGTCGGTCCCAAGATCGCCGAACTCCTCGGCCGTCTGGGCGTCGAGACGGCGTACGACCTCCTAACGCTGTTCCCGAGGAGGTACCAGGACAGGCGCCGACCCAGTCCGGTCGCGGAGCTTCGCGATGGCGAGCGCGCCGGAATGCTGCTGACTATCGGCTCAGAGCCCAAGGCCAGCCGCGGACGGCGCGTGCTAACCATCCGCTGCGGTGCGTATGACGACACCGGCGCCGTTCAGCTTGTGTGGTTCAACCAGCCGTGGCTTGCGGGGAAACTGACCCGTGGCACGAGGCTCTACGCGAGCGGAGAGGTCGAACGGCTTGGCCGCAACATCACGATCACGGTCGACGAGTACGAGATCATCGGGCCCACCCCCGATCCGCTGCAGATCGGGCGGATCGTCCCCGTCTACCCGCTGACCGAGGGTCTGGCTCAGGCCACGGTCCGCCGGGTCGTGTCCTTGGCGATCGAGAGATACGCTCACGGCGACTACGACCCGGCGCCCGCGGAAGTGCGCAGGGCGCGCGGCCTTCTCGACCATGCCCAGGCCATCAGGTCGATCCACTTCCCGGCATCCCTCGAGGAGCAGGAGGAGGCGCGCAGGAGCCTCGCGTACCGCGAGTTGCTCCCTCTCCAGGTCGAGGTGGCGCGCCGGCGGAGGGAAGACACCCTCGACGAGGCGGTCAGCATCAGACCCACCGAGAGTGCGCTGGCGGAGCTGGCGCGCGCCCTCCCCTTCGACCTGACCCGTGCGCAGTCCAGGGCCGCGCGCCAGATCCTACGCGACATGACCCGGCGGTCGCCGATGAACCGCCTGCTGCACGGCGATGTCGGCTCAGGGAAGACAGTCGTCATCATGGTCGCGCTCCTCGCAGCGGCCCGCTCCGGTCACCAGGCTGCCCTGATGGTGCCCACTGAGATTCTCGCGCAGCAGCACTACCGGAACCTCCGGGGTGTGCTCGGAGGGCTCGGACTGGAGGTCGACCTACTCATAGGCGGCCTGTCCACAGCCGCGAAGGAGACGGTGCGGGGGCGGCTGCTGTCCGGGCTGACGGACGTGGTCGTCGGAACGCACGCCCTCATCCAGGACCCCGTCGCGTTCCGCTCGCTGGCCCTGGCGGTTGTCGACGAGCAGCACAGATTCGGTGTCGCTCACAGGTCCGACCTTGTGCGCAAGAGCGCGAGCCCGCACTTCCTGGTGGTGACCGCGACCCCCATTCCGCGCACGCTCGCGCTGACGGTCTACGGGCACTTGTCGGTGTCCGTGCTCGACGAACTCCCGCCGGGGCGTCGTCCGATTCTGACGAAGCTCGCCGGCCGGCGCGTCGCATACCAACTGGTCCGGAGAGAGGCGGAGAAGGGCCGGCAGGCCTATGTCATCTGCCCCCTGATAGAGCCATCGGAGGCGCTGGACTGCCAGGCGGCGGCCGAGCTCGCCGAGAGGCTCGCCGCCGAGGATCTCGCCGGTCTCCGCATCGGCCTGCTGCACGGCAGGCTGAAGCTCGAGGAGCGCGACCGAGCGATGGCCGAGTTCGTGGCGGGGAACTGCGACGTGCTGGTCTCCACCAGCGTTGTTGAGGTGGGCGTGGACGTGCCGAACGCCACCGCGATGGTGGTGGAGAATGCCGAGCGCTTCGGCCTGGCCCAGCTTCACCAGTTGCGGGGCCGCGTCGGGCGCGGTGAGACGGCCTCATACTGCGCCCTTATCTCCGGCACGAGGACGAAGGAAGCCCGCGAGCGCCTGGCGGTCCTATGCGACACAACGGACGGCTTCAGGATCGCGGCCGAGGACCTGCGGCTGAGGGGCCCCGGCGAGTTCCTCGGCACCCGACAGAGCGGCCTGCCCGACCTGCGCATCGCCGATGTGCTGAGGGATGTGGGGCTTCTAGAGCTTGCCCACGAGGACGCCGAGGCCATCGTCGGCCGTGACCCCGACTTGTCCCGGGCGGAGCACGCGGATCTGGCCGAGGAGATGAAGCTGCGTGTCGGACGAAGCACAGGGCCCGGCCCGGTCGGCTGATAGGACGCGGCGCGTCAGCGGGCCGCCGCCTGGGACCTGGGGTCGACACTGCCGACGGTCACGCGGACGTCGCCCTCCGCCTGTCTCGTGAGCACGAGCTGGCTGTTGCATACAAGGCAGACGCACTCTATCACTCGCGCTGCCGCAGTCGGCTCCGCCAGGATCTTCCCGCCGCATTGCGGGCAGACCGGCCGCGGCCGGGAGCGACTCTTGCGACGGAGAAGCTGGTTGGTCCACGGGTCGCCCCAGTGGTGGCCGTTGCTGCCGGAGACATCTCTCATGGGTGAACCCATCCCGCTGCTGTCGTTGCCATGACACCTCTAGATCAGCCTTACCACGCTTCAGGGCGGCACTAACGCCCGCCGGGGAGACTGTGGCGTCCTTTTTCTGGGCCCGTGGCGCCCGCGGGCGAGGAAGGTTGACTCAGGAGCCGTATTACACAGACTGAGTCAGCGACCGAGGTGGCGTCGTAGTGCGCGCCCTGTCCTTCTACCCTAGACCCATCAGGCGTGCCGACCGCTCAAGGTACTGGGCGGCCCTGTGCCTGTCGGTTCTGGCCGTGTTCCTGTTCAGGATGGGCTGCCGCCGTGCCGCCGACGACAGAGCCCTGGCGGCGGCGCCCGTTGCCGCACCGGCCGTTGAGTCCGCTGAGTCCGCGCCCCCGCCCGGCAGCTACGACTGGTCCATCCCCGAGCGCTACCGTGGAGCATTCGTGGTCAGGAGGCCGACGGGGTTCCCAGACAAGCTTCTTGCCCTGACCATCGACGACGGCCCGGCGCCGGAGATGACGGCTCGGATGCTGGACATCCTCAAGGAGCACGACGCGAAGGCTACCTTCTTCGTGCTAGGCTGCCAGGTCGAGCGCTACCCGGACCTTCTGAGACGCATAGCGCGCGAGGGCCACGCGATAGGCAATCACAGTTACTCACACAAGCCCAGGGCGACGGGGCAAGCTGCCGAGGATCAGGTGATGAAGACCGAGCGCCTGGTGCAGGATCTCACCGGACAGAAGCCCACGTGCTTCCGGCCGCCCAACGGCGTGACGAACGGGCCGGTGGCCAAGCTCGCCGCCGCAAAAGGCTACTGCGTCGTGACGTGGACTCAGAGTTCATCGGACACCACGAGCGGCATAACCGCCTCCGTGATCGAGCGGAACATCGCCCACACGCCCGATCCCGGTGCCATCATCCTGTGCCACGACGGGGGCCCGCATCACGAGGCCACGGCCGAGGCCCTCCCCGAGGTCCTACGGGAGCTCACGGACGCCGGCTTCCGGTTCGTCACCCTCCCAGTGCTGCTGCGCGCGTGGGACGACTGGCTCTCCAGCCAGGGCATGTAGGGGCGCTACCTACCCTCGGGCGAGCACGTTGGCTCGCCCCTACCTGCCGCCCCGTGATGTGCCGTCGCCGCTGTCGTGTGTCAGGCTGCCAGTCACAGCCGGCAGGCTGCCGCCCCTGTGATCCGCGGACCGCGGATCGCACGTTGTAGTCCCTCATGTGGGCACTCCGAGGGCAGGCAGGACTACCTTCGTAAGCAGAAGCCAGGCCAAGAACACCAGTACCCACGGCAGGATGCTCGTCATAGCGTCTCGCCACCATTCCCGTTGCCTTTGCGCTGTCTCCAACAAGGTCTCACGCCCCTTCTCGGGCGTCGGAGCTTAGATTTCATCATTATATAAGCATTCAAGCATTAGTCAAGGGGCGATCATCTGTACACGGACAGCACCCAGTAGTCCCTCGTTACGCCGCACAGAGCGCGGTCACTCGGGATGAGCGGCCCTGCAAGAGCCCGCTCAAGGGTAAGGTCACCGCCTATGGGGGCAGGGGTGAGGGGGCGCCAGTCGCTCCTGCTACGCTGCCTCCCACACCGGCTCTCCGCCGACGTAGGTAGCGACCACCGCCGGCTGGCTGATGTTCGACTCGTCCACGCCGTCCAGAGGCTGGCTCCAGACCGCCAGATCTGCGTACTTGCCTGGCTCGATCGAGCCCATGTCCTTTTCGTCGAAGGCCGCATAGGCGGCGGCGATGGTGTGTCCCTCCAGCGCCTCCATGAAGGTGACGCACTCGGCTTGGTCCAGCTTCGCGCCGCCAGCCGTCTGGCGCGTCATCGCGCTGCGGATGCTGTCGAGCGGCAGGTGAGTGGGTGAGGCCGGCACATCGGCGCCAAAGGACAGCTCGACCCCGGCATCCCGGAAGCTGCGCAAGGGGATCATCCGGCTTACCTGGTCGAGCCCAACGACCTTAGCCAGCTCCGCCGCGCGCACCGGGATCCAGGCCGGCTGCGTGCAGACCGGTATCCCCATGTCTCCGGCCCGGGCGATGCTGTCCGCCTTGTGGAATATGAAATGCTCGATCCTGTGACGGCGCTCGCGCACAGCCCGGTCGCCGCCGGCGGCCTTGCTGAACGCGTCGAGTGTCCAGTCCACCCCGAGGTCGCCGGCCGCGTGGACGTCGACCTGCAGACCGGCCTCGTGGATTGTGGCGACGATCGCCTCGAACTGATCTCGCGGGTGCATCGGGATGTTCACCTGCTCCCGATCGCGCGGCACCCGGTACATCATCGGGTACCCGTCCACCGCGAGCTTAGCGCCCTGCAGCCGTACTAGACGGCTCGAGTACCGCCGCACCGTCGCCGTGGCTTTTTGGCACATCTCCAGGTTCGCGACGTACGGGTACAGCCTTATGCGGATGGGCAGCTCGCCCCGGCGCTCGAGCTCGATGTACCGCAGGCTCGACTGCAACGTGGTGAAGTTGTCGTGGACGCAGGTGACGCCCTGCTCGACGAACCGCTGAACGCCCCACTGCGCGGCGCTGAGTTCATCGGAGGGGGCCAGAGTCGGCTGGTACACCGAGTAGATGGCGGGATAGTGCAGCAGGCGGCCGTCGGGCAGGCCGGTTCGCGCGTCGCGCAGGTACTTGCCGCCATAGGGGTCCTTGACGTCGGCGCGAAGGAGCCCGGCCTTCTGCAGAGCCGGCGTGTTCGCCAGCCCGTACTGCCCGGTCCAGTGGATGGCCAGGACCGGGTTGTGGGGGGTCGCGTCATCCAGCTCCTGCCGCAGCGGGAAGCGACCCTCGTCGAACTCATCGAAGCCGCGCCCGACAACCCACTCCCCACTCGGCTTGGCCGCCGCTGCCTCCGCCAGGGTCGCGCACAAGCTGCCGAAGTCGTGGACCGTGGGCGGCCTGAGGATGACGAAGTGCAGCTCCATGTGACCGAAGCCGACCAGGTGGCTGTGCGCATCAATGAGCCCGGGGCTTAGTCCCTTCCCGTCAAGGTCTATCATCTTGGTGCCCCGGTCGCACACTGCCACTATGCTCGGACGGGAGCCTACGGCGAGTAAGCGTCCGGCCCTGACCGCGACCGCCTCCGCCGCCGGCCGGCTCCTGTTCATCGTCACGACGCGGGCGTTCACAAAAGCCAAGTCGGCGTTGCGACGCACCTGGGCGAACACCGGGGGCGACGCTGCAGCCGCGACTGCCGCAGCTGTCCTGAGGAATGAGCGGCGGTTCACTGGTGCACCTCCCGTGAGTCGCGCGCCGCCCCGGCCCGATGCCCCGAGAGTGCAGTCCTGTCATCGTCGTGGTCTTCGGCCGGATCGACCGACGGCCTTCCCACGAGCAACCGTTCGGCCGACAGCTACCGCACCCCGAACGCGTCCACCGCGCCCGCCCGATCGCCCGACGCGACCAGCGTGCATCCGAGCAGGCGCGACAGGTGCGCGCGCTTGGCATCGTCGGGTTCCAGCGACTGAGCGCGCCTCAGTGTGGCGGCCGCTCCCTCGTAGTCGGCGCTCTTGATCCTCACAAGCCCGTCGACGCCGAGAGCATCCGGGGAGTCGCCGAACCTGGGCAGGAGCTCCCGATCGGCCACCTGACGAGCCGCGTCCAGGTCGCCTCCCCACGCCAGTGCGAGGCAAGCAAGGGACAGGGCGCGCTCCGAACGCTCGCCCGCCAAGGCCGTCGCCAGCGCGTGGGCGGCCTGCCGCCTCTCGTCGGCGCGGCTTGGCCCCAGGAGGCCGTCCTCACCCACGGCGGCGTAGAGCAATGAGAATGGGTCCCTCGTCGCGGGGTCGGCGATCAGGCCAGGGAAGTCTCCGCTCTGGGTCGAGACGAGATCGGCCAGCAGGGCCGCTAGGGCGCGCAGACCGCTCAGGTCCGGGTAGCGGCTCGCGGCGGACGATGCGGCGACCTGCGCCAGAAGCTCCCCAGCCAGCTCGGCTGCGGCGCGCGGTCCTCCCAGCTCGTAGGCGTTGCCCGGGTCGGTGCCGCCGCCGGGCTGGGCCGCCGCGAAGCTGCGGCCGAGCGCCAGGTCGGCGAGGACATAGGCCGCCTCGGCGTCGCCCTTCTCCCGCATGGCGGCCACAGCGCGCCAGAGGCGCGGATTGCCGAAGGCGGTCTCGGCCATCGAGGGAAGCGGCTCCGGCGCGCTCAGGATCCGTGTGTCGAACGCGCGGAGTGTCTCGCGCGCCTCGATGAGCTCCCCGATCTCCGCGCGGCAGCGCCAGATCGCGCCGTTGTCGGTCAGCCCCAGCAGCTTCGGGGTCGCGTCGGCGAAGGCTGTCGCGTACGCCGACGTGTCGGCCGCCGTCGCACGTTCCGTCGCGGCGAGCGCCGCCGCCAGGCCCCTCATCGACGCGGGCGGCGACGGCCTGCAGCCGAGCGACTCGCACAGCTCCGCGAGTCGCGCCTCCGCGACCGCGAAACCGCTGAGCGCTCCGTCTACCGGATCGGGCGACGACAGCGCCGGATCGCCGGCGGCCGGCACCCAAACGGAGGCGCCCCGAAGCACCTTGCAGCGCGCGGAGACCCACCACGGGCACGCGGCCACGGCCTCGCCCGCAATCCGCGCCCCCTCGGTCGCGTACTTGACTGCGTCCTCTGTGTCGCCATTGTCGAGCGCGCCGACCGCCGCCGCCAGTTGGTCCGCGGCGGATCCGCTCGCGGCCAGCCGGCGCGTCTCGGTGGGCGTCAACGGAACCGACAGGCGCAACGGGACGGCTAGGCGTAGCGGCCTCGGCCCCTTGACAACCACGGCGACCGCCGCTGGGTCGATGAGTGCCACATCAGCGGCCGTCGCGGGTGCGGGAAGCGACCGTGCCTTGATCTCCACGACCAAGTCGACGAGCCCGAACTCGTTCGGCTGCGACTCGCGAAGGGCGCATGTCTCGAGAAGCCCTGTCGCGAGCATCCTCGCCCGCGCATCCTCAAGTGCGGTGAGCCTGATCGGTTGGAAGCGCGGGAGCGCCGCAAGGGACTCGATCGCGGCGTCCGTCGTGAGCCGTGGCCCGATCCAGGAGGCTCGCACGCGGTTGAGGCGGTGCTCCATCGCCCTGGCCACGACTTCGCCGGCGCTTGTGACCGCAGGGAGGTCTACCTCGGCCGACAAACCCGCCTCGCGGTAGGCTTTCAGCAGCGAATCCCTGGCGCGCTGCCCCGCGGATGCGTCGAAAACAAGCCCAAGCGGGAACACGGCCGCGAGGGCGGAGCTGAGCCGGTCAGCCGAGACGGATCTTGACCCCTCGAACCGGTAGCCGGTCACCTTGGGGTTAGGCGTCAGGACGTAAGTTACGCGGACGCCGTTGGTTGCGGCCTCGAGCGTGGGGCCCGGAGAGTCCTGCGAGAACAGGCCGAGTTCCACAAGGCGCTGCATGTCCCGGGCCGCCGCCTCAGGGAGGTACCTTGCGCCCGGACGCAGCTCAACCAGGCGAGACAGCAGGCTGACGTCGATCCCCGACGCATCGGTGGTGAGCAAGACGCGGACGCTCTGAACGCGCTGGCCGAGCGCCGGCGCGCACAGCAGGGCGCAAGCAACCAGGCACACGGCAAGTATGGAGTACCGCATTCCACCCCCGCTAGGCACCTGTGCCGCTCGGGAGCCTTGCTGGACCCGCCGGCACTGCGCCGCTCCACCGTCCGCCCTCCGGTAGCCCCTCGCTGGGTCGTTCACGGTATCGACTCCTCTGGCGGCTTGTGCGCCTTGAAGCTCCGCCAGAGCAGCAGGTCGTACACGATCTTCAGGGCGCCGGAGACAAAGAACGGCACGCTCCGGAGAGCAGCCTGGGCGAGCATCGGGCCCGCGATGAACGGCGACAGCGAGGCGCCGACCGTCCGTGCGACGCCTGTGACGCCGCCCGCCGCCGACCGCTCTTCGGGGGCCACGATCGCCATCGTGTAGGACTGCCGGGTCGGCACGTCCATCTGGCTGATACTGAACCTGAGCAGGAGCACCAGGATGGCGGTCTCCATGCTCGGCATCACCGGCACGAGCATCAGGAGCAAGTTCGAAGGCAGGTGAGTGAAGACCATCGTGTTGATGAGCCCGATCTTGCTCGCGACCCACGCTGCGGAAAGCGACGAGATGCCCGCCAGGATGTTGGCGCCGAAGAAGATCGCGCCCAGCGTGGCCGGGTCGGCGTCGTACTTCACCTTGAACCAGTAGACGATCATGCTCTGCAGCACGAAGCCGCCACCGAACGCGTCAATTGCGAACAGCCCCGCGAGCTTGGCGACGACGCCTTTTGAGGCGCCGAGCCCGATCCAGTTGCGCCTTAGTGACCTCGTTTCCGAGGCGGACGCGGCCGGCGGCTCGACGACGGAGGACATCGCCAGGGCGAGCGCGATGAGCACGCCACCGATGACGCTGTACCCGCCGAGCAACGCCCGACAGCTCGTGAGCTCCGCAACGCCGCGACCCTGGAGGGCTTGCACCGCGGCGCCGCCGACCAGGGAGCCGAGCGCCGTCGAGAAGGAGCCGACCAGGTTGTACCACGCGAACACCCAGGTGCGCCGATGGGAAGCGACGATCTGCGTAAGCCCGGCCTGCTCAACTGACAGGAAGGGCCCCACCTCGTAGCCGCTCGGGCTCACCACTCCGAGAGTCGCCACGATCAGGAGGAGGGTGAGACCTGTCCCCAAGCCCAGGCACACACCGGTGCACGCAAGCAGCGCGCCGCCGATGAGGAGCGCCTTGCGCCGGCCGATCCTGTCCGCGGTCGACGTGATGGTGAGCGTCACGAGGGTATCGCCGATCAGCGCCAGGCCGACGAGCAGGCCGATCTGCCCGCCCGTGAGCCCCGCGGCCGTCAGGTACAGCGGGAGCACGACCGCGAGTTGGCCGTAGGCGAACATCCGCAGCATTCTGGATGCGAACAGCAGCCTCGCATCGCGGGGTACGTCGGCAAGGGATCTCATGCGCAAGCGTTCCGCCTCGTCCGCACCGTGTGTGCTCAGTCGGAGTCGCGGAGATGATAGGCTACCTGGGCGTGGGAGACCAGTACGTGCGTGAGGCGGGCGGCCCTGCCGCGGCTACTCAAACGACGTGTTCGACGGCCTGGCGGTGTTGCGGGACCAGTAGGTGCGGAGCGTGTTCATCAGCGCGCTGGCGGCGACGTTGGTGTGGTTCGCCGGGTCGGGTCCGTGCTTGAAGTCGAATGAGTCGTACTCGTGCTCCGCCATGAACGCCGGCTCCCACTGCCAGACCGCGTTCGCTGTCCCTTGCTGGTCGAAGAGGTCCGTCTCGTCGCGGATGAACTCCGCAGCGCCCGGCTCGTACCGCTGCACGCCGAACTCGTTCGCGGCCACGACAACGTCGTGGTGGTCCTTGTACGCGGCCACCGTGGACAGCAGACTCTCGAGCCAGCTCCTGTCGAACGTCTCCTGGCCGTTGCCGGGCCCCAGATCGGCCGTTCCGGGGTAGGCGATACTGAGCGGCGGATCCTGGTGCGTGTAGGCGAACGGCTCGTACTGGTGGACGGTGTAGACGATCGCCGGGTCGTCGGTAGGAACCAGGTACGGCAGCCAGCCGATGCCGCTCCACCCCATCCCACCGACCAGGACCGGGGTCTCGGTGTCCACTTCGCGGATCGCCTGCACGATGCTCGGGTAGAACCTGTTCCAGTCCTCGATGCGCCCAGCGTGCGATGGGTAGAAGAGCTGCGGCTCGTCGATCCCGAACACCCGGGTGTTCCCGTTGGGCTCGCACATTAGGTCGTAGCCGACCACCACGCGGCTGCTCGCGTAGCGCTCCGCCGTGTGCCGCCACATCTCCGCCCAAGCGTCCTGGGCCTCTTGGCTCTGCCAGACCGTGTCGTTGTAGTAGGCCTGCGGGAACCAGCCGTTCTCCGGGTCCTCCTCCCGGCTCTCCCCGGCGAAGAACGTGAACTCGCTTCGTCGCGGCCCCGTACGGAACGTGATGACCGCGAACATGTCTGCGCGCCGGATAAGGTCGAGGAGCGCGTCGAGGTTGGCCTGGGCGTCTTCGTCGAGCGCGTAGGGCGGATCGACGCCGTAGAGGCCGGGGTGCGAGATGTTGACGCAGTTCGCGCCCATGGCAGCCAGTTCGCTGAAGTCGGCCTGCGTGTAGGGTGGGCCGATGGGACCGGGGCCGAGCGAATCGCCCCAGACATCGGCGTAGACGCGCGTCTGCCAGATGTTCGCGCCCCGGAGCTTCACCGAGCCGGCCCACACGTCCACCTTGTGCGGCGCCGGCGGCGGGTTGCTCTCTCCACCGTCGGCGGGCGGACGGCGACCGCCGGTCGCGCAGCCGAGGCAGACGGCGACCGGGAGGAGGAAGATGCACAGAACAACGGCGGTGTTGCGCATATGTCACCTCGCGTGTGGCCGACGTGTGGCGTCCGGCCAGGGACTTGTTCGCCGCTCGGTGCTCCGGTTCCGCCCCATCGGGCCAAGGACGCGGCGCCGTGCGCGCGGAACAACCATGACGTAGCTCGCGCGCGGGCCGCGGGCCCGCGCCTCAGAGAGGGTAGCACGATGACACACAAGCTCAATGGGCTCGTGGTGGGGCTGTGCGTGGTGGCCCTTGTGGTCCCCGCGGCGTGCGCCAAGGACTACAGCGGCCCGGACGGATGCTACAAGCTCACCGTTGCGGATACGTGGAAGAGCGAGGAGCAGAAGTCCGATCAGGCCCACGTGCTCAGCTTCCAGTCGCCCGGGGGCAATGCCGAGGTGACGATCATCGCGGTATCGGCGCAGGCCGGCTCGCCCCGCGAGCTGTATGACTGGCTGGTTCAGCAGTTCAGGCAGCAACGCGGCGCGGGAGCCCGGACCGATCTCGCGGCCGAGCGCAAGGTCGGAGCGCTGACCTGGGTCGACGGCGGAGGGCACTGGGAAGAGAACGGCGTGAGCTGGAACGCCGAAGCGTCGATCGCTCAGTCCAAGAGCTGGCTTGTCGTTGTGATGACGAACGCTTCGGAGAAGGCCACCGAAGCCGAGCTCACCGACCTGGCCGCGATCCGCAAGAGCCTCACCGTCGAGGGCGGGAAGCTCGAGGGCGACGGCGCGGACCAGCCCGCCCAAGGCGACCACGGAGCCGGGGCCAAGCCGGCTACCGGCGCTCACGCTGAGCCGGTGGTGTTCCGCCGGGTCGCCGAGCCCAGGGAGAACGCGTTCAGCATTCTGGTGCCATACGGCTGGGAGTTCCAGGGCGGGATACTTCGCATAATGCCCGATCAGATGGGTGGGCCGGCGAACTGCCTTGAGGCCAAGTGCGACATGACGCTCACGGACGCCGGCGGCACGCACTACCTCAAACGTCTGCCCGACTGGTACTACGCGGACGTAAGCAAGATGGCGACCGCGGACCTTATCGGCGGCATGTTCCCCGAGGGCAGCAACTACAACGGCATGCAGGTCCGCAAGCTGATGAGCCCGCAGGATTACCTCGCCCGAGTCGTCTTCCCCGCGCTGCATCCGAACGCTCAGGACCTGAAGGTCGTCGAGCAACGTGAGGTGCCGGCGCTTGTGAAGTACCACGAGCAGATGGCGGCGGCGCTGCAGATCCCCCTCAAGTTCGACTTCTGGGCCGCGTACATGGAGGCCGACTACACCGAGAACGGTCAGGCGTTCACCGAAGGCCTATACTGCACCATCGAGTGGCGCGGGCCCGACATCGGCCAGTGGGCGAACCGTGACACCACCGCGTTCCGCGCGCCCGCTGAGGAGTACACGAAGTGGGAGCCGGTGTTCGCCATGATCGTCAGCTCAGTGAAGCTCAGCGCGCAGTGGATCTTCGCCGAGGCGAAGGGGCAGCGCGAGCGCGGTGACATCGCGAACCGCTATCAGCGCGAGATCCAGGAACTCGACCGCCAGATCGTGGAGAACCGCCAGCACACGAACGCCGAGATAAACAACGACATGTTCCTGACTCTGACCGGTCAGGAGGAGTACGTGAACCCCTACACCAACGAGGTGGAGATCGGCACCAACGAGTTCACCAACCGCTGGGTGACCGAGGGGGGCGACGTCGTCTACGCTCCGGACGACAACTGGGACCCTAACACCACGGGAGTACTGAACCGGATCGACTGGAAGCGAAGCGAAGTGAGGCCGAGGTGAGTGGCACGGTGAAGACGGCGGCGCTCTGGCTCTCTCTGCTGGCGGCGCTCACGCTGGCGGCAGCATGCCCTGCTGATGATCACAGCACGGTTCCGCCGGTCCCGCGGGTCGACCAGCGCTCGGCCGGCGATGCTGTGGGCAAGGCTCTGCCCGGCCTGCCCGAAGCCACGCGTGCGGCGCTGGTATCGCTCATCACGACCCTTTCCGAGGGGCAGTCTCTGGGGGTCACCATCGACGGCCGGCACGCGGACTTCCGCATCGAGGGGGGGCGCGTGGCGCTCGGCCCGCCGCTCGAGGGCCCCGGCCTGCCGCGCGGCATCGTCGGTTCGTGCGCGCTGGTCTACCGGACCGGAGTGGCCGTCGACCTCGACCGCGCGCAGGCCAGGCTCGAGCGTGCGGAGATGGCGGTCAGCCGCGCTGGCGAAGACGCGGTGTCCTATGTTGCTCCCGAATCGGGGAACCTGGTGACCGTGACCTCCGGGGGTCTGCTGTTCGCGTGGTCGAAGCGGCCTGCCGACGGCCTCGAGGTGACTGACCAGCTCTCGGCCGACACCGCGAACGCGATACGCTGGCTAGGCGAGATCAACGCGGCACTGGCGCAGGCGACGGACGATCCGACGGCTCGCTCGCGGCTCTTCTACTCAGATCCTCCCTACACCCACCGGGAAGCGTGGCTTCTTCTCACCTCCGAGCGCTCGCCTCGCGGCGCGTTCGTCGCGCCCTGGGCACGCGGGCTTCCGCGTTCCACTTCCGCATCTCTGGATGTGCCGGACGTCACCCTCGCCGCCGCGCGCCTTCGCGCCTGGGTGGCCGGTGAGGGGAGCCTGCCGTCCTTCGAGCTGGACGGGAAGAAGGTCATCGAAGGCGTCGAGGGCGATGTCGGGGGCGGCCGAGGCACGAGTCGCCCGGTCGCGGCGGCGGACATCCTGGAGCGGCTGAAGAAGGGCAGGCACGAGCTCAAGCCGGTAGGCACGCGGTACGGCGCACCATGCGCGCTGTGCCTTGAGATCGTCCTGCCGGCCGGTACCCCGGCCGGCATCGAGCTGACCGCCGGCTCCGCCGTCCCCTTCCGCGCGTCTAGGCCCATGAGCGACCTGCTCGCCGACTGGCCGGAGCTGCGAGGTCTCGTGCCGGAGGTGGAGCAGGCTGAGACGGCGCCTTCACCCCCGGCCCCTCTCCCCACGGAGAGGGGAGCCTGACCCTGAGCGTGGCGAAGGGGAAGGCGGGGTGAGCGCCACGGGTGAGGGCGTCTTGGTTTGGTCCGCGGTCAGGAACGCAAGCGCGGAGGGTTAGTCCAGCCTCTTCCTGAAGCGCCGCACGCCCGCTGTGAAGAACACCGCGGCCAGGCCTGCCATCGGCAGCATGTAGGGCACGAACAGCACCGCCATCCCCGACCCCTTGAGGAACACCCCTCGGATGACCTCCAGGAAGTACGTCATCGGGATGAACCTGCTCAGCCACCACAGCACGTGCGGGAGGTTCGACTGCGGGAAGATGAAGCCTGAGAGCAGAATGGACGGGAACGCTAGGAAGAAGTTCAGGAGCTGCGCCTGCTGCTGGTTCGCCGCGGCCGCAGACACGAGCAAGCCCAGGCCGAGCGTCGCCACCAGGAAGATGAGAGTCGCCATCGACAGGGCTATCAGGCTCCCGCGGAACGGGACGTGCAGGATGAAGACGATCAGGCAGCCCACCAGGACCGTGTCCAGGATTCCGACGACGCCGTACGGGATCAGCTTGCCGAGTAGGAGCTCGGTCGGCCTGATGGGGGTCATCACCATCTGCTCGAATGTGCCCAGTTCGCGCTCCTTGGCGATGGAGAGCGCGCTTAGGTTCTGCATCAGCACGAACAGCAACACCGCCATGACGCCGGGTGAGAAGAACCACATACTGCGCAGGTCCGGGTTGTAGAACACACGCGTGTCAGCCGTGATGGAAGGCAGGTTGCCCCTCAGCCCGAGGCGCTGGATGCTCGTGGTCTTCGCCTTCACGTCATACCGTGCCGCGGCAGCCGTGATATACGCCGCCGCTGTGGCCGCGGTCATCGAGTCGGCACCGTCCACGAGGATCTGCACGGTCGCCTTGCCGGCGATGATGTCCCGTGCGAAGCCCGGCGGGATGCGGATGCCTACCTCGGCCGTCGCGTTCTGCAGGTGCCTCTCGATCCCCGCCTCCGACAGCTCATAGCCGTTCAGACCGAACTGGGGCAGACACGCGAGCTTCTCGACGAACTCCCTGCTCGCCCGCGACTGATCCTGGTCGCACACGACCATCGGCACGTGTACGATGTCGGTGTTCGCGGCGAACGAGAGCACGAATGTCTGCACGATCGGGATCATGATGGCCATGCGCAGCATGATCCGGTCCCTGGCGAACTGCCGGACCTCTTTCACGATCAGCCTCTTGAGGCGCTGCCCGCTGATCACAGTGTCTTCCGGAACCTCCTCACGGAAAGCACCACCAGCACCAGTGTTATGGCGAGCAGTGCGGCGAAGTGGTCCGGCATTGACGCGAGGCCGGTACCCTTGAGCACGATTCCGCGCATGAGCGCGATGTAGTGAGTTGCCGGCAAGACGGCGGAGATACACCGCAGGACCAGTGGCATGTTGCGGACCGGGAACGCGAACCCGGACAGCAGCATCGTGGGCAGCACCGTGGTGATGAACGCGAGCATCATGGCGAGCTGCTGTGTCTTCGCG
>Ga0315282_10001147_pt1 | contig 50976 bp, 42 predicted proteins | sample YL17G07_20_MG_FD_203693 | JGI IMG/M metagenome (GOLD analysis project Ga0315282, IMG submission 203693) | Sediment microbial communities from Yellowstone Lake, YNP, Wyoming, USA - YL17G07_20 | ecosystem: Environmental > Aquatic > Freshwater > Lake > Sediment | place: USA: Wyoming | collected...
ACGAGTACCGGACGATCCGCTCCACCCCGTGCCGAGTGTTGATCGACTCCTGCACGGCGACCTCGTACGGCGTCCCCTTGCGGTGGAACCCGCCGGCGCCGCTGTAGAGACCCTCGCTGTTCTCCCGGACGACGACGAAGTTCACGTCGTCGGCGGTGTGCGAAGGCAGGAGCGTCGCCACACCCGCGTACCGGATCACCGGGCGCAGGTTCACGTACTCGTCGAGCTCGAACCGGATCCGCAGCAGCAGGTCGCGCTCGAGGACGCCCGGGCGCACACGGGGGTCACCGACGGCACCAAGGAAGATCGCGTCCATCCGCCTCAGACGCTCGAGCTCTCCGTTCGGCAGGACCTCGCCGGTCCGTAGGTAGCGGTCCGCGCCGAGATCGAACTCCTCTAGCTCGACCGCGAACCCGTCTCGCACGGCCTCGAGGACCTTCAGCCCCTCGCGGACGACCTCCGGGCCGGTCCCGTCGCCCGGGATCACGCCGATCCGGTGCGTGCGGCCGCTCACGACGGCCAGGCCTCGGTCGTGCTCTTCGATCTCGGGGGCAACCGGAACGCGCGGTTGACCGCGGCCAGGTAGGCGCGAGCGGAGGCCTCGACCACGTCGGTCGCGACACCGCGGCCGGTCACCCGGCGCCCCTCGACATCGAGCTGGACGACGACGTCGCCCAGGGCATCCGAGCCTGCGGTCACCGACGAGACGTTGAACGAGACGAGACGCGCCTCGATGCCGGCGGCACGCTGGATGGCGCCCATCACCGCGTCGATCAGGCCGTCGCCCATCGCCGACTCCTCGATCACCTCGTCGCCGCGGCGCAGGTGCACGGTCGCCCGCGGCTCGAGGTGGGTCCCGCCGCCGACGACGACGGACTCGAGCACGAGGACGTCCTCCTCGGCCGTGCCGAGCTCCTCGGACACGATGGCTTGGAGGTCCTGATCGGTGAGTTGGATCTTGCGGTCGGCGAGCTCCTTGAACCGCGCGAACGAGCGGTTCAGCTTCTCCTCCTCGACCTGGATGCCGAGCTTCGCGAGCGCGTCGGCGAACGCGTGGCGCCCCGAGTGCTTGCCGAGCACGAGCCGGTTGCCCTCGAGGCCGATCTCGAGCGGGTCCATGATCTCGTAGGTCGCGCGGTTCGAGAGCACGCCGTGCTGGTGGATACCGGACTCGTGCGCGAACGCCGACGAACCCACGACCGCCTTGTTCGGCTGGACCGAGTACCCGGTGGTCATGGCGACGAGACGCGACGTCCGGATGATCTCCTTGACGTTCAGGTTGTGCTTCACGCCGAGGGACTGCCCTCGCGTGTGCACGATCATCGCGATCTCCTCGAGCGAGCAGTTCCCCGCCCGCTCGCCGATGCCGTTCACTGCGACCTCGATCTGCCGCGCGCCGTTCACGATGCCGGCGAGCGAGTTCGCCACGGCCAGGCCGAGGTCGTTGTGGCAGTGCGTGGAGATCACGACGTGGTCGGGCAGCGCCTCGCGCACCGTGCGGATGAGTTCGCCGAACTCGTGCGGCATCGCGTAGCCGACCGTGTCGGGCACGTTGATCGTCGTGGCGCCGGCCTCTACCCCGACCCTCAGGCACTCCAGTAGGAAGTCGAGCTCGGTGCGAGTCGCATCCTGCGCGCTGAACTCGACGTCGTCCGTGTAGCCGACGGCGAGCTTCACGCCATCGCGGATCGCCTCGAGCACCTCCTCGTGCGACATCCGAAGCATGTCCTGCATGTGGATGTCGCTGGTGGAGATGAACGTGTGGATCCGCCGGCGATCGGCGCCCTTCACGGCCTCGCCGGCGCGTTCGACGTCGCCGGGGGTCACGCGCGCGAGCGCCGCGATCACCGGCCCGCGCACGCTCGTCGCGATGTCGCGGACGGCCTCGAACTCGCCCTGGCTCGAGATCGGGAACCCCGCCTCGATGATGTCGACGCCGAGGCGCGCGAGCTGCTCCGCGATCTCGACCTTCTCGGCTTTCGTGAGCGCGATGCCGGGCGCCTGCTCGCCGTCACGGAGCGTGGTGTCGAAGATGCGTACTACATCGTCAGGCATCCGGGACCACCTTCTTCTCCGACTCCAGCCACGGCATCATCCGGCGCAGACCATCCCCCACCTCCTCGATCTGGGATGTGCGCGCCTCGTGCCTGAGCCGGAGGAAGTTCGTGAACCCGCCTTCCGCCTCGGCGATCCACTCCTTCGCGAACGCGCCGCTCTGGATCTCGGCCAGGATCCGGCGCATCTCCTCGCGCGTGCGGTCGTCGATCACGCGCGGACCGCGCGTGTAGTCGCCGTACTCGGCCGTGTCGGAGATCGAGTACCGCATCCAGCTCATGCCGCCCTCGTACATGAGGTCGACGATCAGTTTCAGCTCGTGGAGGCACTCGAAGTACGCGATCTCGGGCTGATATCCGGCGGCGACGAGCGCCTCGAACCCGCTCCGCACGAGCGCCGTCGTGCCGCCGCACAGCACAACCTGCTCGCCGAACAGGTCGGTCTCAGTCTCCTCCTTGAACGTCGTCTCGATCACGCCAGCCCGCGCCACGCCGATGCCGGCCGCGTACGCGAGCGCGCGTCGAAGCGCAGTGCCCGTGGCATCCTGTTGCACCGCCACGAGCGCCGGCGTGCCGATCCCCTGCTCGTACGTGCGTCGCAGGAGATGCCCCGGGCCCTTCGGCGCGATCATCGTCACGTCGATCTCCGCCGGCGGCGTGATCGTCCCGAAATGGATGTTGAACCCGTGGGCGAACATGAGCATGTCGCCCGCCTTCAGGTTCGGCGCGATATCGGCCTCGTAGACCGTCGCCTGTAGCGTGTCCGGCAGGAGCACCATCACGACGTCCGCCTCCGACACCGCCTCTGCGGTCGGGAGCACGCGGAAGCCCGCCTCCTCGGCCCTCGCCCAGGCGCTCGAGCCCTCGCTCTCGCTGACGCGGACGTCATGGCCGGAGTCCCTGAGGTTCAGCGCGTGCGCGTGACCCTGGCTGCCGAAGCCGATCACTCCGATCCTCTGGCCCTCGAGGGCCGATCGGTCGGCATCCTTCTCGTAGTAGATCGTGGCCATCGTTCCTCCCGTTGTGTCACGCGGGCTCAGGTGCTCCCGCCAACCCGTCCCGGCGCGCCCTCCGCGCCGGCTACCGCCTTGCGCTGCACACGTTCACGGATCCCCCGGTCGCCGCGCGCGAGCGCGATCCGCCCCGTCCGCGAGACCTCCACGATGCCGAAGTCGCGCAGGAGCTCGAGGAGCGCCTCGATCTTCTCGGGGGCCCCGGTCCCCTCGATGAGCAGGGTCCTGTGCGTCACGTCGAGCACTCGAACGCGGAAGACCTCGCAGATCTCCATGATCCGCGCGCGGTTATCGCCGTCGGCACGGACCTTGATCAGCGCAAGCTCGCGCTCGACGGCCTCGCCGGGCTCGTGCTCGAGGATCTTGATGACGTTGATCAGCTTGTTCAGCTGCTTCGTCACCTGCTCGAGGGACTTGGTCTCGAGCTGCACGACGACGGTCATACGCGACAGGCCGTCCTCCTCCGTCGGACCCACGGCGAGCGAATCGATGTTGTACCCACGCGCGGCGAACAGCCCAGCCACGCGTGTGAGGACGCCCGGCCTGTCCTCGACCAGCACGGAGAGCGTGTGGGTGCTCATGCGATCGGTGCCTCGGCCGGGTCCTTGATCGGCCTCAGGCCGCCGGGGCCGAGGATGATCTCGTCGTTCGTCGAGCCGGCCGCGATCATGGGGAATACCTTCTCGCGCGGGTCGCAGCGGAAATCGATCACCACGCTACGGTCCTCGACCGACAGCGCTTCCTCGATCACCGCGTCCACCTCCTCGGGATGTTCGGCCCGTAGGCCGACCGCGCCGTAGGCCTCGGCCAGCTTCACGTAGTCGGGGCAGTCATGGGAGAGGTACACCTGCGAGTACCGCTCCTCGTAGAACATCTCCTGCCACTGGCGGACCATGCCGAGGTGGCCATTGTTGATGATCGCCGTGACGAACGGGATCTTCTCGATCGTCGAGGTGGCGAGCTCCTGCGTGGTCATCTGGAAGCAGCCGTCCCCGTCGATCGTGACGACGCGTTGATCCGGCCGCCCGGTCTTCGCGCCGAGCGCCGCCGGGATGGCGAAGCCCATCGTGCCGAGGCCGCCGGAGGTGATGAACGTCCGCGGCATGGTGAACCTCCAGAACTGCGACGTCCACATCTGGTGCTGGCCGACGCCGGAGACGACGATCGCGTCTTTCGCGTGCTCGTACAGGCGTTCGATCGCGAACTGCGGCTTGATCGGCCCGTCATCCGGCTGCTCGTAGGTGTACGGGTACCTCTCGAGCCAACCGCGGAGCGTCGAGAGCCACTCGGAGCGGTCGGGCGCGCCGCCCTGCTCCTCCTGCTTGCGCCGCAGCTCGGCCAGCATCTTCGCGATGACGTCGCGCGCGTCGCCGACGATCGGCACGTCGGCGACACGGTTCTTGCCGATCTCGGCCGGATCGATATCGACGTGGATCACCTTCGCGCGCCGGGCGAAACCCGACAGCTTCCCGGTCACGCGGTCGTCGAACCGCGCGCCGAGCGCGACCAACACATCCGCCTTCTGCATCGCGGTCACGGCCGTGTACGCGCCGTGCATACCGGGCATGCCGCACGCGAGCTCGTGCGTATCGGGAAACGCGCCGCGAGCCATGAGCGTCGTCACGACCGGCAGGCCGCCCTCGGTCGCGAGCTCGAACAGCTCCTTCGTGGCGTTCGCCTTGATCACACCGCCGCCGACGTAGAGGACCGGCCGCTTCGCCTGGAGGATGAGCCTCACGGCCTCGCGGACCTGCCTCAGGTTGCCCTTCGTCGTGGGCTTGTAGCCGGGGAGCGACACCGTCTCGGGCCAGTTCCACGTGAACTCCTGGAGCTGTACGTCCTTCGGGAGATCGATGAGCACAGGGCCGGGACGGCCGGTGCCCGCGATGTGGAACGCCTCGCGGATCGTCTCGGCGAGCTCATTCGCGTCCTTGACGAGGAAGTTGTGCTTGGTGACCGGCAGCGTGATGCCGGTGATGTCGGCCTCCTGGAACGCGTCGTTGCCGACGGCCGGCGTCGGGACCTGCCCGGTGATCGCGACGACCGGGACCGAGTCCATCTTCGCGTCGGCGAGCGCGGTGACGAGGTTGCAGCCGCCGGGACCCGAGGTTGCCATGCACACGCCGACCTTCCCGGTCGCCCAGGCGTAGCCCTCAGCCGCATGACCGGCGCCCTGCTCGTGCCGAGTGAGGACGTGGCGGACCTTCGAGTCGATCAGCGGGTCGTAAACGGGAAGGATCGCCCCGCCGGGGATGCCGAAGACGACGTCGACGCCCTCTCCTTCGAGGGCCATGAACAGCGCCTGAGCGCCGGTGACCTTCATCGCTCGGGCACCTCCGCAGGTCGCTCCTCGGCCGCCTGACCGGGCCGCTCCTCGACCGGGCCCGTCTCCACGCGGCGCACCGTGCAGCCGAGCTTGTGCGCGAGGTTCCGACACGCGCGCTCGAACTCCCACGGCGTCCAGTCTCGTCGGCGGCTCGCGAGACCACCCTCGCCCATCTCGCCCCCGAAGTCGAACCCGGGCGTGAGGTACGTGACCTCGGCGCCGAAGTAGCGGTCGAACTGCGGGCGGTCGGCCGGGTCGGCCACGTCGAACCTGACCTGGCCTGGGCCCTCCCACAGCACGCTCGCGACCGTGCGACCGCTCCGCTCGAATTCGTACCTCATCGGGTGCTCCTTCCCTCGGTCTCGCTCCTTGCGGTCATCCGGTGATCCGATACAGCTCCGGGATATGAAAAGCCCCTCGTCGAACGAGGGGCATCCGGCGCGGTTCCCGGGCCTCCCGGGCCCGGCCGCGCCTACACGATAAGTACGAGGGCCGGCTGCTTCCCGAGTTCCCTGTTAACGGCCATGGTGCGCTCAGTGTACGAGCACGGAAGCCCATGTCAACCCGTGGATGTGGAAGGATCCCCGCGACATCCGACCACCCCACCCGATCGAGCCCTCGCCAGGCACGACCCCGCGGCGAGACGAAGCAGCCGGCCCCATCCGCCCCCAGACCGCCCTGCGTAGACTTCGCTCGTCATGCCTACCTGTCCGGCGTGCGGTGCGGACAATCCCGGAGGCGCGAGGTTCTGCAACGCGTGCGGGGAGAGGCTCCTCGCCCCGGCTCCGGTCGCTGAGGTCCGCAAGACCGTCACGGTCGTCTTCTGCGACGTCACCGGCTCGACCGCACTCGGGGAGAGGCTCGACCCGGAAGCGCTCCGCCGCGTGATGGGCCGGTACTTCGCGACCATGACGGAGGCGATCGAGCGTCACGGCGGCACCGTGGAGAAGTTCATCGGCGACGCGGTGATGGCCGTCTTCGGGATCCCGACCACGCACGAGGACGACGCGCTCCGCGCGGTCCGAGCCGCGGACGAGATGCGCGAAGGCCTCCGTGTGCTGAACAAGGAGCTCGAGCGCGACCACGCCGCGACCCTCGCGTGCCGGATCGGCGTCAACACCGGCGAAGTCGTGGCCGGGGACGCGAGCGTTCGCCAAGCCCTCGTCACCGGCGATGCGGTGAACGTCGCCGCGCGTTTGGAGCAGGCCGCTCCCGTCGGGGAGGTGCTGCTCTCCGAGACCACGCTCCGGCTCGTCCGCGATGCCGTGGTCGCCGAGGCCGTCGAGCCGCTCGAGCTGAAGGGCAAGACCGAACGCGTTCCGGCGCACCGACTGGTAGCGGTCCACGCCGGCGCCGCGGGATCCGCCCGGCGCCTTGACTCGCCGCTCGTCGGGCGCTCGAGGCCGCTCGCCCAGCTACGTCAGGCGCTCGAGGAGGTCACCGCCGATCGCGTGTGCCACCTGTTCACGATCCTCGGACCGCCGGGCGTCGGCAAGTCGCGGCTCGTGCAGGAAGCGCTCGAGGGCTTCGCGCTCGACGCGACGGTGCTCCGCGGCCGCTGTCTCTCGTACGGCGAGGGCATCACGTACTGGCCGCTCGCCGAGATCGTGCGGGATGCCGTCGGACCGGAGGATCTCGGCGGGAGCATGAAGGATGCGATCGCGGCGCTCATACCCGACGATCCCTCCGCGGCCGATATCGGCGCGCGCGTCGCTCAACTCATCGGCGCGTCGGCCGACCTCTCGCTTCCCCCCGAGGAGATCGGCTGGGCGGTGCGCCGGTTCTTCGAAGGCCTCACGCGTTCGCGGCCGCTCGTCGTCGTACTCGAGGATCTCCACTGGGCGGAACCGAGCCTGCTCGACCTCGTGGACCAGGTGACCGACCTCAGCCGCGACGCCCCGATCCTCATCGCCTGCATGGCGCGCCCCGAACTGCTCGAGGCCCGTCCCGGCTGGGGCGGAGGCAAGCTACGCGCGAGCGCCCTCACGCTCGAGCCGCTCTCCGGCGACGAAGCGGAGCGGCTCGTCGAGAACCTCCTCGGTGGGGGCAGCCTCGACGAGCCGGCGCGCCGCCGGATCCTCGCTGCCGCCGAGGGCAACCCCCTGTTCGTGGAGGAGACCCTCGCGATGCTGATCGACGACGGGCTGCTCCGGCGCGAGGGCGACACCTGGACCGCGACGCGCGAGCTCGGCGACGTCTCGGTCCCGCCGACGATCCAGGCTCTGCTGGCCGCGCGCCTGGACCGGCTCGAGGAGGCCGAGGGGGCTGCGCTCGGGCGCGCCTCTGTGGTCGGTCAGGTCTTCTACCTGGGTGCGGTCCGCGACCTCGCACCGGAGGACGACCGCGCCGCCACCACGCGCCACATCCAACAGCTCGTCCGCCGCGACCTCGTTCGCCCCGACACTTCCGACCTGCCGGGTCAGGATGCCTTCAGGTTCCGCCACACGCTGCTGCGGGACGCCGCCTACCAGATGCTCCCGAAGGAGGCGCGCGCGGACCTTCACGAGCGGTTCGCGGACTGGCTCGACGCCGCCGCATCGAGCGTCGACGTCGACGAGTTCGTCGGGTATCACCTCGAGTGCGCGCACTCCTTCCGGCTGGAGCTTGGCCCGGAGGACGAGCGTTCCCGAGCCCTAGCCGAGCGAGCTGCCGAGCGGCTCTCCGCGGCGGGTTCGCGAGCGTCCGATCGCGCGGACTCGGCGGCCGCCCGGAAGCTGCTCGCCCGAGCGGCCGCGCTCCGCGCCCCCGACGACCCGCGGCGGGCTTGGGACCTGGTCGAGCTCGGCTGGGCCCATCTCAACGCGAACGACGTGAACGGAGCGATACGGGCCTTCGACGAGGCCCTCGAAGCCGCCCGAGCGACCGGCGACGAGCACGCCGGGGCCCATGCCGACCTAGGGAGTACCTATGCCGGCTGCCTCCTGGATCCCGAGGCGACGTCCGAGACGGTGACCGCGCTCCTCGAGCGCCTAGTGCCGCGGTTCGAAGGCTGGGGCGACGACCGAGGGCTCGCGCGCGCCTATGTCCTCAGATCCCAGATCCCCTGGACACTCTGCCAGTTCGAGCGCGCACGCCAGGACTCCACGCTTGCCCTCCGACACGCGCGGGCGGCGGGCGACGGAACGTTCGAGGCGTTTGCCGCCAATACCCGGGTCGTGGGAGGGCTGCTCGGTTCGGGCAACGTCGAGCAGATCCGGGCCGACCTCGCCGACGTCGAGCCCCAGGCGGCAAGGCTGCCATCGCTCCGGGTCGTGATCCTCTTGGGTGAAGCCGTGATCGACGCGTTGGTCGGGCGCTTCGACGAGGCCCGGCGCCTGCTCGCGGAGGCTGATGCCCTCTCGCATGAGGTTCTCGGTCGGGAGCACGGCGCGGTGCTCGAGTGGTCCCATCACATCGAGACGCTCGCCGGGGACCCGGTCGCCGCCGACTCGTACGCACGTCGCTCGTACGAGTGGCTCCACGGGGCCGGCGACCTCGCCCACTCGTCGACCGCGGCAGGCCTACGGGCGATCACGTCACTCGAGCTTGGCCACACCGAAGACGCCCGCCGGTTCGCCGCGGAATGTCGGGAGACGAGCGCGAGCGACGACGTGGTCAACCAGTTCATCTGGCGGAGCGTGGAGGCGCGGCTGCTCGCCGCGGAGGGACGGCTCGACGAGGCCGTGGGCCTGATCCGCGAGGCCGCCGAGTGGGCCGGACGTACCGACATGCTCCTCGAGCAGGCGGAGATCGCCCTCGAAGAGGCCGAGCTCTACCGGATGGCTGGGCAGATCCAAGACGCCAGCTCGGCACTCCGGCGAGCGCGTGAGGCCGCGGAACGCAAGGGCGCCACGGTCCTCGTCGAGCGCGCGGATCGGCGCCTCACCGAGCTCGGTGTTTGAAGGGCGACGACGCCCTCGTACCGGGGAGACGGCTTCGGGGGCGCCGAGTGCGGTCCGCCCCTGAGCGACGCTCCACCCGTCCGAGCTACCGCTCGTCCGAGCGATCCTCTCGGCGCATCTCGTACCGCACGCCGAACCAGACCTCGTCGCCGTAGCGGTGCTCGATCCGCTCGACCGGACGCATCCCGACCTTCTCCGCCACCCGGATCGAGGGCACGTTCTCCACGCTCGCGTACACGCGCGCAACGTCGGCGCCGAGCGTGTCGAACGCGTAGGCGACGAGGGCCCCGACCGCCTCCGTGGCGTACCCGCGCCCCTGGAAGGCCGGCGCGATCGTGTAGCCGACCTCGATGACGCCCGGTTCGCCGTCTGCGGGGCTCAGCCCCACGTCGCCGACGAGCCGTCCGCTCTCACGCTCCTCGACCGAGAGCTGCACCCACCCACCGGACTGCCCCGGCGCGCGGCGCGCCATCTCCTCGATCTCCGCCCGGATCCCGGCCGCGTCGGTCCGGTCCCACCCCTGATGAGCGTGGACGTCCGGATCGCTGCGGTACTCGGAGATCGTTTCGGCCTCCTCGGGCCGCGAGCGGTGGAGCACGAGGCGCTCGGTCACGAGCGGCTCGAAGTCGGTATCGACGCGGATCACGGGCCAAGGGTACCGGGGAAGCCGGCTCCGCAGCGGTGAGCCCCACGGCGTCTCCACGGACAGCGCCCCGACCGGTACCATCGCGTGCATGAACACGCGAAGGATCGGCTCACTCGAGGTCTCGGTGGTTGGGCTCGGCTGCAACAACTTCGGCCGGCGGGTCGACGAAGCGCAATCACGCACGGTGGTCGACGCGGCGCTCGACGCCGGGATCACGTTGCTCGACACCGCGGACGTCTACGGGGACACCCGGAGCGAGGAGTACCTCGGGCGGATCCTCGAAGGTCGGCGCGATCGGGTCGTGCTCGCGACGAAGTTCGGATCGCGCATCGACGAGAGCCGACCCGGCGGAGCGAGCCCCGCCTACGTCCGGCGAGCGGTCGAGGACAGCCTGCGGCGGCTCCGGACCGACCGGATCGATCTGTGCCAGCTGCACGAGCCCGACGAGGAGACGCCGATCGCGGAGACGCTCGCGGTCCTGGGTGAGCTCGTGCGCGAGGGCAAGGCACGCGAGATCGGCTGCTCCAACTTCTCCGCGGAGCAGCTCCGCGAGGCGAACGACGCCGCGCGACCGGGGGCGCCCCGGTTCGTGAGCGTGCAGAACGAGCTCAGCCTGCTCAACCGGGCCGACGAGAGCGCCACGTTCCCGGAGGCTGAGCGGCTCGGCCTCGCCTACATCCCGTACTTCCCGCTCGCGAGCGGCCTCCTGACAGGCAAGTACCACTTGGGAGAGCCCCTGCCGGAGGGCACGCGCATCGCCGGATGGCCCGCCGATCGGGTGGCCGAAGTGATGACCGAAGAGACCTTCGCCCGGATCGGCGCGCTCACGCGCTTCGCGGAGGAGCGTGGCCACACGCTGCTCGAGCTCGCGTTCGCCTGGCTGCTGGCTCGGCCCGCGATCGCCTCCGTCATCGCGGGCGCCACGAGGCCCGAGCAGATCGCGGCCAACGTCTCCGCAGCCGAGTGGCATCTCGGCGAGAAGGACCTCACCGCGATCAGCGATCTTTGAGGTCGGCTATCGGGTCGGAGCCGCGGGGTTCGTGACGACCATCATCCGGTCACGGCCCCCTCGGAGGCCGAGGACACGAGGCGCGCGTACTTCGCGAGGGCGCCGGTCTCGTAGCGCGGCTTCGGCTGCCGCCAACCCGCGCGACGCTTCTCGAGCACGGCGTCGTCGACCAGAACGTCGATGATGCGGTTCCCGGCGTCGATCAGGATCCGGTCGCCGTCCTCGACGAGCGCGATCGGCCCGCCGACGAACGCTTCGGGCGCGATGTGGCCGACCGAGTACCCCTTCGTTGCTCCGCTGAACCGACCGTCGGTGACGAGCGCGACGTCCTTGCCGAGGCCGGCGCCGGCGACGGCGGCCGTCACGGCGAGCATCTCGGGCATGCCCGGTGAACCCTTAGGGCCCTCGTAGCGGATCACGATGACGTCGCCGGGTTGGATCCGGCCCGCGGTGAGCGCCTCGAACGTCTCGTGTTCCGAGTCGAACGGCCGCGCGCGCCCCTCGAACCTCAGGCTCTCTGCCCCGGCGATCTTCATGACGGCGCCGTCGGGCGCGAGCGAGCCGCGGAGGATCGCGGTTCCGCCCTCGGCGTGGATCGGGTCCGAGAACGGGCGCACGACGGTTCCGTCCGGTGCGGGCGGCGCGAGGTCGGCGAGGTTCTCCTCGATGGTCTTCCCGGTAACCGTCAGCGCGCCGCCGTGCAGGAGTCCGGCCTCGAGCAGCTCCTTCATCACGACCGGCACGCCGCCGACCCGGTCGAGGTCGCTCATCACGAAACTACCGGCGGGACGCACGTCGACGAGGTGCGGAACCTTCCGCGAGATGCGGTCGAAGTCGTCGAGCACGAGGCCGACGCCGGCCTCGTGCGCGATGGCGAGCAAGTGAAGGACCGCGTTCGTCGAACCGGCGAGCGCCATCACGACCGCGATCGCGTTCTCCAACGCCTCCTTCGTCAGGATGTCGCGCGGGCGGATGCCTTCGCGAAGCAGGTTCACGACGGCGACACCGGATTCGCGCGCGAAGACCTCGCGCCGGTAGTCGACCGCCGGCGGGCTCGCCGCGCCGGGAAGCGACATCCCGAGCGCCTCGGCCGCTGCTGCCATCGTGTTCGCCGTGTACATGCCGGCGCACGAGCCGGTGCCCGGGCACGCGGCGCGCTCGATCCCGAGCAGGTCCTCGTCGCTGAGCGTGCCCTTCGCGTGCGAGCCGACCGCCTCGAACACGTCCTGGATCGTGACGTCGCGGCCCTGAAAGGTGCCGGGAAGGATGGTGCCACCGTAGAGGTAGACGCTCGGCAGGTTGAGGCGCGCCATCGCCATCAGCATCCCCGGCTCGCTCTTGTCGCAACCGGCGATCCCGACGAGGCCATCCATGCGCTCGGCGTGCATCACGAGTTCGACCGAGTCGGCGATCACGTCGCGGCTGATGAGGCTCGCCTTCATGCCCTCGTGGCCCATCGAGATACCGTCGGAGACGGCGATCGTCGTGAACTCGATCGGAACGGCGCCGCCCTGGCGCACGCCCTCCTTCGCGAGAGCGGCGAGCTTGTTGAGATGGTAGTTGCAGGGAGTCACCTCGTTCCAGCTGCTCGCGACGCCGACCTGTGGTTTTCCGAAGTCGTCCTCGGAGAAGCCGACCGCGCGGAGCATCGCCCGGGCCGGCGCTCGCTCGGGCCCCTCCGTGACCTCCCAGCTCCTCGGCCTGCTGTCGTGACTCATGGGGAACCTCCTCAGCGATCGACCGACGTGAGGCTCGAACGTTACCAGCGGACACGACGTCCCGGTAAGGTGAGGGCGGCACGTCCTCGGATGGGAAGGAGCAGCCGTCATGCCCGATGCACCGCGGCCCGCGAACGGTTCGTGGTGGCTCGAGGAGGCGCTCGCGCATCCCGAGTTCGCCGGCGAGCCGTGCCCGCCGCTCGCGCGCGATCTGGCCGCCGACGTCGTGATCCTCGGCGGCGGCTACACCGGGATGTGGACGGCGTACTTCCTGAAGGAGCGCGACCCGGGGATCGACATCGTCCTGCTCGAGGCCGACATCTGCGGCGGAGGCCCGACCGGGCGCAACGGCGGGTTCCTCGACGGGTGGTGGGGGCACATCGCCGACATGAGCGCCACCTACGGCGACGCCGACACGATGGAGCTCCTCATGGCGGCCGGGCGGAGCCCGACCGAGATCGGTGCCTGGTGTGAGCACCACGGCGTCGACGCTTGGTTCACGCACGCCGGCGATCTGGCGGCAGCCTCGAACGCCCACCAGGAGGGCAAGTGGGAGCGCACGCTCGAGGCCGCGCGTCGTCTGGGCGTCGAGGACGAGTACGAGGTGCTCTCGGCAGAGCAGGCCCGCACGATGTGCGCATCCCCGATGTTCGGCGGCGCGCAGTTCATCCGCGACGCCGCCACGGTGCAGCCGGCCCGGCTCGCGCGGGGGCTGCGCCGCGTGCTGCTCGAGATGGACGTGCGGATCTTCGAGCAGTCACCGATCACGCGGTTCGGGTTCGCAAGGCCAGCCGTGGCGGAGACGCCGGGCGGCTCCGTGCGGGCGGGTGAGGCCGTGATCGGCCTCGGCGCTTGGGCTACGTGGTGGAAGGCCTTCCACCCACACCTCACGGTCCGGGGTTCCTACATGGTCGTCACAGCGCCGGCGCCTGAGAAGGTGGCGGAGATCAACTGGACCGGCGGGGAAGCCGTCCGGGACCTGCGCCCGTCGGTCCACTACCTGCGGACCACGCCGGACGGGCGTATCGCGTTCGGATGCGGCGGCCTCCAACCGGGGCTCGCGCGACGGATCGATCCGCGGTTCGCGTACGAGGAGCGCTTCGTCCGCAAGACCGCCGAAGACCTGTGGCGGATGTTCCCGAGCTTCCGCGACGTGCCCATCGAGGCGGGCTGGGGCGGGCCCATCAACGTGTCCGGGTTCGCCATGCCGTTCTTCGGCACGCTCGCCCCCGGCAACGTCCACCACGGGCTCGGCTACACGGGGAACGGGGTCGGGCCCTCGTACCTCGGCGGCAAGATCCTCGCAGCGCTTGCCACCCACGCCGACGACGGCTTCACACGCCTCGCGGTCGTGACGCGCGAGCCGAAGCGGTTCCCGCCCGAGCCGTTCCGCTCCCCGGGCATGCTCGTCGTGAACGACGCCATCCGCCGCAAGGACGACACGGAGGACGAGGGGCGCGAGCCGAACCCGCTCGTCACGTTCCTCGCGCGGATCCCGCGGCGACTCGGCTACAAGCTCGGACCGTAGCGCGGACGTTCGCCCCTGGGGCCCTGGGTCGCCCGACCCGCGGAGCGACCCCTCCGCTCTGACAGACTCAGGCCTGCCGGACACAGGGCGGAGGCTCAGGACACAGGGCGGAGGCTCAGGATGGCCGATGTGATCCTCGCCGAGCGACTCACGAAGTCCTACGGCAAGCAACGCGGCGTGATCGACCTCGACTTCGGTGTGGAGCCCGGAGAGGTCTTCGGCTACCTCGGCCCGAACGGCGCCGGCAAGACCACGACGATCCGCACGATGCTGGACTTCATCCGGCCGACGAGCGGCCGAGTCACCGTCTTCGGTCTCGACTCGCGTCACGGCAGCATCGACATCCACCGGCGGACCGGCTACCTCCCGGGCGAGATGGCCCTCTACGAGCGGTTGACCGGAGCCGAGTACGTCCGCCACTTCGCCGCGCTGCGGGGCGGCGTGGACCCCTCGTACATCGTCGAGCTCGCCGAGCGATTCGATTGCGATCTCAGCGCGAGGATCGGGTCACTCTCACACGGCAACAAGCAGAAGGTCGGGCTCATCCAGGCGTTCATGCACCGGCCGGAGCTGCTGGTGCTCGACGAGCCGACGACCGGCCTCGACCCGCTCGTGCAGCAGGAGTTCCATCGGCTGATCGAGCAGATACGCGAGGAGGGGCACACCGTCTTCCTGTCATCGCATGTGATGCCCGAGGTCGAGCGCCTCTGCGACCGCGTCGCGATCATCCGCGAGGGCCGGCTGATCGCCGTCGAGGACATCGGCGACATGAAGGCGCGGGCGCTGCGGACGCTCGACATCCACTTCGAGCGGCCGGTGTCGACCGAGGCGTTCGCGAACCTGCCGAACGTGAAGGCGGTCGAGGCGCAGGGCGACGTCCTGCGCGTCACGGTGACTGGGCCGATCGACGCGGTCGTGAAGGCGGCCGCGCGCTTCGAGGTCGTGGACCTCGCGACGAACGAGCCGACCCTCGAGGAGATCTTCCTCACCTTCTACGGGAGAGGTGAGAACGGTGGCGCGTGAGTTTCCGATGCAGCGCACGCCGATGCTGTCGACGGTCTTCGGCAAGACGCTCCACGATCAACGCAGGTCCCTCATGTGGTGGACGATCGGATTCGTCGGCACGGTGCTGATGTACGCGGCCTTCTGGCCCAACATCCGCGACAACGCCGTACAACTCACGCAGTACGTGAAGAACATGCCCGAGTTCCTCCGCAACGTGATCGGAAGCGTCGACTACGCCACCCCGGAGGGCTACATCCAGTCCGAGGTGTTCACCTTCCTCGGCCCGATCCTGCTGCTCGTCTACGCGATCGGGGCCGGCAGCCGTGCGATCGCGGGGGAGGAAGAGGCCGGCTCGCTCGATCTGCTGCTTTCGGCGCCGGTCGCCAGGCGCCGCGTGCTGCTCGACAAGTTCTGGGCGATGCTCGCCGCGACGTTCTGGCTGACGTTCGCGATGTGGGTCGCGTTGCTCGTGTTCGGGCCCGTCTTCGACTTGCGGCCCGGACTCGAGGGGTTCACAGCCGCGAGCTTGAACCTGTTCCTCCTCGCGCTCGCGTTCGGGACGGTCGCGCTCGCCGTCGGTTGCGCGACCGGCAGCAAGGGACTGGGCATCGGCGCACCGAGCGGTCTCGCGCTCGTCACGTTCATCCTGAACACGCTCGCGCCCTCGGTGGACTGGCTCAAGCCGTACCGGGTCCTCTCGCCCTTCTACTACTACTCGAGCAACGAGCCGATCCTGAACGGCCTCGAGCCACTCTATGCGGTCGTGCTCGCGGCGATCTCGGTGGTCGCCCTGGTCGTGGCGCTGGTCGTGTTCGAGCGGCGCGATCTCGCGGCATAGCCCCCGAGTATCCGTCCGGTTCTGGCGTACGCTCGCGCCGTGAACCCGCATCAGCGACGTGCGGTCCGGAATGGCGTCATCGGGGTGGTGCTGACGGCCGCCCTCCTGTTCGCGATCGACGCGGCGGTCTCCACACATCCCCGATCGGAACGGACGAGCCCCACACCGTCGCCGTCGGCGACGCCCGCCACGTGTGAGCCCGACGTGTCGGTCGTCCGCAGCCAGAGCCCCGACGCGACCGGGGACCAGCTCCTCGGTGTAGCAGCCGTTGCACGCGACGACGCGTGGGCCGTCGGCGGTGCGGGCGACCCGGCTGCGCCCGTGTCGACGCTGATCGAGCGCTGGGACGGGAGCAGGTGGAACGTCGTCGCCAGTCCCGACGGCGCCCAGGCCGTGAACGTGCTGCAAGCCGTCGACGCGGGCACGCACAACGACGCGTGGGCGGTCGGCCGGGCATCCGACGGCTCCATCGACCGAGCGCTGATCGAGCACTGGGACGGAACCGCGTGGACGCCCGCGACGAGCCCGACGGTCACGGCGAGCGCGCAGCTCCTCGGCGTCGCAGCCGTGTCCCGCAAGGACGCGTGGGTCGTCGGGTCGACCGGTGACCCTGCCGCCGGGATGGAGCGCGCGCTGCTCCTGCACTGGGACGGCTCCTCGTGGACGCCGGTCGATGTCACGGGCGCGGTCGGCGGCGGCCGGAGCCTGCTCGCCGGTGTATCGGCTGCCTCGGAGACCGACGTGTGGGCCGTCGGCTATCGCCATGACCTACCGCTCGTCCTGCACTTCGACGGGCGCCGCTGGACGAGCCCCCGCGTTGCGAGCGGCGGAGAGCTCGCCGCCGTCGTCGCCGTCTCGGCGACCGACGTGTGGGCCGTCGGCGCGTCCATCCTCCACTACGACGGCACGGCCTGGACCGAGGACGGTCGCGTCCGGCGCGGCGGACCGCTGACCGGCGTCGCCGCCGCCGGACCGAACGACGTGTGGGCGGTCGGGTCCGGCGCCGAGACCGGCCGCGCGGTCGTGCGGCGCTGGAACGGCAAGGTCTGGGACATCATCGCGACCGAGGACCGCGCCGAGGTCCTGACGGCGGCCTCGGCCCTGCCCGACGAGACCGTCTGGGCGGTCGGCTACCGCGAGACGCCGCGGGGGCGCCGAACGCTGGTGCTTGAGGGCCGAGCCTGCGCGGCCGGCGCCTAGGCCTTCCGCGGCGGCAGCGGAACGAACGCGCTCGTGCGGCGCACGTACTCCTCGTAGCCCGGGCGACGCTGCGCGATCGTCTTCTCTAGCATCGCGACGCCCGACACCCGAACGAGCAGGAAGGTCATGAGCGCGGGACCGGCGAGCGCCGCCCACCCCCACGGCGCGGCGAAGGCCACGAGCCCGATCCCCCACCAGACCAGGCTGTCACCGAAGTAGTTCGGGTGCCGGGTGTACCGCCAGAGCCCCCGGTCCATCACCTCCCCCTTGCTCGCCGGATCGGCCTTGAAGCGAGAGAGCTGGAGGTCGCCGACCGCCTCGAACGAGAGCCCGACCGCCCACACGAGTGCCCCGACCACATCGAGTACACCGAGCCGCACCGGGGTCCCGCCCGCGCCGACCATCTGGATCGGGAGCGACACGATGTACATCAGGACACCCTGCAGCAGGAAGACGGTGAACAGGCTTACCCACCAGAAGCGCTTCCCCCAGTGCGCTCGGAACTCCTCATACCGGAAGTCCTCCCCCTTCCCCCAGTTGCGCCGCAGTATGTGTGACGAGAGCCGCAGTCCCCACGCGCCGACGAGCGCGAACACGAGCACACGCCGCCCGGATAGACCGGAGCCCGCCGCGAGGGCAACGCCGGCGACGAGCACGAAGCCGAGCCCCCAGAGCGTGTCGACGATGCTCGCGTTGCGGAGGGCGAGGCTCACGAGCCACGCGAGCATCATCAACCCGACGATCGCGGCGGCCGAGGCGACGAACGTCATCGGTGTACTCATCGGTTGCGGGAACCTACCACCCGACGCCGCGTTCGACGCGCCGGCACATATGCTTACTGTGGAGGTTGATGCCCATGGCGCTACTTGAGCAGGAGCTCGAGATCTCCCGGTCGCTCAACGAGGCATTCGCCTTCGTGGGCGACTTCGCGAACACGAGGTATTGGGACCCGGGCGTCGCTCAAGCCGAGAAGGTCACCGACGGCCCGATCGGGGTCGGCACCCAGTACCGCCTGCGGGTCCTGTTCAACGGCCGGGAACTCCCGATGACGTACGAGGTCACCGCGTGGGACCCACCCAACCGCGTGGTCTTGAAGGGGGAGGGCTCCACCGTCCGTGCGACCGACGAGATCCGCTTCGAAGCGATCGCGACCGGGACCCGCATCTCCTACCGTGCCGACGTCCGTCTGAGGGGGCCGCTCGCGCTCGCCGAGCCGCTCTTCCGCGGAAGGTTCGAAGAGACCGGGAAGAAGGCGATGGCCGGCATGAGGGCCGCCCTCGAGGGCAACACGACCTAGCCGACCACGCGCGCGCCGTCCTTGTAGACGGCCTCGACCCGCTCGGACATGGTCGCGAGGTCGAACGGGTCGCCGTCCACGACCACGAGGTCCGCGCGCTTCCCCGGTGCGATCGTCCCGAGCTCGTCCTGCAGACCCATCAGCTCCGCGGCGCTGGAAGTCGCGGCCACGAGCGCCTGCGTCGGCGTGAACCCGTTCTCGGCCATGAGCTGTAGCTCGTGGAGGTTCGTGCCGTGCGGCGCGACCGGACAATCCGTGCCCATCGCGACCTTCACGCCGGCCTTCGCAGCCGTCCGGAACGTGTCGAGCTCAGGGCGCCCGAGATCGCGCAGCTTCGCGCGCACCGGCTCCGGGATCGCGGGGTTCGCCGCCATCTCCTCGGTCGTATCGCCCGCCGTGAGCGTCGGCACCAGCCAAGTGCCGCGCTCGAGCATCATCGCGATGCCCTCGTCGTCGAGGTAGGTCCCGTGCTCGATCGAGCGCACGCCGGCGCGGACCGCGCGCTTTATGCCCTCGGCCCCGTGCGCATGGGACATCACCCACCGCCCGAGATCGGCGGCCGTCTCCACGATCGCGGCGATCTCCTCCTCGGAGAAATTCGGGTGCCTCGGGTCGTCGACCGGCGATATGAACCCGCCGCTCGAGGCGATCTTGATCACGTCCGCCCCGGCCCGGACCACCTCGCGGACCTTCGCCTGCACGCCATCCATACCGTCGCAGACCCCGTCGGGCATCCCCGGGTACGCGACGCCCCAGCCGGGGAACCCGCCGCTCGGTAGCCACGCGTCGTTGTGGCCTCCCGTCATGCTGAGCATCGTCACCGAGATCTGCATCCGTGGGCCGAGGACGATCCCGTCGTCTACCGCTCGCTTCAGGCCGAGGTCGGCCCCGGACGCGTCTCGCACCGTCGTGATGCCGAGCGCGAGCGTCGCCCTCAGGTTCCCCGGGATCGGGAAGAAGCGGTAGGAGAACGGGCGGTAAAGGAGCGCGAGTTCGTCGAGGTCCTCGTACCGCGACGCGATGTGGACGTGACAGTCGAACAAGCCCGGCAGCAACGTTCTTCCGGCGCAGTCGATCGCCTCATCGCCGTCGAGCCCCGGTCCGACCTCGACGATCCTCCCGTCCTCGATCACCACGTCGGCGTCGGCGCCCGGCGCTCCCGTGCCGTCGAACACCCGTCCGCCCCCGAAGACCGTCCTCGTCATCCCCAACCTCCCCGTGTCTGGCGGGAGCCGCGCGGAACGCGCGGCTCCCGCCGTCAGCCTAGCCCTCCGCTCGAACGACCACCTTGACAACCGGGTCGGCGCGGCGAGAGACTTCCTTCCAGCCTGAAAGGAACACTGCCGCTTGGACCACTCGGTCACGATCCTCGAGGTGCTCCGTCAGCACCCGCGCGCTTCGCGGGCCGAGCTCGCGGAGTCGACCGGGCTCTCGTCGGCCACCGTCAGCCGGGCGATCGCGAAGCTCCGACGGGGCGGCCTCATCGAGGAGCACATCGCTCAGACCTCGGGGACAGGCCGACCTCCGCGCGTCGTCGAGCTCCGGTCCGGCGCCGCGAACGTCCTCGGGATCGACGCCGGAGGCACCCGCGTGCGGGCCGTGCTGACCGACCTCGAAGGGAACGTCCGCGCCGACGCGACCGGACTCGTCCGCTCGCCCGCCGACTGGAAGGCCGTCATCGCGTCGATCGCACGGGTCGCCGAGGAGGCGCGCTCGGCCGCGGGCAGCGGCCGCGTGCTCGCCGCGGCGGCGGGCATCTCAGGCATCGTCGACCAGGCCGCGGGCCGCGTCCTGCTCTCGCCCGACCTCCCCGGGATCGAGCGCATCCCCGTCGCGGAGCGATTGGAGCGCGCCCTGGGCGTACCGGTCGGCGTCGACAACGACGACCTCCTGGCGGCCGTCGGCGAGGCCGCGGTCGGCGCGGCGCGTGGCCGCTCGGACGTCGTGTTCCTGTCCCTCGGCTACGGCCTGGGCGCCGGCCTCGTGGTCGGCGGCCGTCCGGTCCGCGGCGCGCGAGGGGCGGCCGGCGCCATCGCCTACCTGGTACCCGGCAAGCTCGAGGATCGCGCCTCCGGGCGCGTCATCCCGAAGCTTTACCTCGAGCGGATGCACGGGCGGCGTCCGGCCGTGCGCCTCGACGCGAAGCGCGTCTTCCGCCTAGCGGCCGAGGGCGACCGCGCGGCCGCGGCGGTCGTACGCGACGTGGTCGGTGCGCTCGGAGAGCTCGTGGTGAACGTCGCCGCGCTGCTCGACCCCGAGGTCATCGTCGTCGGCGGCGGCCTGGTGCGCGACGGGGGAACGGTCGTCGACGCGCTGAGGGATCGCCTGCGGGACTCCGTCCCCTACCCACCGCACCTCGTGCCATCGGAGCTCGGAGAGGACGTTGTGGCGCGCGGCGCCGCGATCCTCGCCCTCACCCTGGCCAAGCAGCGACTCGCCGCCGCCGGCGGCTCGTCGACCATCCAGCCCGAGCCCTCTCGGATCGGAGCCCTACAGATCGTCTAGCTCGTACAAGGAAGGAGGAACGGATATGGCCGCATACCAGCTCGCTCGTTCGGAGTCCGCCTACGCAGCTGCTCAGGAGGTGATCGCCGGGGGCGTGAACAGCGGCGCCCGCGGGCCCGCTGCCGGCTGGATCCCCGGCCCGCCCGTCGTCGACCACGGATCCGGCGCGTACCTGTGGGACGTCGACGGCAACCGCTACATCGACTACCTGCTCGCGCTCGGTCCGATGATCCACGGCCACGCCCACCCGGTGATGACCGAGGCGGTCGTGAAGGCGATGCGTGAGATCGGCACGATGTTCGCTCTGCCCTACGAGCTCGAGGCGGAAGCCGCGAGGCGCGTCATCGCGGTCGTGCCGTCGGTCGAGCTCGTCCGGTTCTCGAATTCCGGGACCGAGGCGGTCCTGCACGCGACCCGCATCGCCCGCGCGGCGACCGGCCGTGACGTGATCGTACGCTTCGAGGGCCAGTACCACGGCTGGTCCGACCAGCTCGAGTGGAGCCACCACCCGGCGCTGGACCAAGCCGGTCCGCGCGAGCGCCCGAACGCGCTCCCCGGCTCGAAGGGCATCCCGCGGGCGATCGGCCCCACACTCGCGGTGCTCCCGTGGAACGATGCGGAGATCGTCGAGGCGTTCATGAGCGAGCGCGGGCACGAGATCGCCGCGATCCTCACCGAGCCGATCATGGGCAATACTGGCGTGATCCCGCCCAAGCCCGGTTACCTCGAGGCGCTGCGGAGGATCGCCACCGCGCACGGCTCGCTGCTCATCTTCGACGAGGTCATCACCGGGTTCCGCGTGGCGCTCGGCGGCGCGCAGGCGCTCTACGGCGTGACGCCCGACCTCACGACGATGGCGAAGGGACTCGGCGGCGGTTTCCCCGTCTCGGCGATCGGCGGTCGGCGCGACCTGATGGAGTCCGTCGCCGAGGGCGAGGTGCTCCACGCCGGTACCTACAACGCGAGCACGATCGCGATCGCGGCCGCGGTCGCTTCGATCGACCTGCTGTCGCAACCGGGGACGTACGAGCGACTGTTCGCACGCGCGGAGCGGCTCATGCAGGGCATGGCCGGCATCTTCGAGGCGCGCGGGATCCCGGTGCAGGTGCAGGGCGTCGGGCCGATGTTCCAGATGTGGTTCAGCGAGACGCCGATCCACGACTACCGCGACGCTGCCCCCCACCTGAACTCACCGAAGTACGCGGCGCTGGCGCGCGCGCTCCACGAGCGGGGCGTGATGGTGCATCCGAGCAACATCGAGCTGTGGTTCGTCTCGACCGTGCACAGCGAGGAGGACATCGACGCGACCCTCGAGGCTTTCGAGGGCGCGGTGGCAGCAACGGCCGCCGAGCTCGCGGCCGGATGAGGAGAGAGGGGGACGACGATGGGCATGGGCAAACGCATCATCGCGGTGGTCGGCGGGTTGCTGCTACTCGCGAGTCTCGCGGCCGGGTGCACCCGGGAGACTGGGGGGGGAGGAGGAGCAGCTCGGACGACCCTCAAGGTCGGGTGGTCATCGGAGCCGGACACGATGAACCCGATCACCACTTACAGCAGCGAGGGTCAGGAGGTCCTCCAGCTCATCTACGACAAGCTGATCGAGTACGACACGAACCTGAAGGCTGAGCCCGGCCTCGCGAAGACCTGGGAGTACTCGACCGACGGGCTGGAGATCACCTACAACCTGCAATCGGGAGCCACCTGGCACGACGGCCAGCCGTTCACTTCGGCCGACGTCAAGTTCACCTTCGACATGATCAAGGAGCAGAACTTCGGCGAGTACGCGCAGTGGCTCGTCGACATGACCGGCGTGGAGACCCCGAACGACTCGACGGTGATCCTGAAGTTCAGCAAGCCGCAGGCGTTCAACCCTGGTCTAGCGATCCCGATCCTCCCCGAGCACATCTGGACGGGGATGGACAAACTGACCATCCGCAAGTTCGCGAACGACACACCGATCGGAACGGGACCCTTCAAGTTCGGCGAGTGGAGTCGGGGCGAAACGGTCACCCTGGAGCGCAACCCCGACTGGTGGGGCACCCAGCCCGCCGTGCAGCGGATCGTCTTCGTGCTGTACGGCAACGAGGACGTCATGGCCCAGGCGCTACGCGCCGGAGACGTCGACATCCTGACCGAGGTGCCGCCGACGATCTTCGATGGCCTCACCGGCGCGGAGAACGTGAAGGCGGTTTCGCTGCCCTCGTTCTCGTTCCACCACATCGGGTTCAACGTCTCCACGAGCCCGGACTCCCAAGGGAACCCGCTACTGCTCGACCCGGTGGTTCGGCAAGCTCTCTCCAACGCGGTCGACCGCGATCAGCTCGTCCAGCTAGCGCTGGCCGGCCACGGGCAGCCGGGAAGCGTGCTCATCCCACCGGCACTCGGAACCTGGCAGCTGCAGATCCCGGCCGACCAGCAGATGAACGCGAACCCCGATGCGGCGAAGCAGCTCCTCGCCGGAGCCGGATACAAGGACACGAACGGCGACGGCGTCCTCGAGAGCCCGGACGGCGAGCCGCTCGAGTTCCGGCTCATCGCGATCGAGTCGACGACGGTCGACGTCCGGGCCGCGGAGCTGTTCCGGGACGCTGCGGCTGTCGTGGGCATCAAACTCGACCTGCAGACGATGGACGAGAACACCCTCGGCAACACCGTCTACAACACGACGAACCCCGACTGGGACATCTTCGTGTGGGGATGGGACTCGGGCGTGGCCGATCCCGACTACATGCTCGGCATCGTCCTGTGCAGCCAGATCGGCGGGAACAACGACATCTTCTACTGCGACAAGAAGTACGACGCGCTGTACGCGGAGCAGGCGACGACGATCGACGAGGCGGCCCGCAAGCCCATCGTCGACGAGATGCAGCAGATGTTCTACGACTCGGCCGCGTACATCGTGATGTGGTACCAGGACAAGCTCCAGGCCTACCGCACCGACACCTGGCAGGGCTGGGCCGAGATCCCGGGAGGGATGGTCTACAACTTCACCCGCGACAACTACCTCCACGTCACCCCGGTCACGTAGGTCACGTTCCGGGACGAGCGGGAGGCGACAGCAGGGCGTGTTCAGGGCGAGCTACCTCGCGCGCAAGGGGGCGCAGCTCGCCCTGACCCTGTTCGCGGTCGTCACGTTCAACTTCCTGCTGTTCCGCGTGCTCCCGGGCGACCCGATCCGCCTGATCGCGCGCGCGGGCCACCTGAGCGCGGATGAGATGGCGCAGCTCCGCGCGACCTTCGGGCTGGACCGGCCGCTCGTCGTCCAGTACGGCTACTACCTCCGGAGCCTGTTCCACGGCGACTTCGGGTTCTCCATCACCTACCGGCGGCCGGTCTCAGACATCCTCGCCGAACGGATGGTCAACACAGCCATCCTCCTCGGCGCCGCGACCGTCTTGATCGTTGTCCTCGGCGTCGGTATCGGGGTGATCGCCGCCGCGCGGCGGGGCTCGAAGCTCGACTCGAGTTCGGTCGTCACCGCGCTCCTGTTCTGGAGCCTGCCGACCTTCTGGACAGGGATGCTCCTCGTGTTCCTGCTCGGCGTGTGGCTGCACGCCTTCCCGATCTCGGGGATCACGACACCGGGGGCCGTCTACACGTCGACGCTCGACAGGTGGTCGGACATCGCGAGTCACATCGTCTTACCGACGATCACACTCGCGCTGGTCGACATCGGACAGTTCGTGCTGATCACGCGCAGCTCACTGATCGACGTGCTCACCGAGGACTTCATCCTGACCGCGAAAGCGAAGGGCCTGTCGCGGCGGGCCGTGATCTGGAAACACGGCGTCCGCAACGCCCTCCTGCCGGTGATCACGGCCTCTGCCCTGTACATCAGCCTCGTCGTCGGCGGGGCCATCCAGGTCGAGACGGTGTTCTCTTGGCCGGGGATGGGTCGACTGGTCTACGACGCCGTACTCCGGCGCGACTACCCGATCCTCGAGTCCTGTTTCCTGATCTTCGCCGTCGCCGTGATACTGGCGAACCTGGCGAGCGACCTCATGTATCAGGTCCTCGACCCGAGGGTGAGGGAGGCCTGATGGCATCGGTCGGCGTCCCCCTGGGCGAGCGGCCCGGCGCGTGGGCCTCGATCCGGCGCACCTGGAGCGAGGTTTGGTCCGACGCGCTCGGCCGGACCGGCGTGATCCTTCTCGTGTTCATCGCGATCATCGCGGTCTTCGGCCCGATGTTCTTCCCCTTCAACTCGGCGGACGTCGGCAAGAGCGCGCAGGACATCTTCCGGCCGCCGTCCGCCCAGCACTGGCTCGGCACCGACGAGCTGGGGCGCGACGTGTTCCGCGAGGTCCTCGCCGGCGCGGGGATCTCGCTCCTCGTCGGCCTCCTCGCGACGGCCATCTCGATCCTCGTCGGCGCGGCGATCGGCCTCATCGCCGGCTACCGGGTAGGGTGGCTGGACAGCGTGCTGATGCGAGTGACGGACTTCTTCCTCGTCATCCCCACGCTGCCCCTCGTGATCGTCCTCGCGGCGGTCTTCGGCCAGAGCCTCGGCATCATCATCCTCGTCATCGGGCTGACCGGTTGGCCGGGTACCGCGCGCATCGTCCGGTCGCAGGTGCTCTCGCTGCGCGAACGCCAGTTCGTCGTTCGAGTGCGGTCCTTCGGCGCATCGGACCTGCGGATCGTGGGGCTCCACATCCTGCCGAACGTCCTGCCGCTGATCTTCGCGAACACGGTCCTCGTGATCGCTGGCTCGATCCTCTCCGAAGCGACCCTCGCGTTCCTCGGCCTGGGCGACCCGGTCCACGTGTCGTGGGGCACGATGCTCCACTTCGCGTTCGTGAGCGGCGCTACCGGCCGCGGCGCGTGGTGGTACTTCCTGCCGCCCGGGATCGGCATCGTGATCGTGGTCCTCGGGTTCACCCTCGCCGGCCACACGCTCGACCGGATCCTCAACCCACGCCTGAGGGGGCGCTGATGGCCCTGCTCGACATACGCGACCTCGAGATCCGCTACGCGACGGCGGCCGGCGACGTGCAGGCGGTCGACGGCGTGGATCTGGCCGTGGACGAGGGTGAGGTCATCGGGCTGGCCGGCGAGTCGGCATGCGGGAAGACGACGGTCGCGCTCGCGATCCCGCGCCTCCTGCCCGACAACGCGAGCATCACGGGCGGGAGCATCAGGTTCGGCGAGGTCGACCTCCGCTCGGTGCCGGAGTCGGAGATGCAGCACGTTCGGTGGGGCCGTGTGGCGATGGTGTTCCAGGGTGCGATGAACGCGCTGAATCCGGTCCAGGCCGTGGGGGCTCAGATCCTCGAGCCGATCAAGCTGCACGAACCAGAGACCGCGTCGGCCCGGGCGAAGGAGCGGGTCGCGGAACTGCTCGAGGAGGTGGGTATCCCGGCATCGCGCTCCGGCGAATACCCGCACGAGTTCTCCGGCGGTATGCGTCAGCGGGTCATGATCGCGATGGCCCTAGCGTGCCGGCCGAAACTCGTCATCGCCGACGAGCCGGTCACCGCGCTCGACGTCATGACGCAGGCGCAGATCCTGAACCTCCTCCGGGACCTCCGGGGGCGCCTCGGGCTTGCCATGATCCTCATCTCGCACGACCTGTCGGTGATCGCCGAGACCTGCGACCGCGTGGCGATCATGTACGCGGGCAAGATCGTGGAAGAGGGCCCGGCCGTCGCGCTGTTCGGCGGGCCGTCGAGCCCCGGACACCCCGCGCACCCGTACACGCAGGCGTTGATCCACTCCTTCCCGAACATCCGGCACGAGCGGACGTTCGTCGAGGGCATCCCCGGGTACCCGCCCGACCTCATGTCGCCGCCGGTCGGATGCCGGTTCCACGACCGCTGCCCCGTGCGCATCGAACGGTGCCTGACCGAGTCGCCCAAGCTTCGACCGGTCGGCCCGAAGCAGCAGGCGGCCTGCCATCTGGTCGGCGAGGAGCCCGACGTCGCCGGGAGAACCAACGGTGTTGACTGAAGCGCCGGTCCTCTCCGTCGAGGATCTGTACGTCCAGTACCCGATACGCAAGGGGGGCGGGTTCTTCCGCAAACGCGGCGTGGTGCGCGCCGTGGACGGGATCACGTTCGACGTGCGCCACGGCGAGGTGTTCGCGCTCGTCGGCGAGTCGGGCTGCGGCAAGACGACGATCGCCCGCGCGGTGATGCGCCTGGTCGAGCCGACGTCGGGGCACATCGTCTACCGCGACCGGGACATCACGCACCTGCGCGGCAAGGAACTCCGCGAGTTGCGTGAGCAGTTCCAGATGGTCTTCCAAGACCCGTACGAGTCGCTCGACCCGAGGCAGACCGTGTTCGAGACGGTGTCGGAGCCCCTCCTGATCCACCGCCGGAGAGCGAGCGGCGAGGAACGGCGGAAGCTCGTGTTCCGCTCGCTCGAGCGCGCAGGGCTGCACCCGCCCGAGGAGACCGCGCGACGGTATCCGCATCACCTCTCCGGCGGGCAGCGCCAGCGCGTCGCGATCGCCGCGGCGATGGTGCTCGACCCCGGACTCGTGGTCGCCGACGAGCCGGTGTCGATGCTCGACGTCTCGCTCCGCGCCGGGATCCTCAAGCTCATGCTCGAGCTGCGCGAGAAGCGGGACCTCGCGTACCTGTTCATCACGCACGACCTATCGCTCGCGTGGGTGGTCGCGGACCGGATCGCCGTCGTGTACCTCGGGCGGATCGTCGAGCTCGGACCCGCCGCCGACGTCATCGCGAACCCGCGCCACCCGTACACGAAGGCGCTCGTCTCGGTGGTTCCCGTGCCGGAGGCGGGCGCCGCAGCCGAGCAGATCCTGCTCACCGGCGAGACGCCCTCCCCGACTTCGATCCCGCCGGGCTGTCGGTTCGCACCACGCTGCTGGTTGCGCCGCAAGCTCGGTGAGCCCCCCGAGTGTGTGACCGCCGACCCCGAGCTGCGACCCTCGGCTGAGACGGCCGAAGGCGCGCCCGACCACGCCGCCGCCTGCCACTTCACCTGAGAGGAGTCGACATGTCCGTGACCGACCGCGAGGTCGAGGAGCTGCTATCCGAGCTCGTGCGCATGGAGTCCGTCACGCCGTGGCTCATCCCGGACGGCGCGGGTGAGGGCGAGGTCGCCCGCTTCATGGCGGGATGGCTCGACGGCCTCGGCCTCGAGGTAGCGCTCGAGGAGGTGGAGCCGGGTCGCCCGAACCTTCTCGCCCGGCTGGCGGGGACAGGTGACGGGCCGACGCTCTGCCTGAACGCCCACTCGGACACGGTCGGCTACGCGAACTGGCGCGACCGCGCGCTCGAGCCCCGGCGCGAGGGCGACCGGCTCTACGGGCTCGGCGCCGCCGACGACAAGAGCTGCTGCGCGCTCGCGCTGCTCGTGCTCCGCTCGCTCGCTTCAGGCGGGCCACGTCTCGCCGGCGACCTGCTCGTCGCGTGCACGATCGACGAAGAGGGCGTGTCGATCGGAACGGAGGACCTCGTCCGTCGTCATCGGATGGATGCCGCGATCGTGCTCGAACCAGATGCACTCCCACGCGTGATCGTGGAGCACCAGGGCTTCGGATGGATCGACGTGATCGTCCACGGCAAGCCGGCCCACGGTTCGGCGCCAGAGGAGGGGGTCGACGCCATCGTCCACATGGCCGAGGTCGTGACGCGTCTACAACGCCGCGACCGTGAGGTCTTCGCCGCGAACCCCGACCCGATGAACGGCCGAACGGTCTTCCACACGGGGACGATCGCGGGCGGGACCGACTACGCGACGTACCCGGGCCGGTGCGTCCTCGGGATCGAGATCGGCACGCAGCCGGGCGAACGCCTCGCCGACCGCGTTCGCGAGATCGAGGCGACCTTCGCGGAGGTGCGTGAGGCCTTCCCGGACTTCCGTGGCGAGGTCGAGGTGAAGCTCGAGCGCGAGCCCTTCCGCGCCCAGGGTCACGAGACGCTCCTATCGGCGCTCGATGCCGCGGCGACGGAGGTCCTCGGGCGGCCGCTCGAGGCGGCCGGGATGAACGCCTGGGCCGACTCCGCCCTGATGCAGGCCGCGGGCATCCCCACGGTCATGTTCGGCCCGCTCGGAGGCAACTTCCACGCCCCCGACGAGTGGGTGTCGATCGGCGAGATCGTGCAGGCGGCGGCGATGCTCGAACGCGCGGTCGTCCGCTTCTGCGGCTGAGCGACGCGCCACAGCGGGGGTTCGCGGGCTCAGCCGGATCCGAGCAGCAGCAGGCCGGCGACCACCAGAACGATGCCGAGGATCTGGCTGGCGGCGGGGCGCTCTCGCAGCAAGGCGATGCCCCCGGCGACCGGGATCAGCGTGAAGGTCGCAGAGGCCGCCGTGACGACCGACACGAAGCCGAGCTCCACCCCGTACGAGTACACGGACATGCCGAGCATGTCGACGGCTCCCACCGCCGCCGCGCCGAGGAGCCAGCGCCCTCCACCGCGCCGCAGGTCCGGGCGCCGGATCGCGGTCAGTGCGAGCATCATCAGGAGGGAGAACGTGCGACCGAGGGACAGCGCCGGAACCGAGCCGACGCGCTGCACGGTCCGACCCATCACGAACGTCGCGACCCCGAACAGCACCGACGAGGCCAGCGCGTAGGGGATCCCCGATCGCGACGTGCCCTCGCCGCCCCGCATCCGTCGGGGATCGGTCGCCGTCAGAACGACGCCGAGGACGGTCACGACCGCCCCCGCAAGCACGAGTCCGCCCAGCGATTCGCCGAGGAACGCCAAAGCCAGGGCGATCGTGATCACCGCGTAGGCCGCGACGATCGGCGAGACGAGCGCGACCGGCCCGAGCGCGAAAGCCTCGTACATCAGCAGGTAGCCGGCGACACCGAGGGCCGCGTTCACGGCGAGCAGGGCGACGTCCCACCCGGTCCCGGTCCACGTTGGGCGCCGGACGAGGTAGATCGACCCGATCGTCACGAACCCGGCGATCTGCGCCAGGAGGGTGATCGCGAAGTTGCCGATCCGTCGTCCCACGATGGCGGACGCGAAGTCGGCAGAGCCCCATGCCAGCGCGGCGCCGAGACCGTAGATCACGCGGGGGGTCGCACTTCCGCGAGGGCGTCGACGGCCGTCGAGCCGCGCTCGCCGACGATGAGCGGGTTCGCCTCGAGCGACACGAGCCGCCCCCTGAGGTCGTGCGCCGCGCGCGCGATCCTCTCGACGGCCCTCGACACCGCCCCCAGGTCGTGGACTTCGGGGTCGAGTCCGCAGCACGTCGCCTGCTCGCGAACGTAGGTGGAAGCCTGCTTGCGCGTGAGCGGCGCGAGCACGAAAGTCGCCTCGCCCCTCTCGGCCAGCGCGCCGCCGGGGCGCATCGTCACGAGCGCTCCGAGGTGCTCGTCGACGATGGCGCCGACGAGCACCTCGACGCCCGACGCCATGCGCTGCACGAGCAGCTTCGGCGCCGTGGCGCCGGCGCGTCTCGCGTTCCGCAGCACCTCGCCCGCCGCGACCTCGACCGCGGTCGGATCGGACAGGCTGAGCCGCACGCAGCCCAGACGCGCCTTGTGCGGGATCTCAGGCGCGAGGGCCTTCACCGCGACGGGGAACCCGAGCCGCCGGGCGGCCTCACGCGCCTGCTCGGACGAGCGCACGGTCGCCTCTCTCGGACGGCGCACGCCGTACAGCTCGAGGAGCTTCGCGGCCCCAGCCTCGTCGAGCGGGCCTGCCAGGCCGCGGAGCGACCGCACGGCCTTCGCACGGCTCTCGTGGGGAGGTAGGTCGACGACCGTGCGGGCATCCACACCTTGCAGCTCGATGAGCGCACGGATCGCGCCGGCGGCGGCACGGTGCCCCTGAAGGAACGCCAGCCCCTGCCGGTCGATGAAGTCCTTCGAGATCCGGTTGTACGAGGTCGGGCTCATCACGACCGAGGCGAACACGACGCCGGTCCGCTCCTCTAGCTCGCGTGCCTTCTGCAGCATCGGCTCGGCCCACGCGCCCTCGTCCTCGAGGCGCGGCGGGAAGGCGTCGACCGCGACGAACCCGATCGCCGGGTCGCCCGCGATCGCCTCGAGCGCCTCGCAGTACATGTCGATCTCGACGGCGGCCTGGCCGGTGACGTCGAGCGGGTTGTTCTGCGATGCGTAGTGCGGCAGTGCCTTCGCAAGCTTCCTCTCGGTCGCTGCCGCGAACCCGGGTAGGTTCAGGCCCGAGGCATCCGCCGCCTCGGCGAACAGCGTGCACGCGCCCCCCGACTGCAGCGCCGCGGCGACGCCCTCGATCCGCAGCTTGCGGTGGAACGAGAACAGCACGGCGGCCTCGAACATCGTGACGGGATCCTCGACGAGGATCGCACCGTGGCTCTTCAGCCAGCCGTCGCGGAGGACCGTATCCCCCGCGAGCGCGCCGGTGTGCGCGACGATCGACCGGCGGGCCGCCTCGCTCCGCCCGGCCGGCGCGCAGACGAGGATCGGCTTGCCCGCGCCGTGGAGCGCATCGAGCCCGCGTCGCATGCCCTCGACGTCCCGCAACGTCTCGAAGTACGTGGTCACGACCTCCGTGTGAGGATCAGCCGCGGCCCACTCGAGCATGTCGCCCAGGCCGATCACCGCCTCGTTGCCGACACCGAGGATGATCCTCAGGCCGACGCCGCGGTCCGACGCCATCTGGTTCATCGCCCACGCGACGGTGCCGCTCTGCGAGATGACGCTGATACCCCCGGCGACGGGCTCGGGCGGCGGCGTGGTGCCGTAGGGAGCAACGCGATCGACGTAGTTCACGTAGCCCTCGACGTTCGGCCCGAGAACCGGCAGGCGGTGCCTTCCCGCGATCTCACAGAGCTGAGCCTGCAGCTCACGACCTTCCTCACCGGCCTCACCGAAACCGGAGGAGACGACCAAGGCCCCGCGCACCCCGCCCTTCCCACAGTCGTCGACCATGCGCACGGCTACGCGTGCCGGGACGACGATCACCGCGAGGTCCACGCCCTTGGGCAGCTCGAGGACCGAGGACCGGCACGGCCGACCCCAGACCTCCTCGTACTTCGGGTTGACCGGGTAGAGCTCGCCGCTGTAACCGATGTGCAGCAGGCTGTGGTAGATATCCGGCGCCCAGGAGTCCGGCGACTCGGACGCCCCGACGATCGCGATGGTTCGCGGCGCGAGGAGCGGTTGGAGCTTCGCCGGGTTCACGCGCTCTCGTCCCGCGTCCCTATCCGGGATCCTTCTCGCGGAACCGCGCGTCGCGCCAGGCGATCGCCGCCTTCAGACCCTCCTCCTGGGTGATGCGGCGGAACTCGTCACGCTGCGGCAGGTTCGCCGTCTCGACGATCGTGTCCAGCTCGGTGTTCGCGTCCATCGCCGCGCGGAATCCGGCGACATCCCATGCGCGGTTCAGCGCCCGTTTCGTGTTCTGGACGACGAGCGGCTCGTTCTTCGCGATCTCGTTCGCAAGCGCGAGGGTCGCCTCGTCGAGCTCGTCACGCGGCACGACCCTGTTCACGAGGCCGATCCGCAGCGCCTCGTCGGCGGGGATCCGGTCCTCGCCGGTGAACAGCAGCTCCTTCGCCTTGCGAACCCCGACGACCCATGGGAGGAACATCGACACGACGCCCGAGCCGAACCGGATGTCGACGTAGCCGAAGAAGGCGTCGTCGGCCGCGACGCAGAGGTCGCAGGCGAGCATCAGATCTGCGCCGCCGGCCAGGCAGTATCCGTGGACCTGAGCGATGACGGGCTTGGGGTGGTCCAGGAACTCCAGCATCTTCTCGGCATCGGCCTTCAGCTCTCGATGCCAAGCGGCCGAGTCCATCACGCCCGAGTCGGCGTCCTCGGTGAGGTCGTATCCGGCGCAGAAAGCGCGCCCTGCGCCGCGGAGGATCAGCGCGGCGATCGCGTCGTCCCGATCGGCGTCGGTGAGCGCTTCCGACAACGCGTCGATCAGTCCGACACTCAATGCGTTGAGTGACCTCGGACGGTTCATCGTCAGCCGGCGGATCGGCCCGATGTCTTCGACGAGAAGAACGGGGCCGTCGGCGGCGGGGGCGTCGTTCACACGCATCCCTCTTTCCTGCGTTTTCCTGCGTGGGGGCCTTCGGGGCCGCATCATACACAGGGACCTGGCGCGGCCCGACACCGCCGCCCATCCACACACCGCCGTCCATCGACGCTCGCGGTCCGCGCGTCACGGTTCGCACGTCAGCCCGTAGGATGGTCGGGTGCTCGTCGTGATCCTGATCCTGCTCCTCGTGGCCGCCGCGCTCGGCGTCCTCGGCGCCGTCCTGAAGATCGCGTTCGCGCTGCTGCTCGGCTTGATCCTCGCGTTCACGCTGATCGTTTGGGGTACCTGGCGCTACCTCCGGCACCGGCTCCTGGCCTGGCAGCGCGACATCGATCGGCAGCAGCAAGAGCAGGACCGACGCCGGCGTGCGATCGACATCCGCCACGTGCGGAACGAGGCGGCCGGCGAAGGAGCGAACGGAGGGCCGCGCCAGCTCGAGGACGGCGAGACGCCCACCGAGCAGCCGGGCCCCTAGCTAGCGGCGCCCACGGCCCGACTTCACCAGACGTTCCCGGTACATCATCGGCGCGTTGCCGATCAGGCTCCGCACGAGCCCCCGGGAGCGCCCGCTCTCCTCGCGACGGTCGCCGGACTCGAGCCCCCATGCGGCGAGACGTACGAGCGGGAAGCGGAGCGGCTCCGGAGGCACTTCGGCGATCTCGGGACCGACCACCGGGAGCGAGGTCCACTCGTCCCGCACGCTGAGCGCGAGCGATGCGAGGATCTTCCCCCCGACCTTGGTCTGAGCGAGCCCGTGGCCCGAGAAACCGAGCCCGGCGTGCAAGTTCCCCGGCGGCAGCGTTTCGAAGAACGGCAGGAACGAGGCCGTGTGGTCGATCGGCCCGCCCCACGCGTGGGTGAAGCGCACGCCCTCGAGCTGGGGGAACATCCTGATCAGCCCACGCGCCGCCACCTCGGCGACCCGCCGGTCGTGCGTCGCCCGGTGCCCGATCTGCCCGTCGTAGAGGACGCCGGTCGCACCGCCACCGATCGCGATGCGGTCATCGTCGGTCTTCCGCAGGTAGTAGAGGAGCTCGCGCCCGTCCGCGATCCCGACGTGCGTCGTCCAGCCGATCTCCTCGAGCCGCTCGGGGATCGGCTCGGTCACGACCATGAAGTCGGCGATGTTGCCGAAGCTGCGTCGGAACTCCGGCCAGGCCGCGGCCCACGCGCCGGTCGTGATCACGACCTGATCGGCGCGGACCGCGCCCCCCTCGGTGCGCACGACCACCGGCCGCCGACGCTCGACGCCGAGCACCTCGGTCCGCTCGAAGACGTGGACCCCGCGCTCGAGCGCGGCCTGCCGCAGGCCGCGGGCTAGGCGCGCCGGCTGCACCGTCGCGCCGTCCCGGTCGAAGAACCCCCCGACGAAGAGCGGCGAGTCCACGTACGCGCAAGCTTCCTCGGCCGTCAGGCGCACCATCCGGTCGCCGAGGCCGTGGCTCGCGCAGAACTCGACCGGGTCGTCGTCGCCGTGGCCCACATCCTTCTGCCACGTGCCAGCTCGCACCCCGAGCGTCCCTTCGTGGTGGAACCAGCAGTCCACGCCGTGCTCGCGGCACCACACCTCGGCCTCGCCGACCGCGTCGGCGAGCGCGGTGCAGTATCGGATGCCTTCGTCCTCGCCGAACAGCCCGCAGATCGCCGGCAGGTCCCACCAGGACGACGAGAAGAAGCCCCCGTTGCGCCCGCTCGCACCGCCGCCGCAGATGTCGGCATCGAGCAGCGCAACCCGGAGCGAGCGGTCCCGCTCCGCCAGCTCGATCGCGGTCCACAGGCCCGCGAAGCCGGCACCGACCACGCACACGTCGACCGCGATCTTCGCCCGGAGCGGTGGACACGGTTCGCCGGCGTCGTACGCGAGCGCCTCCTGCAGCCAGAAGGCCGGCTCGCCCCCCGGTGCGGGGACGGTGTGGGCACCGTATCGACTCATCGACCGTAGTCAACCACGGAGCGCCTGAGGTGGTGAACCTCGACTTCCGGAGCGCAGGGACCCGGATCGACCACGCAGCGTTGACCGAGGACCCAGAATAGGAGACGTGAGCTCGCGCCCGCGTCGAAGGAACCTCTCCCGGACAGCGCTGATCCTGACCGTTGCCTTGGTGCCGCTGTTGGTCTCGGTGGACCTCAGCGACGTCGCACCGCCGATCCCGCTGGCCGTGCAGGGGAAGGCCGGGTACGTGGCCCCGGGCACGACGTTCGGTCGCGCGATCCACCAGTTCGATCTGCACGCGAGCTCCGGCCGGCTCCTCGACGTGGAGGGCAAGGTGCTCGAGTACCGCGCCGACCCGGGCCGGATCCTGCTGAACGGACAGGAGGCGCTGAAGAGCACCGAGCTCGCCGCCGGCGACGAGATCACGGTCGTGAACGGCACCGACACGACCGAGGGAACGCGCCGCGTGGTGGCGGAGCTCGAGGGCTTGCGGCCCGGTAACCCCCAGTACACGCTCGGGACCTCGAGGGTCCTACTCGTCCAGGTCGAGGGCCGCATCTCCGGCAAGGTCGTCTCGGTCGACTACCGGCCGATCGGACACGTGTCCGAGCCGCTCGAGGTCGCGCTGACGTTCGACGACGGACCATGGCCGGGAAGCACGCGGAAGGTGCTCGACGTGCTCGAGCGGATGGGTGTGAAGGCGACGTTCTTCATGATCGGCAACCTCGTCGATCGTTACCCCGACATAGTCCAGAACGTGATCGCGGCAGGCATGACCATCGGCGACCATTCCTGGGATCACCCCGGCCCCCCCACGCCGTTCGCGGACCTGCGGCCGCACCGGATCCAGACCGAGATCGCACAAACGGCGGGACTGCTGCAGCAGGGGTTCGGCTACACCGTCGGGCTCTTCCGCCCGCCGGGCGGAAGCTGGAACGCTTCCGTCGTCCGGACGGCCGACGCGCTCGGGATGCGCCTTGTCCTGTGGAGCGTCGACCCCCGCGACTACTCGGCCGGCTCCACTACCGCCGAGATCACGCGCTCGGTATTGAACTCCGTCCGACCGGGCTCGATCGTGCTGCTGCACGACGGCGGAGGCGATCGGTCGGCCACGATCAAGGCGCTGCCGAGGATCATCCGCGGGATCCGCAAGATGGGACTCGAGCCGGCGGCGATCCAGCCCTAGCGCCAACCGCTGGCGGCTACCACCGCGGATAGGCTGTCCCCGATGCAGGAGGAGATCCGCTTCCCGCCGGATGTGGCCGCAGGGCTGACTTCCGAGGAAGCCCGCCGGCGTCTCGCGGCGATGGGCCCGAACCGACTCCGCGAGGCGAAGCGCGAGTCGCTCGTCGACGTGTTCCTCCAGGAGGTCCGCGAGCCGATGATCCTGCTCCTGCTCGTCACCGGCGTCCTGTACTCGATCTGGGGCAAGCCCGAGGACGCGATCACGATCTTCGCCGTGATCCTCACGCTCGTCGGCGTCGAGGTGTGGAACGAGCACCGCGCCGAGCGCGCGATCGCCTCGCTCCGCGAGCTCGCCGAGCCGACGGCCCCGGCCCTCCGCGACCGCCACGTCGTCGAGGTCCCCACCGATGAGCTCGTCCCGGAGGACGCGATCCTCCTCGCCGCCGGACGGCGCGTCCCGGCCGACGCGCGCCTGGTCGAGGCCCACAGCCTGGCCGTCGACGAGTCGATGCTCACCGGCGAGTCGGTCCCGGTCGACAAGGTGCCGGACCTGCTGCTCCCGATGGACACGCCCCGCGCCGAGCGGCGGAACATGGTCTTCGCCGGCTCGACCGTCACGCGCGGTCGCGGCCTCGCCGTGGTGGTCTCGACCGGTGCCGACACCGAGCTCGGGAAGATCGCGCGGATGGCGGCCGAGGCCAAGCCTCCGCGCACGCCGCTCCAGCGCGCGATGGACGAGCTCAGCCGCTACCTCGTCGTCGTGGCGCTCTCGGTGAGCGTGCTCGTGCCGCTGCTCGGCTACCTCGTCGCCGACCAGCCCCTGAAGCAGATGGTGCTCGTCGGCCTCGCGCTCGCGTTCGCGACCATCCCCGAGGAGATGCCGATCATCGTCACGATGGTGCTCGCGCTCGGCGGCTACCGGCTGTCCAAGCGGCACATGATCGTGAAGCGCCTGCAGGCGGTCGAGACGCTCGGGGCCGTCACGTTCATCGCGACCGACAAGACCGGGACGCTCACCGAGAATCGGATGAAGGTAGTCGAGCTCTCGCCGCGCGACTTCGAGCGGCGGATCCTGGAGCTCGGTGTCCTGTGCGGTGACGCCGACGCCGGAAGCAGCGCGGATCCGATGGAAGTCGCCATCGTAGAGGCCGCGCGCGGCTCGGGTGTCGACCTCGCGGCCCTCCGCGACGCACACCGTCTGCGCGACGAGTACTCCTTCGACGACGCTCGGAAGCTGATGTCGGTGGTGCTCGAGCGCGCCGGCGACGTCCGGGTCGCCGTGAAGGGTGCCCCGGAGGCCGTGCTCGCTGCCTCGACCGGTCGGTGGACGGCGCGCGGCGATCGGCCGCTCGCCGCCGAGGCCCGTGCGACGGTGCTCGACGACACCACCCGTATGGCGGCCGAGGGGCTCCGAGTGCTCGCGGTCGCAGAGAAGACCGGGCCGGCGCCCGGACCGGGCGGTCGGAGCGAGGCCGAGGCCGACCTGATCTTCGCCGGGCTGGTCGCGTTCGACGATCCGCCGCGGCAAGGAGCAGCGGGAGCCATCGTGGCCTGCCGCGCCGCCGGTATCCGCCCGGTCATGGTGACCGGCGATCACCCACGCACCGCGGCTGCGGTCGCCGCGCGTGTAGGGCTGAGCGGCGACGGGCGACTGCTCACCGGTGAGGAGCTGGACGCGATGTCCGACGACGACCTGCGCACCGCGCTCGCGGACGTGTCCGTGTTCGCACGAACGACGCCGGCGCACAAGCTGCGGATCGTCGAGGCAGCTCGCGCGCGCGGGGAGCTCATCGCCGCCACCGGCGACGGAGTCAACGACGCTCCGGCGCTCGCGGCGGCCGACATCGGCATCGCGATGGGCGAGACCGGCACCGACGTTGCGCGAGAGGCCGCCGACGTCGTGCTCGCAGACGACGATTTCTCGACGATCGTCCAGGCCGTCCGGGAGGGCCGTGTGCTCTTCGCGAACCTCCGCAAGGGCGTGCGCTACTACTTGGCGTGCAAGGTGGCGCTCGTTTCGTCCATGTTCGTGCCAGCGCTACTCGGTCTGCCGCTGCCGTTCGCGCCCGTGCAGATCATCTTGATGGAGCTGTTCATGGATCTCGCGGCGTCGGCAGCCTTCGTCGCCGAGCCGGCCGAACCCGACATCATGAGGCGGCCGCCCCGTGACCCGTCGTGTCCCTTCATGGATCGCGAGATGGTCGGGAGCATCCTCGCCGCGGCGAGTGGGCTCTTCGCCGCGGTCGTGACCGCGTACCTCGTGACCTGGTACTCGGACTTCGGCCCCCCGGTCGCGCGGACGGTCGCGCTCGTCACCTGGCTGCTCGGTCACTTCTTCCTCGCGCTGAACCTCCGTTCTGAGCGGGTGCCGCTCACCCGACTTGGCTCGCTCTCGAACCGCGTGATGACCGCCTGGGGCGTGGCGACCGTCACGTTCGTGGTCGTCGTGGTCCTGGTCCCTTCCTTGCACACGCCCCTCAGGACGGCTTCACTGTGCGGTAGAGCGTGGGCGCTCGCCGTCGTCGCCGCGCTGGCCGGCACGTTCTGGAGAGAGGCGTGGAAGTGGAGCAGGTCCGCGCGGTCCTGAAACAGCTGAACGCGATGTCGGACCGATCGCGTCTGTCCGGGATGGCCCGGTACGGCATCAACATCGGCAAGGCCATCGGCGTGGCGATCCCGGACCTGCGCAAGCTCGCGCGCGCCATCGGCCCCGACCACGAACTCGCCATAGCACTGTGGGAGACCGAGGTGCACGAGGCGCGGCTCCTCGCCGGCATGATCGACGACCCGGCGCAGGTGACCGAGGCACAGATGGAGGCCTGGGTCAACGACTTCGATTCGTGGGACCTCTGCGACCAGGTCTGCGGGAACCTCTTCGACCGCACGCGCTACGCGTTCCGCAAGGCATCCGCGTGGACGTCCCGTGAGGACGAGTTCGTGAAGCGCGCCGGCTTCGCCACGGTGGCGTGTGCCGCCGTCCACCGCAAGGACGTGGACGACGAGCAGTTCGAGGTGTTCCTGCCCATCATCCGCGCCGAGTCCACCGACGAGCGCAACTTCGTGAAGAAGGCTGTGAACTGGGCGCTCCGGCAGATCGGCAAGCGCAGCCCTGAGCTGAACGAGAAGGCCACCGTGATCGCGGAGCAGATCCGGAAGCTCGACTCGAAGGCCGCACGCTGGATAGGCTCGGATGCCCTCCGGGAACTGACGAGCCCCGCCGTTCGGAAGCGCCTGGGCGGCACGGGCGCCGAGGCCCGCTAGAAGCTAGAGATCGAGCAGCGCCGGGGCGAGCTCGCGCAGCTGCGGCAGGCACACGTCGTCCTCGTCCTCGCCGACGACCTGTACACAGACGTGGTCGGCTCCGGCGTTCAGATGCTCGCGGACCCGGTTGGCGATCCTGTCGACGTCGCCCCAGGCAACGACCGCATCGATGACCCGGTCGCTCCCCTGTCCTCCGATATCGCCGGCCATCCAGCCCATGCGGCGCAGGTTGTTCGCGTAGTTGGCCGTCTGCAGGTAGCGGACCGCGAACCTCCGCGCGATCGCGCGCGCCTCCGCCGGATCGGTCTCGAGAACCGCGGTCTGCTCGACGGCGAGCACGGGCTCCGGTCCGAGGCGCGAGCGCGCGAACGCCGTATGCTCCACCGGGACGAAGTACGGGTGCGCGCCGAGCGCACGCTCCGCCGCGAGCTCCAGCATCTTCGGTCCGAGTGCCGCGAGGACCCGCCGCGGGTCCGAAGCCGGCTCCGGGGCCGAGGACGCGGCGCGGTCCATGGCGTCCAGGTAATCGCGCATCTTCGCGTATGGACCGGCGTACGTGCCGCCGCGGCGTGCGACCGAGGGCTGGTGGCTCACGCCCATCCCAAGCAAGAATCGTTCGGGGTACGCGTCGGAGAGCATCCGCCAGCCGTTCGCCATCGCGACGGGGTCCCGGGCCCAGATGCTCGCGATGCCGCTCGCCACGACGATCCCCTCGGTCGACGAGAGCAGCCAGCTCGCGTGGCTGAAGACCTCACGGCTCGTCACGCTCTCGGGAAACCAGATCGCCTTGAACCCGAGCCGCTCGATCTCCTCCGCGGCTTCGCGCTCGTCGGCCGCCGTCTGCGCCTCGAGAGTGAAGCTCCAGACCCCCGCCTTCCCGAGCGCCGCCCGCAGGGCGTCGCGCTCCTCCTTCAGGCCGACGCCGAGCTCCGCGTCCATCTCAGCGCGGACCCTATCAGGACATGGTGAGGGCCGGAACCCTCTCTGCGGGAGCCGTCGGCGGGGCTAGAGGAGTTCGAGCTCCCGTCCCGCCCGCTCGAACACGCCGAGGGCCTCCGCGAGGTCCTCCTCGGTGTGCTCGGCAGTCACGATCGTGCGTACACGCGCCTGCCCGCGCGCGACGGTCGGGAACACGATCGCCGGCGCGAACACACCCTCCTCGAACAAGCGCCGGGCGAAGGCCTGCGTCTTCTCCTCGTCCCCGGTGATCACCGGCGTGATCGGTGTCTCGCTCATGCCCGTGTCGAACCCGAGCGCGTGCAGGCCTTCCTTGAGGAAGCGGGTGTTCGACCACAAACGCTCGAGACGCTCGGGCTCGTCCCGCATAACGTTCAACGCCTCGATGCATGCGGCGACGACCGCCGGCGGCGCGCTCGTCGAGAACAGGTACGGACGACCGCGGTTCACGAGCCACTCGATCAGGTGGCTGGGCCCGGCGATGAACCCGCCGAGCACGCCGATCGCCTTGGACAGCGTACCGACCTGGATGTCGACGCGGCCGTGCAGCCCGAAGTGATCGACGGTGCCGGCGCCGCCGGTCCCGAGCACGCCGGAGGCATGCGCGTCGTCGATCATCATGATCGCACCGTGCCTCTCGGCCACCTCGACGAGCGCCGGCAGCGGAGCGATGTCGCCGTCCATCGAGAACACACCGTCGGTGGTCAGCAGCTGCCGCCGGCCGGGCGCCTTCGTCTCCTCGAGCAGTCTGTCAGCGTGGTCCGCGTCCTTGTGCTCGAACACCTTGATCTCGGCCCGCGACAGCCGCGCGCCGTCGATGATCGAAGCGTGGTTCAGCCGATCGCTGACGATCACGTCCTCCTTGCCGAGGATCGCGGCCACCGTCCCGGCGTTCGCCGTGAACCCCGCCTGGAACATCAACGCATCCTCCGCGTGCTTGAAGTCGGCGAATCGCCGTTCAAGCTCCCGATGGATCGTCATCGACCCGGCGATTGTCCGGACGGCGCCGGTCCCCGCGCCGAGCTCGGCAGCCGCCTTCGCTGCGGCAGCGTTCATCCGCGGATGGTTCGCGAGGCCCAGGTAGTTGTTCGAGGCCAGGTTGATGACTTCGCGGCCGTCGTACCGCGCCCGAGCACCCGTCGGGCCCTCCAGGGTCCGTGGGTGGAGCAGGAGCCCCTGCTGGTCGAGCTCCAGCAGCTGGCCCTTCAGGTAGTCGAGCGCCTCCGACATCACCCCAGAACGCTACCGCATCCGGCTACGCTGTACCGGTCCCTGCGGGAAGGGGGTCCTGTGGCCGAGATCGAGGTCGAAGCTTTCCTGGCGGACTCGGTGGTCGTCGCAGATGGCAAGCTCTACGTCCAGGGCGCGGGCTGGAACCGCATACTGGCCGGCTCCTTCCCCGTCGCGCACGACCGGGTCGGGATCGGCCTGATATTCCACGCGACCCCGGAGACGAGCGGGCCACATCGCTTCGAGCTCCGACTCACGGACGCGGGCGGGAACGAGCTCGCCCTCGGCGACGCGCCCTCGGGTGAGAAGGTCCGCCGTCTCGGAGGTGAGTTCACCGTTCGGGTCACCGCGGACGACGAGCACCTCGTGCCGCTCGCGATCAACCTGAACGGCCTCATGTTCGAGCGACCGGGAGCCTACCGGTTCATCGTCTCGGTAGATGGAACCGACATGAAGTCGCTGCGGTTCGTGGTGCAACCGCGAGCGGAACAGCCGCCGACCGTGAGCGGTGGGGGCGGCTACCTCTGAGCCGCTCCGCGCGTCGGGAACATGATCAGCTTCGCAGAGCGGCCGGTCGCCGTCGCCTCGAACGCCTCCTCGAACCGCTCGAGCGGGAACCGGTGGGTGATCACCGGCGTGACGTCGACGCGCCCGGTCGACAGCAGCGTCGTGGTCTGCTGCCACGTCCGGAACATCTCCCGCCCGGTGATCCCCTGGATCCGCGCCTCCTTGAAGATGACCTGATCGTTCAGGTCGAGCGTGACCGGCCCGTCCGGAAGGCCGAGCAGCGACATCCGGCCGCCTCGCGCGAGCATCCGCGTGCCCTGGTCGATCGCCACCGCGTTGCCCGACATCTCCAGCACGACCTCGGCGCCGGTGCCGTTCGTCGCTTCGAGGACGACCGCCACGGGGTCCTGTGTCTTGGGATCGACGAGGATGTCGGCTCCCATCTTCGCTGCCAAGGCGCGCCGCTCGGGTTTCGGCTCGATCGCGATGATCTTCCACGCCCCCGCGGCGCGAGCGATCCCGATGGAGAACAGCCCGATCGGACCGCAACCGATCACGGCCACAGGGTTCGTCGTGAGGTCCTCGCCACCCTCCGTGCCGAACGTCGCGTGGACCGCGTTCCCGAACGGCTCCATGATCGACGCCACGTCGGGATCGATCCCCTCACCGACGATCCACGCGTTCGATGCGGGGATCACGACATACTCGGCGAACGCACCCTCGATGTCGACGCCGAGGATCCGAAGGTTCTCGCAGATGTGCGCGCGGCCTGTGCGACACGTCGAACAGTAACCGCACGCGATGTGGGTCTCTGCGGCAACGAAGGCACCCGGCCGGACATGGTGCACCTCGGGACCGACGGCCTCCACGACCCCGGCGACCTCGTGGCCGAACGTCATCGGGATCCGCGGGACGCGGGCCGCCGCCCACTCGTTCCACTCGTAGATGTGCAGGTCGGTGCCGCAGACGGAGGCGCCGTGCACGCGTACGAGGACCTCGCCCTCGCCGGGCTCGGGAACGGGCACCTCGACCAGCTCGGCACCCGGGCCGGCGTGCGTCTTGCGGAGTGCCCGCATCGTGTCGCCCATCTGACCCCGAGCCTACCGGACCGGTCACGGCATCGGGCCCCCGACGGCACGGAACCCCAGTGGCAGACCGCGACGTCCAAGCGCGCACCAGCGAAGATGGAGGAACACCACCATGACGACCCGTAGGCTGCTCACATCTCTCGTACTCCTCGCGATGCTCACCGGCGCGTGCGGCCGGCTGACCGGCTCCGGGGGAGGCGACATCGACCACCCGACCGGAGCCGACCAGCTGGTGCTCCGCATGGACACCGCAGGCGGATTCGTTTCCCCGAGCTACTCCATGCGCGAGATCCCCACGTGGTCGCTGTACGGCGACGGCCGCCTGATCACGCAGGGCCCGCAGATCGAGATCTACCCTCCTCCGGCGCTGCCGAACGTGCTCGTCACGCCGATCTCCGAGGACGGCGTGCAAGCGATCCTGCAGGCCGCGAAGGACACCGGCCTGATGGGGCCGAACGCCGACTACCCGTACGGGTGCATCACTGACATGCCGGTGACGACGTTCACGCTCATCGCCGATGGACAGACCCACGTGATCTCGGCATACGCGCTCGGACACGCCCAGGGGCCCTGCCCGGGTGCCGACACGGAGGCGCGTGACAAGCTCGCCGCCTTCCAGGCCAAGCTCACCGATCTCCGGAGCTGGTTGCCGGAGGGCTCCATCGGCAGTGACACGCCCTTCGACCCATCCGAGCTCCGCGTGTACGCCCAGCCCTACACCGGGACCGGCGACCCGAACCTCACCGAGCCGCCCAAGGCATGGCCGCTTCAGACGCCGCTCGCCGCGTTCGGCGAGCCGTCTGAGAACCTGCAAGATACGCGGTGCGGAGTGGCGAGTGGGACGGATCTGACGACGCTGCTCGCCGAGGCGCAGAGGTCGAATCAGCTCACACCCTGGACGAGCGACGGCACCGAGTACCTGCTGACCTTCCGACCGCTGCTGCCCGACGAGCACGGCTGCTGATCCGGCCACCCGCGTTCGCGGGGACGGACCGCCTCAGAACCGGCGGCGCGCCGGCTTCCGCAGCGACGAGCGCCGGCCGCCCTTCGAGCCGGAGAACACCACCCGCGGAGGTGCGATCGTCATGCCTTCCTCCTGGAACTCCTCGTGGAGGTCCAGGCGCGCGGCCATCCGACTCACGTCTCCCTGCTGCTCGATCGTTACGAGGGTGACGCCGGTTCCGCTCCTCCCGGCTCGGGCGGTGCGGCCGACTCGGTGCACGTAGCCCTTCGCGTCCTCGGGCGGGTCGAAGTTGACCACGTGGCTGATGCCCTCGAGGTCCAGGCCGCGCGCGGCCACGTCGGTTGCGACGAGCACGGCGGCCTTCCCGGCCTCGAACCGGGCGAGCGCGCGCTGGCGGGCCGGCTGCGTCATGTCGCCGTGCATCGCCTCGGCGCGCACGCCCTTCGCCTTCAGCTTCTGCACCAGCCGGTCGGCGCCACGCTTCGTGCGGACGAACACGAGCGTGAGCTCCTCGCCGTGCTGCAGGATCTCCACGAGCGCCTCGACCTTGCCCTGCGCTGAGACCGGGACGAACCGGTGCTCGAGCTCCTCCACGGTCTGGGTGTCGGTCACGACCTCGTGCCGCCTCGGCGTGCGGGTGTAGGCGTCGGCGACGCGTCCGGCGGCGCCCTCGAGCGTCGCCGAGAAGAACATCGTCTGGCGCTCCGTCGGCAGACGCCGCACTATGCGGTCCACCTGCGGCTGGAAGCCCATGTCGAGCATGCGATCGGCTTCATCGAGGATGAGGATCCGCACCTCGCCGAGAGAGACCGTGCCTCGGCTCGCGAAGTCGTCGAGCCGGCCCGGCGTGGCGATCAGCACGTGGGCGCCGCGAAGGCTCCGTCCCTGCTCGTGGACGCTGGTTCCGCCGTACGCGAGGCCGACCCGCAGGCCCTTCGCTTTCGCGAGGTCACCGAACTCCTCGGCGACCTGCACCGCGAGCTCGCGAGTGGGGACCAGCACGAGCGCCGAGGGCGCGGCCGCCTTCGGGTCGATGCGCTCGACGATCGGGATCGCGAACGCGAGGGTCTTGCCCGAGCCGGTCTGCGACTTCGCGAGCACGTCATAGCCGGCGAGCGCATCGCGCATCACGAGCGTCTGGATCGGGAACGCCGCGGTCATGCCTCGACGTTCGAGGGCCTCCGCGATCTCCGGCGACACACCGAGGTCGAGGAACGATGGTTCTTGGGACATGTGGTTCGACTCCTTCCGCGGCCGCGCGGCCGAGGGTCTGGGGGAGGTTGCGCGACACCCGAGACCACCGGAAGGAGGAACCGAGGGAACGAAACCTCACGGGACGGCGACACCGTCCTTGTCCCCGAGGGTACCAGGCTCAGATCGGAGCGCGCACGACCAGCATGATCATCGCGTAGTGACAGGCCGCGGCGGCCACGATCAACGCGTGCCACAGCTCGTGGTACCCGAACGTCGCCGGCGCCGGGTCGGGGTGGTGACGCGCGAGTACGATCGCTCCCACCGTGTACAGGACGCCTCCAACCGCCAGGAGCACGATGGCCGCCGGCGAGAGCTCGCGCACCAGCTGAGGCAGCGCGAAGAGCGCGACCCACCCGAGCGCGATGTACAGGAACCCCGAGAGCACGCGGAAACCGTCGATCCGTATGTTCTTCAGCACTATGCCGACGGCCGCGCCGGTCCACACGAGCGACAGCATCACGAAGGCCCACGCGTCGTGGAGGACGAGCAGGCACATCGGCGTGTAGCTCCCGGCGATAAGCACGAAGATCATGGAGTGGTCGACGCGCTTCATGCGCCGGAGCGCCTCCGGCGACCAGTTCACGCGGTGGTAGGCGGCGCTCGCGCCGAACAGGGCCGTGAGGCTGACCGCGTAGATGATCGCCGCGGTCCGCGCCCTCGCGCCGGCGGCGAGCACCGCGAGCGTCACTCCGGCGGGGATGGAGACGAAGAACGCCACCTCGTGCAACCAACCCCGCAGACGGGGTTTCACGGGGATGGCCGGTGCGTTCAAGGGCTCCATGCTACCCCTCGCTCAAGATGCCCCCGACGACCTCAGATGAATCTGCGGAACAGCACGCGGTCCCCTCCGGGCCCGTCGTGGTCCCGGTTCACCGACACACCGTCGATCTCCCCGTTGCCCGGTTCGATCTCGAAGCCCATCTTCCGGTGGAACGCGACCGAACCGGTGTTCACGGGCGCCGTGACGCACCTGACGACCGACCGGCCGTTCGCTCGAGCGATCGCGAAGAAACGCTCGTAGAGGCCCCGTGCCATCCCGGCGCCGCGTCGATCAGGATGCACCCCTATGAAGTGGATGTAGGCCTCCTCCGGCCGCGACTGCGAGAGGAAACCCACGAAGAAGGCCACGAGCTCTCCGTCCTCTTCCACCACGAAGCTCGTGTCCCTGAAGTGCTCGAAGAAGAGGCGTGGTAGGAGCGGAGCCAGGTGACGGCCTCCCCACCACGCGTCCATCACGCCGATCACCGGCGGGTGGTCGGCCGGCTCGGCGTTGCGGATCATCACGCGCTCGACCCTTCGCGGAGCCTCAACTCGGCGCGGATCCGCTCGGCGATCGCGGCGGCCGAGATACCGGCCCACTCGCGGAGCTCCACCGGGGTACCGGAGCCCGGCATCGCCGAGACCGCGAGCCGCACCACGCGACCCGACAACATGCCCTCGGCCGCGAGCGCCTCGAGCACCGCGTCGCCGAGACCGCCCTCGGCCCAGTGGTCCTCGACCGTCACGACCAGACCCGTCTCGCCGAGCGCGGCGCGGAGCGTCGCCGTATCGATCGGCTTCACGGAGTAGCAGTCGATCACGCGAACGCGTACCCCCTCGGCCTCGAGCTCGTCGGCCGCCCCGAGCGCCTCGTACACGGTGATCCCTGCGCTGACGATCGTCGCCACGTCGGAGGGGCTCGCACGGAGCGTCTTGCTGCCGCCGATCGCGAACCGCTCGTCGGCCGGGTACAGGATCGCCGTCTTCTCGCGCGTCGTGCGGATGTACGAGACGCCGGGACGGTCGGCCATCGCCGCGGTGAGCTTCGCCGCGGCATTCGCGTCGGCCGGGTACAGCACGGTCGAGCCGCACACGGTGCGCATCATCGCGAGATCCTCGAGCGCCATCTGCGACGGCCCATCCTCGCCGATCGAAACACCGGCGTGCGAACCGCACAGGTGCAGCTTGGCGCGACCCACGGCGGCCATCCGGAAGAAGTCGTACGCGCGCGTGAGGAACGCTCCGAACGTCGCCGCGTACACGGTCTTGCCGAGCGCCTGCATACCCACGGCGACACCAGCCATGCACTGTTCGGCGATGTAGAGCTCCACGAACCGGTCCGGCGCGATCTTCTCGAAGTCCTCGGTGAAGGTGGAGTTCGCGACCTCCCCGTCGAGGACGACGACGTCGGGCCGCGACGCCATCGCGGCTAGTGCCTCGCCGAAGGCCTTGCGTGTCGCGATACCATCTTCGTACGTCGGCAGGACCACGTGTGCCGATGGGCGCGCGGGCGGTAGCCACGGTGCCGGTTTCGGCGGCGTGACGCGGATCGAGCGCGGCCCGCCGAGCTCGGCGATCGCCTTCTCGGCCTCCACGGCCGGGAGTGGTTTGCCGTGCCAGCCCTCCTTGTCCTCCAGGAACGACACACCGTGGCCTTTCTTCGTGCGCGCGATGATCAGCGTCGGACGCTCGGCTTCCCCGGCCAGTCGATATGCCTGGTCGATCGCGGCCGTGTCGTGTCCGTCGATCTCGATCGCGTCCCATCCGAACGACCGCGCGCGTGCCGCGTACGTCTCGCCGTCCCATCCGAGCATCGTCGGACCACGCTGCCCGAGCCTATTCATGTCGAGGATCCCGATGAGGTTCGACGTACCGTGGAACGAGGCGTTCGCCATCGCCTCCCAGACAGACCCCTCAGCTGTCTCCGAGTCGCCCATCAGCACCCACACGCGGGCGGGGTTGCCGTCCATCTTCATCGCGAGCGCCATCCCAAGGCCTATCGGCAGCCCCTGGCCGAGCGAGCCCGTCGCGACGTCGATCCACGGCATACCCGGCAGCGGCACCGGGTGACCCTCGAGCGGGCTACCGAGCTTCCGGAACGAGAGGAGCTGCTCATCGGTCAGCGCGCCGACGGCCTTCAGCAGCGAGAACATCAGCGGTGAGGCATGACCTTTCGACAGCACGAACCGGTCGTTCGCCGGGTTCTTCGGATCGGCGACGTCGTAGCGGAGGTGCTCCGCGTACAGCACGGCCAGCAGATGGGCGGGAGACATCGAAGACGTCGGATGCCCCGAGCCGGCTGCCGTCGACGCCCGGATCCCGTCGACGCAGAGTTGCGCCGCGAGCTCGTCCCACTCCATCCGCCTGTCCATCCGCCCTCCTCAGGGTCGAGCGCCGAGAGTCGGAAGTCGGCGCAAAGCTTACGGCTCGCCCGACCCGCAGCGGGCCCGGGAGCGGCCCCCTGCTACCCTGTGCCGCATGAGCGACTACAAGGAAGCCCGCGTCGAACGCCTCTACGTAACGGTTCCGAACACCGACAAGCTGCGGAGGAGCGCGGCCGGCCGGCACCGGCACCTGCTCGCCGACGGTTGGCGCGAGGTCGAGCGCAGACAGGAACCCGACCACATATGGGTGCGCTACGAGCGCACGGGGCACCTCCCGCTCCGCTTCCGCCTCCCCAAGGGCCCGCAGGAGGCGGTGCGCTTCGAGCGGCGTCCGCGCGGGGGCGGCCCGGGCGGTGGTCGGTTCGGAGGTGGCGGCCGTGGCGGCGGCGGTGGTCGTCCGTTCGGTGGCGGTCGAGCCCCGGGCGGAGGTCGAGCTCCGGGCGGAGGTGGGCGGCGACCTGCTGCCGGTGGGGCAGCGCCCCAGACCGGGGCGGCTCCGCAGACAGGCCCGCAAACGGGGACCACTCCCCCGTCGGCCACCTCCTAGCTGCGGGCGGCCGTCACGATCCCGGACCTCGTCCGATGGGAGTGGTTCGATGAAGCATCCCGGTGCCGAATATCCTTCGGCATCGGACCTCAGCCGCCGAACGGAAGGCCTGTAGACTATCTGGTGGTGGTGTTTCGTTCGCCGAGTCCCGGAAGGGGGCATCGGCGGGTCGATGACGCGGAGGTGAACACATGAGCGACGAACAGGGCGTCCAGGAGAAGGGGAAAGCCCGTCCGAAGCGCAAGGCCGGCAAGGCGCACGCCGCCGAGCAGCCGTTCCGATACCCACTCGAACGCGAGTTCGTCGAGCCCGACTGGACGCGTCTGCCCGGCTTCAGGGACGTCACGAAGGACCAGTGGGAAAGCGCGCAGTGGCAGCGGGCCCACACGGTCAAGAACCTCGTCGAGTTCAAGCGGGCACTCGGCGAGCACCTCGACGATTCCCTCTATTCCGACATCGAGCGTGACCAGCGCGAGCGCGCGACGATGTCGATGCTCATCCCGCCCCAGATGATCAACACGATGAACGAGCGGGACCTGAGCAACGACCCGGTTCGCCGCTACATGGCGCCGGCGTTCTCCGAGCGCCACCCCGAGTGGCCGAGCCACCCGATGGCCTCCCGCGACTCACTACACGAAGCCGAGATGTGGGCGGTCGAGGGTCTCACCCACCGCTACCCCACGAAGGTCCTCGCCGAGATGATCCCGACGTGTCCGCAGTACTGCGGACACTGCACCCGGATGGATCTGGTCGGGAACGACACAGCGCAGGTCCTCAAGTACAAGTTCGAGATGAAGCAGAATGAGCGCTGGGACGCGATGCTCGACTACCTGCGCCGGACCCCGTCGGTCCGCGACGTGGTGGTGTCCGGCGGTGACGTCGCGAACATCCCGATCGCGCGCCTCGAGGACTTCATGATGAAGCTCCTCGACATCCCGAACATCCGCGACGTCCGGCTGGCTACGAAGGGTCTGATGGGGATCCCGCAGCACTTCCTGCAGGACGAGGTGCTCGAGGGCTACGACCGGATCGTCAAGCGCGCCCGCGAGCGCGACATCGAGATCGCCGTACATACCCACATCAACAGTGCGCAGCAGGCCACGCCGCTCGTGGCGAAGGCCGTCCGCGCGCTACTCGACATGGGTTACCGCGATGTGCGGAACCAGGGCGTGTTGCTCCGCGGCGTGAACACGACCCCCAAGCAGATGCTCGAGCTCTGCTTCATGCTGATCGACCACCTGAAGGTCATCCCCTACTACTTCTACCAGTGCGACATCATCCCGAACGCCGAACACTGGCGGATGGCGATCTGGGAGGCCCAGGAGCTGCAGTTCGCGATCATGGGCTACCTGCCGGGCTTCGCGACGCCGCGTGTCGTGTGCGACGTGTCGCTCGTCGGCAAGCGCTGGGTCCATATGCTCAGCAACTACGACCGCACGCTCGGCATCTCGTATTGGCGGAAGAACTACCGAACCGGTATCGAATACGACGATCCCAACGCGCTGACGCGCGAGTACTCGTTCTACGATCCCGTGTACACGCTCCCCGAGGAGGGCCAGGAGTACTGGCGCGAGTTCATCCGCAAGGACCAGCGGGAGCTCCAGCCCGTCTGAGCCTCAGGCGGATCCGCACGGTCACTAGCGGCGCCCGATGCCGGGCGTCACGCGGAAGATGGGGTACCGTGCTCGGGATGCTCGGAGAGCCTCGTCGCCGATCCTCGGTCGCCCTGCCGACCGTGCTCATCGCACTGCTCCTCGTCGGAGTGGCCTGCAACGGGGGCGCCCCCGAGTGGAACCCGCTCCCGCCGGCGTCGTTCGGCGACCGTCCCTCGCCCGTCGACGCGGCGGCTTTCGAGACCCGTTGGCCGATCAAGCACGTGGTCTTCATCATCAAGGAGAACCGCACCTTCGATAACCTCTTC
>Ga0315282_10001148_pt1 | contig 50957 bp, 41 predicted proteins | sample YL17G07_20_MG_FD_203693 | JGI IMG/M metagenome (GOLD analysis project Ga0315282, IMG submission 203693) | Sediment microbial communities from Yellowstone Lake, YNP, Wyoming, USA - YL17G07_20 | ecosystem: Environmental > Aquatic > Freshwater > Lake > Sediment | place: USA: Wyoming | collected...
CACGAGCAGTTATAATATTCTTACAAAAGAGAATAGATCAACTTTTTCTGCTCAATCCGTCAGATTATCAATTGAATACAGGTTACGGTTAAGTATCATTTCTAACTAAAATAGGTATAATACCATTTTCATTTTTGTGCATAATGTTAATGATTATATTTCGTAGAAGCAAGTTGCAACGTGCCTCTACAATTTTTGTAATGCACAATGGTTTTCTGAAAATGGTATAAACAGCTATTGGCTTTTTTACGTCCAATTATTTTGGCAGATATTTAGAATAGTATCAGATATGACGAAACATGGAAAACTACACCCCTTATAGACCATATACTACCCACGACAAATTCACCAAGAATCAGTCCAAGAAAGAATGGTATACTTTGCCTGTGCAATCTTAGTCCGCCTATTTTGAGTATAGCATATTTAATAGCCCAGCTTATGAATATTGATGACCAGAATACGTTTATAGACCAACTGCTTGAAACTGCAAAACCCGCTGGATGTAATGACCACCAGATAAATCTCATCCTCATGCTTGCGAGTACAACAGTGGAAAGTAACCCAATCGCTATTGCTGTACTTGCGGCAGGATCAGGCTGAATAGGATTGTAAAGCCAGCCCTGTAATCTGTCGAATGGTTGTGAACCATAACCATAAGGTCCTCCCTGCTTATAGCCTGCGTGAAGATATGCCCAGAAAGACGCAGGGGTTGCTACAATCATAGCTAACAACATGGCTATCATCATTTTTTTGTTGTTTGCACCCGACCTTTCTGCAAGCTTAAATCCTTCTAATTGATGTGGCATAGGATGACCCCTATACGCTCTGTTGAAGAACCACAGGAATGATAGTCCTGTAAGATTACCGGGGCTTAATCTTCGAGAACCGAGAACCTTTGTTATAATCATGTCTGGTCCAGAAAAATGCAGATCGTGAACAGGCGACCCCAATTCTGCGCGCATCCGTGTTATAGCAGTAGACAATGCAAAATAAAGCACAAAGAAAGCGATTACTATCGGCACCGACATGCCCATTCGTAAGCAGAATAAAGTCAGCAAAATTATGGCAACTATTATTCCAATGACTGCTGTTTTGTAACTCATAGCTTCAGACATATCTTCTTTCTTGCGTCTTGTAAATAAAGATTCAAATACAGAGCGAATGTGCCGTCTTGTTCCCCATAAGGCGATGACGCAAAGTCCAAGATATGCCCCTGACGCCTGCTGATCAATGTAAGGAAATTCAGGTAACCCGCGCAGACCCATCGCACTTGCCATTATCTTCTCTACTTTCCAGAATAGATAAAAAATCCAGCACGAGAAAGAAAGGTCAAGAGGTATGAAGAAGGCAAGTCCAACAGCATAAGGGAATATAGAAACAGGCGTCCATCCGATAGCATTCCATGGTTTTTCTGTAAAATAAGGGGACAGATCATATAATCTTCCACCAACGCCCGGTATAGCGGGATACAGGAAATGCAGGCCGTTTATCGTATCAATACTAGCCGCCAACGCAAATCCGATCCACAAAGCCTTGCTTTTCAGGAAATCCGACTTATCATCGGTTAGATGAAGTGGCAGTTGTATAATGGGATAGCTAAGTTTTTCACCCTCAGTCCATTGCTTTCGCACTATGACATTTATGCACAGCATCACAAAAACGAGTAAAATTATAAAAGCTGACCACGTAAGCCCTGGGACAACCCATGCGTGCCATATCCTGCTATCGTAAAAGCTTGACTGCCCCTCGACGTATCCTTGAAGTATTCTTCTGTCCTTGACCGTTACCCAATCAGGAATGTATCTCCAGAAAATGTCTGACCATTCGTTTTCTGGTGTAGCAAGCCAATGTGAGTCTATGAGCATTGACACAAGCACCCGCATCATATCAAGCCCGCAAATAGCTGAACTCACAGACAACATGACGTAAATTATCAGAAGCTCACCATGATTTAATGCTACTTTTGGCAGCCATTTTCTGATTAATACGTTCAACATTGTAACAACGAACAGGATAAAAATAACGTTATAGAAAAGTGAAACAGTTGTTGATACAGCTTCCCCATAGCCTATCCACAGTGAATTGATAGGGATCAGTATCAATCCGAGTATTATTGCCCGCCAGCCTGTCCTGATTTTGTCTTTATCTGCCATATTTTTCTCCTTTATGTCTGGAATTATATATCCTGCAATGACTGTAAGCAAGAGAAATTTGCTGATTATTGACTTGAACCTAGATATAATGTATTATTTTATTATAAAACCACAGATGAACACAGATAATGAAAAAAGATACGTGATACAAGATTCAAGATACAGGATAATAAAACACCATCTTGTATTCTGCATCCTGTATCAATATTTATCTGCGTTCATCTGCGGTTCAATTCCCGATTTGTTTTATTTCTAATAAAATTCGTGTAATTCGTCCTATTAGCGCAATTCGCGACAAAAATTCTTTTTGAATACCTAGATATTTATGGAGGCATTATAATGGAATCCTTTGCTTATCGAGTGACTGATGGATGGTTGCGGGACCTGGCGTCTGAACCAACTCCATATAACAGATGGCCTTGTATACGCTGGGATGAGAAACTGCTTTTGGATCAGGTACGATTCCTTGACGTTCAAAAAGAGCTTGATACGACGTATAATGTTGTGTGGGGATTGTTTATAAACAATTCGTGGCCTGTTCCTTTTGAGAATGTGATTGATAATAAGCGAGCAGAGATGCTTAAACAGTTCGTTAGTTCAGTGCATGATCATGGGTTGAAGATTCTATCAGGAGTCGGTATTTACTCTTGGGGTTTTGATGAGGTTATCGCAAAGGCGCCGGAAGTATCAGCAGGACATCGAAGTGCTATGTGTGTTTTCAGCGAAAAAGCATGGGAATGGCAGAAACGGATACTTGATTTTCTCATGGAACCCAGATGGAAGCTTGATGGTATCAGTATGCAATCCGCTGATCAGGGTCGGTGTACCTGTGAAAAATGCAGTAAACTATCGCCTGCGGAGCATCACGCAAAAATACTTATAAAGTCCGCTGAGTATGTGCGTTCAAAACGACCTGATTGGGTAATAGGTCAGGCATCATGGGGATTGCGTTTGGACGAACCTAGCGAGTTTGAGCATATAAAGCAAATATCTAAAGCGGTTGATTATATGGTTGAAGTCAATGAATTATCAGCGTTCACCGGTCGCAGGAAAGAAATAACGAAAGGTCTGGAATGTGCGTTTGGTTCTGTTGGCGGGGTATTTATTGAGCCTCCACAGCATTGGGATCGGCTGAGATGGTTTGTGCCATGTGGTATCAGGTCAGCAAAGGCATTACAGCAACTCTGGCTTGATGGGGGCAGTGCATGTGAGTATTTCTATCGTCCTTTTGCAAATCCAGTCGAGGAAGTTTCGTGGCGCACAGGTGCAATGATACTCAAGAATCCAGAAATGTCTCCTGAATCGGCTTTATGTGAAGCACTGAAAGCTGTATATGGTGTGAATGAAGATCAGGTTAAAGATTTATCCGATTGGTTTATACGTGGTGAGGATGCCTATTTTACACGGTCAAACTTTCAGGTAGGCAATGGTTCACTCTCACTTGAGCCGCTTATCTGGCATGAGAATCCGTCAGTATCAGGACCTGCGGTGTATCTGCGGGATAGGATGTCACCTGATGCACGTTCTGACTATGCTTGTGAACTTGAGCAATTAAAAGGTGAACTACTAAAAATGGAGCTGCCATCAACACAGGCTTTGAAAAATACAATGACTGCTATTAATAGCACATTAATGGATATACATGAAATATCTGATTCTTCAGGATTTGGTGTAGGAATGAAAATTGCGTAAAAAAACAAAATAGCACTGGAATTAGGTATGTGCTATAATATTACTGAAAATAAAAAACTAACTTAATCAGGATCAGGCAGTACCTTCAAATAGAAAAGGATTAACGCAGTATGACACATAAAGAAAGATTCATATCGGCAATGAAACATGAACCCATATCCGGTCGTGTTCCGCACTTTGAGCTTGTGTTTTATCTTACGATGGAAGCGTTTGGGAAAGTCCACCCCACCCATCGGAATTATAGCAACTGGAATAACATGACAGAAGAAGAACGTCAGATTCAGCGAGAAGACTGTGCTGATGTGTACATCGAGACAGCTAAAAAATACGATCACGATGCGATATTTCTGCATCCAAACCCTGGTTCCGAAGAGGAGTCAATGCAGTTAATTGATATAATCAGAGATAAGACTGGTGATGAGTATTTCCTTATGATGCACGGTGACGCTACCTACAGCATACCAGCAGGCTCAAATATGACTGATTGGGTCGTAAGGCTTGTAGAGCATCCAGACGACGTAAAGACCGATGCTGATAGGATGGTTGATGGCGCGCTTCAAAGGGCAGAACGGTACAAGAAACACGGTGGAATTGACGGTTGGGCGCTATGTGCAGATTATTGTTTCAACGACGGTCCATTCTTGAGACCAGAATGGTTCGCCGAATTTGTAACCCCTTATCTTACAAGACTCAATGCAGGATATAGAGAAATTGGTCACTATTCTATTAAACATACTGATGGAAACATAATGCCAATACTTGACCAGTTGGTAGAGTCTAAGCCCGATGCGCTTCATTCGCTTGATCCACAGGGCGGGGTTGATATTGCTGAAGTCAAAAGGCTTTATGGAGACAAGATATGCCTTATTGGAAACGTGAATTGCGGCATGCTTGATACTGGTACTGATGAGGAGTGTATCGAGTCTGCGAGATATGCTTTGAAATATGGCATGCCCAACGGAGGATACGTATTCTCTACCAGCAATTGTGTTTATTATGGAATGAGATTACGCCGCTATGAGCTTATCCTTGACGTATGGAAAAAAGAGGGAAACTATGTTCAGTGATGAGTAATTGCTTGAACGAATTAATGTTTAATGATAATAGAAAGCTTTTTAAATCCCCCCTTCCCCCCTTTTTCAAAGGGGGAATTGTTCTCCCCTTTAGCTAAAGGGGAGTCAGAGGGGATTTGATTCCTTTCATTTATGCTAAAAAAATAAATTGAACCAATAATGAGTAGCGATAATTAGTTTTATCAAACCCGTCACTCATTACTCTTTACTCATCACTTACACATCATCCTGCCATCCATCCGCCATCAACAAACATAACCTGACCTGTCACATAATCAGAGGCTTCTGAAGCCAGAAATACGACTATGCCTTTCAGATCGTCAGGTTCTCCCCATCTCTGCATGGGGATCCTGCTGAGTATCTGTGCGGATCTCACCGGGTCATCTTGAAGCGGTTGGGTTAAAGGTGTTCTGAAGTATCCGGGGGCGATGGCGTTTACGTTAATATTATATTTAGCCCACTCGACAGCCATACACCTTGTGATCTGTGCAATACCTCCCTTAGCGGCGGCATAAGCCACTGCTTTTGGTCCTCCTATTGCGCTGAGTAAAGATGCAGTATTGATTATCTTGCCACATCCTTGCTTTATCATAATCTTTCCGACAGCTTGCGCACAGAAGAATGCACCTTTCAAATTCAAAGCTATAACCTGATCCCAGGCATCCTCTGTAACGTCCTCAACATTCATTCTTATTGTTGTTCCTGCATTATTGACAAGTATATCTATTCTGTCAAACTCTTTCATCACTTTTTCAACCATCTCGTTTGCCTGTTTAAGATTTGATATGTCGGCACTGATGGGTAAAACCTTTCTTCCTAGATTTTCAGCTTCATGAGCAACCTTTAGGAGTTCAGGCATTCCACGACTTACGATTGCAAGGTCGGCGCCCGCTTCAGCAAGTCCCAAAGCCATAGCTTTTCCGAGACCCTTGCTAGCGCCAGTCACGATTCCAACTTTACCATCTAATTTCATCTTGTCTAAGATCACTTTCATCCCCCTTGTATGTTTAAGCAGTTTTGAGTTTTCAGTTAGGAAAAGCCTTTTTATAAAGGTAACACTTTTGATTAAGTGAAAAACATTTATCACGAATTACAGTAATAAGATGAATTGCACGAATGTTTCTTGTTTATATTCGTATAATTCGTTCCTATTCGTGTCATTCGTGATTAGAAGAATGTTGCCTTAATTGTGAATTATGCCAAAATATGTTTAGGTTAATCAATATTTTCATAAATTCCATTATTATATATCATATTATTCTGCTTTTGTCATTAACTATCATCCTACAATCCAACTTTTACTTGACAACAAAAACGCTTTTGTCTTATAATTCTCGTGGATTTCATACACACCAAATTCTCTTAGTTCATTTTTGTGTTGGGAATTTTTTCCCACATAAGCAAAGGATTGAGCAAGTGGAGCAAATTAGTGAATTAACACGCCAAAGAATACTAAAACTCGGCGAACTTAGAAAAGCAGGGATTGACCCCTATCCGAAAAAATATAACGTTGAAGATTATTCAGCAATATTATTACAGAAATTTTCAGAAATAAACGAATTCAACGAAGGGCAATTCCCGGTTAAGATGGCTGGGCGCATTATGTCCATCAGGGAACATGGGAAAACTGCATTCTTAAATATACAGGATACGACTGGAAATATACAGCTTTATATACGCAAAGACCGACTTGGTGATTGGAGTTTTGATGAAGTCTTTAAGAAACTGGATATAGGTGATATAATTGGAGTAGAAGGCTGGGTTTTCCGAACACGAACCGGGGAATTGACTGTTTTAGTCGAAAAATTGGCGCTCCTGACGAAATCTCTCCGCCCACTGCCAGAAAAATGGCATGGTCTGAAAGATAAGGAGATTCGGTATAGGCAGAGATATGCCGACCTGATAGTCAATCCAGAAGTAAAGAAAGTCTTTCTTACTAGAACCAAAATCGTACAGACTATACGTGAGTTCTTGAATAAGCGTAGCTTTATAGAAGTAGAAACTCCTGTTCTTCAACCGATCTATGGCGGTGCTATGGCAAGACCTTTTGTCACACATCATAATGCCCTTGATATGGACCTTTACCTGCGGATCGCTGATGAACTTTATCTAAAACGTTTAATCGTTGGTGGAATTGATAGAGTTTACGAAATCTCTAAAGATTTCCGCAACGAAGGTATGGACAGAGATCACAATCCTGAGTTTACGATGCTTGAGTTATATCAAGCTTATGCCGATTATAATGATATGATGGTTATTGCTGAGGAGATGATTGCTAATACCGCCAGAGAAATTTTTGGAACTGCTGTTATTAACTATCAGGGTGATGAGATTGATTTTACACCTCCTTGGCGCAGAATATCTATGCTAGATGCTATCAAAGAAGCAACTGGTATTGATATAAAAGTAGCAAGTAATGAAGAATTGCTAAAAATAGCATCTGAGCGTGAACCAGAAATACCAAAAACCATACTGAGAGGTAAGCTAATTTTCTTCCTTTTTGAAGAATTTGTTGAGCCAAACCTAATACAACCGACATTTATAATTGATCATCCGACAGAAATATCACCGTTAGCCAAGAAAAAAAGCGATGATGAATCTCTTACGGAACGTTTTGAAATATTTATAGGACGACTGGAACTGGGAAACGCATTCAGTGAGTTAAACGATCCGATAGATCAAAAAGAGCGACTACTTGACCAAGTTAGGCAGCGTGAAGCCGGTGACGAAGAGGCACAGGTGATGGATGATGACTTCATCAGGGCGCTGGAGTATGGTATGCCGCCCACAGGAGGTTTAGGCATAGGAGTTGACAGGCTTGTTATGTTGTTTACAGACATGTCTTCACTTAGGGACGTCATATTTTTCCCGCACATGCGTTCAGAGACAACAGGGGGAGAGGAATAAGAATTATATATTAAAAATTAAAGGTTAAAAGTTAAATGTTGCTATTACACTAACTTTCAACTTTTAATTTTTAACTTTTAACTTTTAACAGTATCGCCTATGCGTTATGAAATATTCATTGGGCTTCGCTATCTGAGAGCCAGAAGCAAGCAATTTTTTATATCCGTTATATCTATGATCTCCATTGCTGGTGTTGCAGTCGGGGTAGCTACGGTTATAATTGCCCTGTCCGTAATGAGTGGTTTTGAAAGCGTCATCAGAGATAAAATGCTTAATTCTGAGGGACATATAGTTGTTTTTGGTGATGGCAATAAAGCTTTCAGCGACTACGGTACGATAATGAAGAAGATCAACGAGATACCGGGAGTGGTCGCTACAGCGCCAGCCCTTGTAAGACAGGCTTATCTTCAGGACGAACGCGGCGATAACCAGATGGGTGTGGTGATCAAAGCTATTGACCCTGAACTTGAACCAAAAGTCACTGGTATTGGTGAATATGTAAAAGGTAAAATAGTTTTTAATTCGCCATTGATTGATCTTGCACAAAAGACTACAAGTGATACAATATTCGGTGGGATCATACTTGGTAAAGGTGTTGCTCAAAGGCTGGAAGTTTCCAAAGGGGATATAGTTCGGCTTATATCAAGGCTTGTACAAACACCCGGTGGATTAATGCCTGTAATGAGAACGCTAGTGGTGGTGGGGATATATGATTCAGGAATGTACACTTATGACAGTTCTCTAGCATTTGTATCTCTGATGGATGGGCAAGAGCTTTACGAAACGGGCTTTGGCGTGGATAGAGTCGAGGTTAAAATTAAGGATATTTATCAGGCGGATAGGATACGCCGTGATATTCAAATGGAACTCGGACTTTATTTTTATACCATGACGTGGATGGAAGCACACAAAGATCTTTTTTCTGCTATAAACCTTGAGAAGATTGTTACGTTTATAATTGAAGCACTAATAATTCTTGTTGCCGCATTTAATATTACAAGTACGTTGATAATGATGGTAATGGATAAAACTAAAGAGATTGGTATACTTAAATCTATGGGTGCAACGAGAAGAAGTATATGGTCTATATTTGTTTTTGAAGGGACGTTGATTGGCGTTATTGGTTCTATTCTTGGAACGTTGCTTGGTGTATTCCTTTGCTGGTCATTAAAAACTTGGTTGCCGATCCATATCCCCGGCACAGTGTATCAGGTTGATAGATTACCGGCGGAGATAAGCTGGCTTTTTGTGATTTTTGTTAATGTTTCGTCATTACTGATCTGCTGGCTTGCAACTATTTATCCTTCATGGCGGGCTTCTACATTAAGACCAGTAGATGCTCTGCGATATGAGTGATCGCTGGGGAGTTAGCATGAAAACAGAAAAGAATGGATCACAAAAGGCAGGTCAGGATGTTAATAACTCAGATTCCGAAAATCATGTTTGTCTGAAAACAGTAGAATTGAGTAAATCGTATCTCAGTGGACAAGAGGAGTTACAGGTATTAAAAGGCGTTGACTTGATAGTTAAAACTGGCGAATTTATTACAATCGTTGGAGTTTCTGGCTCTGGAAAAACTACTCTCTTGAATCTGCTAAGTGCCCTGGACCGACCGACAAACGGAACAGTACTCTACGAGGATCAGGATATTTTTAAGCTAAATGATAAGGATTTGGCAAAGTTTCGCAATCAAGAGATCGGGCTTGTTTTTCAGTTTCATCATCTGATGCCAGAATTCACTGCTATCGAAAACGTTATGATGCCGACGATGATCGCTGGTAGAGATAAGGAAGAATCGCAAAATTCGGCGAAAAAGATTCTCCAAATTGTAGGTCTTGAAGGAAGAGAACACCATAGGCCAACAGAGCTTTCGGGCGGTGAACAACAAAGGGTCGCAGTTGCAAGAGCTTTAATAAATAACCCAAAGGTAGTAATGGCTGATGAGCCTACTGGGAACCTTGATAGAAAAACAGGCGATGCAATGCACGATCTATTATGTAAACTAAATCGGGAAATGAATCTGACGTTTATTATTGTTACACATAATGAAAGTTTGGCTCAGAGATCCGATAAAATCATCAGGCTTGATGATGGTAAAGCAGAGGTTTTGAAAGGAGATTAGAGGCAGGCGACAACCAATCCTGTTCCACCGAATTCCCCCGATCTCGTTCCACCGAGTAACGGAAGAACAGCGGAGCTGAGAAACGGAAGAACAGATTTCTGTAAATCGCTTACCTTCTATGTGGAAAAAATGGGACTATTAATCTATTTAAATGGTGAGTTTGTACCGAAGGAAGAAGCAAAAGTCTCAGTATTCGATCACGGATTATTGTATGGCGATGGCGTGTTTGAAGGTATCAGGTCATACAATGGGCGGGTTTTCAGACTGGACGAACATCTGCAAAGACTATATGATTCAGCAAAGGTTATCCGCCTGACAATACCATTAAGTATTGAAGAAATGGAAGAAAAAATTCTGGAAACTCTAAGACGCAATAATCTCCGTGACGCATACATCAGGGCTGTTGTCACAAGAGGTCACGGAGACCTGGGACTGGATCCTGATAAATGCTGTAAAGAAGGTTTTGTTTTCATAATAACTGATGAGATCGTTCTATATGATGATGAATACTATAAAAACGGATTAAATGTTATAACCGTACCTACCAGAAGAAATGTGCCAGAAGCACTCAATCCACGAATAAAATCTCTTAATTACCTTAACAATATTATGGCAAAGATCGAAGCGAAGAATAGCAACGTTATTGAAGCGATAATGCTAAACTCCGAAGGTTACGTCGTCGAATGTACAGGAGATAATATCTTTATCATTAAAAATAAAGCTGTCTATACTCCGCCAACGTACATTGGTGCCCTTGAAGGTATAACTAGAGATGCAGTTATAGAATTGGCACGAAACATGGGTTTGAAAGTTGAGGAAAAAATATTTAATCGCTATGAGGTTTTCGTAGCCGATGAATGTTTTCTGACCGGTACCGCCGCTGAACTTATCCCTGTTGTCAAGGTTGACGGCAGAATCATAGGAAATGGGACCCCGGGCAAGATAACGAAAGAATTAACGAAAGCTTTCCGTGAATTGACTCAAACGACTGGTACACCGATCTATTGAAGGATGAAGGCGGAGGTATGAAAATAGATCGAAAGATTTAGTTTTGTGGTAATGCAATTTATTGCATTTAAGGCGATGAATCGCCTTATTACAAACAGCAAGAATAATTAGTCTGGTAAACATCTATGCTTTGTGAAATATGTTCTGAAAATCAAGTATCGTTTATTATCAGCATAGTCCTTGATTCAGGGTTAAAGGAATTCAGGGTCTGTGATGAATGTGCGACTAATGATATAAAATCCGAATTTCAGAATATTAGCCGAAGAATTGAAGATAACTGTCCGGTATGTAATCACTGTCATTCCCGATATCAATATGACAAAAATGAAAATTGCGCACCGATATTGGGTTGCCCATGGTGTTACGTTCAGTTTCATGAAGCACTGACTCCACTTTTGCGCAGGATACACGGAAGCACAAAGTATAAAGGAAAGTCAGCACTAGATAAAAGTAAAAAACCAAATAACGGTAATGTAAATTCGAGACATATACCTTTTTCTCGCAGTGCAATATCTACTCGTGAAGCTGAATGGATGCAAGGGAATGGTCCGAGTTTTGATGTGGTTGTCAGCAGTAGGATCAGGCTGGCACGCAACATTGATGGGTACTCTTTTTGCAATCTGGCAGATCAAGATGAGTTATACAAGGTTGCTACAAAGATAGAAGAAGCGTTAGCTGATCTTGCTGAATTTGACAACTCGCCATTGCGTAACGGATATGTAATTGATCTAGAAAACGTTGACAACATTGATCGTGATTTTCTTATGGAAAGGCATCTTATAAGCCGTGATCTGGCTGAAAAGCGTTTTGCAAGAAGAGCTATTATAGATGAAAAAGAGATTATAAGCATTATGATTAACGAGGAAGATCACATTAGGCTTCAAGTAATAGATTCTGGTTTGCAAATCAGAAAGCTATGGGAAGTGATCAATAGCATAGATGACAGATTAGGGAACAAGATTGATTACGCATTTTCTCAGGATTGGGGATTTCTTACAGCCTGCCCTACTAACGTAGGCACAGGGCTTCGTGTTTCTGTAATGTTTCATATACCCGCTTTGTCTGCTACAAAGGAGGGCAAAAGAATACTAACATCTATAACTAATATGGGGTATGCTATCAGAGGTATGTATGGTGAAGGCTCCAAAGCTACAGGGGCATTTTATCAAATATCAAATGAGGCTACTCTTGGCCAATCTGAAGAAGAGATCGTAGACCGTATGCAGTCAGTTGCATTCCAGGTCCTTGCTAGAGAGCGTGAAGAACGCCAGAACCTTGTAGAACATGGCAGGATAAGATTGGAAGATACAGTATTTAGAGCTTATGGGGCGCTTACAAATGCAAGGTCAATATCTTCTACGGAATCTATGGAGTTGCTTTCGTGGGTTAGTTTGGGTATTAGTCTGGACATACTTTCTGGACTAAATGTTGCTGATATTGCTCGATTGTTAGTTTTAACACGTCCAGCCCATTTGCAGAAACTTGAAGGAACGGAACTCGACGTTCCAACTCAAAATATAAATAGAGCAAAAGTAATAAGAACTGTGTTGAAAAGCGTCTAATTATAATAACATCATAAATAAATATGCTTTTTAGATAGTGAGGTTGTCCATGGTCGGAGGAAGATTCACAGAAAGAGCACGTATAATAATTAATTATGCAAGTGAAGAGGCAATAAAACTCAACCATGACCAGATAGATACTGAACATTTGCTTCTGGGATTGGTACATGAGGGGCAAGGAATAGCCGCAAGGGCATTACAGGAACTTGGCGTTAGTCTTGAAAAACTGGAAATAGAAGTTAAAAAGATGGTAAAAAAACCTTCCATGTTCAGCGATTCCAGACGTTCCGTTGATTTCTCCCCTGCGGCAAAACAGGTGCTTCAGTATGCAATGGAAGAAGCACACAGACTAGAATTTGACCACGTTGGTACTGAACATATACTACTTGGTTTGATTCGAGAAAGAAACGGCGTCGCTGGCATAGCATTGAATAAATTTGGAATAAATCTGGAAAAAGTCCGTCGAGTCCTTAAATATCAACCTACTGGCACCGCTGCGCCTACTACCCGCAGAGTTCCACGCAATATAGATCAATACAGCCGTGATCTGACTCAACTTGCAAAGGATGATATGCTGGATCCCATTATCGGTAGAGATAACGAGATGGAAAGGGTGATGCAGATACTGATCAGGCGGAAGAAAAACAATCCAGTATTGATCGGTGAACCCGGTGTGGGAAAGACTGCGATAGTCGAGGGACTTGCACAAAAAATTATATGTGGCGACGTTCCTGATTCGATGGTGGATAAGCGATTGGTGACTCTTGACCTTGCGGGTCTCGTTGCTGGAACGAAGTATAGAGGACAGTTCGAGGAACGCCTGAAAAACATAATGAACGAGATAAAACAATCGCAGGATATAATTTTATTCATAGATGAGATACATACTATAGTTGGAACTGGCGCCGCTGAGGGAGCTATTGACGCTGCAAATATGCTCAAACCAGCCTTGTCGAGAGGTGAGATTCAGTGCATTGGTGCTACGACTCTGGATGAATACAGAAAATATATCGAAAAAGACGGCGCGCTAGAGAGAAGATTCCAGATCGTTAATGTCCCACAACCTAGTGTTGAAGATACTATCGAGATACTTAAAGGTCTGAAAGAGAAATACGAAGATCATCACAATGTTAATTATTCTTCTAAATCGCTTACTGCCGCCGCCAAACTCTCCGCTCAATACGTTTCAGATCGCTATCTACCTGACAAAGCCATAGATATTATAGATGAAGCCGGGTCCTACGTCAGAATGGCAAAGATAAATGCTTCATGCAAATCGAAGAGTCTTGATAATTCAAAACTTTCTATCGCTAATGAGCAATCTCAAAGAACCGATTCAAGAAGCTATATGCTGAATGATGATGAAGATGTTAATCTCCGAATCTTTGAGCCACAGAATCTTGGTAACTTTCCACTATACGGAAACCAAATGAAGAGAAATATAAATAGAGATGAAAGGTTAGAGGTTTCTGAGGATGATATAGCCGCTGTAATATCAAAATGGACTGGTATACCAATATCAAAGCTAGAGGAGACAGAATCCGAAAAACTGCTGCGTATGGAAGATGCTCTTGGATATCGGGTGATAGGTCAGGATTTAGCAATACATGCGCTTACAAGGGCGGTTAGGCGATCCAGAGCAGGACTAAAAGACCCCAATAGACCAATAGGCTCATTCATATTCATTGGTCCCACAGGGGTTGGAAAAAGCTACCTTGCCGCAATGCTGGCAGAATTCTTGTTTGGTAATCAGGACGCAATTATACGTATTGATATGTCGGAATTTATGGAAAAGTTCTCTGTCTCAAGGCTTGTAGGAGCGCCGCCCGGTTACGTTGGTTATCAAGAGGGAGGGGAACTTACAGAAAAAGTCAGACGACATCCTTATTCAGTCATACTTCTGGATGAAATAGAAAAAGCCCACCCTGATGTGTTTAACATTTTGCTTCAGGTGCTTGATAACGGAAGGCTTTCTGACAATCTGGGGCATACTGTTGACTTCCGAAATACTATACTGATAATGACCTCAAACGCAGGTAGCAGGGATATAGCGAAAGGAGCGTCTATAGGATTTCAGAACACTGAAGGCAGTAAAACTTATGAAACTATGCGAAGCCAGATAATGTCTGAATTAAAGCGAGTTTTTAATCCTGAATTCCTGAATAGGATTGACGATGTTATAACTTTCAACTTACTGGAGCGAGATCACATCGCAAAAATCGCTGAATTAATGTTGGATGACATAAAGAAGCGGCTGAAGGAAAACAACGTGGATGTTGTTTTTCTTCCAAATGTCATTGATTTTATCGTTGAAAAGGGTTTTGATCCGCATTTTGGTGCAAGGCATCTTCGCCGTGAACTCCAAAGATACGTCGAAGACCCTATTGCAGAAAAAATGCTCGATAGAAGTGCCTATGGAAATACGATCTATGTGTCACTTGATGGTGAAAAACTCTGTTTTGATACCGCACAACCAGTTACTGTGGATGTATAATTAGTTAGTTAAAAGGTAAAGTGAGTTGTTTCTAATATGAAAGCTTGTTTTGACATGATCAGAATAACAACAAAATTAAGTTTCTATAATTTTCTGTATTTTCTCGGTGCCTTGTATTTAAGTTGTTTGCTGATTTTACCAGTATCAGCACAGAATAATAATCCTCAACCTAATCCATTTACTGTAAAGTCTATACAAGTTCAGGGTAGTAAAACGATGCCTTCAGAGGCTATAATCAGTATACTCCAAACCCGAGTTGGGGAGGAAATATCTCTAAAGAAGGTAAGAGATGATGTTCGAGAGCTATACAAACTGGGTCAATTTTCAAACATAGAGGTTGATTCGGCAGGTTCAAATGAAGGCTTAAACCTTACCTTCATAATGGAAGAATGGCCCAAAATCTCTGGAGATATTGTTATCAACGGAAATAAAGAGATCAATACTAACAAAATCAAAGACGTACTAACAATAGGGAGTAGCCAATCTCTCAGCGGAAAAGCGCTTCAGGAAAATAAGAACAAAATACTTGATATGTATAAGCAAAAGGGATTCTATCTAGCTCAGGTAGAACCCAACGTTGTTGTAAACCCAGAGGATGCAACCGCAAGAGTGTCTTTCGACATTAATGAAGGAAAGAAGATAAGCATTCAAGAAATAAACATAGTCGGAAACAAAAGAGTATCTGATCGTGATATCAGAAAACAAATGAAACTTAAAAAAGGTAAAAGGTTTGATGATACTCTTTACGAAGGCGATCTTGTAACCGTTGTGGATTATTACCATCAAAACGGATTTATTGATGCTAAACTCATTAAATCCGAAAGAAATTTCAATGAATCTAAAACAGGAATCATAATAAATTTAGAAGTAGAAGAAGGTCCGCAATACAGGGTCGGTAAGGTGACTGTTTCAGTAGAACCTTTCCCGGGGTCCAAGCCTTTATACTCCAAGAAAGATATTATTGCTCAATTTATTTTAGAAAAGGGTGATATATTTAAGCAGTCTGATTTTAACGACGGATTGAGAAAAATCAGTAAGATTTATCTCGATAAGGGTAGGGTCTTAGTTAAAATAAATCCTGAAATGAGCTATAAACCCGAAGAGGAAACTGTGGATATAGCAATTACGATAACTGAAGGCACTGCCGCATACATAGGGACAGTTCCGATCAACTGGGTTTCAGCGACTAGCGATGAGCCTCACAAGACAAAGGAATACGTTATAAGAAGAGAACTGGATAGGTACGATATCAAAGAAGGTAGGCTATATTCGTCGCAAAATATCGAAGATGCTCGCAGAAGAATATTGAATTTGGGGTCTTTCATAAAAAGGGCAGACCCTCAAATAGACTTGGAGACCCCGTCATCTGAACCCGGAAAAGAAAACGATCCACAAAAAGTTACTGTCAGTTTTGACGTTGAGGAATCACGCCAATCAGGAATGTTCAGTGTTGCTGGCGGGTATGGCTCAGAAGGTGGTTTGTTTGGCTCGCTCGATATCTGGGATGATAATATACTCGGTAGAGCATTAAGACTACAACTCCGAGGAGAGATTGGAACCAAAGAACTCCGAACAGGAGAGATAGTGTTTAGTAGTCCTTGGCTACTCAATACCCCAACTTCGCTGGATGCAAGTCTGTATAACAGGCGAAGAACCGTGAATTATGATACTACTACCACTACTACTGACGATCAAACGTCTTCTTATCGAGACGACAGTATAGGAGCATCAATAACTTTTGGCCGTCCGATAACTCGAAAGTTTGATATGCTTGTTGGGTTGAGAAATGAAAGCACTACTTACAAAGAGTGGGATGCAGAACAAAAGCTATACGTTACGCCCGAAGAATGGTATCGAAATAACATAAATCCAAACCCAACCCTAAGTGATCTTGCAGCTCTGCCGCCTTCGAAAGGAAAAACGAGAAGTATCAAGACACAACTTGCACGTGATACTCGCAATTACCTTACAAGTATGTTTGATCCTAACGGCGGGTCTTTTAATACGGCATCTTTTGAAATATCAGGTCTAGGTGGTGATAGATTCCAAAAATTAGAGACGGAATCAAGTTTTTTCCTTTCTACTTGGTGGAAGTTAGTGCTGGTATTTCACTTGAAAACAGGATACATCACTGGAAAAGATTCAAAATATTTGACATTTGAAAGATACTATCTCGGCGGGATACAGTCTATCCGTGGTTATGGAACTAATGCAATCACTCCCCCCGGATATGAGCAGTATGGTGGAAACCGCATGGCACAACTCAACGTGGAATACCGATTCCCCATAGTAAATATGGTGAGAGGCATTATCTTCTTTGATGCGGGTCAAACGTGGGGTGGAAATCAGGGACTAATAAAAGACTTTTGGCCTAGAAAATCAGTTGGTCTAGGAATCCGATTTGATTTCATGGGAGCATTGGCACGGATCGAATATGGCTATCCGCTTAATGCACCAGTAGGAAAGGGTAAATCCAATGGTGGAAAGATAGAGTTCGACATAGGTCCCGCGTTCTGAAAGGATGAGGGCGGAGGGATGAGGGTTTAAAAATAGATTGGAAAATTTCAAAATTAAAGATTAGAAGATTTGGCATGGTTCATAATTAAGGTAATAAATTCAATTTTTAACGTCTTTAAATCCCCCTTGATCCCCCTTTAAATGGAGATTGAATAATTAATCGGGTAATAAACTAGATAACCTTCTCTGGATTCCCACTTTCGTGGGAATGACATTCTACGGGGGTTTGTCATTCCCGTGAAAACGGGAATCCATTTTAATCTATTACCTGATTAATTTGTTAATGTTCATATAAAGGGAGATCAAGGGGGGATTTTTAAGCGTTTCAAAAAGTGTTACCCAGATTCAAATAAAAAATGAACTATCTCGAAGATTTTATTGGTTAGCCAAGTTAGTTTTATGTTATAATTTGTTCTGTAGTAATGATTAATTTGGTTAAGTGCTATTGAAAACAAAATATTCAGGAGGTTTTTTTGGAAATGCGAAAAGGATTTTTTGTAATTTTTATATTACTCTTTGCAATTATTAGTATTCCCGTTTTTGCACAATCCAGCGTAAAGATCGGCGTTGTTGATACAGATAAGGTTTTTCAGGAATCTGTCTGGGGCAAAAAAGCCTATGATGATATGGAAAAAGAAACTTTAGCATGGCAGAAGAAAGGAGACCAGATAGATAAAGAACTGTCAGCACTTGAAGAACAATTAACCAAACAACGCACCTTCATGGAAAATAAAGAAGAAGAGCAAAAACTACAAGATCAGATCGAAACCAAAAGACAAGAAGGACAAAATCTTCTTCAAGAGGGACAGGCTAGTCTCAAGCAGAAACAACAGGAACTTATGGATCCTATTATACAGGAAATAAAGGATCTTATAAAGAAACTAGCAACAGAAGAAGACTATGATATAATTCTTGAAAAGCGATTGGAAGTTTATCAGATTGTCCTTTATGTTAAACCAGAACTTGAAGTAACTAATCAGATTATAGTGATGCTTGATAAATCATACAAGGATAAAACTGCAACAGTAACTAAGACTAAAGAATCTGAAAAGAAAGAATCTGAGAAGAAGGAACCCGATAAATCAGCAGAGAAACCAAATGAATCAGAGAAGAAAGATAATAAGTAATTCTTCAACAGTTCTTAGTGATTCAATCACATCAATAGAGCTAAGAACAACTAATGAGGACATGGATAATGGTCAAGAAGCTGAGAGAGGTTTGCGAGTTAATTGGCGGTGAGTTAGTTGGTGACGGAGATATAGAAATTCAAGGTGTCGCTGGGATTAAAGAAGCCTGCGAAGGGGAGATCACTTTTGTAGCGAACTCACGTTATTCGTCACAGATAGATAAAACCAGCGCTTCTGCCATAATTGTCTACAAAGGGACATCGTATAATGGGAAACCAATGATCCAGGTCCAAAATCCCTATCTTGCCTGGGCAAAGGTCGTTGAGGTGTTTTCCAACAAGAATCAAGGGAAAAAAGGGATACATTCAACGGCTGTTATAGGTGAAAATGTCAAGATCGGTGAGGATGTCAGCATACAAGCCTACTCTTTCATCGGAGATAACGCTGAAATAGGTGATGGTGTTATTATCTCTCCATTTGTGTATGTCGGCGATAATACTAAGATAGATGCTAATACCCTCGTATATCCACAGGTTACGATTCGAGAGGATATCACAATCGGGAAGAGGGTTATAATCCATAGTGGAACTGTTGTAGGTAGTGATGGTTTTGGATATGCTCCGGGCAATGGCAAACTCCACAAAATTCCACAGATCGGTACTGTTGTGATCGAGGATGACGTGGAGATTGGAGCCGGTGTTACGGTTGATCGTGCCGCTACGGGCAAGACTATTATAGGTCGTGGTACAAAGATTGATAACCTCGTTCAGATAGCTCACAATGTGGTAATTGGTGAGGATTGCCTGATTGTTGCTCAAGTTGGAATAGCAGGGAGCGCAGAGATTGGGGATCGTGTAACACTTGCAGGCCAGGTAGGGATAGTTGGACACGTTACTATTGGAGACGACAATCAGATCACTGCTAAATCTGGTGTGAGTAAGAGTATCCCCCCAGGACCAGCCGTGTGGTCCGGAGTGCCAGCTATACCGCATAGAAGGGATTTACGAATACAGGCAAGTACACAAAAACTTCCAGAACTCATACACCTGATTCAAGAAATGCAAGAAAGAATTGAGTCGCTGGAAAGAGAACTGGAAGAACATAAAAATGGTTCCGGCGTACCAGTCGCTGATTGAGATAGCTAACTATTAAGGATTTATGATTAAATAACTTACCTATTTAAGTGAGAAAATAATTAAGTAGGATGGGCATTGCCCATCATAATTCTTACGTTGATGGGCAATGCCCATCCTACTTTTGTATAATTTCCAAAGTGTTACCTTTATTATGAGTTACAGATTCCCTGTTCTAGCATATCACAAAGTAGACCCTCGAAAAGAATTGGGAATAACGTCAATATCTCCTAAAAGGTTCAAAAAACAGGTCAGTTTGCTAAGACAATTCGGTTATACGAGCGTATTACCTCAATCATTGTTTGAGCAAACGGGCACTATAACTAAACCGATACTTATAACCTTTGACGATGGGTACGAAGGTGTTTATGAATATGCATATCCCATCTTGAAAGAATGTGGATTTACCGCAACTGTATTCATAACTACAGGATACGTCGGCACTTATAACAACTGGGATGCAAGCCCGGGACCAAGATTCAGACACCTGAATTGGAAACAGATAATAGAAATGTCTGATGATGGGATCTGCTTTGGTGCGCACAGTGTCAATCATGTTTTTCTAACGAGACAAAGCAACAAGAAAGTAAAATATGAACTTGAAACCTCAAAAAAGATACTGGAAGACGAAACAGGAAAGTCTGTGCGTTTTTTTAGTTATCCCTATGGTGATTACGATAGAAGAATAATCGAATTTATATACGAAGCAGGATATGAAGCCGCTTTTTCACTGCGACCCGAATTTCTAAAAGTTGAAGACATTATTAATAATAGATATATTTTGCCAAGGATCGCAATATATTGTATAGATAGTTTATGTGCTTTCAAATCTAAGATCGGTAATTCAAACAGCGATGCCCTTCCTTATTCACAAAGACTGAAAAATCGCCTGATCAACAGATGTTCTTATGCTGCTATAGTAGTTGAAATATTGAAAAATAAGAGGACATAATGCAACAGTCGAAGCTAGAGATCGTTAAGAATTTGAAAGAGCCAGCAGTGGAGAATTCATCTTCTGCCTATCTATTCATCTATCGTCTATCACGAATATTTGATTATGTCGCTATACTAAGACCTTTATTGCTGATACCGGTCTGGACAATGGTGCTGTTGGGTTATTACAGAGTAGTCAGCGATAAATCTCAGATACACCTGCCAATAGTTGGAAATATTGGAGTCATTCTGCATCCTAACAGTGAAGTGCTGATTACGATTCTTCTTTACACATTACTCATGGGAGCCATCTTCATACTGAATCAATTGACTGATAGTCGTACTGATGAAATTAATGGCAAGCTCTATCTTATACCTTATGGTTATCTCAAGAAAGGCAGTTTGAGGATTCAGATCGCTGTTCTGCTGACAGTTTCAATTATATTAGCTTTTCTCAAATTCTCTTTTACTTATGCAGTTCTTGTTCTAATATCTATTATATTGGGTATTATGTATTCTGTCCCGCCGATAAGGCTGAAAGGCAAACCAATTCTGGACTTACTTGCTAATGCTTCCGGTTTTGGCATTATTGCGTTCGTAGTTGGCTGGGTATCTCAAACCGAATTTTCAACAAATCTGATCCTTGATTCCTTGCCATACTTTCTTTGTGTATCCGCCGCATTCATAAATACCACAATACCAGACATGGAAGGTGATATTCATAACGGTGACATTACAACAGGTGTTTATCTAGGAGTTCGCAAATCCTGTTTGGTAAGTACAATTATTTTGTGTCTGGCTATATTAGCAAGCTTATATCGCATGGATTTTATTCCTCTAATAGCTTCGACATTGTCTCTGCCGTTTTTCGTTTACATGACCATATCTAACTGGGATCAGCAGATTAACACCCGATCTATTACTATGGCTACTCAGATCAGCATACTGGTGCTATCGTTGTTAATTGCTCTATTGATACCTTTATATCTTATTCTGCTGATATTTACTATATTGCTGGTAAGGTTCTATTATCAAGTAAGATTTGGGATCAAATATCCCTGAAATCATAATGAATTTAGCCATTATAACAACTACTGGAAGTAATTCTGGTGACAATTTTATATACGAGGGTTTCAAGAACCTTCTTCCGACAAAACATTACGGAAGCGTATTTCTTGTAAATAAAGTTGATATTCCAAGAAATAACAGCTATAAGGAGTTTATAAGCCAATCTGATCTAATTGTTATATGCGGTTCACCAATATTTTATGACAAATGCTACAAAATGAAGTGGCAGAACAATATTCTGAGTTACAGTAAAAGTTCTGGCAAAAAAATAACGCTAATCGCAGTAGGAAGTAATTTTAAGGGTTCTGCCGATGGAAAAGTGGTTATTCCCGACACATCTAGGGATAATAATTATACAAGCTTTGTTTCAAGATACAGAGAAGTATCGTTCGGTGACTTTACAGTAAGAGATAGATATTGCTTTGAATTCCTGAAAAATTCGGGGATATCTAATGTAAAACAGATTGTCTGTCCGTCACTTTTCGCCGTTGATGATGATAGCGTTCAAGATGAATGTGACTTGATCTTTATAATATGGGGTGATACATTCTGGAATTGTGAGGTTCCATCACAGAAGATTCTGGAAACGTGTATGGCGGTACAAAAATCCCTAGCATCAAAGATCAAAAACAAAAAAGTCGTCTGGGTATGTCACGATTACGAATCTTATAAAGGTCTGCTCAATCACGTAAGCAGAAATAATATTTTGTTCTCAAATAACTACATAGATTTTTTTAAATACTATAAACGGTGCTTCTTTGCATTTTCGATGAAAGTTCACGGAACAATGCTATTGGCATCTATGGGCGTGCCTTCGCTTCTTTTGCAATTGGATTCACGAGCATCAATAATAGAAGCCCTGGATGAAAGCTGTGTTGCCCCTTCGACTCCTGTTGAACAACTGACTGATATGTGCTTAGAAAGAATCGAAGGAACTGATAACTATAGGAATAAAATTAGAGAACTCAAGCGCCGATACAAAGAAGATTATAAGGAGATGCTTGGCAGGCTAAATTTAATATGATGCAGTATAAATTGAATTTTGCTTTTTCAATAATCGTTCTTTTCTTCATATTTGTAATTTCATTGCGAGCCTATGGATATGCGGAAATCCATTATACGTTCTTTGGTTACTCTCTTATAACCCGTCATATTCCGGAGATAATATTGGATGCACCATGGCGAGTTAAGACTGGAGAACCGATACCCATTGCTTGTATAGTCAAGGACGCAGACCGTTTTCCCATAATTCTAGAGCGGGTTACTGCCAAATACCGCCTGGATGGTGGTGAAATAAGGACTGAAGACTTACTGCTTGAATCTGAGCCAATTCACATAACAGAGCATTACTGGCATAAATTATGTTACTTAAAACTCCCATGGGATCAGGCTGGTAAACTTGAAATTACTTTGAAAGCTGAGTTTTTGAGTAATGGGAAAAAGATGGCGGTGATAAGCGACAATCTTACAGGTTTATCTCATGCGCCTCTTAATACACTTATAAGCGATTATGATTTTCCTGCTTTTGACGGATGGTATTACGGAGACCCTCATTATCATTCAGATATGACTCAGGATCAGGCTGAATTTGGCGCGCCTGTCGAAGTTGCAGTGACAATGGGAAAATCCATCGGATTGAGTTGGTTTGCTGTTACCGATCATTCGTACGATCTGGACATTGCTATTGGTCAGTTTTTTGAACGAGATGCCAAACTTACAAGATGGGAAAACGTACAGGAAAGTGCCAGATTAGCAAACTCGGAAAATAGTGACTTTGTTGTAATTCCTGCTGAAGAATTATCTTGTGGAAATTGTAAGTCTCGTAATGTGCATCTGTTAGCTTTTAATATACCAGACTTCATTCCGGGCAGTGGTGACGGTGTTAAGCAAGGGTTCATGAATAAAAATCCTGATTTATCCCTGCAAGAATCTATTGATTTGATTACAGAAAAAGGCGGATTTGCTTATGCCGCTCATCCAGAAATCGGGAATGGATTCTTAGGAACTATAATTTTGAATAGAGGTCATTGGCAAGCGTCAGATTATGCCATTGATGGCTATTCAGGTCTACAGTTCTGGAATGGAGAGTATGAACCCAAATTTGCAAAATCACAAAAAATTTGGATAAAATTACTACTTGATGGACGAAGAATATATATACTCGGTGGAAACGACGCTCATGGTGACTTCAACAGATGTCGTGGCGTCTGGTATCCGAACACTAAACTCAAGGAAACAAAAAATCACGTCTTCGGAAAAGTAAGAACCTATGCTCATTGCGGAAGTAACATTTCAACCGTAGGGATATTGGATGCTATTAAAAACGGTAGAACGATTGTAACTAATGGACCTATATCAATACTGCAAGTCCTGAATGATAATGGGAAAATTGCCAACGTTGGTGATGAAATTTCTGGCAGGGATTTTACTTTGATGATCAACTCTCGTTCTTCAATGGAATTTGGTCAAATAGATAAAATAAATATATATAGGGGTGATCTGGTTACTAAAAATGAGCAAATTGAAAAAACTTTTGTACCAGAGAAAATTGGGGATGATTCACAAATAATCTATCGTAGTTTCACCTATAAGATGGAACACAAAAATCCGTGTTACGTTCGACTAGAAGCAATTTCATCAGTCAAAAATAAAAAATATAAGTGTTTCACAAACCCAATCTGGCTGTTATAAAATTGTGGTTAGTGATTGACAGAATTAATGTTTTATCTTAATGAGCGTCTTTAAATCCCCTTTTATCCCCCTTTGATAAAGGGGGAAATAGTTCTCCCCTTTAGCTAAAGGGGAGTTAGAGGGGATTTGATACTTTTCATTTAAGATAAATAATGTAATTTCTATAAATGATCATATATGCTTATGTCCGATTGATTCGACCGTTGAATGGACTGATCGCTTTTATTTCTGTTATACTTGGTGCTTTTTTATCAAGCGATAGTATTAGTCCTTTTGTCAAAATTATTATTGCATCCGCTACTGCTTTATTATTATTATCCGCAGGAAACGCTTTGAACGACTACTGCGACGTTGAATCTGACAGAATAAATAAGCCATATCGCCCTGTGCCTTCTGGACACATAAGCAGACGTTCAACCTTGATGTTTTCTATTTTTCTGTTTATAATCGGTGTAGGATTAAGTATTTTAATTAACTGGACTGCATTTTTTATTGCCATTATCGTTTCTTTGCTTCTGATACTTTATGCGACAAGATTAAGAGAATTGCCTTTGCTGGCAAATTTGGCCATCGGGTTTCTTACAGGATTGACTTTTATATATGGCGGGGTCTCTGTTGGTACAATAACAGGGGCAATTCTTCCTGCTGTATTCGCATTTCTTTTTACCTCTGCACGTGAAGTAGTAAAGGACATTCAGGATATAGAAGGTGACAAGGCTATTGGGATGTCTAGTCTTGCGATAGTGTGGGGAAAGAAAAAGGCGGTTTACGTATCAATTATATTTGTGTCTTTGGTTATCATAATTAGTCCTGTACCTTATTTTATTGGTCTTTACTCACTGTATTATTTGATTTGCGTGGTTCTTGGCGTTGATGTTGTTCTGATTTATTGTATGCTAAGTCTTTTGAGATATCCATCAGAACGTAATGCCGCCATAATTGCTAATATCATGAAATTTGACATTTTCGCTGGTTTGGGGGCTATATATCTTGGAAGATTTGGATTGTAGTGGATTTGCTTATGATTTATCCGACCGTAGATCGAGAAAGCTGTGGATATTGTGGTACGTGTGTAGGCGTATGTCCTGCAGATGCTATTGATCTGATAGACCTTCACTTAAACGTTAATATAGAAAGATGCACAGGCTGTCTAACATGCGTTAAAGTATGTCCAGTAGGTGCGCTTGATACAAGAGATTCATTATCCAACGAGGAAAAATCACGTTTTCGAGATTATGATCTGTCCGAATGTAAACCCTTATATTATGATGTAGTGGTGGTGGGAGCCGGACCCGGTGGCTCTATGGCGGCAAGATCAGCCGCTATGCAGAACGTAAACGTCCTGATGATAGAAAAAAGGCAGGAGATAGGTTCACCGGTGCGGTGCGCAGAGGGTATCAGCAAAAAGGCATTAGAGAGTCTGGTTGATATTGATCCGAAATGGATATGTGCAGAAATCAACGGTGGGCGCATACACTCCCCCGATGGTTCGTTTATCACGGTAGATCAGCCTGGTTCGGGATTGGTGCTAGAACGGAAAGTTTTTGATAAGGATTTATCTTTGCTATCAGCACAGGCGGGGGCTGAAATATGGACGAAGTCCCGTGCCATTGACATCATAAAGGAAAATGGAAGTGTTGCAGGTGTTGTAGTCCGAAGATTAGATGGGGATTATGCCGTTCGAGCTAAAGTTGTTATAGCCGCTGACGGGGTAGAATCTCAGTTGGGCAGATGGGCAGGAATCAAGACTGCCTGCAAACTTGACGACCTTGATACCTGCGCGCAGTATTTGATGACCGGAATTGCCATTGACTCTAATTACTGCGATTTTTACCTCGGTAGTCAGATAGCGCCTAGGGGTTACGCATGGATTTTTCCAAAGGGTAAAAATACTGCTAATGTGGGCGTTGGAATTGGCGGAAATGTTGCCAAGCAAAAAGCCATTGAGTACCTCGATAGCTTTGTAGAGAAGGAACTTGGCGGTGGTTCTGTTGTTGCTACCGTTTTTGGCGGCGTTCCTATATGTGGAACTCTGTCTGATATTGTTTTGGACGGATTCATGCTTGTTGGTGATGCGGCGCATCAGAATGATCCTGTGTCTGGAGGTGGCATTGTCAATGCTATGATCGCTGGCAATATCGCAGGCGAGGTAGCAGGCAAGGCGATAAAGGTTGGAAATGCTTCTCGCTCATTTTTGATAGAATACGAAAAGCGTTGGAGCAAAAGGATCGGACGTACGTTCCGCCATCTTCGAGGGATCAGAGAAGGCATATTGAAATTCAACGATAATACCCTTGACGACCTTGCAAGAGTATTGTCACGAGCCCAAAGGCTTTCACTAATTGAAATTTTTTGGAGCGCATTGAAAAACGAACCAAGACTTCTACTGGAACTAAGACATCTTATTTCAATGGGCTGGGCGCAGTAGGAAAGTGATCAGTGATGAGTAATCAGTGATTGGAAGTTGTCATTAAGATATGGGAACAGTATTTGATTATCTTCTTAAAGTGAAAAAGCAAAAAGGCGCCGGTTATCTGGTATTGATAGACCCGGATAAACAGGATATCGAGAGTGCATCCACTTTTGCAAGCCAATCAGCCGAAGCAGATGTTGACGCTTTTCTCGTAGGCAGTAGTCTTCTGATGTCTGATAGATTAGACCCTGTGGTACAAAGTGTCAAACAAGTTTCTGGACTACCTGTTATTATATCCCCTGGTGCGTCCAGTCACATATCACGTTATGCAGATGCCATACTTTTTTTAAGCCTTATAAGCGGACGGAATCCAGAATTCTTGATCGGGGAACACGTTAAAGCGGCGCCAATAATAAAGCGATATGGAATTGAGGCAATCCCGACAGGTTATATGCTTATAGAGGGTGGTACTTGCACTTCAGTACAGTTCATAAGCGCAACTTTACCTATTCCTAGAGAAAAGCCTGACATTGCAGTAGCGCATTCCATAGCCGCTGAAATGCTCGGTATGAAGTTTGTTTACCTTGAATGTGGAAGCGGATCGGCTATGTCTGTCCCCAATGAAATGATTTCGGCAGTGAAGAAACAGATCAGCCTCCCCTTGATCGTAGGGGGTGGGATCGTGAAGCCAGAGGACGCCGCAGAAAAAGTTCGTGCCGGTGCTGATTTCATAGTCACAGGGAACGTTCACGAAAACAACGACGACAAAAATCTCATGCGTGAGTTCGCAAAGGCAATACATTCAGCGTAGAGCTACAGCTTTTAAGCGATTTTCTGCGTACTCCCACTTCCCGCATCGTCCACCCCAGCGGGCTATCATCTTGCCATCTTTTAGCATCTTTATGATCTCACAGTGGTTAGAGCATCCATCGCACTCAAATCCTGACGTCCTGTAATTCACCTCGCTGGTCTCGAATCCCTTGAAATTCGTCTTGCCACCTGCTTTTTGCATCTTCCTTTTAGCTAATATTCCCGCACCGATTGCACCCATTATGTTATAATGTGCAGGAATGCTGATCTCCGTCTCAAGGGCTTTCTCAAATGCAGATTTGATCCCGATGTTTGCCGCAACTCCACCCTGAAAAACTATTGGACTCAGGACTTCTTTACCTTTTACAACATTATTTAGATAATTTCGCACCATTGCTTCGCATAAACCTGCTATTATGTCCTCAAGTCCGTGTCCCATCTGCTGTTTGTGGATCATGTCGGATTCTGCAAATACAGTACATCTACCAGCGATTCGGGCAGGTGACTTTGCTTTGATCGCATAACTGCCAAATTCTTCGATGGGTATTCCAAGCCTTACCGCCTGCTGATCCAAAAATGAGCCTGTCCCGGCAGCGCAGATGGTGTTCATGGCGAAATCTGTAACGACTCCGTGCCTGAGTAGTATGAATTTTGAGTCCTGACCACCGATCTCAAAAATTGTATGGACGTTTGGTAATTCAATTGCAGCAGAGACAGCGTGTGCAGTAATCTCATTCTTTACAGCATCCGCGCCTATGAGTATGCCTGTTAGATGTCTGCCGCTACCGGTAGTTCCAGCCGCAATGATCTCGACTTTACCACCAAGTTCACCCGCAACTTGCCGAAATCCTTTTTGGACAGCCTCGATAGGTCGTCCATGAGTCCTGATGTACGCAGATGCTAAAACCTCATTTGAATCGTCTATTACAGCAATATTAGTGCTTACTGAACCAACGTCAACGCCTATGTACGCTTTCATTTCGCAACAACAACCTTCCCGATGGGTTCTTCTATCACTTCGCCTATTATACTTGCTTCAGTTATACCTGCGTTGTGTATTTTATCTAACAGTAATTGGGCTTTGCTTCTTTCTACTGAGATTAATAATCCTCCAGACGTTTGCGGGTCAAAGAGTATTTCCATTATCTCAACAGGTATGTTATCTCTAAAAATGACCGTATCTTTAAGGAATTCCCTATTAACCTGAGAACGCCCCGGAACAGCATCAGGTTTTGCTAATTCTTCGATACCATCTATAATTGGAACTTTACTTGCGCTGATAGAGAGAGCTTTGTTACTGCCTTTTGCCATCTCTGATCCATGTCCGAGTAATCCAAATCCTGTTATATCTGTGCAGGAATTTACGCCTATCTCTTGCATTAATTCAGAAGCGATTTTATTCAAGAATTGCATGTATTTGCAGGCTTTCTTTACAACTTCGTCATCCTGTATGAGCATCTCAGCTTTAATCGCCGCACCGATTATACCCATTCCAAGCGGTTTAGTCAGGATCAGCATATCACCAATTTTGGCATTGGCGTTAGTAATGACCTTATCTGGTGAGACGATTCCAGTTACCGATAAGCCGTATTTCAATTCTGGATCATCTATCGTATGCCCGCCAACAAGTATAACGCCAGCTTCTTTGATCTTTTCCGTTCCACCTTTCAATATTTCCGTTAAAATAGAAATGTCTAGCTTTTTGATCGGAAAACCAAGTATATTCATAGCCAGCAGAGGTTTTCCTCCCATTGCATAAACGTCGCTCATAGAGTTCGCCGCAACTATTGAGCCATAAATATATGGGTCGTCAACTATTGGCGTGAATACGTCAACGGTCTGAACTAATGCGATCTCTTTTGTCAGGCGATAGACACCGGCGTCATCAAGAGTATCCATACCAACTATCAGGTTTTCATCTACGATTTTAGGTAATCCTTCCAGAGCTTTTGATAAGTCCGCCGGACTTAGTTTTGATGCTCAACCGGGGCATCTGGCAAAGCTGGTCAGGCGTATAGGTTTTTCGCTCATTTATATATGCCTCCATTAAAGATGATAGATACTAAATCATGAATTAAATAAATGGTATCTATAATTGACAATCTAAAAGATAAGGTATATCCTTATAGGAAAACAATAATATCTCAATTTCCAGAAAGGAGTTAAATATGCCTTATTTTGATAAACAAGATTATATCACATTTTCTTTCATCTGTGCGACATTTAATTATGTCTGCCTGATGTGATAACTGATACAGTTGGGAGATTTATCATGGCTAAAATACTCGCTATATTATGTAGTGGCAGAAAGAAAGGATACACAGCAACTTTGCTGGCAGAAGCAGTTAGTGGGGCAAAGGAATTTTCAGGGCAAGTTGATGTCGAATTCGTGTATCTGCAGGATTATAGCTTTGGTCCATGCACCAGTTGCTTTCACTGCATAAGGGATCCTGAACATAAATGTATTCTTGATGACGACTTCGGAAGAAACGGGGAAGGAGAGATTTACGATAAGATAGACCATGCAAATGGTTTAATAATTGCCGATCCAGTCCATATATGGGGTCCAACAGCCCAGTGTCATCTGTTTTTTGAACGCTGTTATCCTTTCGTATGGAGCGGTAGATTAGAAGGGATGCCTATCGCCTCAATATCTTGTGCAACAAATCAGGGGATGCACAGATTAGCTTATGCAGAGATATGTAAATGGGCTTTTGCTATCGGTTTAAGATATATAGATGGTCTGGCAGTACATGCGTCATACTTTCAGGAATCTATTAAAGAAGCCAAATACATAGGTAAAAAGTTAGCGGAATCCGCCCTATCTGATGAAAAAGACAGCAGGAAAAAATTTGCCAATGATGAAGAAAAATACCTTTATTATATGGATAAGCCATGGAACGGGCTTTTTCCATACATGGACAACCTATCTAGCGGCAGTTTCGGTTGGCAGTCATCTATGATAGAAACAGCGTTAAAACGTGGAGTTTTCAAACGGGAAGATGCCGTAGAATTGCTGGAGAAATCTAGCACAGAATTCAAGGAAGCAGTGAGATACTATAACTTGAAAGACTATGAAAACACAATAAAATATCTGGTAAGAGCAAGTTCATTCTGGACTCATGCCACATGGAAAGAGTTTCTGGAGGAGCAAGCAATCAAAGCCTCCCCGCCAGACGTTTATCGTCCACTACCTGAAGATAAAGGCACAATAGAACATAAAAAGAAAACTAAGCATAAAAAACAATAGGAGTTATGCAATGGCTAAATACAAAGTTGGATTCATTGGCACTGGAAAAAAACAGCGCCCTAGCAACATGGGATTCGCTATGGCTATTTATTTTTTGTTTTTCTATTGACACATAGTTATTTCTGTGGTAGAATACACTATTAGAAAAGCTTTTCACTTAGATTTATGCCGATTCGGCAAAAGTATTAACAGGTGTTCAAATGAATTCTGCTGGAAATAAAAATCGAAATTGTAACACAATGGTTCAAAAGAACGTATTGTCCACTGTCATACTGCGCTCATATCAGTACTATTACTATTATTGCAGTTGATAGTGGGCGTAGAAATTTTTCCAGCTTACAAAAAATAAATAGAGATTTCTAAAGCCCACATGTCGAATTATATTCGATAGGTGGGCTTTTTTGATCTTGGAGGAAAATTTATGTTTAAGAATGCTTTTACGGTTTTAGAGGAGCGCGGGTTTATCGAACAGTTATCCGATGAAAAGCTACGTGACCTTTTTGCAGAAGAACAGGTGACTTGCTATGTCGGTTTTGATCCATCGGGAGTAAGCCTTCACGTTGGACACCTTTTGCCTATAATGGCTCTGGCTCACATTCAGAGGTTCGGTCATATTTCCATAGGACTATTAGGCGGTGGAACGGGTATGATCGGAGACCCAAGCGGGAAATCTGAGGAACGTGTCCTATTGTCTGAAGAAGCTCTTGAAAGAAACGCCGCTGGTGTTAAAGCACAGCTTGAAAGGTTGTTGATAACAGAAGATTCAAATACTGAAAACGTTAAGATTATAAATAATGCTGACTGGCTTGGTAAATACACTCTAATAGAGTTCCTGCGTGACATCGGCAAGCACTTCCGTGTCAGCGAGATGCTGGCAAAGGAATCTGTCAAAAGGCGTATGGAGATCGGCGAAGGCATATCCTTTACAGAATTCAGCTACATGCTCTTGCAATCAGCGGATTTTCTACATCTTTTAAGAGATCATAATTGTGTTGTCCAGTTTGGTGGTAGTGACCAGTGGGGCAATATTACTGCCGGGATTGACCTGATACGAAAGATTGAAGGAAAACAAGCTTATGGGGCAACTTTCCCTCTGATAACAACAGCGTCAGGTCAAAAGCTCGGAAAAACGGAGAAAGGTGCAATCTTCCTTGATCCTAGCCTGACGTCGCCTTATGAGTTTTTCCAATACTGGATTAACACTGACGATAAGGATGTAATAAAATACCTTAAATGGTTCACTATGCTTCCGCTTTCAGAGATAGATGAGCTTGCAAAAGTGACTGAAACTGAACCGGAGGTAAGGAAAGCACAAAGAGTTTTAGCTTACGAAGTGACAAAATTCATACATGGAATCAAGCAGGCTGATATAGCAGTGAAAACGTCAAAAATTTTATTCGGGCAGGAGATTTCTGATATGTCAGATGAAGTTTTGGAGGACATTTTCAAGGACGTTCCATCCACAGAATTGTCATCGGAAGTTTTGGAATCCGGCATTTCCATTGTGGATGCAATGATCAAATGCGATATTAGCAATGGCAAGTCAGCGGCAAGAAGGCTTGTCAATAACGGAGGTATCTACCTGAACAACAGGCGTGTTGAGGATACAGAGTTTGTGATCAAAAAAGATTCCCTTGCATCAGTACACATCGCCGTCCTCCGAACAGGTAAAAAGAACTATCATCTGCTGAGGTTTTCGGAGAGCGCATAACCATAGTATAATAGAGATGGGTCTACCATTCTTCTACTATACTACTGACAATATCCTGGGCTGTTTCAGTAATGAGTTTTTGTTTGGCTTCTTTTAGGGTTTCAGGAGGCTTGCCACGACCATCAACAACGTAGAAATCGTGAATTTTCTCGTAGTTTTTCTCATCTCGGACGATCTTATTTCTTTTAAGGTCCTGAAACACGAAGGACATGGTTAGAATCAAACGGTATTGCTCAGGCTGGTTATTTTGCCCAAGGCTCAAGGGTATATATTCGTAGTTTTTGATTGTTGCAGAAAAAAGAGAATCAGCACCTTCGCTCCAGTGCCTATTGAATTCCTGTTTAATGGCACTTCCAATGTCTACTTCGAGTCCGTATTCGTTAGACTCGTTGGTTATTGGAGGTATTGTAATTGAGTTTATGTGTCCCAATAAGGCAGGTCTTGATATATATCCGCATCCAGAGAGGGATAATAGGAATATTAAGATGACAAGATGAAGGTGATGAATTAAATACGAATTAGCCCGCTTGTGAATAAAAAAGCGGGCTTTCGAAATTCTGAGATGTGATAGAATTTTTGCTATTATGCTAATTTGTCCCATGATAGATCAGTGATCTCTTGGAGAGTGGCTTGATCGCCAGGTGTTGCAGGATTGTGATACATTGAGATTCCCCCTGGTTTTTCTATCTTTGGTTTTGGTCTTATAGTAGAAAAACCTGCCGTTTTGTTATACACGATTACTAGCACAACCGCAAAAACGATTAGGACTAAAACGAGAATGATAGTTGTCAATCTACTGCTTAGGAATCCCCCTTTTCCCATATTATCCTCCTTATATATAGATCAGTGTCGCTTACCCTTTGGCAATCGCAATGACTTTCTAGGTTGTTGAGGGCTATGAAGCTTATTTGCATCACTCATGGCTGCTTTTCGGCTTAGATTTAGCCGTCCAAACTTATCAATTTCAATAAGTTTCACGACAACCTCATCGCCTTCTTTGAGTATATCATCAACCTTCCTTACGTAACCATCATCTAGTTCGGAGACATGGAGTAGACCTTCACGACCAGCATATATCTCGACAAAAGCACCATAGTCAGTTAACTTGGTAACTTTTCCATTGTATATTTTACCGATCTCAGGTTCTTCTGTAAGAGACCTTATCATATTGATCGCAGCGTCGGATGCGTCTTTATCTATGGAAGCGATCTTTACCGTCCCATCATTTTCGATCTCGATTTGCACACTGAAGTCGTCCTGCATTTTCTTAATTATTCTTCCACCGGGACCGATGATGTCTTTGATCTTCTCTACAGGTATTTTCAGAGAAATGATTCTAGGGGCATAAAGTGATATATCAGGTCTTGGTTCAGGTATTGCTTCGAGCATTTTATCAATAACGAATGCTCTAGCTTCTTTTGCCTGATTCATAGCCGCTTCCAATATTTCTCTTGGGATACCTACGATCTTAATATCCATCTGGATAGCGGTTATCCCATCCTTGGTGCCAGCGATTTTAAAGTCCATATCGCCCAGAGCATCTTCAACGCCGATCATATCGGTTAGGATTGCAAATCGGTCGCCTTCTTTAACCAGACCAATCCCAACGCCAGCAACCGGCGTCTTTATTGGTACGCCCGCATCCATCAGTGCTAAAGTAGCACCACAAACGCTTGCCATAGAAGATGAAGCATTTGACTCTAATATCTCCGAAACAACCCTTATAGCATAAGGGAATTCTGATTCATCGGGCATTACAGGCGTTAATGCGTGTTCTGCCAATGCCCCATGTCCGATCTCTCGACGACCTGGTCCTCTAATGGGAGAGACTTCACCAACACTGAATGGTGGAAAATTGTAGTGCAACATAAATCTTTTAGTTCTTTTGCCCTCGAGATCCTTAACATCTTCCGCATCACTAGAGATACCCAGTGTAGTAACACAAAGGGCTTGAGTCTGCCCTCGAGTAAATAACGCAGAACCATGAGTCCTTGGGAGTATTCCGACCTCGCAATTTATCGGTCGAATATCTTTCAAGTTACGTCCGTCTATACGTCTCGATTCGTTTAAGATCGCACGCCGCATTTCTTCTTTTTCGATTTTTGTCATAACAAAATCTATAACATCTTCTGAAACGTTATCATCCTCTAAAGGGATAGCAACGTCGTTTTTCAGGTCTTTTAAGTATTGTTCACGTTCTAGTTTGTCAATAATTCCTATAGACCTTACGATCCCTTCGGTAGCGGCGGCTCGTACTCTTTCTTCTAGTTCATCATTAGCTTCTACTTTTGCAAATTCTCTTTTGGGTTTGCCACATAAAGCAACAAATTTTTCTTGTAATTCAACAATTTTCTTGATTTCTTGATGTGCAAGGTCTAACGCCTCAATAATTTCGCTTTCGGGAAGCATTTTTGCTCCGCCCTCTACTGACATTACTGCATTCTTAGTCCCGGTAACAAACAGATCAAGGTCTCCATCACGCTCTTCACTATAAGTTGGATTTACAATTAATTCACCGTTGACTTTGCCAATGATAACCGCACCCACAGGCTCTATAAATGGAATGTCAGATATACAAAGCGCAGCAGAAGCACCAATCACACCGAGAGTATCTGGAGGGTTCTCTCTATCAGAAGCTAATACTAAAGCGATTATTTGTACCTCATTTCGAGCATTTTTGGGGAACAGTGGTCTTATACAATGGTCAATAAGTCTGGCGGTCAAAATTTCACCCGTACCGGGTCTCGGTTCACGTCTTCCATAAACGTCAGGGATTCTACCTGCCGCATAAGCTCTTTCCCTATATTCAACAGTCAGCGGGAAAAAGTCCAAACCCTCTTCCGCTTCTTTCGATGCAACTGCTGTAGCAAGAACTACGGTATCACCATAACGGATAAGCACAGCGCCATCAGCTTGTTTAGCGAGTTTTCCTGTCTCTAAAGAAAGTATTAATTTTCCTATTTCTATTTCTATTCTTTCCAAGGCTATTCCTGGATTAATACGTTATTCGATGGTTCGTTACATTCAGAATCTGAAATAACGAGTTACGAAACAACGGTTTCCAAGAATTTCACCTCCTTCTGTATTCAAAAAAAACAGTATATTATCAAAATATTGAGTAATGACTGCTTTTGCCTATCCCCTGATACCAATTTTTGTAATTAAATTTGTATAGCGTTCAGGGCTTTTCTTGTGGACATAATTCAAAAGCTTCTGACGATGCCTTACCAATTTTAATAAACCATGCCTAGTATGGTGATCTTTCTTGTGGATTTTCAGATGTTCTGTTAGATATGCAATTCTTTCACTTAGCACTGCAATTTGTACTTCTGAAGAACCGTTGTCTGTTTCATGAATTTTGTACTTGTCTATTATAACTTTTTTTGATTCTGAATTTAATACCATTCATAACCTCCCATAATGGTTTTTATTTAACCTTTTCTTTATTTTTTTACTCTCATACACAATTAATATACCACAAATAATTATAATTGTAAACTAAATATTAGATGTGGATATTAGATATTAGATAAAAAATTATATATAATCATAATCTAGTATCTAAGTACCTCTCTTGCAACAAGTTCGTCTTTTTTTATTTGTTCTGCCAGATCCTCCGGGCTTGCAAAAACTCTCTCGTCACGTATTTTTTTTACGAAAAAGATTTCTATATTATGTCCATATAACTTACCTTCAAAGTCCAGAATATGTGCCTCAATTCTGAATTCACCATCACTTAAAGTAGGTTGAATCCCCATGTTTAACATGCCGTTAAATAATTGCTTGCTGACGTGAACCTTTACAGCATAAACACCCGACGGGGGTAAGACTTCATTTTTCGTCTGCAAGTTCGCTGTGGCATATCCTAACTTTTTTCCAATGCCTTTGCCTGACACAACAGTTCCAGATATAGAGTATAATCTGCCAAGTAATGTGTTTGCCAGATCAAGATTGCCCTGTTGTATTGAGTTCCTTACCCTTGTGCTACTAACAACTTCACCATTTAGTATGTATGGCTCAACTATTTCAACTACAATGCCATATTTTCCACCAAGTTCCTTTAGAAGCCATTTGTCTCCAGCCCTGTTTTTACCAAATGCACAATCATAACCGACAACTATTTCTTGCGCATGAAATTTACCAAGTAGCATGTCATATACGAATTCTTCTGGCGAAAGATGAGAAAATTCTTCATTGAAGTCTTCTACAACCACCTTGTTGATCCCTTGATTTTTCAGAAGCTCAATTTTTTTCTCAATTGTTGTAATACTCGGAGGTGCAGTTCCTAACGTTGAGAGTGCAGGATGGGGGTCAAAAGTCAGGATAACCGTTTCTACTCCAAGTCCACTAGCTTGTTTAAGCATACACTGGATCAGTGCTTGATGTCCAACGTGAACACCGTCAAAAACACCAAAGCTGATTACAACACCTTTTTTATTCATAAGCCAATCTAAAGATTCTAAGATTTAAAGATTAGCAGATTCAAAGATTGGTATTAGATTGGATAATCTTAGAATCTTTAAATCCTGAAATCTTGGATCCCTGTTTCCAGTATTTTTATCGGCTTGTAGACTATTTCATCTAAACCCGATTGTGTAACCCTAGCGATACCTAGCAATTTTTCCGCTTTATCGTGAATTCTGACCAGAGTGTCAAGCGTTTCATCTTTGTTAATCAAAATGTCTGATATGTCTAACAAAACGCCATTCAAAAATCTCTTACTGCCTGAACCACTGACAATAATTGATGGCATAAAAGATAGCGCATCATCAATTGATTGTAATGCAGAGATTGCTTTTTGTGGATCATTTCTTATCGCTTCTAGTTCTATGGAACAATCTATTGTGAAACGCCCTGACCTTGTTCTTACTAGCCTTGATAGATGCGCCCCACATCCAAAAGAGTCGCCAACGTCAGAAGCCAATGACCGCACGTAAGTTCCTCTGGAGCATAACACTCGAAAATCGGCTTTTGAGAATGATTTCGATGGATCAATATCAGGAATTTTCTCCTTGTAAAATCTAAGCAATTGCAGATCATATATATGAATTTTGCGCGGCATCCTGTCAACTGTCTTTCCCTGACGTGCCAATTCGTATAAACGCTTGCCATTGACCTTTATGGCTGATACCATTGGAGGTATTTGTGAAATCTCTCCAACAAAATTGTTAAAAACTTGGCTGACATCATCTTGTTTCAATTGAGAGCTATCAGATACTTTAATGATCTGCCCTTTGGCGTCCATAGTATCAGTCGTAACACCAAAAGTTATCGTGCCTTCATAGCCTTTTTCCTTATCTTCCAGAAATTGAATTATCTTCGTTGCTCTGCCAATACAAACAGGTAATACACCAGTTGCATCAGGGTCTAGCGTTCCTGTGTGCCCTATCTTTTTCTCTTGCAGGATTCTCCGCAATTGAATTATCACATCGTGAGACGTCATTCCAGAGGGTTTATTGATAACCAGAATACCATCCATTTTATTGATCCAAAGCCTTATGAACTCTTTGAAGGATTAAGTCTATCGCTTTATCTAATGGTTCTGAGATAACACATCCCGCCGCCGCTTGATGCCCGCCGCCATTAAACTCTTTCGCAACCTGGTCAACGTTAATAGGTTGCCTATTTTGATCTCTGTTCTTTGATCTCAAGCTTACCTTAATATCGCTGTTGTCCGTCTCTCTGAATAATAGCGCAACCTCGATGCCGTCAAGAGATCGTACATAATCAATAAAGCCTTCCGTATCAGCAACTTCAGATTTTGTCTGTTTATACATTTTGTTTGTAATTGATACATAAGCGATCTTTCCATTGTGGCTGAGTTGTAAAGTTTCCAATACTTTGCCGAATAACTTTGCTTTTCGATAAGGTATAATATCATAAACCATTTCAGAGATTCGTTCGGGTTTTACACCTTCCTCGATCAGTTGGGCAACAATCCTGTGAGCTTCTGCATTTGTATTTGCAAACTTGAAACATCCTGTATCCATGACTATGCCTGTATATAGACAAACAGCACGATCATAACCAATTTCTAAATCGCTATTTTTTACAAAACTAAAGACAATCTCCGAAGTGGCAGAAGCTTTCACATTAACAAAATTATATTTACCGAAATAGTCATTGCTCGAATGATGATCAATATTGATAATCGTCCATTCTGGTCGAATCATCCCTAATATTTTGTCTCCAATCCTATCCATGTTCCCACAATCCAGTATTATTGCTACTTCAACGTTGTTTAATTTCGATTGATCATCAAGTTCCGTTTGGATAGCATCTGCATAAGGTAGGAATCTATAATGTGAAGGCATCGGGTCTGAGTTTAGTATATAAGCCTTTTTCCCTAGATCAGACAAGAATGAATAAAAAGCTAGTTGAGAGCTTATAGAATCACCATCAGGGTTGATGTGAGACGAGATCAGAAACACTTCATGTTCTCTAATGATGTTCAGAATATTTCCTATGGTATCTGATTTTGGCATGATTAATATCTATTAATATCAGGTAGGTTTAACAGTTCAGGCAACAATAAAAAAACTAATCAAGATCCTCATTCTGTTTATGAAAATCCCTGATCAACTGATCAATCTCGAAACTATAATCTACTGACTTATCTAGCACAAAGACTAATTCTGGCGTATACCGCAGTGTCATCCTATGACCTATTTCCCTTCTAATGAAACCTGTAGCGTTTTTCAATCCTGCAAGTGTGCTTTTTTGCTGACTTTCATCTCCCATTATACTCACAGATACCTTTGCGTGGCGCAGGTCTTCGGATACATCCACCCTCATAACAGTACAGAACTCCCCTATTCTGGGGTCTTTGACCTGTCTGCGGAGAATATCGCTTAACTCCTGTTGCATTAATTCACTAAGCCTATCTGGTCTTCTACGTTGTGCCATAATAATCTCTTTCTCTATAGAAGGTCCACATTACTGAATTTCAATCTCATAATTCACAATTTCTACCAGACGCATATCATCAATAAAACTAACAACGTTAGATAACACGCCATTTGCAAACCCAGAATCATTAGATACGCAGGCTACACCGATTACCGCCCATTGCCAGTTATCCAGTGCCTCAACCTCTGCAATAGAAACGTTAAACTTGTTCCTAACCCTATCCTTAATGCTTTTAACAACTCGACGTTTTTCTTTGAGGGAGTGACTATCAGCGAGCCGCAGATGTAAAGTACAAATTCCAACGTGCATGATTTAATATGGTTAGAAGATTCTAAGATTTAAAGATTCTAAGGTTCTAAGATTAACAACATTCTGGATCTTCTAATCTTAAAATCTTTCAATCCACAAATCATTAATTAAAGTTTTGCAGGGATCTTTTCGTAAGTATAGGATTCCAATATGTCCCCTTCCTGAATGTCATCAAAACCATCTACGAGTATTCCACATTCTTGCCCTGCGGCAACTTCACGAACGTCATCACTGAATCTTTTCAGAGATTCAATTTTTCCATCGTGTATAGTTCTGTTATTACGTATCACTCGAATGGGAGAATTACGTACTATACGCCCGCTATTTACTAAGCATCCGGCTACAACTCCGAGTCTGGAGATGCTAAATGTTTCAATGACTTGCGCCTTACCCAGCACAACCTCTCTTAATTCTGGTTCCAATAGGCCTTCCATAGCCGTTCTGACGTCAGCAATGGCTTGATATATTACGTCGTAAAGCTTTATATTAACTTTCTCTTTTTCAGCAAGTTTGGCAGCTTGCGACGTAGGACGAACATTAAAGCCTATAATAATAGCATTAGAAGCTGTGGCAAGCATTACGTCATTTTCTGTGATACTACCAGTGGCGGCATGGATAATATTTAGTTTCACTTCATCGGTACTTAGATGGAGAAGGGATTCAGACAAAGCTTCTATTGATCCCTGAACATCGCCTCTTATAATGATATTCAAGTCCTTGATCTTCCCTTCTTTTATCATCTGATAAAGATCAAAGCTTTTCCTTCCAGTTGCGGCTCTATCTTTTTCAAGGCTGGCATTTCGTCGAGATTCACTTATGGATTTAGCTTCTCTTTCATCTTTTACAACGTAGAATTTATCACCGGCTTCTGGTACACCGGAACACCCTAGCACTTCGACAGGAGTTGAGGGAATCGCTGTCTGCAAACTCTTTCCTTTGTCGTCACTCATTGCACGTACTTTGCCATCATATTCGCCTGCTATAAAATAATCTCCTATCATCAAGGTTCCGTCCTGTATTAATACATTTACAATGGGACCCTTGCTTTTACTCATCTCTGCCTCGACGACCGTTCCTCGTGCAAATTTATTTGGATTAGCTTTTAGCTCAAGAAGCTCTGCTTCAAGAAGTAAGCTTTCCAGAAGGTCCTCAATTCCGGTTCTTGCTTTAGCAGATATATTTACAAATATATTATTGCCTCCCCATTCTTCGGGGATCAGACCATAATCAGAAAGTTGTTGTCTAACTCGTTCTGGTTTGGCATTTTCTTTATCAATTTTATTAACAGCAACAACGATAGGTACATTTGCGGCTTTTGCGTGGTTGATTGCTTCTATTGTCTGTGGCATAATGCCATCATCAGCCGCGACGACAAGCACCACTATGTCTGTCACTTGCGCACCTCTGGCGCGCATCTTTGTAAAAGCCTCGTGGCCCGGTGTATCCAAAAACACAACATCTCCGGTTGAAAGGCTGACACGATAAGCACCTATATGCTGAGTGATACCGCCAGCTTCTGTTGCCATTACGTTTGTCTCTCGCACAGCGTCTAACAAAGACGTTTTTCCGTGATTCACATGCCCCATGATTGTAACTACCGGGGGTCTTGGCTCTAAATTCGCTGGGTTATCTGGTTCACCAGCCAAGAGACGCTCTTCAACAGATAGCTTCTTAGTTGGTTCAAAATCGAATTTTTTTGATAGTAATGCTAGAGTATCATAATCTAAGCGTTGGTTTATATTTGCCATTACACCAGATTGCATCAGTATTTTTATAAGATCCGGCTTTTTGACGTTCAACAAAGTAGCTAATCCACTGATCGTTATACCTTCTTCAATCTTTGTAATTTCTGGAGTTGGTTCAGGTTCTGGTTGTGGTTCGCTATCTAATTCTTCCATGACCAATTCGAGGGTTTCATCATCAATTGAACTCATGTGTGATTTAACTTCAACACCATATTCGTTCAGCTTTTTAATAAGCTCTCTATTGGACATTTGAAGCTGTTTTGCCAATTCATATACTCTTAAATTCTTTCCTTTATGAATTTGTTGATCCAAATTCAAATGCCTCCAAAAGAGCGTTTACAGTTTATGAACATTAAATAATTAATCGGGTAATCCATGATAGAGTCTTTAAATCCCCCTTTTTCAAAGGGGGGATTTGATTCACTTTATTCCGATTATTCTCTTAACCTTCATTAACTGTAAATCGCAGATTATTGTTTTATTAATTTTATTAAGTTTTGCATTGTTTTTTCTATGATATCTTATGATATCTAAAGTGTGTTGATTGACCGAGTATGGGGCAATCCCGAATGCTCAATTTAATCTTTATTTTTATTATTCTGTTTTATTTTCAGTAGTTGCTTTGAAAATACTTTTTGCGATTTTCTCCTTTGTCTCAGCCTCAACTTGTGACTGACTCTTAATGTCAATTGCCCATCCGGTGAGTTTTGCGGCAAGTCGTACGTTCTGTCCTTTACGACCAATAGCCAGAGACAACTGATCATTTGGAACTACGACCTTAGCAGACTTCGTATTTTCGTCTACGGACACGCTAAGTATCTTTGCCGGGCTTAGAGACGCCGCAATGAGTTTTGATGGATTGGAATTCCATTCCAGAACATCAATCCTTTCCCCACCTAGTTCGTTTACTACCATTTGAACTCTGGACCCTCTCATTCCTACACAGGTTCCAACAGCATCTAGATTTTCGGTCTTTGCGGCTACTGCTATCTTTGAGCGATCACCCGGTTCTCTTGCCATTGATTTTATCTCTACAAGTCCTTCATTAATTTCAGGCACTTCTAGTTCAAAAAGCCTCTTTACCAGATCAGGATGTGTTCTTGATAGGATAACTTGCTGATTTTTAGCGTCGGGTCTTACCTCTATAATTAATGCACGAACTCTATCTCCTCTACGATATTCCTCATTTCTTATCTGTTCACGTTGAGGGAGTATCGCCTCGGTTCTGTCTAGCTCTACTATTACGTCGTGTTGTTCATAACGTTGCACAACACCGCTGACTACTTCACCCTCGCTGTCTTTAAATTCCTCGTATATATTTTCTCTTTCAGCTTCTCTTAGTTTTTGAGCTATGATCTGTTTTACTGTTTGAGCGGCTATCCTTCCAAAATCCTTCGGCATTGACTCAACTTCAATGGTTTGCCCCACTTGCGTATCTGGATTAATATTTAAAGCTTCTTCGATAGGGAGCTGAGATGAGAAGTCGGTCATTATCTCCACGACTTTTTTGGAGGTAAAGACCCTGATCTCTCCAGTATCTCTGTCAATACTCACTGATATTTGCCGATGGGTGCCATACTGCTTTCTCGCCGCTTGAAGCAATGCTTTCTCGATGGCATCAATCAAAACGTCACGACTAAGCTCTCTTTGTCGGCTTATTTGTTCTATGATCCCTAAAAGATCACTGTTCATGTCAATTGCCTTCCTGTATGATCACTTTATCAAAATTTATTTCACTTTTATATTGTTTATTATTTCCTTAGCGTGATTTAAAATGTCTATACAAAAGAAAAGAGCGGGCAAGAACCCACTCTATTAAAGAATAAACCAGAATGTTGTTTCCTGTTGCTATATCAATTATATGATAATTCAATTGTATTGTCAAGAAAAAAGGGAGTATAAGATTTTTGTTTACAAAAGCTTTTAAGTTTGTTAAACTTATAAAGATATTTTTTGATAAGCAGTTTTCAGTTTACAGTTTTCTGCTAATAGAAGCCTTATTAATAAATGGTTCTGAAAGCTATAAACTTTAACATCATTTTTGTTTACCAATATTAAATTGAGTCACAATAACGCTTTATGATCGAAGGAGGTGTTGAATTTAGTTGGTTTATACGTACTGATATAGGGGTTTATATTCAGTATGAGGTTTATAAAACAGTTTACTCACGTTTGATAAAATCTTAACGTGTAGCAAAGTTGGAGGGTCTTATGGGTGAAGGAGGATTGTTGCTAATAATAGTACTTGGCATAAGTATTATTGGTCTTCTTGCCGCTTACATTTTGGCAAAATGGGTACTTAAAAGGGACGTAGGAAGTGCCGCTATGCAGGCGATATCGAACGCCATAAAAGAAGGTGCAGAAGCCTTCTTGAGACGACAGTTCAAGACGATCATAATACTTGCGGCTATATTTGCTGTTATCTTGTTCGTAGGTTATGGATTAATCAGGCAATCACGAGATTTTGATCCTGTCAATTCTTCTATCGGATTAGCGTTCTGGATCACCTTATCATTTGTGCTTGGCGCTATATGCTCCCTGATTGCTGGATATATAGGTATGTGGGTTAGTATCCGAAGCAATATCAGGTCTGCGACAGGGTCACTTAAAGGCGTCAACGATGGGCTTCAGGTTGCTCTTAGAGGCGGCGCTGTTTCAGGTCTTATGGTTGTTGCTATGAGCCTTCTTGGAGTAGGCGGGCTTTTCGCTCTTGTGAAATATACCACAAGCGTTGATCCTACCAAAATACCGTTTCTCATCGTGGGTTATGGATTTGGTGCATCGTTTGTCGCTTTGTTTGCACAGCTTGGTGGTGGTATTTATACAAAAGCCGCTGACGTTGGTGCAGACCTTGTTGGAAAAGTCGAAGCGGGGATTCCAGAGGACGATCCAAGAAACCCGGCGGTTATTGCTGACCTAGTTGGTGACAACGTTGGCGACTGCGCAGGCCGTGGCGCCGACCTTTTTGAATCCACTGCCGCTGAAAACATAGGCGCAATGATATTGGGAGCATCAATGGCTACACTGGTGCCTGATTTTCCTGGAAAGGCACTTTGGATAATCGGTGTTATGATGTTCCCATTGATTGCCCGTGCCTTTGGAATAATCGCCTGTATAATTGGAATAGTATCGGTTAAAGTTAAGGGTGACGAAGACCCAATGAAGTCACTCAACAGAGGTTATTATGTAGCGGTCGTTCTAGCTATGATCGCTTTTGGTTTAGCAAGCTTCTGGCTACTCAATCCAGAAGGAGCTCCAAACGCATGGCTACATTTCTTCTTCTGCGGAATCATCGGAGTCTTAACATCAGTGGCGTTTGTCTATATTACCGAGTATTATACAGAATATAAATATAGACCAACTCTCTCTATTGCAAAGGCAAGTCAGACAGGTCCTGCTACAAACATCATCGCAGGATTATCCGTAGCTTTTGAAACACCAGCTTTACCAGTAATCACGATTTCGATAGCTATACTTGCCTCGTTTTATCTGGGAAAAAGTTCTGGTATGGGGGATATACCCGGTATAGTGGACCCTGAAAAGATGAACCATGCCGCAGGATTCTTTGGCACAGCAGTCGCTACCATGGGAATGCTGGCAACTGCCGCCTATATCCTTGCAATGGATACCTTCGGCCCAATAGTAGATAATGCAGGTGGAATCATTGAGATGAGCCAGCAACCAGAGGAAGTCAGAGCAAAAGCCGATAGACTTGATGCGGTCGGAAATACTACAAAAGCTCTTACTAAAGGTTATGCTATTGGTTCAGCCGCCCTTGCCGCATTCCTGTTATTCAATGCCTACCTTGATGAAGTCAGGAACTATTTAGGCGGAGATAAAGTTATACCAGTAGATATAACTATCCCCGAAGTGTTCGTTGGTGCATTGCTCGGAGGAATGTTGGTATTTCTGTTCTCTGGTCTAGCAATCAGGGCTGTCGGTAATGCTGCGCAATATATTATAACTGACGTCAGAGCTCAGTTCAAAGAGAAACCCGGCATACTTCAAGGCACAGATAAGCCTGATTACGGTCGCTGTGTTGACATCGTGACGAAAGGCGCATTGAAACAGATGATTCTGCCCGGTCTACTCGCTGTACTTATGCCAGTTGTCGTAGGTATTATATTCAGGTCTATGGGAAAAGGTCCCGAAACTGTTGCCTCTTTTCTCATGATCGGTACGGCTGTTGGTATTCTCGTCGCCATATTTCTTAACAACGGCGGCGGCGCATGGGACAATGCTAAGAAATACATTGAAACCGGACAATTCGGTGGGAAACGTTCTGATGCTCACAAGGCGGCAGTCGTTGGTGATACCGTTGGCGACCCGTGCAAGGATACAGCAGGTCCATCACTGCACGTTCTGATCAAACTGCTCTCGACAATTACGCTGGTTCTTGCCCCGTTGTTCATAAAATAGAAACCAGAAATACATAAAGGGACAGTGAAAACACTGTCCCTTTTTTATATATGCTTGAAAAATACGTATTTATTATGCTATAATTGCATTATACAAAAGTTATAAAGAGTGAATCCAAACATGTCTGTGGGAGTATAAGGCTTAAATGGCATCAGTAAATGGAGATTGGTTTCATTCAAGAAGCAGTTCAAATCTTAGTGAATTATTGACAGTTAGAATGTTAGTATTTGAAAGCCAGAAGTTTGAATATACCGGTTTTGTATGGTCAGGTGGTAGACACGATAACCCCAAAATGTATCATTTTGCAAAAATAGCTGGTATTCAACCTTCCACAATGCAAACCAAGATTCGCGCAATGATTAGGTATGGATTCATTAAAGACAGTAACAAGTGTCCTCTTATATGGACAAGAATAGGAAGTTTGTGGAACGATCTCTATACAGTTGGCAATTACAATTCAGCAAAGAAAATATATGAATTAACACTGACTATTTCATTAGCAATTTATGCCTTCAATGATTCTCCTTCTCAGTATAGTGTCAATCCCGCTAATGGAGATATGCCGTTAAAATTACTTTTCAATCTACTTGACAATAATAACTCGATCTCTTTGCAGATATTTAAGGCATTAGTAGATGGCAATACAAATAGGAAAGGCGAAAACTTCTCTTATTGGAAAACTGATCTAATAAATTCAGGACTTTTTGAAGAATCAAACGGAAGGCTTTTATATACTGGCAAATACTATGAATTTATACAAGAGATTAAGAATTTTGAACCAGACCCAATTCTTTTAGATGAAGATTGGATTAACATTCGAGAAAATCCATTGATTGAAATCTCTCCATTCAAGGATTTAATTCGTACAATATTTGAGACTATTATTCAAGATCAAAACATTGAAGGGCAAATAACTGATGGAGTAATCACTGAACCCATAGTAGAAGCTATTTCTGAGCAAGAGGAGTCTCAAATTCCAGAATTAGATATACTAGACAATGATTTGAGGTTCTCACAAAGCACAAGAAGGATTCGGAATGCGACATGGGCGATAAGAATAAAACGAAAATACAACTATACTTGTGCTGTTCCAAATTGCGATGTAGAAGGTAGTATTTTTGTTGAAGCTTCGCATATAAAACCAGATAATGCTCCAGATGGTGATATTCCACACAGGGCTCATATTTTGAATGGATTATGTCTTTGTAAACATTGCCATGTTATTTTCGACAGAGGTTATTTTTCTTTGTCCGATGATTATAGAATTATTACTTCATCAAAATTTTATGAAATACATGAACAGAATTTAAAGAGAGTAATACTCTCAAGCCAGAACATTGAAATCAAGAAAAGAAATGATGATAGAATGCCATTACTTGAATTCATTCAATATCACAGAAACAACTATTTCAAAGGTTGATTATATATGGAACTAGATGGATTGACTAGAGAAGATTATTTTGATGAATATAAGGTTGAATTGCTAGTTAGAGAAGTACCGTTTCAGTATGAGCTTTTTAAGACTGAAATACAAAATTCAAAGATAGAACAGTTAGAGATTATTGATACTATTGAACAGAAATTTCAGTTTCTTAATGCTAGTTCATTTGGAAACCAAGTACACTTTCAAAATGTCCAACTGACTCCTGTACAAAGGTGGTTCCCATACCGTGAAGGATATTCAGTAAAACTTGTAAATTCTTTTATCAAAGAACTGAATATTAAGGGTAATGTATTTGATCCGTTTTGTGGTAGTGGTACAACTTTGCTCTCATCAAGGCTGAATAACCTAGATTCATTTGGGATGGATATAAACCCTATCTCTGTTTTGGTTTCAAAAGCTGAGAATGAAAACTATTCAAAGGAAGATATTGAAAGATTAGGATGTGAAATAAACAGATTAGAGCATTTAGAGAACTCAAATGATAATCTAAGAACATCCTTTGATCTAGCTGACAGGATATTTAATCAAGAAATTTTGCATTCTTTACTCCAATTCAAGAAACATATTGAAAAAATAGACTCAAATAAAATCAGAAATTTGCTTTTTGCTTCATGGTTATCAATAATTGAAAAAGTATCAAATATCAAAAAAGAAGGTAATGGGATCAAGTATAAGAATCGTAAACGAACACCAAATGGATATATAAATATCAACAGAGAAAGTTGGGAAAGAGAAACTTTTCCAGATAATAAATTTAGTTTTGTGAAAAGTAAGCTAATTGTAAAACTTAACATGATACTAAATGATTTATTAAAGTCTTATGGAAGTAATCTGAATATTCCAAAAATTTTTCAAGGAGATTGCTTGGAATTTGATAGGTTCATCAATAATGAAATTGAGTTTACTTTCTTTTCCCCTCCTTATTGTAACTGTTTTGATTACTTTGAAATTCACAAGGTTGAATTGTGGCTTGGTAATTATGTTTCTAGCAAAGAGGAATTTAGAATACTGAGAAGTAAAGGATTCCGTTCAAACTTAAATTCTATAAACCACAAACCGATAGTTTATAGACATCGAACCTTAGAAAAACTTATTGGATTGTTTGATACTGAAAGGCTTTGGAATGTGAAAATACCTACTGTAATTAGGGGTTATTTTGATGATATGTACTCGCTTTTGCATAAATTATATATACAGACCTCTAAAAATGGTTTTATTGGAATTGTTGTCGGAAATTCGGCATATTCAGAAGTTATAATACCGACAGATATTCTAATTGCTGATATTGCTCAAGAACTGGGATTCAAAGTAAAGTGTATTTTTATAACTCGACATCTAACTACAAGTTCACAGCAAAAGCAACAACTTGAAACCTTAAAAAAGTATTTAAGAGAGAGTATAATAATATTAGAAAAATGATTGAGACTCAAAAATGTAAGGATTATATATTTGTTAAAGAAAACATCCCTCTTGAAATTCAGAATAATACTATTTTTAACATTATTACAAACAATGTAACTGCATATACACATGGTTTTCACAAGTACCCCGCAAAATTTATTCCTCATATTCCAAAATGGGCAATTGATAAATATCTTAACCATAGCAATGGAAGATTGATCCTAGATCCATTTTGTGGTTCAGGAACAACGCTTGTCGAGGGTTTACTTGCAGGTCATAATGTTATAGGTATTGATATTGATCCACTCTCTGTTTTAATCTCTAAGGTAAAAACAACTCCCATAAATGTTATAATTCTAAATGGCATTACTAATTGGTTGGTTTCAGAAATCAAGAAATCTAACGATGGGATATTTAAACCTGAATGCCTAACAATTGAACATTGGTTCACAAAAGAGAATATTTGCAAATTGTCTTTGATTAGAACTTTAATTGATGAAATCCCAAGAATCTTTGGACAGGGAATAGAGATTGAAAATATTCAAAACTTGCTTTTTATATGTTTTTCATCCATTATAAGACGAGTATCAAACGCTGACAATGAATCACAAAAAACTTATGTCTCGCATACAAATACAAAAATTCCTGAAGAACCCATCAATTTATTTTTGAACCAGTTAAACCTATTCAAAGAAAGGATAATCAAGTTTTCCGAACTTGTAAATTCATGTTTGAGTAATCAGATTATATGTGCCGATAGTGCTTTCGATTTAACTGATATAATGAAAAACAAAAAAATTGATTTGGTAATTACCTCTCCACCATATATTAAAGCGATAGACTATATTTATAACCAAATGGCTGAATTATTTTGGGTCGGAGACCTGTTTAGCATACAAACACAGCAAAAGCAAAATGAGAAAAAAAGAGAGTATATTGGAACAAAACATTTATCCAAAAAAGAGTATGCTAATTATTCACCTTTTGACATACTCACAGGAATTGATGAATTAGACAAGAAATTGCAGATAATCTATGATAATGACAAGAAAAACGGACATAAACACGCATTCATCACTTACAAATATTTTTTCAATATGGAAAAGCATTTAAAAGGTATGGCAAGCATTATGAAACCAAATGGACATTATGTAATAGTTGTAGGCGATAATTCTGTAAGTAATATCGGTATTAGCACATCAGACTTTATCGCACGGATTGCAGAGAGAAATGGTTTCATGATGGTAAATAAATGGGGATACAAAATCAAAAACCGTTATATGAGATTTGACAGAAAAGGGAGAGGTGGTATTATTGAAATTGATTGGGTGATGGACTTTATTAAAAAGTAAACTTGAATGTCATTTTAAGGTTTCGTCTTAATGTTTAGGTAATACTATTTTGTCTAAAAACCGTCATAATTAACGTTTGTTTTTTTTACGACGATAATTTTGTTTGACAAAATGTATTTCTTTGTCATTTTGTTGGATGTTTCTTTCCAGGGTTGGAATCTCAAGCTCAAGTGAGTATTCCCGAAATCCGACAGCCTTATAGTAGGCTTTGGCGACTTCATTGCCGACCAGAACTTCAACGGTCAGCCGTTTGTCCTGGGGCAATATTTCTTCATTCAAAATCTGCATTGCTTTCCGTCCAATCCCTTGTCTTCGGCGAGAGCGCACAACAAAAATCTGCCGCAAGTAAATCGTATCACTGTGATCAGGATGATCAGTATACAGTGCGTATGCCACAATCTCTCCCTCGATTTCAAACAGCACTGCTTTGTATCCTCCCGTGAGGAAGCCGCGCATCCGTTCCTCAAACCATGCGTCAGATTTAAATCGGTTGCGGTGTTGCTCATCTTCGACAAGTTGTCGGTTCATCCTTGACAGGATTGGTAAGTCATCAATTGTAGCAAAGCGATATTCCATCTCTCTTACACCTAATACCTATTTTAGTTAGAAATGATACTTAACCGTAACCTGTATTCAATTGATAATCTGACGGATTGAGCAGAAAAAGTTGATCTATTCTCTTTTGTAAGAATATTATAACTGCTCGTGTCAACC
>Ga0315282_10001149_pt1 | contig 50949 bp, 37 predicted proteins | sample YL17G07_20_MG_FD_203693 | JGI IMG/M metagenome (GOLD analysis project Ga0315282, IMG submission 203693) | Sediment microbial communities from Yellowstone Lake, YNP, Wyoming, USA - YL17G07_20 | ecosystem: Environmental > Aquatic > Freshwater > Lake > Sediment | place: USA: Wyoming | collected...
TCTCATCCTCTCCTCGGAAGACCAGTTGCGCTACGTGTTGGCCGAGTATCTCAAGTACTATCATCACGAGAGGATTCACCAGGGTCTTCACAAGATCATCGAGCCTCACGATGAAGGTCATCAGGGTGAGATTATCTGTATTGAGCGACTCGGTGGACTGCTGAAGTCCTACCATCGCAAGGCTGCGTGACAGCTTCCCTGCCGTGCCCTCCTTCCGGAAGCAGTGCGCACCCAGGTGCGATTCCGGCCCCAGGAAGGTTCGGTCCAAGCAGCGTTCAAGGGTAGATGATGCGCGATACCTCCCCCTGTCGTCTCATCTTTCGCGGTAATCTCACTCTTAACAGTCTGAAATCCCTCATGTTATGTCTCGATGATTCTTTGCACCCTACGTCATAAGATATCAGGCCCAAACGCCTTCGTGCTACGACAATCGATGTTGGATCAGGAGATCGACCATCTTCGCCGGCCCCTTCACCCTGCCCGCAAGCCCGAATTCGACAGCACCGTTCCCAGGCGGAACACGCTGTCGCCTCCGAACCAGCCGAATCCGGTTGACACTGCGGAATGCCCTGTTACTGTGGATGTCGCGGTGCGTCCCATCGCTGTCTCTCGAGCCGCATAGCCATCTGATCTGATGAGGAGACCGAGCGGTGTTCAACATAAGAATGGGTGCTGGTTGGAGGGCGATCCTGAGGTACGGGCGTCGGCCGGTCCGTTGTCTGAGGCGCAGTTCGCATCTGGTGCTCCTCCTGTGTCTTGGCGTGCACGGGACGGCATGGCCGGCTGGAGAGCCGTCTTTCACTGACATCACGGAGGCATCGGGAATTGCCCAGCTCGTTACAGACCACTATGCGGCTCACCCCACATGGTGGCTCAGCGGCCTGCACCTGGTCGACCTTGATGGAGACGGCGACCTGGATCTGTTCCTGAGCGCCCATGGCAAGGGCGATAGCCTGGCGGCTTTGAACGATGGCTCGGGCCATTTCACGCGGGCCGCAGGCTCGTATCCATCCACGGAGATCCATCTGTGCTGCGACAGCGATGAAGACGGCAGGATCGATCTGACCATGACGTACCAGGACGGAGGCGGACAATGGTGGCGCAACCGCTCGAGACCGGGTGAGCTGCTCTTCGAGCCGACCGGCATCACGCGCGGCACCAACACCGCCCGCCGACAGGCCATGATCGACATCAACCGGGATGGCCATGTGGACTGGCTGCGCGGCACCGACACGGACATTGAATTCGATCTCGGAGATGGCAATGGCGGCTTCACAAAGGGTAGTTCCCGGCTTGCGGTGACCCAGGGCCGGGACGAGATTCTCTGTCTGCCGTGCGATATCGACGGCGATGGCGACATCGACCTTCTGGCCGAATGGGGCCACTATAGTGCGCCCGACGGCAACTGCCGTATCTATCGCAATGATGGTGCAATGACCTTTACGGACGTGACCGCCGACGCGGGACTGCCCAGGACGGGTACGGCGATCAAGGGGGTCGGCGATGTTGACCAGGATGGCGACCTTGATCTGATCTGCTTGGAGCACAAGCAGCACTTCGAGATCTGTCTCAACGACGGGGCCGGCAGGTTTGCGAAAAAGGACGGGGCGATCCGGGGCATCGAAAAGGGAGCGACGTATGCATCATGGGGGATCGCCGTGACCACCGACTTCGACAACGACGGGGTCGCGGATATTCTGGTCAACGGCAAGTACTTCCTGAAGATTCTCAAAGGAACCGGCGGCGGCGCTTTCGAATACGCCAATGCGGCCTGGGGCATCGCCGACGTCTCAGCGGCATCTATCGATGATGGCTTGTGCTTCGGCGATATCGATGCCGATGGGGACGCCCACCGGTCACAGTGAACCGAATGTTCAAGACGAACTCGGAACCGACCCACGACGATGCCGATCCGGCGTACATCCCGGCCATCGTACGGGGCCTGGAAAAGAGGTCGAAGGAGGACAAGTCGCAATGAGACGAGCCGAGATTCAGTTCACGGCCGCCTGTTTTCTATCGGTCGCATTCCTGGCTGGCGGCGCTGCCATCGGACAGGAGTACTGGGTGTCGGCGGCGGGCAATGACTCCGCGGCAGGCACAAAGGATATGCCTTTCGCAACTCTTGAGCGTGCCCGTGACGCCGTGCGCGAAACAAGGAAAGCAGGCGGCTTGCCCAAGGGCGGTGTTACGGTATGGCTCCAACGTGGCGTCTACGAGATCAGCAAGACCTTCGAGCTGAATCATACTGATTCCGGCACGGCGGAATCGCCGGTGGTCTATCGGTCTGTGCCGGGCGAGGAGGTGCGGCTCGCGGGTGGAAGGCAGATACCCTCCAGTGCCTTCAAACCGGTAACCGATCTCGATGTGCTCAAGCGCCTGGATCCGTCCGCTCACGGCAACGTATTGCAGGCGGATCTGAAGGCGCTGGGAATCACCGACTACGGCAAGCTCACGCGCCGGGGCGGCATTGAGAAGAGCACGCTCCCAGCCGCGATGGAACTGTTCTTCAACGACCGGCCCATGTCCCTGGCACGCTGGCCGAATCGGGGCTGGACGAGGATCGCAGCCGTCCCGGATGGACCTGCGGGCGAGCGATTCCGCTACGACGGAGATCGCCCGAACCGCTGGGGCAAGGCCCAAGACATCTGGGTGCATGGGTACATGAATCGGAACTGGTGCGACACGTACGAACAAGTTGCTGTTCTGGACTCTCAGAGCCGCGAGATTGTCACGTGTGAGCCTCACGACTATCGCGGCTACAAGGCCGGTCAGCGCTTCCGTTTCCTGAACGTGCTTGAGGAGCTGGATGAGCCCGGCGAATGGTACATCGACAGACTTGCAGGACTTCTCTACTTCTGGCCGCCTGAGCCGATCGCGCAGGGCAGGGTCTGCGTTTCGCTCTTGGAGACGCCGCTGGTGGCGCTGCGTCAAACGGAGTATATCAGGCTCCGAGGTTTCGTCCTGGAATGCACGCGAGGTTGCGGCGTCGAGATCGTCGGCGGCAGTCATAACCGTGTCGCCGGCTGCACGGTGAGGAATATCGGCACGGTTGGGGTGACGATCGGCGTAGTGGAGCCGGACTTGGAACGCCGCATCTATACGGACACGACATTCAAGGGGGACGCCGGGGTGGACAATGGCGTAGTCTCCTGCGAAATACACGACACCGGCGAGTATGGCATCCTCCTGGCAGGCGGTGACCGCAAAACGCTCCAAGCCGGCCGGAACTACGCGATCAACAACGACATCCACAATTTCGGCCGCTGGGTTCGCACGTACCGTCCCGCCGTCTTTCTCTGCGGCGTGGGGAACCGCGTGGCACATAACCGCCTGCACGACGCACCGCACACCGCCGTGTTGTTCTGGGGCAACGATCACGTCCTCGAGTTCAATGAAGTCTACCGCGTGTGCACGGATACCGGCGACGCCGGGGCCTTCTACATTGGACGCGACTGGTCGCAGCGCGGCAACGTCATCCGCTACAACCACTTCCACGATCTTACGGCCACCTTGGAGGAGGAGCAAGGCTTCAATTGGGTGATGGCCGTCTATCTCGACGACCAGGCCAGTGGGACAACCGTCTTCGGCAACGTGTTCAGCCGGGTCAACTGCGGCGTGATGGTGGGCGGCGGCCGGGACAACATGATCGAGAACAACCTCTTCGCCTTCTGCGGCCGGACCATTTCCCTGGATGCCAGAGGCATCGGCGGGAATTACTCCGTCGGCAACGTGCTTTTCGACCGTTTGAAGGCAGTCAACCATGCCCGTCCGCCCTACAGCGAGCACTATCCAGCGTTGGCCGGAATTCTCAGCGACGAGCCGGGACTACCCAAGGGCAACGAGATTGCGCGCAACATCTGTCTTGGCGGACCGTGGGAGGTCTTTTCCCTGTCCCGTGAGAATGAGTTTGTGCGCAAGCTGGTGAAGGTGGAGAGCAATCTCACCGAAGGCGACGCCGGTCTCTTCGCGCCGGAGAAGGGCGACTTCCGGCTGAAGGAAGACGCCCCAGCGCTGAAGCTGGGCTTCAAGCCCATTGCCTTCGACAAGATCGGACTGTATCGGGATGAGTATCGCTTCGAACGTACCCGTGACTTGGACGGGGAGGCTGCAAGACCGTCCGAAACGCAAGGTGGTGAATCGGCGTCGTTCGGCCGCATGAAACAACGCCAACTGGAGCACATCACGCTCGTCTATGCGTCGGAAAGCGAGGGTAACGCCCGCGACATCATTCAGTACGCTGCCCAGTGCAACCAGCGACTCGCTCGATGGTTTCAGCCAGGCGCGCCGGTGGCACAAAAGGTGTACTGGATGGCCAGGAAAGACTAGCGGAACAAGCCGGAGACGTACGGCTTTCCCTACGCCAACGGATCGGACGCCTATCTGCCGGCCAGCGACGTGGACTTACCCACCCAGTTGACCTACATCGCAGACTCGATGGCCATTTCCGCGGGTGGGCCGTCGGTCGATCGCATGATCCGGCTTCTGCAACTGCCCGAGAGCACGGGCCCCGGGGAGCTCTACACGCACCTCAAGCAATCACGCGAATTCTTCTTCGTGCTCACCGCGTATTTCATCCTGCCGCACGAGTTGACCCACGGTTTCTGCAACCACCGGGCCTATCCCCAGCAGCCCCGATGGTGCTACGAGGGGATCGCCCAGTGGGCAGCGTACAAGATTCAAGGGCAGTTGCGGTCGCCACGCGAGGCTGACATGATCGACCAATATTACCAACTGCTCTGGGAACGCGGGACCGGCCTGAAGGTCCGGGACTTTGCGCGAGCCGACGAGTTGGGCGCGGGCGGCTTGGACACCCCGAACTATGCGTGGTATCATGCGGGCTTACTGCGCATGTTTCGCCAATTGGAAGAAATGAAAGGCGGGGAACTCTTGCCCACGCTTCTGGAGGCGATCGGACGACGCCACCCCGGGGCACGCAGCGTGCCTCAGGACCAGATGATCCAGACGTTCTCCGAAGTGATCGGCCAGGATTTGAAACCATGGTTCAAGGAAAGGTGGAATCTCGGGGTACCAGTCGGTGAATATGCCCGGAATACCTTAGGTCCATCGGAAAATGGAAACCAATCCTTCTCTTAGAAAGGTAACCACCTGTCCCCCCGCGGGACGCGACGCTTCGCTTGGCGTTTTGCTGATGCTCGTCCTTGTGGCTTGCGGCCTGCTCCGGGCGGCGGAGAAGACCCCGACCTCGGCTCCGTTGTTTGGACGCATCGAACACTTCACGAGAATTGAGACGTTGCCCGTGGGCGCGTACGAAGTGGTCTAGGCCGAATTGCGGGAGGCGCTCGCGCGGCGCGTCTTTCGTCCGTCGGATGAGGAGAGATTATGAAACCCAGTCAACGAGTGCGAATCCGGACGATGATGTGCCTGACGCTGTTCGTGGCGTGTTCCGCCTGCTCGGCCTTCGGGGTGACCCTGTACGTTGGCCCGCGCGAGACCTGTACGACGATCCAGGCGGGCGTGAACGCCGCCCAGCCCGGCGACACTGTCATCGTCCGCGACGGAGTTTATACCGACCGGACTTCCATCGGTTACTGCAACGTCGGGGTGAACGTGACGCACGGCGGGACGGACGAGGCCCACCGCATCACCAACAACATCCTTTATGACATTATCGAGGGGTACGGCCTGCATCTCTATCGTAAGGATGGTCTTCCAATGAAGGAGGTGCTCATCAGCAACAACACGTTCGTGCGCGGCAACAACCGCCCACAGATCGTGCTCGGCACGGAGATGAGCAACGTCACGATCCAGAACAACATCTTCTACGAGCCCGCCCAAGGCTGGGCCGCCATCCAGTTCTATGTCGACACGACCAGGGTTCACGACGTCGTGATTCGCAACAACCTGGTTTACGGCGGCGAACTCACTCGAGATGAGCCGGAGAAGGGGTTCGTCCTCGCGCGAGCCAACGTGACCTTGTCGGACAACCTCACCGCTGACCCATTGTTCGTGGACCCAACCGGCAACCCTGCCGACTTCCACCTGAGGGCCGGCTCGCCGGCGATCGATGCCGGCATCGCCGCGCTGGCTCCCGATCATGACTTGGAGGGTAAGACGCGTCCGGCCGGAAAGGGCTGCGACATCGGCGCCTACGAGGCGGGCGGCACGTTCGCGCCAACAGCCACGCTGCCGCAGGGGTATGGGCTCTCCGCCCGCTACCCGGGAGATCGTTGTGTCGGCAAGGACCTATCTGTCGTCTTCTCGGAGGATTTTGAGGTCGCGGACTCGGAGGAGTTGCGGACGCGCTGGTCGGAGCTGGGGACCACGAACTGGTTCGACCACAGGGTAGTTAGCCGCGAGTACGTTGGACTCCTGAAGTAAGAGAACGGGGCAATATGACAAAGGAATAAGGAACACACCCGATGAAAGACAGCATGTCTCGCCGCACAAATCGTCGTCGCTTCCTGCAAGCAACCGCCGGATCGAGCATCGGAGTATTAGCGGGAGGTCTGTCCGCCCAAGGCGCTAACGCTCACAACGAGCCGGGGGAAGCCCTGAAACCAGCCTCAGACTCGGCCGCTATCCCGCCTTCGAGTGGAGTCGCCAAGAGATTCTGGATCGATCCTGGCATCGCCGCATGGGCGCCCGGGCCGTGGAGGAAAGTTCACATCGAGTACCATACTTCCAGGCACATGCCTCGGCTCGCCGAGCATTTTGACGCCGACGCGTTCGGTGACCAACTGCTCGCCGCGCATATCAATGGCGCCACCGTGTTCGCCAAGGACATGTACGGCTATTCCTACTTTCCCAGCACGCATGGGCGGATGCATCCCAACCTGTCGTTTGATCTTCTGGGAGCGCAGGTGGCGGCGCTCCGGAAGCGCAAGATCCAGGTCCTGGCTTACTACATGACGACCCTTAATCCCCAACTTGCCGAGAGCCATCCGGAATGGCTGAATGTCCGCCGACCCCCGGCCAGCCCCGCCTCCAAGTCCGAGAAGGCCCCTCCCATCGACCGAGAATATAACCCGTGGGAGTGGTCTTTTAGCCTTGCCCAAGACGATTTCGTGAAAGAGGAACTTGCGCGGCTCAAAGAGCTTGTATCGCGCTATGAGCTCGATGGCGTGTGGCTCGACGGCATTGGCTCCGATGCGCTGAGCACGTCCTTTCTTAAGCGTGTCCGGGAGGTGATCAAGGAAACGCGCCCGGCCTGCCTCGTGTGCCCCCAAAACCAAGGTAGCGCCTACGGTCTTGCCGAGCGCGTCCCGCTTTTCGACTACTCTTCCCAGGAGGCGCTTTTCACGGACGCGCAGCACTATGGTTACCACTACTGGCCGACGGTGATTCGCTACGCGAGAGGTTTCGGGAGACCCTTCCATGGTTGCACCGTCATCTTCAAAGACTTCTGGGCGGACTTCGGCGGTCTGAAATCGCCCGCGCAAATGCACACGGAAGTCGCCGCCTTTGTAGCGCAAGGGGCGAGATGCGACATCGGCGACCAGGTGCCTCCCGACGGCCGGCTCGATCCGGCGGTGTACCACGTCATCGGACAAGCCTACCAGCACATCGAACGGATCGAGCCGTACCTGGAAGAGGCTGCGCCGGTGACCGAGGCGGCCCTGCTGGCAAGCGGCGACGCTCCGTGCAACGAGGTGAACTACGGTTGGGTCAAGTTGTTGACCGAGTCGCGGGTCCAGTTCGACATCGTGGAGCGCGAGACGAAATGGGAAGAACGCTACGCGCTGCTCGTATTGCCGGAGAACGCGTGGGTGGATGGAGCCCTGGCCTCCCGCCTCCAGGCCTTCATCGCCGGGGGCGGCGCCGTGATTGCCACTCACCAGTCGGGCCTGCTGGCGGGCACGCAAGAGAGCTGGCTCGAACCCTACGGGCTGCACTATGAAGGAATGTCTCCTTTCACGCCGGCCTATATGGTACCGCGCGTCAATTTCACCGGCGACATTCCATCGTACGCCTATGCCCTGTACGAGGGCGCTTCCCAATGGCGCGCCGAATCACCCGCGGCAACCCTGGCCGTGTTAGGCGAGCCGCTCTTCCAGCGCAGCCCCGAACACTACATGAGCCATCTGCAAACACCGTTTGATCACACCACCTCCTACGCGGCCGTGGCCCGGAGCGGTCGGGTCGGCCTGGTGGCTTTTCCCGTGGGACAGGGCTACTACAACCAGGGATTCTGGATCTATCGCCAGGCCTTTCAGAAAGTTCTCAGTGAAGTGCTTCCCGTCCCCTTGCTCCAGAGCGATGCCCACCTCAGCACCGAACTGTCGTTGACCCATCAGGCGCCGAAGCCGGGCCGAAAGGAGCGCTATTTGGTGCACATGGTGAACTACTCGCCGGTGCGGAAGACCCCGAAGCATACCGACTTCTATGACGATCCTGTCCCCCTCAGCAACGTGACGATTCGCCTCAATCTGCCGCTCAGAGTCTCTACGGCGAAGGCGCTTTACGCGGGTCAGGAGTTGCCGGTGCGCCGTGATGCTGGCGGCGGGGTAGCGGTCCTCGTTCCCCGAGTAAATATTCACGAGGTGGTGTGCTTTGAGCCGTCCTGAGCAGGATCGTGCGCTCGCGTCTTCATTTCAGGTAGAAGGAGTTGGACATCCGGCGGCAGCAGGCGTACGATGGCCCGTACGAAACCAGAGGAGGTATCTGCACGAACTGGGCGTCTCAACCGACGGTATGGCCGTTGCACGTCACCGCGGGAATCGAGAGTGTGTTTGGGAAGACTCCGGCACAGTACCGCAGCGATAAAGCACCGGTTCGGTAGTGAGTCTCGTGAAGGGAGAGAGGCCATGAGTGCGAAGATAAAGCGTGCATGCGTTGAAACGTTGGGTGTCGCCCTCTTTGTCTGTGTCACGCACGCGGCGACCTGCTGCGCCTTGCCTGAGGAGCGTCCGGGCATAGCCGGTAACCGCGGCGAAGTGCTCTACAACGGCATCGTACTTCCTTTGCCCTGGCCCCCGCAACCGGCAACATGGCCACACCCGGAACCGGTCACGCCGCCCTACTTGCTCTCGCCGCCGGCCGTCATTCCCATCGATGTGGGACGCCAGTTGTTCGTAGATGATTTTCTCATCGCGGAGACAACGCTCCAGCGCGTCTTTCATCTGGCAGAGTATTACCCCGGCAACCCGGTCCTGCGGGCGGACCAGCCATGGGAGTCCAGGGACGGACTGGCCGAGGCCATGGCATTCAGCGATGGCGCGTGGTTTGATCCGAAAGACAACTTGTTCAAGGCTTGGTATGTGAGCGGCAAGGAAAGTTGCACCTGCTATGCGACCTCCACCGACGGGATTCACTGGGACAAGCCCGCGCTCGATGTCGAGCCGCCCAGCAACGTCGTGCTTCGCCGACAGCGCGACTCGGCCACCGTCTGGCTGGACCTGGAGGAAAACGATCCGCAGCAGCGCTTCAAAATGCTGCTGTTTGCCATGGATGCCGTCGAACGCGACAAGCCGCTGGAGTTCCGCCACTCTCCCGACGGCATTCACTGGAGTGAGGTCGTCGCCAGCAACGGCTACCCGGATCGGAGCATCTACATGGACCGGACCACGATGTTCTACAATCCGTTTCGTCATCTGTGGGTGATCAGCCTGCGGGATTGGGATGAAGGCCTGCAGCACACCGCGCGGTGCCGTTATTACGTCGAGACGCCTGACCTGTCGCGGCTGGGAACCCTGTGGCGGGACAGGAGCACGCTCAGCAAATGGACCAGCGCGGACAAGTTGGACCGGCTGCCCGGCACTTCCTTCGCGCAGCTCTACAACCTCGACGCCGTGGCCTACGAAAGTCTGCTGCTCGGCGCCTTTTCCATCAACTCCGCCAACGCCGACGCGCAAACCGGCCGCCCGAAAATCAACCAGGTCAAGCTCGGCTTCAGCCGCGACGGTTTCCACTGGGATCGTCCGGACCGGCGTGTCTTTCTGCCCGTGTCCGACAGCGCCGACGCGTGGAACTGGGGCAACGTGCAGTCGGTGGGCGGCGTGTGTCTGATCGTGGGCGACCGGCTGCATTTCTACGTCAGCGGCCGGACGGCCGGCGCGAACACGGTGGGGCTGGCGTTTCTGCGCCGCGATGGCTTCGCCTCAATGGACGCCGGCCCCGAGGAAGGCACGCTGACCACGCGGCCGGTGCGCTTCAGCGGCAAGCACCTCTTCGTGAACGTGGACGATCCCGGGGGCGAGCTTCGTGTCGAGATCCTGAATCTGGCGGGCGAGGTCATTGCGCCCTTTGCCGCAGGAGCCTGCGTGCCGGTGACCGCGGACCGGACCTCACACCTCGTTCGCTGGCAAGGCGTGACCGACTTGTCCTCTTTGGTGAATCAGCCGGTCCGGTTTCGTTTCCGCTTGAAAAGCGCCCGGCTCTATGCCTTCTGGGTCTCACCGGAGCCGTCAGGCGCCAGTCGGGGCTACGTGGCCGCCGGCGGGCCGGGCTTTTCCAGTAACCGCGACCTCGGCAGTGCGGCCGTGCCTTGCCCCAAAACAGCGGGCACGCCAGAGTAGTCCGTACCCTTTCACTCAGGGGAAGGCAGATCATGCAAACGATGAAACAAAGGATCGTTTGGTTCGCGGTGCTCTTGGCCCTCTTGTTCGCGGTTCAAACACCGTGTGCCTCACCGCCAATGGCGGCGCCGGCCAAGGGGCCGCTCCGTGTCCATCCACAGAACCCACGCTACTTTACCGACGGCACGAAGGGATCCGATGGCTCCCTGAAAGCCGTTTACCTGACCGGCTCGCACCATTGGGACAATCTGCAGGATTCCGCCAAACTCGGGAGACCTGTGAATGAGAAGTTCGATTACGACAGCTACCTGGAACGGCTGGCGAAGCTCAATCATAACTACATCCGGATGTGGTCCTGGGAAGTCGGAGAAAACGACTCGTATTACGATCCGGCGCCCTGGCTCAGGACCGGTCCCGCGACTGCTGCGGACGGCAAACCCAAGTTCGATCTTCAGCAGTTCAATCCGGAGTATTTCCAGCGGCTGCGGTCGCGGGTGTTCGCCGCCCGGGACCGTGGCATTTACGTCGGCGTGATGCTGTTTCAGGGCTGGAGCATTTACAGCCACGGTTATGGAAATCCCTGGCCGATACATCCGTTCAACAAGGCGAACAACATCAATGGCGTTGACGGAGACCTCGATAAGGATGGCGAGGGCAAAGAGGTTCATACGCTCCAAGTGCCGGCCGTCACCCGGCTGCAGGAGGCATATCTCCGCGAGGTCATCGATACGCTCAACGATCTGGACAATGTGCTTTACGAGGTTACCAACGAGACCGCCATCTTCTCCAAAGAGTGGCAGTACCACATCGTCAGATTCATCAAGGAGTATGAGGCGACCAAGCCCAAGCAAACACCCCGTCGGGATGACGGCCTTCGACAGCAGCCGGGAAGGCTCGATGGCGGCCCTGCTGGAAGGCCCCGCTGACTGGATCTCTCCTCAAAACGACGGAGTCTCAGGCGATTACCAGAACGACCCACCCGCCGCCGATGGGCGCAAAGTGATCCTCAATGATACGGATCACCTGTGGGGCGTGGGAGGAGACCGGACCTGGGTCTGGAAGAGTTTCACACGCGGCCACAATCCGATCTACATGGATCCTTTGAGCAGCCACGGCTGGAAGACCATCACTGAAGCCGAAATGGAAGGCGCGCGCCAGGCGATGGGAGACACCCGCCGATGGGCGGGGTGGATAAACCTCGCTACGATGACGCCGCAGCCGACCTTGGCTTCCACCCGATATTGTCTGGCCAGTGCCGGAAGGGAGTATCTGGTTTATCAACCCAAGGCTGAGGAGGATTTCTCAGCGGAGCTGAGCGCCGGCACATATCGCTACGAATGGTTCAATCCCGCCAATGGGCAAGTCGCCGGCAGCGGCAGCATGCAGACGACAGACGCCAGGCACCAATTCAAAGCACCCTTTGAGGGAGACGCGGTGCTGCACCTCCGGCGGGTGGAGATGCCCAAGTGACTTACGCCATGGCAGTCTGGAATTCAGGACCGGACCCAAGAAAGGACGGCAACGTGAAAATTGTAGTGTTTCCACAGCCCTTGGTTGTCTCGTCGGCAAAACAGCTCATCCGGATCACCTGTAAGCCTTCTCGCCAAGTGGCCCCGCAACACACAGCCGGTATTGTCCTCTCGTTGCTGTCCCTTCTCTTATCGGGATTCACCGCCTTGGAGGGCCTCGCACGCGGGGCGGATACGACCAACGCAGGGGTCTTCATCCTTCCCGGCCAGAGCATTCAAGCCGCGGTTGATGCAAATCCGCCAGGAACAACCTTCCATGTCAAGGCAGGCATTCACCGCCTCCAACAAGTGAAACCCAAAGATGGCGATAGATTCATCGGCGAGTCCGGAGCCGTTCTCTCCGGAGCCAAAGTCCTTCCCGCTGCGGATTTTGTCAAATCGGGTGATTCCTGGTATATCGGAGGGCAAACGCAGCGGCTGCCCCAGCCCTTCGGGACCGATATCATGATTCCAGGATACGAATCCGACCTGCATCCCGAGGAGCTCTTTGTCAATGGCGATACGAGATTGAAGCGGGTGCGCGATCTCTCCCAGCTCGGTCCCAAGCAGTGGCATTTTGACTACCAGGCGGCTCGCATTTACCTGCACGATGATCCTTCTTCTTTCTCGCTCATTGAGACCAGCGCAACCTCAGCGGCTTTTGGCGGATCCGGAATCAAGAATGTGCTACTTGAGAATCTCGTCATCGAGAAATACGGCAACCCGCCGAACCACGGCGCAATCGGATCACTGGGCACAACGGATTCCCGGTTCACCTATGATTGGGCATGCCGCTATCTCACTGTTCGCTACAATCACGGCGATGGCATCGATGTGGGTCCCGGCATGACCGTGGAGCACTGCAGGCTGCACGACAATGGCCAATTCGGCGTCGGGGGCAGTGGCGTGGATGAACGACAGTATTGGTCATCGCCCTCAACTGCCTATAAAGCGTATGTGACCTTTCGAAACAACGAAGTGTTTCGCAACGGCGTGCTGGGCTATCAGCGGGGCTGGGGGGCCGGCGGCTCCAAGTTTGCGGTGCAGGCGGCCGGAACGCTGCTGGAGAACTGCTGGTTCCATGACAACTACGGGCCCGGCATCTGGTTTGACATCGAGAACAGGGACACCGCGATTCGCTCCAATCTGGTCGAGAACAACGGGATTACCTTGAGCGGCAAGATCGGGGGACTCGGACGCGGCATCTTCTACGAAGTGTCGTATGGCCCCGCCCGAATCTACTGGAACATTTCGCGGAACAACCAGGAGGTCGCGATCCTGAACAGTAATTCCGAGGGTGTCGAAATCTACGAAAATGCGGTCTCCCCCAATGGCATATCGGTGAGCCACGATAACCGGGGTCACCAGACGAGTTCCAAGGTGCACCACAATGACATCGGACGTGGCGATTTGCCGGCGGGAAACGGTTTAGCGGTGGGGATCAGTTCCGTCAACGGCCTTGACGATATTCTGCCGCGAGTTACCATAGACTCGAATATCTATCGCGGATTCGACGCCGGGACGAAATACTGGTGGGCGGGAACCTTTTGGTCGAGTGGCGCCAGAACCTTCAGCGAATGGCAGGGCTTCGGATTCGATAAGAGTGGCACGCTCTTGGGCGCTAGCACTCCGGCTCTCCCTGCCAACGCGGTGGCGTTTGCCCCGTCGCAATATGGCCAACGATGAGGAGAAATCATGAGAGTCAAGCACAGAGAGTTCTTGCGAGCCGCCGGCGGTCTGGCCGCAGGCGTCTTTAGTGCAGCGCTGACGCGGGCCAGTGACCTGCCGCAGAACACGAATCCGCGGGCGATCTTTGGCGATTCAGTTGAGCCGGAATGGGACCAGCGTGTAACGATCACGGTCGGCCCCCGGCAGGCCGATCTCGTCGGGAACACAGACCGAGTGCTGCAGGCGGCGGTGGACTACGTGGCACGACGGGGAGGCGGCACCGTCCGCGTTTTGCCTGGCACCTATCGATTGCGCAACTCGATCTTTCTCCAGTCCAGCGTCCGGCTCGTAGGCAGCGGGGCAGACTCGGTGCTGGTGAAGGAGCCGTCGGTGGTCACGAAACTCATCGTGGACGGCGATCATTGGGATCAGGAGGTCACGCTGGCCGATCCCAAAGGCTTCCAGATCGGCGACGGCGTCCGTCTCGTGGCCAAAGACCCCTACGGCAAGGGCACCAACATCGTCCAGCGAACGCTCATCGCCGCCGCGGGTAATCGCTTCAAACTGGACCGCCGCCTGGAGGAGCGGTACCACCTGGAGGGCGAGCCCCAGATCGCCACCAATTTCGCGCTGCTGCAATGCACAAGTGTTGCGGACGTCGTCATCGAGAATCTCACGGTCGATGGCAACAAGGCCCGGAATGAGATGATTGACAAGGGCGCATTCGACGACGGCAGCGTTCGCCTGGATGAGTGCAATCGGATCACGCTGCGCGGACTGACTGTGCGTGAGTCTTACTGCGACGGCATCGTGTGGGGCATTTCCCACGACGTGCTGGTCGAGAACTGCGATCTGCACGATGTAGCGCGACTAGCCCTCCACGCAGGCTCCGGGTCCCAGCGTTCGATTGTCCGGGGCAACCGGGTTCGCCACAGTGAGGAGGGCATCTACTTTTGCTGGGGCGCGCAGCACGGACTCTACGAGCAGAACGTGATCGAGGATTGTACCTACGGCATGACCTTTGGCCACAGCGATTCGGATAACCTCATTCGTGACAATGAGATCCGGCGCAGCGGCGAGGCCGGCATCTACTTTCGGGGCGGCAACAAGGCCTTCGCACCTCACCGGAACCGGTTCGAGCGGAACCGGATCGTCGATAGTGGCGGCGAGAAAGGTGTCGCTATTGACATCAACGGGCAAACCGAGTCGGTCCTGATTCTCAAGAACGAACTGCGCGAGACGCGCGGCCCCAAATCCCGCGTGGGCATTCTCATCGGGGCTGAGACTCGCGACATTCGCGGCGAGGACTGCCTCTATCAAGTTCCCCTGATATACGAACTGGCTTTTGGAGCCGCGCCGCCAGCCGCCGCCGTGAACTTCGATGAGCACGGGGGTCGGCCCAGCGGCCTTCACCAGGTAGGCATCCAGCCGCTGCACATCCGGGTACGTCCTGCCGTAAACAACGTCACGGTAGATCGTCAGGTGAGGGTCACCGGCAAAAGGGAGATCCGCAGCGGCCGGGGAACCTGTGAACTCCATCTCGACCAAGTCCTGGTACAGCTTGCGGAGGGCCTCGGTCGCCTCCTGGGGACGGTAGGCTTGGGAGTAGTGTTTGATGAAGAGAATCCACCCCTTGTGTTTTTGCAGGTTGGCAGGATCTTTGGCCGCATCGGCCTTGATCTGTTGTGCCGCCTCAGCGTGGTTCGGGAAGCCCTTGGCCACAGCGTTCTCGTCGGATTGAATGAACGAGCGGTACTGAGCGTCCCACTCGGTTCCTCCTGGGCCCTTGATGGGGAGGTACGCCGCAGGATCATCGAATTTCGCCAGTTCCGCGTGTTTGTCACTCGGACCCCGAGCGAGTTTGGTCTCTGCGGGGCGCATGGGGGGAGTCTGTGTCCGCCCCGTGACTTCCTTGTCCGCCGGTGTGGGGCGGCTCGTGGCGAACCGTCCGTAGTCTTTTAACAAGACCTTGTCACTGGCGTGAAAATAGCGTGGCTTGCGAAGCTCCGCAATCAGTCGCTGCATCAGAACATCGCTGGCTGTGAAGTCGTTGTTCTTCCAGCCGCTTTGCACATAGTAGGAGGAGCGAGTCCAGTCAAAGCTAATCAAATGGAACCACTTGATCTCGTTGTGATCCGCAATGACCTGGAAGTAAGGCTCGAACCACTCCCGCCAGGCGGCCTCGGCCTGGGCAGGATCGGACAGATCGTAGCGAGCCGGTCCACTCTCGGCAATCATCACAGGCTTGCGGTAGGTTGCCGCCATGTCCAGAAACTTCTGCGTGCGTCCGTGCGCTGTCAGTTCTCCCCCGCGCCGGCCGCCGGTCAGCGGACCTGTGAAGTCCTCCCGGTTGAACCAGTCGATGGCGAACCAGTCGATCACGTCCGCCCCGGGGAACCACTTGTACTCACCGGCCTCATTTCGCTCATCGAAGTCACCTGGAGCGGCCGGCTCGTAGCACCAGACGAAGGCGGCGTTCTCGACCTGCGCCGCGCGGAACATCCCAACGATCTTGCGGAACGCCTTCGGGTAGGCGTAAGGGTGATACCCGTTCCACCAGCCGCTGAATTCGCCGCCGATCCGCACGGTGATGGGCTTGCCGAAGTCCCTCACGATCCGGGCCAGGTCCTCGATTCGCGCATCATATCGGGAGCCGGAGGCAACTTCATGGTCGATGCCGAAGTGAGGATCGGGCATCTTGTCAATCTGTGCCTTCGTGGGCTGGTTGCCGCATAGCGAGATGTCCATCTGGGGAATTACACCGGCCTGATCGTATCGCTGAAGCGTGTTGCTGATGCCTTGAGGTCGCCAGCCACGCGGCATGTCGGCGATATTCACGAAAAGCAGCTCGGATGCCGGTTGCAGGTCGGCGGGCAGCTTGGGCAACAGCCTGGCGTTGTACTGCTCCCACTGCCCGATACCGTGCACCACCCGTCCGGCGGGCGGCTCGAACTTCGCGCCGAGGCTATAGTGCGGCGCCTCAGCGGCCGGAGAATTGGAATCGCCTGGTTGGCTGGCGGCCAGATGCAGATGCCTGGCGAGAAAGGCCAGCTCCCGGCGCAAGAGCGTCGTGTCGCTCCGTCCGCCTCCAGGCGAGATGACCAACTCGTAGGGCACCTGCAATTCCTTCAGCTTCTTTTCGAGGATCAGGCTGGTGATCGGTGTGTGCACGTCCCACTTGAGGCGGGCGTCTCCGGGCCAGAAGGCATCCGAAGGTCCCTGGTTGGTCAGGAACACGGGCGGCGCGTCCCGTGTCACATACTCGATAGGCGAAAGAGGCTTGAGCTTTGCCAGCAGCTCATCCCGCGAGATTTCGCCAGGCGTGCCGCCGACCAGGGCCGTCATTGTCGCCCACAAGGGCGCCTGGCGGTCCGAGTCCTTCAGGAGTTCGCTCATCTGCAGGACCAGGTCCGTCGGAGCGGCGCCGGCCACGATACAGTTGGGCTTGGAGGACCGACGCTCCACGCGGTCCGCACTGCCGGGGTTGGCCCGGTCCGGCCCAAAGCCCGCCATCAGGGCCAGATGGCCGCCGGACGATCTCCCTTTCACGGCGATTCGGTTCGGGTCGATTCCCCATTCGCCGGCCCGGTCACGCACGAACTGGATGGCCCGAGCGATGTCATTGCCGGGGATGGGCCAATGGATGTCTTTGCCAATGGGCCGGTGCGCGGCGACGATAACGGAGATGCCGGCGTCCAGGTAGAGCTTGAACGGTTCAAGGTTCACTCCCTGCGGCGGCGCCGAGTTCCACCCACCACTGGCAATCTGGACGATGACAGCCGTGGGTGTCTCCCGCTGCACCAGATACGCGTTCAGCATCTGGGCCTGCGGGGCCTCGGTGCCATAGCTAATGTGTTCGAGCACGCGAACGTTGGCCCCCTGGGGCTGTGCCACCGCCTGTTGCGGCCGAATCCAGCAGAACGCCGCGAGTACAAGGGACAACAGCTTCACCGTGGCCTCTGGTTTCATGGACCGTCCTTTCCTGTAGGGTCGATCAAGTATGGACCATAGTAGGACGTAAGGAACGGAGCTGCTATTGCCGCAATGATGGTAACATGCCCCTGTGCCGACCTCCTGCCGGTACAGCGTTGGACGCGGTCAGCCGTCGGACGAGATGATTGCGTTTGATGATTGGCAGCCATCGACTTCGCCGAGAATCGTCATTCGCAGGCTCCATCCAGATCGCGCTACCGATGGGTAGGTGGGTGATCCAGAATGGAACCGATGTCAATCACGTACATTTGCCGTCCCAGACCTTCGTGGGTGGAATCGATCGACACCATCCTGCCATCCCGGCTCAAACGTGGATGCAAATCGACCCGGCACATTCCGTCCCCTACGGTCCAATCGGCTGTCGACTTTAACTTGGCGAGCGGGACGAACAGTCTCGTCGGCCGGTGATATAGGAACAGGTATTGGTAGTGGTCGATCGGATACGTGTCGGAGATGATCCAATCGCCACCCGGGCCGGGAACGTAGCTGTCGTGACCATCGCCACCGTACCCGTCGTTCACTTCTACCGCCCAGAGGAGTTCCTTGGCTTTTCCGGTACCATCGTCCCGGAAGAGAAAATACCCATTCCGGGCCGGACCCCCGTCGGGAGGCTGGTGCCGGCCAAAATCCAACAGGTAATGGTCATCTTGCCACGAATGATGACTTGGTCCGTGATAGAAGAAGCGCACGTCGGTACCGTCGGGCGCCATGCTGTAGGCATCGTTGAGATCATGGTTGAGCGGGTCCTTGATGAAGGCGATAAACCGTGTGCCGGACGGATTCCATCCCTCGCGGAAGAAGTAAAGATAGCCCGAAGAAGGCAACCCCTTCGGGTAGACGATTTGGGCCATCTTCGCCAGGCTGATGACCATCTCGGCCTTGCCGGTATCCATGTTCATCTTCCAGATGCCCGTTTGGCTCGGAGCAAGAATCTTCTCGTAGGGATTCTCCAGGCCGACGTACTCCGTCCCGTGGAAGAAGTTCATTCGCTCGAAGTCGTGGGTCAGTGCCGTCGGGCGAGATGTCGTAAATGGCCCGGGGCAGGGTGCGCCGGGCGCCGGTGCGGAAGTTATAGACGCGGCAAACAAAACTCTTGCCGTCGTCGGCACGGTCATTCCAGACAATCTCATCGGATTTGGGGCGCCACTGGAGCCTGGCGCCTTGCTGCCAGTTCCAAGCTGTCGTCTCGCCGGTCTTCGTCCATTTGTACCCGTCCTTGAGATCAATGCAGCCGATATCACCGCGATCGTCCGCCTTAACGTCGCGATTCTCGCAATACACCCTCTGGCCCACCAAATAGCGTCCCGTGGCATCGAACTGGAGGACTTGGTAAAAGAAGAACCCGGTGTAAGCGCGGTGTTCGCTGGTCCCCGGATCTGAGACGCGAGTGATGGCAGGGTAGCGCGCATCGCGCCCACCGAGTAGCTGATCGAAACTGGTGTAGGTTGTGTAGGGAAGGTTATCTTGTGCGTGAACGGGCCACGCTATCGCCATCAGAAAGATCATGGCTCCTCGTAGTAATTGTTGCATGGTTGTCTCCCGCCAGTATCATCAAGAGTATGCCCATGGGCTTTACAGCCGGACGCTGCGACGCGTGTCCTATATCTGAACGAATTTCGCTCCGCTTTCCAGCCACTGTCTGAGGATCGTCTCGTCCTTCACAGCTCGTTGTGCCATCGCGCGGGATGCATCCGCCACCGGGATAGTTGCCGTGACGAGTCGCTCCTCGAAGAACCCCGCCTCCACCAGCACGTTCCCGTCCGGATGGATGATCTTGCTGTTGCCGTGGGAGCCGGCCAAGGTCTGCGGGTCCGCCGATGGGAACCTGCTTCTTCATGCAAAGACCCCTTTCATTGCACACGTGATGCCGCGTACTTCAGGGACTGGCGCTCGATGACGCCGAGCTAATCCATAAAAGAGAATGTCGTTGCCGACATCGTGCCTCAGGTTGCCGCCCATCCGAGCGCGCAGATGGCGCAGGCGGCTGCCAGTGGCTCTTATACCCACGCCGCGTTCCTCGTGCAAGCGACGGAAGAACGATGCGGCCATTGAGCCGGCGGACATCCGATGGGCGATGCTGGGCGGGTTGACAGGGCGCATACGTCCAAGTACTGTAAGTCCGCCGTGACAACAGAAGCACGAAGTGCAGTTTTCAGGAGATCGGGAGATGATAATCCCTGGTTCACCTCGGCACGTACGCAGGCAAATCGGTTGTCTCTCCACTGTGCCGATCGTCCTGGCCCTCCTGCTCTCTTGGGTGGCCCGGGCGGCGAGACAAGAGCAGCCGATCCAGCTTCACCCGGAGAATCCCCACTATTTCCTGTGGCGCGGCAAGCCGACGGTGCTGGTGGCCTCCACGGAGCACTACGGCGCCGTGCTGAATGTGGACTTCGATTACCGGCGCTATCTGGATGAGTTGAAGGCGAAGGGGCTCAACTACACGCGGCTGTTCTCCGGTGTCTATTGCGAGCCGTGGGGCGAGCCGTTTAACACGCTCAACCCGCCCAAGGAACGCTATCTCACGCCCTGGGCACGCAGCGACACGCCCAGCTATGCCGATGGGGGCAACAAGTTCGATCTGAACCGTTGGGATGAGACCTACTTCTCGCGGCTGCGAGACTTTCTCAGCGAGGCCGCCAAGCGAGGCGTGGTCGCGGAGATCACGCTCTTCTGCAACTGGTACGATGACGGCCAGTGGCGACTCTCTCCCTTGCACGTCAACAATAATATCAATAACGTGGGCCACCTCGACTTTAAGGTCGTCAACACCCTGCGCAACGGTGATGTGCTCAAGCACCAGGAGGCGATGGTCCGCAAGATTGTCACCGAGATCAACGGATTTGACAACCTGTTCTTCGAGATCTGCAACGAGCCGGGAGCGGATGGTGACTGGATGGACCACATGGCGCAGCTCGTCTACGAGGTCGAGTCCTCTCTGCCGAACCGGCACCTGATTGCCAACAACGGCCACGCGACCCCGCACTTGTCGATTCTGAACGCACACTATGATCGGGATTGCAGCTTTGTCCGCAACAACTACGGGCGCAACCTCGTGATCGGCTACGATGAGACCGGCTTTGACGGCACAGACGACCACTCGTATCGGCGGCAAGGCTGGGATTTCCTGCTCAGCGGCGGCGGGCTCTACGACAATCTCGACTGGTCGTTTTCCGTGGCCCACCCCGATGGCACCGAGACAAAATGGGACAAGAACCTTGGCGGCGGCAGCCCGGCGCTGCGGCAGCAGTTGGGCATATTGCTCGCGTTCCTGAATCGTCTTGACTTCATTCCGATGGAGCCTGACAGGAGCGTAATCACGGGCGGTGTGCCCGGTTCGGCCGTGGCACTCGCCGAGCAAGGACAGCAGTACGCGATCTATCTGGACGGAGGCCAACAGGCCAACCTGTCATTAGCACTTCCCGCAGGCACCTGGCACGCGGAATGGGTCAACACCAGAACGGGGCAGGTCGATAAGGCCGAGGACTTCAAGCACAACGGCGGCACATGGGCACTGGCATCTCCCGCCTACAGCGAGGATATTGCCCTGCGCCTGCGGAATACCGAGCCGGATCATACTGCTCCTCGCATTGAATCGGCAGCCGCGGTCAGGGACCGGGCCGTGCGGGTCTGCTTCTCCGAGAAAGTCGCAAGAGACAGCGCAGCGACTGCCCGCAACTATACCATAGACCATGATGTCTCCATCATGGAGGCTACGCCGGCACTGGACGGCAGGACGGTTACATTGACGACCTCCCCGCTGGCCCAGGGCATGTCTTACCGTCTGGAAGTGCGAAACGTCGCGGATCGTGCCTCCCCCGCCAACACGATCGCCGGCGACAGCAGGATGGACTTCCAATATGACGGCTGGTCCTTCTACCGGGCGGTGAATCTGGGCGGGGCCGCCGTGACTATTGATGGTAATCGCTGGGAGGCGAGCGGTGCGCCGGGTGTATCGTTTACAGGCAGTTCCTTTGATGATCAGTCGGTAGCCCTCAATCCGGTTACGGATACGGGCCGGGCGGCCATGATTCGCAACTCGATCTGGAACAATCGCGGCAGCAATGTCACGCTGAAGGACCTTCCGGATGGAACATACAAGGTCTATCTGTACGTCTGGGAAGACAACGTCTCGCAGACCTTCGACATCTTTATCAACGGCAACCACGTCCGGCAAGGCTACGTCAGTGGGCCCGCAGGACATTGGGAAAGGCTTGGTCCCTGGATGGTCGACGTGACGAATGGGACGATCACGGTTGAATGTTCCCCAGGCGACGCGAACCTCTCAGGGATCGAGCTGTGGCGATTATCCTCACCTGGGAAGAGTGAGAAGGAAGAATCGCCCGCCGCATCCTGAACCAGCGACACACGAATTTTCAGTCCGTCCGGGTGTTCTGTAAGTCCTTGTGGCAAAACGATTAACGATTGTCAAATAACAACTTATGAGATCAGGCGAAGATCAGCCGAAGGTGAAAAGAAGGCCAGACGTACATGTCTGGCGCGCACTTTGGCGCGCGCCTCATCGCCGAGGCTGGCAAGACCGGCTCCAATACTACTGACTCCCATCCGAACAGCGGCCACTCACTGCTATCACGCTTGAACTCGACTGCCTTTTCGATGCACAGGCATTCCCCTGGTGCTCTCTGCCAAGTGTCAAACGTCCTTTGATCAGGGAACCTCTTTGCATCCCCCGAAAGGACATGTATACCCTTCGAGAGCCTCTGGGATTTTGGGTGGTTTCTTCTCGCGCGTGTCTATCGTGCCGAAGACTGAGTAACGGTCGGGATCGCGGTTCTCGAACTTCCTCCCTCTGAAGAACCTCAGATCTCCTGGTTCCTTCTGTTGCACCCACAGCGGGTCAGAGTTCACGTCCATGTCAAAAGTAATCCTTCCGAGTCCCATCGCCAAATCGGTTGCGACGAATTCTGAAGGTGCCTCCATCTTGACACGGTGGAATCCGGCAAGATAATCCGTTAGGGCAAGAAGTGCAGCCATGGGATTTCTGCGAAATTCCACCTGCATTTGCCGCATGTCCGATCCCTTTGGCCGCAAATGTACTTGTTCATGATGTTCGGCGATGGCCGCAACCAAGTGCCTGATGTCCGCTCGCTGGCGTTCATCTCGCGAGCGGGACATGAAGAACTCATAAGCCGACAGAATTGCGTGAAGGCGCCCCCAGCAGCGCGAAGTTGTGTCCTGATCTGCACACCCATCAAAATCCCAAAGAACATAGTAGAGAGGCAAGCCCTCATCCAAGTGTTTGCACGCATTTCCAATAGCATTCTGGATCGGGGTATAAAGGATCCCGTCAAGTTTAGCTGCGACTTCTATGAGCGTTTGACGAAACGAGTTGCTCACTGCCTGTTGGACACTAAAGACAGGGTGGCAGTGCATGAACTCTCTCGCCGTCAGAAGATACCACGTCGCGCTGTCATACCCGGAATCATGCCATACTGACGCCGCGATCCACGCCTTCTTCAGCCAAGCCCCGGCAGTGGTGTTTGCGCCGAGATTGGTGAACCAGTCTGGGTGGTCGGTTCTGTAAAAACGCTCAATAGCGTCGAACACGGTCGTTGGTCTCCGCCTGAAAATCCGCAGCCGAGGAGTAATAGCCAAGAGACTTGGCGTTGGCGGCAAGCCGAGAACGACTGGGCCCAGAAGCGCACATGTCAGCGAATGTACCAAGTGATCACGGTTCTCAAATGGGAAGTACTCTCGTCCTTGCAGTGACTTCGCAAATTGGCTCTTGTCATAAAGCGCCCCCAGGAAGTGTCGAATCCATTCTGGAGACAAGTTATGTGTTGTTGTGGTGGGCCCGCATGGTTCTGCTACCCCCCCATATTTGGGGCGTGTTGAGGGGAGCTCGAAGCGCATCTTGATGCACGCACATAGAAGATCTTTGAGGGCTGCGGATACTGTTCCGCCAAGGACCGCAAACGCCCCGGCTGCCAAGTCGTCCGGCGGGGGCAGTGCACGATCCCCCTGGATGATATGTCCGTCCGTGATAAGGGTTCTGCTCAGCTTGTCGCACCCGTCCTTCACCCAGGTCGCGTCGAGAGGATGGTCCGAAAGAGCATACAGTGCCGCCGCTTCGTGGTTCCATGAAGGTAAGCCGTGAAATCTGAGTTCCATTGGGTACCCCCTCACCGCGTGGGCTTCTTGTCTTCAAGAAGAAATCCTGCAAGGTCCCTACAGGACTTGTTCTTGGCCACCACTTCCGCTACTGATTGGTACTTCCTCTGGTCGAACAGGAGATCCGCAGCATGTACTAGCTCCTGTTCATGAGGCATAGCGTATTCCTTCTCCTTAATTCGGCTCAAACACGAGCATAGGAACGGTTGCAGATTACCAAGAGTGACAGTCTCAGGGAATAGCTCCATGTAGCCCGCCGTTATCGGCGTCCGAGCCAGTGCTGCAGCAACTGCTGTTGGGTCTTCGAATGAAATCACTGAGGCACGACTCACGAAGTCCAAGACAATATTCAAGTGCGCATCAAGGCTATTGCGAGTGAGGTACCCGTGTTCCGAGAACATCGAGATAATGTCTGGTGCCCGAGGCCTCATTACCAGAATCAGTCTCCCGTTCATTTCTATGGTGCTCAGGAGAACGTCATATGCTAAGTGCGCCAGCCCAGGGGCCGTGTCATAGATTACGTGCGTAAAACCCCAAGGGCCGAGGATCTTCCCTGTCAAGGCCACCATTCGTTGCCTGTTCGGCCTGTGTGATCCCTTCTCGCCCCGGGCTCGCCTTTGATGGCTGCTCACACGTTCGATATCATCGGCGAGTATAGATGACGGTATTACTGATATCCGTTCAGTCCACGGGTGGCCTGGCTCCTTGGCCATTGCAACGAGCATCGTGTCGGGGAAGTGATGTGTGGCGCTCGGCGATGTGAACCAGTCGCTGAAACGGTACGCGTTCTGATTTGCCTTCGTTTCGACTGGCAAGTAGAACTCCAGAGAAGGCCCCTCATCATCAGCGTCAACAAGGCAGACACGGTTCTTTGGATTCCGCGCTAATTCAACTGCGAGCGCGATCGCAACTGTTGATTTACCAACGCCGCCTTTTGTGGAGTGGACACTGTAGACCCTGCCTACGGGGACGTCCTGTCTCTGGACTTCGAATGCTTCATCGAGACATGTTATCTTGTCCAAGTACGACCCGATGTCATCCCTCAGTTTCTTCAGATTTCTGTTTGTGTTCTTGGCAGACTCAAGCCCGGTCCGCAGGAGTTGGCGTTGGTTGGCGGAGAGCTGTTCGAGCACAAAGCCAAGGGCTGTTGTGCACATCGCAGCAATCTCCTGATCGCGCGATTTGAGGCCGACAAGGAGAGTTTCGAAAGCTCTGTTTGCCAGTTGGCGTGCTTGGTGATCGGCTGGCTCCTCGCGAAGGATTTCGCCCAAGAAGGTACCCGCCTCTCTGAGGTAGTGACCATGCACGAAGAGGTCCTCGCATGCGATTGCAGTCTCTGTTAAGAGATCGATGTTCGGATCTCTACCGATTGAAGCACGGAGTAGCGTCAGGAAATCGCTGCTTTCCTGGCGATTCTGTTTGCTTGCCAGGCTCTTGATTCTTTCGGGAAAACCCCGTTCGCAGAACTCCTCGATCCTCTTGTGGATGTTGCTCAATAGTTTTGGATCTTTGACATTCATGGATATTCTCTCACCTCTCGTATTCGAGTGTCTGTGCCACAGGCGTCGGGCGGCACCTGTGCTGCCGTAACGCAACTGCTCTTGACTTCACCGAGCATACTCCTTCACAGGGAGGTTGCTTGACGACAGGATCGCTTCGCACCCTTCCGTTATGCTCGCCCGGCTGTTAGGGAGTTTGGTGGCTTCGGCGATGTAGAGATCGCGAGCGGCTTCGAGGTCGTAGTCGAGGGCACGCGTGATGAATGACGGCCAAGTTCTTTCTGGGGGAAATGCTGATGACCACAACCAGCTACCCATGAGCGGCATGATGGTGTTGCCGTAACACACTACGCCGGGTTTTGTGTGAAGTTCTCGCGTGAGATCGACTGTCTCCTCCAAGGACTCTTCGTCCTCGTCCAAGAGGCCGAGGACAAAGGAACACGATACCTTGATGCCAGCATTTACGAGTTCATCGACTGCCTTGACGATGTCTTGGCGGGCAATGAACTTGCCATTCCGGCGCAGGATTCGTTCACTGCCGGATTCAATCCCGAAGAGCACGCTGTCAACGCCACATGCTGTCAAGGATTTCACCGCCTCTGGAGTTACATCGCGAGCGTCGGCGAAAACCATCATTGGGACGTTCTCAATGCAGAACTCTTCGCGCTCAGTGGCAAATGCGCGTGCCCACGTCACATCGATCCAAGTGTCGCTTGTATCCAGAATGTAATCGACGCTCAGCTGATCGACCAAGTTGCGGATCTCCGCTGCAACAATGGCAGGCGAGCGGGCGCGGTGACCTTTATCCTGCCGCGCGCAGAACGAGCAGCGGCGTGTGCAACCGCGCTTTGAGTAGAGGTTAGCGGCCCGATTGCCTGACATGTTTATGAGCGTGTTCGATTCCGGGTACCGCTGCATGTAGGATTCGGGTTCGACACCGGCGAACTGCCTTGGAGGCATCTTCTGACGCCAGACATCCTCTATTACCACAGGGGTTCGAAAGAGTTGATTCTCTTGCCGGAGGAGAAGGTTCGGTGCGATTCCGAGTTCGATCCTGCCTTCCGCGAGTTGTGCGGACAGGGTTTGAATTGTCGGCTGGCCGTCGCCGACGCAGACGGCATCTATCGTTGGTTCAAGTGCAAGGGACGCACTTGCCGCAGCCGCTGGTTGACCGCCGACCACGACCAGAGCCCCTTGCGCCTTCGCCTGCGTGCTGAGTCGCGCAAGCGATTTGGAGGACAAGGCGGTGTACGTAAGCCCAACCAGTGTCGGGTTGGCTTCCGCCAGGCGATCTGCAGTTTCTGGACCGCACAGGCTGCCGTCGATGATCTCTACGTCGCACCGCTCATCCACGGCTTTTGCTAGAAGCAAGAGATCAAGCGGCATGTTCCACTGATCCGCGGCTATCGACGTTTTGTCGATTGGGCATCGAGCAAGGACGATTTTAGGTTTCATTCTATCTTTCCTGTTCAGACAGCGCTAACGCTTTTCATACGACGTGCACGCACTTTGACCCAGGTTGAACCAACAATGAGGCTCAGTAGGACCACTGGTAACGATACGACCGAGATACTTGGCTGAGCCCCGGCAACAACTGTAATGATGATGACGGAGGCAAGACCAAGAACAAGGCTTGCCACAACGACCTTGCGGTCCAAGGGCCAAAACATACCCGCAAGGAGAATGGGGAACAGGCCTACGCTCATGCCGGCGAGTGCAAAAGCGACCCGGAGGACATCTTTGAACAACCAGCCCGCCGCAGTAGCGACAAGGATCGACACGATGACCACGCCGGCGGAGATCCGACGCGTCCAACGTTCGTTTCGGATTTCCAGGAGATTGAGCACGACCGTTGGAGATATGACAAATAGCGCCGTGTCCGCGGTGGAGAGGATGGCGGACAAGAGGAGAAGGAGCCCGAGGCCTCTGAACCCGGTCGGCACAAGTTGCTGGAAGACTCGCACTAATGCATCTTCGGGGTCGAGGCCGGGAAATCGCGCATACGCCGCGAAACCGATGCCCGCCAAAATGAGGCCAATCAACGGGAGCGTCAGGCCGGCAACCATAAGGCCACCGCGAATGGCTTTCGCATCGCGCGCCGCAAAGCATCTTTGCCACAACTCGGGGGCTGCGAAGATCCCCATTGCCCCAATGACCAAGAAGCCGAGCACATCGCCTGCCGACTTTGAAAGGTCGCTGTGGGCCAACACACGTGCGGTATCCCCAGACTTAAAGAGGGCGGGCAAGAGAAACACAAGGATGAAGAGGATCAGGAACCACTGGAACATATCGGTTGTGATTGACGCGCGAAAGCCGCCAAGAACGGTGTAGGACAACAGGAAGACGGCGATTACGCCGAGGCACACTCCGTAAGGGATGCCACTCATGCCCTGCATTATGGTCGCTCCCAGGATGAACTGAATGAGGAGAAGCGCCACGTAGAAGACGACATTGTAGAGAGACACGACCTTCTCAGCCGTCTCGCCGTAATGCTTGCTGATGTAGTCAGACATGCCAAAGTAACCGTTCTGCTTTGCCTCTTGTTGGAGTCGCCGCGTGAAGAACGAGAAGGACAAAAACCCGAGGACGATGCCGACAAAAAGCGCCATGGCCGGCCAACCATATTTGTAGACGAAACCTGTGTATGAGACTAGAATGAAGCCATCAAAGAAGCCCGCGGCGATCGAGCATCCAAGGCCGAGCGCGCCCACATTCCGGTCGGCAATAAGGTACCACTGGAAACCTTTCCGACGCGAGGCCCAGTAGCCAAGCAGGATCAGAAAAATGCCGAACGGGATGAGTAATGAGAGACCTTGGTTCACCGTGCACCTCTCGGGGCCAGCGGGCCCCGACATTCGACAGCGTGCGTTCTCACCTCTGTTTCGCTCTCTTCAGAACCTCACCCCCGTCAGGCATCCCGCCACATCCAGACTGGTCAGCCGTAGGCGGACATAGTCCTCGGGGTTGAAGTCTGATGACAACTCGCCCTATTGCACATAGTCGCTGTTCAACCTGCAAACATATTGAAACCGATGGGCTTTTGACTTACTGGCGGCGAGTTCGGGGGCTAAGGCTCGCTTGCGTTCGTCCGCGCCATCGAATATGGTGCCGTCGTGGATCAGGAAGCGGGCGACGTGTTCCGCCGCCGCGAACCATTGCAGCCTACCGGCCACGCTGTGCGGTGCCATTCCCGTATCTACCGCTTGCTGGCCCTTAGCATACGCGACGAGAGATACGCGTCCGGGGGTGAATCAGCCGTAGGATTTGGCACCCGCGACCGCCGGAGATGCCTTGAGCAACGGATTCCCTTTGGCGCGCGCCCTTCCAGATGTCACGATGTCGAGCGGAAATCCTCGTAAGTCCTTTGTAGAAAAGGAGTTGCAGTGGGCAGGACTGGAGTTGAACCAGCGACACACGAATTTTCAGTCCGAATAGGGCTTCCGTAAGTCCTTGTGGTCAAAGGATTAATGAACGCTGCATAAGAAGGTATGAGATCAGGCGTAGATCAGCCGAAGATGAGCCGAAGACCAGACGTACATGTCTGGCGCGCACTTTGGCGCGCGCCTGGTGATTGCCAAGGCTTGTAAGACCGGTCTTAGCGCTATTCGCCCCCATCCCGACAAAGGCACCCCACCGCTGCCCTGCCCCCGGCGTATGTGCCAGCTCGAAGTAGAGGATTGCACATGGGTTCTCACCTGTTTGGCTGCGGCTCCGGCTTCGGCGGGGCCTTCGCCTACGCCAAACAGACGGCGGCGTTCGCCGCCGGGATCGCCTATCCCAATGAGGCGCTGCCTTCGGCCAGCCTGGTCGTCCCACCCCCCTGTCGCCACACCCCTGAAGCCCCCCGTGGGGTCCGCCAGAAGCGTAAACTCATTCGTCCGATCCATCAGGAGGCCCTCCGGCAGGGCCTCAGGAGCCCGCCAATGTACTCCTGGCAAGGATTTTGATTCACCCATCCTGCCGGCGTCATCCAGAGCGTTCCTATAGGCTTTCCTTCCATCGTCATCACAGACTCTGCCTGTTGAACGGCAAGTGACAACAAGAACCACCCATCATCATCGTCGCTGCAGTTCTGAGAGTCGACCAGTTTCCCGCGAGGTCAGCCACTACGAGGCGGTCCCATGGCCGCTTGACAGGCACAACTGGTTCAACTGGGGCGACCTGTTGGCCAAGACTTACTGTATCCAGACGGTCCGGACTCGATATTACGAGGACGAGATGGACCCGCCGAACAGTATCATCGGCTCGCCGCTCTCGAAACTGGGTTGGGGCTCTCTCAATTATGGAGCTTGGCCGTGCAAACCACTCCCCCCCCAGCTACCAGAGGCCGCAGGAGACCGATGTGGAGACACTACTGGTTTGGGCGGCAAGAGGCGATGAAACAGAGCCCGCCAGGAAGGAGGCTCGCTATTTCAGGTGTGGCCAGGTCGTGCTCCTCAAGGACATGGGCCATATGGACGTCGGTTCGCTTCAGCCACAAGCCGCTCATCATCTGGAGAAGAGGTTCTTCCTGGAGGGAGTGGCGGATGCCTCCCTGTATCAGTCGATCACGGAGCAGCCCCGCGACTTCATCCCTCGGCCCAACTTCCAGGAACTGGCCAAACAGATGCTGTCGCCCAAGTAGGTCTTTCTGCCGGAGAGATCGCCAGTCAGAATACACCGACAGCCCTACGTGCCGCCACCAATAGGATAGACGCCGTACCATACATGCGCCTCGGGATTGTCCCCCTCATGCACACACTCCTAATTCTATCCCTTGGTCTTTTGAAGCCGTAAAGCGATGTACGGCCTGCCCGGCAGGGGAATCGGTCTTCCGCCACGGAACGTGTCCTCGACCGGCGTCACCGTCATGTTCCACGTGTCGATGACTTCCGCTTTGTACTCGAACGCCTCCGGAAGAGCCAATTTCACTTCGACCGGCTGATGAACGCCGAAATAGATTAGGTAATAGTCGTTGCCCTTCCTGCCTCCGGCATATACGTTCCATTCCCACGACCCTTCCACCGGTTCGAATCCGATAGCCGGTCCGTCCTCGACGAGCTTGCGCAAAAAGGCGATGCGCGCGGGACTTTCTCTGTGCAGCACGCCGCCCTTGGACCACCACAAGATGTCGTTCGGATGCACGTACGTTTCGCCATGGCCCACGTAACAGCCGACGACTGTCCCCAGCCAGAAACGGTGTACAAGCTCTTGCTCGCTGATATTGCCCCAGGGCTCGCGGATATTGCCCTCGTACTGGCATTCATCGTCAATGATGGGCTTGTTGTATCGGCGTCGCCATTCTTTCGCGTCCTGAAGGCTGGCACTTTGAATGCTCGCGTGCGTCACCCATGGCTTTGTGTGGTCGTACCATTTGGCGCCATTATGCACGCCGCGGAGATGATGGTAAGGATCGCACCGCTGCGCGATCTGGAAGAAATCATCCCAGTCGCTGGGCTTCTTATGCCCCATGAAGTCATATTCGTTCGCCATAGACCACCACACGTTGCGATACGCACTCAATCGCGCGACGACATAGCGCAGATAACGCCGGTCAGTTTCCGCATCCATCCTGTCGAAGCCCCATCTGCCTTCATCATAAGGATGAAACAGAATCAGGTCGGCCTCAATACCAAGTCCTCCCAGTTCCTTTACACGCTTTCCCAGGTGACGGAAGAAAGCCGGATTGAACCGTGTCCAGTCGAACTTGCCGGCGGCGTCCTTTTCAAAGGCGTACAGCGACGGTTCGTTCTTGTTGTAGGTGTAGTTCTTCGGAAATATGCACATTCGTATCTTGTTGAAAGGCGCGTTCGCCAGCGTCTTGAGGGTCTGCTGCTGCAATTCCTCCGTCTGATGAATCCACGCATAGCAGGTCGTGCCGAACTGATAGTAGGGCGTCCCATCGGCGTATGCAAAATGATGCGTGTCCTTGACTCCCACCGGCCCGTGATTGCCCGGCCCCGCCTTGGTGCAAGTGAGCGCGCCCTTGTGGCCGTCCAATTCCTTGCAGTTGCTCTCGGTAACATAGGTCCATTGGCCCGGGGAATCAGGCATGAAGCGAATCCTGTAGACGCCGTCGCCATCATAGAACCCTTCCGGCATGAAGACCTTGTCGCCCTGTTGGAACCGGGCGCTGAGATGAACGTCCAGAAACGGATTACCGGAAGAAGGTCCCTGGAATGGCACCTCAAAGACATCCCAGCATTCGACCCGGCTGTCATCTGCTTGGCCTCGCACGACGGTTGAACCTGAAAGCGGCGCCACACACAGCCAGAATGACAACCAAAGGATTGCTGCATGTCGCTTATCTGTATGGGTCATGGTTTTTGCACTCCTTCCAACCTTCGTTACGAGAATCTGGTTTCCGCCACCAGAGGCGTCTGCTGGAAGCGGAATTGGCGGCTATCCGTAAGCTACTTTTGCCTGATGTCACAAGCCATCAGCACGTCTCCGCGGCGTAGATACAAGAGGCCGCGGTCGATCACCGGATGGGCCCAGTGCTGTCCGCTGCCACGAGTGACCTGGAAGGTGCTGACGATCTCGAAATCGGCCGGGGTCGCTTTGACCAGCGCTACATAGCCGGTCCTTTCTTCATAGCAGTACAGCATGCCCTCGGCCGAGATAATGGAGCCTTTCGTCTTCCCCAGCTTCTCATACATGGTCTTGCCCGTTCGGCACTCGATACAGGCCCAATTCCCACGGCTGGCGTCAATCCAGTTGGGCCCATAGATACAATCGCCCACATCCTATATATGATCTCACTCCCTCTCATGCTTCTCGCACCCGTCCTCTTCCCAGAGGTTATTTCGTTGTTTGGTCTACTACCTGTTGCACGATCTCCTCGCGTAAGGCGGCCATCCATTCGACCTCCTGCACCGCGCGGGGAGCGGATGGATTCATCAGAAACCGATTGAAACCACGGTAGCCGTATTGGCTTAGTAGCGTCACCATATCTCGAAGGGACTCCTGAGATGGAAAAGCCCACTGACTGCCAAAGGAGTCTCCAAACCCCCGCTCAGACGCCTCTTTGGCGGCCCATTCCTTGTCCGTGAGGTGTGGGCGGACGTAGCCGACTTCATTAGCCCAAAGGTGCTTGGTGCAGCCACTTTCCTGTTGCACTTTCACCATCCACCGAGCAAGGCTGGCCAATGCGTATCGTTCTTCCTCCCCGCCATTGCCGTAATGGTTGCGAATCAGTCCATCCACGCCTTCTCGCAGGGCCCAGCGATGCATCGCCAAGTATTGATCCGCATCGCCTCCGATGGCCGCTGAGCAGACAAACACTGGCACTGGTCCAATTGTCTCCTTGGCCAATCTCGCGTATTCGGCCAGCCAATGGCCGCAGAGCCAGATACGGAATTCGTCCTGCACTCGGCTGACCGTGCGCACCTGCTCTACCGTATCGGCCAAACTCCACGTCGTTTTTGCTCCGGCCCACGACTCCTCCCGTTCCGCCGCCTCATCCGTACGGGCCAACTCCGGGGCAAACGGGTGCAGCGGGACACGCCATTGGACCTGGTCAAAAGATGCGTAGTTGGTGCCGAACTGGCGATTCAACTCCCCGATACTGTGGAACTGCCGGGCCAGCCAGTCCCAATAGGCTCGCAGTGCCACCATATCCTGCCGCAGATCCAGGTAGGTCCGAGCGGTCAGAAGTGACTGATGGAAGGCGTTGATTTCATCGCCAAACTGTAATCCCCGTAAGCCCGGTTTTGCATAGGCAGGACGGAAGGCTTCCAGACTGTGCCGGTAGAATTCGCGAACTCCCGGTTTCCACAACGGTGGCAGACCGTTGATGCCGGGCAGTTCCGCCAGACGCACTTCCATCGCGAGCACGAATCGCAGCGAAGTGGATTCCGGAAAATAGATCGGCTTCAAACAGACTCGAAGCGTCTTACCGCCGCGATGTTCATCATCGCTTTCTCGCCGAGCGCCCGGGCCGGGCTCCGCCATGGTCTCGACCACACTTTCCACGTGGTCGCTCAGATCATACCGGGTGCCGTGCTCCAGATCGAACAGCACGGCATCCGTGCGGACCGGTTTCACTTTGTCGCGCTCCGCCGGCAGGATGGGCAGATGGACCTGAAGGTCCACGGCCCGATGGCGGCCCGCATATTCCGTGATATCCCGAACGTCCCGGACGAACACCGCCGCTTTATCGGATTCGGCGATAAGGGTGCCGTAGCGCCACGGCCAGAAGGCGTTCAATGAGGCGTAGTAGGTGGCACCGGCTTTCTCCAGCCGGTCGGAGGTTTCCTTCACGCTTTGAACGATTCCCGGATCAGGCCCCGAGATAGGCCACTTCTCGTCGGGCATCAGAGTGAACTGTGTGAAGCCCGCCTTGAGCATTTGGGTCAGATCGCCGTTGCCGGTGAACCCAAAGCGCACGTAGGGCTTGCCGTCCCATCGCAGTAGATGGTCTGGGCCAATGTCCCACTTGTGGCCCATGTATTCGCCGTGAGAGGGTTGCACCGCGGTCTGTGGCTCGGCCGGGGGGATTGCACCATTCGCCGTCATCGTGAGTGCCAGCACCACAAGCACCTCACCAACATATTCTCGCACGGAAGGTTGGGCTCTCATCTCATCATTTCCCTCTGACCGGCATTCTCCTGTGAGTTCACAGGCAGTGCTCCTGCATGTCCCTGTCATGCTAACCTCAATCCCTTGCGCGGTCAATCTGAGTGAGACAGGAAGTTCAGTAGCTGATGATCACGATCTCATGAATGTCGTTGACAGTCACTTCCAACCGCCGACCGTGCCGCGTCAGCTTCGTGGATTCGCTAAAAGGCTTGGCTCGCTTGATTGGCTGGGCAAGCTCCACGGAAGCTCGATACATCGGTGTATCCTCAATGAGGCCGGGCAGGATATGGGGCCGGTCCTTGGACGGGGTCGTCTGCGGCGGCGCGTTGTATCCCGGCAGATGGACACGAAGCGTCCGCCTGGCCGGATCGTCGGTGACAATCGCTTCCACTGTCGCTGGCGCAGTGATACGAATGCGAGGATTTGGGTTCAGCAACCGGACAGCATTGGCCAAAAGCCGGTGAGCCTCCACGATGTGATGCTCACTGGCCGTGGCATAGTCGGGCGAGCAGGCAAAGGTGAGCACCGTGCCTTTGCCGATTTTGTTCAACAGAATGACCGGACCGAGGTTGCCTCCAGGACCGCAACGGGTCCTTTGACCAGGAAAGGCCAGTCCTCTGGAATGCTACGCCCCAAAACAGATGGCAAACCTGCAGAATGGCCAGGGAATCGCACCCGATTATCCAAGGACTGGAGCCGGCGAACCAAGTGAGCGCCGGCGAGTTCGCTCAGGGCCGATTCCTCACGCGACTCGCCCCGCCAGCCGAGCATGCCGGACCAGCCGGTCAAGATCAAGTTGCCACCTTCTTGCACATAGTCCCGCAGCAGGGCAGTCTCGCGATCGGAGAGGATGGCGGCATGCGGAAGCAGCATCACCGGAAGTTGTCGCAGCCGTTCGAGCGTCACATTCTCATCCAACACAATGCCCCAGGGGATATGTTCGTAGACCAGGGCCTCGTGGGCGCCTTGGAAGCTCTGGAAGTATTCCGTCGCCTGCTCGCGCCCGAGCCAGTCCCGCGTTCGGCTGCTGAAAAACGCCTCGAAAAGCCATTATTCGTTCAATGGGCGCTGCGCATCGTCAGTGTTATGTCGGACAGTGGGGGCCATTTCACCGCAGGGGTAAATGTGTAGAGTCGAGAGGTGGCGCGGTGGTTTAGGTCGAAGTTCGTCTTCCCTATTGGCTCGCCCTTTCGTTTGCGAGTGTCACACGATCTCGGCCATCCTCCGTTTCCACCTCCCGCTCCTCGAACCGGACGTGCGAACCTTCCGCATCCGGCTCTCCTTCAGACTCTCAGGCCTTTGCCTGTAACGCCCTCCGCAGCGTCTGAACCGAATTTAGACTCCTCGTCAATCCCTGTGGCTCTTGCCGCTTTGTGCGTTCGTTCCGAAGCAGGGCACCTTCCCTCGACCTCCATTACGAGGCTTCCACGGTACTACGGGCCCGTCCGCCATCTGCCGAGGCCGCCACTGGCCCTCACCAGTTTGGCGTTGCCTCTGCGGGCACCCGGGCAGACTTCCCTTGTTGCACATTGAATCTGTCCCATGCGTGCTGCCACCCAATACCCCGGCGGAACCGCAGGATGCGTTTCTCGTCTCTTCTCCTGCAACGGCGGCCTTGCCCGTAGTTGTGGCGGGTCGGCTTCCGCGGTGTCGTTTTCGGGGCCTGCTCGGTGTTCACTACGCGTTGCAGCCCGCATGGCCTGCTGACTCCCCAAGGGAGCCGTTTCTTGGAGTGCTTCAGCCCATTCGTCACCTGCTGGTCCGCCCCAAGTGCTTCTGGCTGGGACGAGCATCGCCGGTCGGGATTTCCACCCGAGGATTCAACGTGCCTTTCAGGGCGCACGCAACAAGTCCGATTCCCCTCTGTCTCGAGCCCCCATCTGGGGCAGCGGGGACCCCTCAGCAACTGCATTGAGACAAACCAGCAGTGCGTTCCCAATTGAGTACCGGAGTAACCATGCCTGAGATAAAGCCGTCTCACAAAGCGCCATCCGACCCAGGGCCATACTCGCCTCGGCCCCGCCGCCGTCGCCTGTCCGGGCGGCACAAAAAATCCACATTTCCTGAAATTCTTTTGCGGTGTTAGAATCCTTATGGACAGGAAAGACCTTGAGAGCAGCTTATGCGGTGAACTGCAGAAGCGGAGATATGGACGAACGAACGGCGGTGCAGGCAAGTCGACGCGGGGACCGGGCAGCTTTCGGCTGTCTGATCGATCTGCACTACAAGGACCTGTACCGCTTTGCATACTGGAGCACCGGCAGCCACGGCGATGCCGATGACATCTGCCAGGAGACGTTCCTCACGGCGCTGGGCAGGATTCGCAGCCTGCGGCAGGACGCATGTTTCAAGGCGTGGCTCTACAAAATAGCGCTGAACCTGATTCGTAAGCGGAGCCGGACGGCCAAGCCCGCCGGTGGGCAGGCGCCCGAGGTGACGGCTTCCGCTGTGCAGGAACTGCCAGATGGGGACAGTGCGAGTGTTGTGGAGGTGTTGAAGACCCGCGAGAGGGCCGCCCTCGTCCACGATGAGATCAGGAAGCTACCGGAGCCGCTCAGAACGACGGCCGGATTGGTTCTGATGAACGGCGTACCTCAAAAGCAGGCGGCGGGCATCCTCGGATGCTCCGAGGCCACCCTGTCGCGGCGATTGGAAATGGCGAGGGAGATACTTCGGGTGAGACTTCGTCACTTATTGGATTGAAGGATGAGCGAATGAGCGACAGGCGACAGGATGAGATGATCGACGCCCTCTTGCGGCAAGCCCACGACCTGGTCGGGCCCGCCGATTCCTGGCAGGCTCTGCGCAGCCGTATCGACGACAGGCTCCGCCCCGCTGCGGCTGCTCGTGAAGTCATTTTCTGGCGGCGCATCGCCCTCGCTGCGGCAGCGTGTTTTCTCCTGACAGCGACAATCCTGTCCTATCTGGTGTTGAAGGATGCGGGGCCAGGCCGCTCGCAGTCGGCCCCGGCAAACGCCGCACCCCCGTTGCTCAACGATGCGCAGATCGAAAGACTCACGCAGGCTTTCTCTCAGGTGCGCAGTATCTTCGAGGGGCAGTCGCCCTGGCTGATGATCGACTCCTTCGGCAATAGCCAGCTCGGCCTGGCACAGGCGGGTCGCGGCGCAGCGGAGAGGCAAAGCCTGATCATCGTGCGATTGACGTTGGGCGACCAGCAATCGGGCGGGGAACAGCCCTATGCCGATGTGGTCGCATTTCCTCAGCAGCGAATCGACGTGCAAGTCCGCACGGCGGCGGGCTCGACTGTCGATGTGTCGCTCGTGCCCACGCCTCAGGAGAATGGACGCATCTGGCTGGGCCTCGTGGCACGGGGGGACGGCGGCGAGCGCACGGACGCCACCGTGAGCGTGGGCGGGTCTGCCGTCAAATCCATCGCGCGTATCCGCACGGGCGCAGGTTGGGTCCATCTCGGCGCGATGGCCAGGCTGGTGCGCATCTCTGAACAGGGCTGAGCCATGAAGCGGTACGTTATTGCCGGTGTTTTCTTGATCCTGGTACATCTGGTCGCCATGCCGGTCGCAGCGACCGAAGGCCCATTGCTGGCGGTAGCGGCAGATCCGGATGCGCTCTATACGCCGGGCAGGATACGGCTGACCTTCGAGCTGACGCCGGCGGCTCGGCTGGCGGGGCCATATCATCTGCGGGTCACAATCTACGTGGCGCAGAACGCCGTCCGCGACCAGACACTCACGATAGCGAAGGGGCAACCGGCCTCATACGAACTGTCCTTTCCGCGGGTGCACGAGATCACGCAGGTTCGGTATCGTGCAGAATTGTCCCGGGCAGGCGAGTTTCTTGAAGTGAGTGAAGGACCCATCCGGCTCTGGCCGCCGCGTGGCTTGCCGCCCGTGGCACAGCGTGGCGCCAAAGTCTGGGTGCTTGACACGTCCGGCACGCTTCAATCTCTGCTGCCCGAATTCGGCGTCACGGCGGCCGACGCCGGCTTTCAGGCCATCCGCGACTTCGGGCATCCCGACATCATCTTCGTCGGGGAGTATCTCGACAGTACGAGCATGCAGATACTCGCCGAGAGAATTGCAGTCACGCCAGGACGGCTTGTGGTGGTGCTTCTCAGGCAGAGGCAGTTTTACAGGGACATCGATGTCGTGATCGGCGAAAAGACGGACCCATGTTCGCCGACCGTTCCTGAGCCGAACAGCGTTCTGCTGACGGGCCTTTCCGGCCGTGATATGATGCGGCTGCTGAGTGACGCGAATGCCGTGAAGGTTCGGAGATACCCTGATCGATCGATAGACTCCCACCTGACGGCCCCTGGCGATGCACAGAGCGTCCACTCCTATCTGTGCACCGTGAAGGAAGCCAACTGCGTCATTCTGTTCTGCCAGCTTCCGGCCGTGGCTCACCAAGACCCGCGTCAGATGACGCTCCTGTATAACATCGTCCAATTTGCCTGTGATCAGGTCGGCCTCGCCGAACCGAATGAGCCGGCCCGCAGTGAAAGGGGAAAACCATGAGACATTTTCGCAGTCTAGAGATGATGCTGATCGCAGTGATAGCTCCGGCCTTGTGGGCAGGCGATCCGAACGCCGGGCCAACCGCCGGCACGGACCCAAACCGCCCCGCCGGTCTGGCGAAAGTCGTTGAGAGCATTCCGGTGGCGGTTTTCGATTTCGAGTCGAAGGCCCCGGGCAATCCCGACCTTGGCCAGCAGCTCGGCGACATTCTCACCGCCCGGCTCAGCGTGTACGACCGATTCACGCTGGTCGAGCGCAAGAGACTTCAGGACGTGCTGACCGAGACGCAGTTGAACCTGTCAGGCGCCATTGAGGACGGCCGGGCCATCAAGGTCGGTAAGCTCGTCGGCGCTCGCATCTTGGTCTTCGGCCGGGCCTTCGCCGTCGATCGCGACCTCTACATCGTCGGCAAGATCGTCGGCACGGAGACCAGCCAGGTTAAGGGAGTCATCGCCAGGGGCAAACTCGAAAGTGACCTGTCGGCGACAATCGACCAGTTCGTCGAAAAGCTGGTCGCCGGACTGGATCAATGGGGTCCGCAACTGCTCCCCAAGGCGGAGAAACTGGAAAGCAAGATCGACAAGCTTCGCGCCATTCTCAAGGGCCGGGACCTGCCGACGGTGGCCGTGATCATGTCGGAGGAACATGCGCGCCGGCGGCTCTCCGATCCCGCGGCCGCCGTCGAGATCAAGAAGGTGCTCAAGGACGTGGGCTTCGAGGTCATCGAGGGGGACAGGCAATCGCTTGAGAAATGGATGAAGAACATCACACTGGCTGGCAGTGACATCGTCATCACGGGCGAAGGGATCAGCGAATTCGGCGCCCAGCTTGGCGGCCTGACCAGTTGCGTCGCGCGGCTGGAGGCGCAGGCCGTCTGGCGCGACTCGGCCAAGGTCATCGCCGCCGAGCGCACAACCCGCCGGGCTGTGGACCTGTCCGAGGCCATCGCCGCCAAGACCGCCCTGCAATCCGCTGGCCACGAGCTCGCCCTCGCCCTGATCGCCAAAATCGCCGAAGCGACAACCCCGCCCGCGGAGTCGAAGCAATGATGCAATGACAGGCGCGGCAATGGATTCTCTTGAGCAAAGAGAAGGCAGTATGTTGGAACGCAGCGTCATCGGCACGGTTATACTTGCCGCATTGTGCACGTCGGCATGGAGCCAGAAGCAAGTCAATTGTGCCGTCATTGCCGGTCCAGACACGGGTTCGGGCCTGTCTGCCCTGGTCCTTCTCCTTGAGGTCTCCCTGTCACAGGATGAGCGAGTTCGACTGATCGAGCGAGGCAAGATCGATGAAGTGTTGAAGGAGCAGCAGTTGACGGCGGCGGGGCTGGCGGAGCGGGATAGCATGATGAAAGCCGGCCGGCTGCTGCGAGCGGATGCGTTTATCTTCATCACGCCGGAAGGAGCGACGCCGCGAGATTCCGCTGGAACCGGAGAAAGAGGCCCCGTGGATCGATCGCTTCCTGAGCAACCCGCGCCGCAAATCGGACCGCCTGTACCTGCAGGCGGCAATTCACAAGGCCCGGCCGGACAGCTTATCCGTATCCGGGTGGTCGAGACCGCCCATGGACTGCGCCTATGGGAAGGATACGAGCAACTGACACAGGGAGATGTCGAGGCAGTCTCGACAAGAATCGCCGGGACACTATTCAATATTTTGCCGAAGGTTGCCGCGCCGCCCAGAGCGGTGGTCCCCATCGGAATCGTGGATATCCACCGCGTGCAGTTGTCCGAGAAGTATGAGCCGTTGGCGCGCGTGCTGCCGGGGTTGCTGTCCGCGCGATTGGGCAAGGAGCCGCGAATCATCATGCTGGAGCGCGAGAGCCTGGGGACTCTGTTTGGAGAGAAACAACTCACCGAAGGGCCGGAGTCCGCCTTCTGGAATTCGGCTGTACTCATCGACGGGTACCTCCAGCCGGGTGCGGGCAAGGGGCTCGAGATGGGCCTGCGCCTGCGCAAGGCCACCGGCGAGGAACTGTCCTCCTTACGAGTGCCCGTCGATCCGAACCGGTTGTCCGGCGCCGTGGATGAGGCCGCGACGCGAGCTCTCAGGGCCGTATCGGAGGGATCTCTGCCCGGCCGCTGGGACCCAGGGCAGGAGGCGGATGAGTTCTACAGGCAAGGCATGCTGTTGTTCATGCACGGCCGGAGCCAGGCCGCACGACCATGCCTTGAGGCCGCTCATGCCCTGCAACCAGATAACGTCGCGTACACGGGAGCCCTGTTCAGCGCCTCGCTGCCGCTGCCAAAGACATTGAATCAGCCGGCGGAGCCTGCCGATGCCTCAGCACCTACGGCACTGGAGTTGGCCGAATTGGCATCACTACTGACGCGTCAGGTACGCGATGGATACGAGAGCGGCGTGCTACCGACAAAAGACAAGCAGGTCGGGTACGGCCTCGGCGCATTGCGGAGCTACTTCGAGGACTCGATTTCGGTTGCCACGGAGGAGATCCGTCTCATCAACCGCCCGAGTCGCCGAATCTGGTTCGAGACCGCCGAGAAGGCCCTGATGGACAAGACAGAACAGGCTGATGACCCAGTGCTGAATGTGAGGGGCCGGATACATCTGGCCTGGGCGTGCTCGGATAATCCGGAGAAGGTGATGGCAGCCGTGAAAGAGCGACTCAATAAGGCGATCTTGCCGCCGGAGATGGGAGGCGCATTCGCCTCCAACGACTTGAGGTGCTGGTGCTGCGAGCAGGAATTGTTCATGGCCGCGCGCATCCGACCACACTGGTTGGCGCAGACTAATTTGTCTGCCTCCGCCGAACGCTTCCGGACCCTTTGGCACGCGTACGTGAAGGAATTGACCGAATCCCGCGATCCGATCGTCAAGTTCTTCGCTTGTGCCGCACAGGCCGTCTCCATAGGGTATGCTTCGAAAGATGAGAACCGCGACTTGACGGCGGCCTATTGCCAGCGCGCTGTAGATGTCCTGCTGAATGAGCTGCACAGTCCGAATGAGCCTCTCAATGACTCAATGAAGGAGCTCGTCCGCAAAACCATGACGGACTGCCTGTCGGCGTCGCCGGAGCTGGATGCGATGGAAGCAGTGGTCCTCTGGGAGAGGATTTACTCGCCGTTGATCGAAGCGGGCGATGCACATAACCTGGCACTGTGGAATGCGGGCTGGAAGACAGGTCCCTACGGCGGACGGGAGGACAGGCAGCGATACTCCAAGCTGTTCACCCGTATAGATGAGGTCTATGCGAAACACGACCAAGACCCGCAGATCAGCAGAGCTCGCGCGATCCTGAAAAACCAGCTCCGCAACGTGCGAGTACTTGCTGGCAATCCCGCTCCCTCATCTGGCGATTACAAGCCGCGTGTGACCATGCTGCTGCGAAGAAGCGACTGGCCCGAGGAGAAATGCAAGCCCAGAATAGATCCTCGCTTCAGCAGCGCGACCGAGTACATACAACTCGCAATTCGCGAGGACACGCTCTGGATCGGGTCTTTCTTTCTCCGCAGCAGTCTGCCGAGACCCTTTTCGATAGGCCTGATCAGCCTGGACCTGTCGCGCAGGCAATTGCGGTCCATCTGGTGGATCGCCCTGCCGTCTCCAAATCTGCCCACCGGGCTTGTCGTGCGCTCCGACAGGGTCTATCTGGCCGTGCCGGAGATCGGAATTGTGGTCGTACCCTACAGTGACGTGGATGTCCGAGAAATCGTGTGGACGCCTGATGCGCTCACGGAGGCCAACGGCTTGCCTTCGAGAGGCGTGATGAGCGTTGCCGATGCTGGTAATCGCCTTTGGGTAGCCTATGGCGCCCGGCCGTCCAGCCGGGGCGAGAGGGAGTCCGGACTTGGACTGTATGACCCCGCCGATGGGACCTGGGAGCGAATCTTCTGCAGCTCGGAGCAGGACAATCCTCCGTTCTCCGCCGGCTGGCCCTATCGCCTGGGCTGGCTGACGCCGACGGGAGACAAGCTTTTCTTCTTCGTCGACTGGACGCGTTTCTTTCCCGGCGGGACCAGCGTCGATGGCCTATGCGAAATGGATGTGAATACGCGGGAACTGAAGTACTTCGGATTCGGCGGGATCGGGGAGAAGGGGCATGTCATCAGCGACCGCAGACCGTGGTTGTTCGCCAGTTCCTCTTCGCTCTTGGCGTTCGACCCGAACATGGAAAGGGCTCGGCTCATTTGCGGCGAGCCGTGGTGGCTCAAGCAGCAGCCGGAACTGTCGATCAAGAGGATGGAATTCGACCGCGCGGGCGGAGTCGAGGAGAGTCTGAACCGCAAGTTCACCTATGGCCCTTCGCCTTTCGGCTATGTCGATCTGTCCGGAGCGGCCATTCATAAGAACCGGGTCTGGGCCAGGCTCGGTGAGAGCCAACTCGTGATCATTCCGATGTCCGGAGCCACGGGGGACGTGATTACGCTGGACAACAATCTTCTGGAGGGCGACGAGGTCGTCAGATTCGTGAGCACGCCGCACGGACTGGTCGGCATCGGCAATGGCACGGCGGGGCTGATCGAGACAGATGATTCGTGGTTTACACGGTCAGAACGGAAGTAATTGCAGGGTAGAGGCCTTATGCGGATACGGATTGCAGCTTCAGCCATCACGCTGATCTCTCTCAGCACCGGTATATCCTGGGGACAGGGAGCGCCGACTGTCGCCGTTCTGGCCGAGAGCGAGGCCGATTCCAGGCTGTCGGGCCTGGTGTCAACGCTGGAGGCCAGGCTCTCGCAGGGTGGGGCGATTCGACTGCTGGAGAGAGCACAGATCGAAAAGGTGCTTGCAGAGCAGCAATTGTCTGCGGCGGGCCTCACCCAGCGGGACAGTATCATCAAGGCGGGACAACTCCTGCGGGCGGAGGCGATTGTGCTGCTGACGGGCGAACAAGAATCGGAGCAGACCAAAAGTCAACTAGTCCGTGTGCGGGTGGCGGAGACTGCACACGGGCTACGGCTGTGGGAAGGATATGAGGCCTTGGAATCGCCGCAGGTGGAGGCTGCCGCCGAGCGGATTGCAGCGAGGGTCCGTGCCGCAATCAGTAAGATCAGCCAAGCCAGTGGGCCGGCGGTCCCAGTAGGCATTGTCGATATCCGCCGCGTGCAACTGCCTGAGAAGTACGAGCCTCTGGCACGGGTGCTGCCGGGGCTGCTGTCCGCGCGATTGGGTAAAGAGCCGCGAATCATCATGCTGGAGCGCGAGAGCCTGGGGACTTTGCTTCGAGAGAAGCAATTCACCGAAGGGCCGGAGTCCGCCTTCTGGAATTCGGCTGTACTCATCGACGGGTACCTCCAGCCGGGTGCGGGCAAGGGGATCGAGATGACCCTGCGCCTGCGCAGGGCCACCGGGGAGGAATTGTCCTCCTTACGAGTGCCTGTCGATCCGAACCGGTTGTCCGGCGCCGTGGATGAGGCCGCGACGCACGCTCTCAAGGGCGTATCGGAGGGATCGCTGTCCGGCCGCTGGGACCCGGCGCAGGAGGCGGACGAGTTCTACAGGCAAGGCACGCTGTTGCTTATGCACGGCCGTCGCCGGGCCGCGCGGACGTGCCTTGAGGCCGCTCATGCCCTGCAACCAGATAACGTCGCGTACACGGGAGCCCTGTTCAGCGCCTCGCTGCCGCTGCCAAAGACATTGAATCAGCCGGCGGAGCCTGCCGATGCCTCGGCATCTACGGCACTGGAGCTGGCCGAATTGGCATCACTATTGACGCGTCAGATACGCGACGGATACGACAGCGGCGTGCTGTCGGCGAGAGACAGGCAGTTTGACTATGGACCAGTCTCGCAGTACAGCTACTTCTACTTCCGACAGGCCGTTTCAGTCGCCACAGAGGAGGTCAGGCTCATCAACCGCAGTAGTCGGCGGATCTGGTTCGAGACTGCGGAGAAGGCCCTGATAGACAGGGCGACACAGGGTGGCGACCCTGTGATGAGCGCGGACGGTCGGATTGAGCTGGCCTGGGCGTCCTCGGACGATCCGGACGAGGTGATGGCAGCCCTGCGAGAGCGACTCAACAAGGCGATTCTCCCGCCGGCGATGGGAGGCGCGTTCACATCTAACGACTCAAGGTGCATGTGCTGCGAGCAGGAACTGTTCATATACTCGCGCATGCAACTCGATCAGCTTGACAAGACGAATCTATGCGGTGCTGCAGAGCGCTTCAGGACCCTGTGGAATGCCTATGTCAAGGAATTGGCGGAGTCCCGCGATCCGATCGTCAAATTCTTCGCCTGTGCAACGCAGATATTCGAACTCGCCAACGTTCGGAAAGAGGAAGACCGCGAGTTGGCGGCAGCCTATTGCCGCCGAGCCGTGGATGTCCTGTTGAATGAGCTACACAGCCCGGATGAGCCTCTCAGCGACTCAGTGAAGGAGCGGATTCGTAGAATCATGACGGCTTGCCTATCGTCGCCAAGCCTGGGTACCGAGGAAGCAGTCAGCCTCTGGGAGAAGATCTTCTCGCCCTTGATAGAGGCCGGCGATGCACGTGCCCTGGCCGTATGGAATCCAAGCCGCCAAACAAGCATCTATGGCGGGCCGGAGGCTGCTCAGCGGTATTGCAGCTTGCTCACCCGAATTGATCAAGTCTATGCGAAAAATGATCACGATCCGCAAATCAACAGGGCTCGGACGACGCTAAGGGATGCCCTTCGCGAAATGGAGTTGGTTGGCGGCCATCCCGGCCCCTCACCAGGTGCACAAGGACCCCGCGTGACCATGCTGTTACGCAGGACGGACTGGCCTCAAGAGAAGTACACGCCCGGCAGTACACCCTTTTTCAGCACGGAGACGACGTACGGCGTGCCGACAGCGATTCACGGGGACATGCTTTGGGCCGGCTTCTTCTTTCCCTTCAGCAGCGCGCCAACAGGTTTCTCGACTGCACTGGTTGGCCTCGATCTGTCGCGCAGGGAAGTGAAAGCGATCTGGTGGGTCGCTCTTCGTGATCCGTATCCTTTGGGCGGGCTCGTTGTGCGTCCTGACAGAAGCTATTTGGCGGTTCCCCAACTGGGGATCATCACGCTGCCGGGCAGCGACGCGAGCGGTCGCGAATTCGTGAAGCAGCCACACATTCTGACCGATGCCAACGGCTTGCCGTCAGTCTGTGTCACAAGCATCGCAGATGCCGGTGACCGGCTGTGGGTCGGCTACGGCGGCTGGCGACCCGACGGAGCGGAGAGGGAGTCCGGCCTGGGCTTGTACGACCCCGCGAGTGCGACCTGGGAGCGGATCTTCTGCAGCGCGGAACAAGGTGAGCCCCCCTTCTCCGCCGGCAGCCTCTACTGTCTGAACAATCTCACACCCGCGGGGGATCGGCTCTTCTTCTTTGTCACTGAGACTTTTTGGCCACCGGAGAAGACGTGCGCCGACGGCCTCTGGAAGATGAATGTGGCTACGAGAGCCCTGACATATTTTGGCTACGGCGGGATATTGAGCAGGGGCCACGTTATCACAGATGGGACAAAGCGCCTGTTTGCAGATCGATCTTCCCTGACCGAGTTCGACCTGGAGACGGAAAAGAGTCGGTTGATTTGCGGCGGAATGTGGTGGGTAAAGGAGCATTCAGAGTTGCCCATCAAGAGGATGGAATCTGAGCGTGCGGGCGGAGTTGAGGAGAGTCTGAACCGGAAGTTCACTTACGGTCTTTCGGCGCTCGGCCACGTCGATCTGTCCGGAGCGGCCATTCATAAGAACCGGGTCTGGGCCAGGCTCGGTCAGAGCCAGCTCGTGGTCATTCCTATGGCCGGAGCCGAAGGGGACGTGATTACGCTGGACAACAATCTTCTTGAGGGCGGCGAGGTCGTCAGATTCGTGAGCACGCCGCACGGACTGGTCGGCATCGGCAATGGCACGGCGGGGCTGATCGAGACAGATGATTCGTGGTTTACACAGTCAGAACGGAAGTAATTGCAGGGTAGAGGCCTTATGCGGATACGGATTGCAGCTTCAGCCATCACGCTGATCTCTCTCAGCACCGGTATATCCTGGGGACAGGGAGCGCCGACTGTCGCCGTTCTGGCCGAGAGCGAGGCCGATTCCAGGCTGTCGGGCCTGGTGTCAACGCTGGAGGCCAGGCTCTCGCAGGGTGGGGCGATTCGACTGCTGGAGAGAGCACAGATCGAAAAGGTGCTTGCAGAGCAGCAATTGTCTGCGGCGGGCCTCACCCAGCGGGACAGTATCATCAAGGCGGGACAACTCCTGCGGGCGGAGGCGATTGTGCTGCTGACGGGCGAACAAGAATCGGAGCAGACCAAAAGTCAACTAGTCCGTGTGCGGGTGGCGGAGACTGCACACGGGCTACGGCTGTGGGAAGGATATGAGGCCTTGGAATCGCCGCAGGTGGAGGCTGCCGCCGAGCGGATTGCAGCGAGGGTCCGTGCCGCAATCAGTAAGATCAGCCAAGCCAGTGGGCCGGCGGTCCCAGTAGGCATTGTCGATATCCGCCGCGTGCAACTGCCTGAGAAGTACGAGCCTCTGGCACGGGTGCTGCCGGGGCTGCTGTCCGCGCGATTGGGTAAAGAGCCGCGCATCATCATGCTGGAGCGGGAGAGCCTGGGGACGTTGCTTCGGGAGAAGCAATTCACCGAAGGCGAGGACTCCGCCTTCTGGAACTCAGCCATTTTGATCGACGGCGTTCTCGATCCCGGAGAAGAGAACAAGGTCGAACTGAATCTACGCCTTCGCCGGGCCACGCAGAGTGGTTCGTCCGCGCTGCGTATCGAGATGGACCCAAACGCTGTATCGGCGACCATAGATCGCGCCGCGGCACAGGTCATTGAGACGATCCTCCATGCATCTTCTCATAGCTGGGACCCCGCGGCGGAAGCGGCCGAGTTCCACAGGCAGGGGCAACTGCTGGCCGCACACGGCAGACGCAGGACAGCGACAGCGATACTCGAAGCGGCCCACGCCCTGCAGCCTCAAAACCTCCAGTACACGGCTTCACTCTTCGAGAATGAGTTGGCCATATATCGTGGCGGAGTCCTCGGCGAGCCACCCCGGACGGAGACACCCCTGTACTCGCCACTGGAGCTGGCGGAGTTGGCCAATGTTTTGTTCCGACAGATCGGTCAGGCCTACGATAGCGGAGTCCTGACGTCGCGCGATTTGATGCGGGATTATGCCTGGGTTCTGGGGCCGAGCGCCCCGCCCAATTATTCCAATAACCTTGGCGCCGCGGCCGCCGAGCAGATCCGGCTCCTCAATCGCAGGAATCGGCGGCTGTGGGTGGAGATGCTCGACCGTGCACTGCGGGACGAGGCGAAGCAGGGGAGCGATCCATACATGACGACGCTAGGCCGAGTCAACTTGGCGTGGATCTGGTCGGATGACCCGCAAGAACGTACGGCGTATCTGAGGAAGACGATCAACGAGGCCATCCTGCCGCCGAGGCTGGGAGGGATCATCGAATCAGTCGATATGCGCTGCTTCCTGTGCGATCAGGTCCTGTTTCAACGGGTGCCGAACATCAGGAGTGATGCCTCAATGGCTCTGTTTCCAGGGGACGTGACAGAGGGCTTCGGCCCGCTCTGGAACGAGTACATCACAGAACTGACGAAGGTGGATGATCCTCTCGTAAGACTGTACGCCCTGATGACGCAGGTGCACATCATCGGATTCTCGAACGACGAGTCTGCCACGGTCGGCGATCTGTCGAGCAAAGCCGTGGATGCCTTGCAGGAGACACTGCGGGATTTCGGTGACAGCATCAGGGATATCCAGAAGAGGCATGTCTATAAGCAAATGGGATCGTGTCTGGCAATTCTGTCGTTCCGCGACCCGAACAGGGCCGTGGACCTCCTGGAGAAAGTCCTGACGCCACTGATCGTGGCGAAAGATGCACACAATCTGGCTCTGTGGCTTCCCTGCAAGTCCCTCGAATCGGATCCACGATCCCAGCGGTTGCTTGAGCGCATGGCCGAGGTCCTACAGACGGATCGCAGCGATCCCGAAGTCGCCAAGGTGTATGCCTATGTAGAGGATCGCTTGAGGCGGATGCGCCCATTGGTCGGTCCATTACGGCAGGGCTCCGGAGATTCGAGTTCGTCTGCATCTGCCCAACCGTCAAGGCAGGAGCCATCTGCACGGATACGACCGGTGATAGATATGCTCTCTCTGCGACGCAGTACTCGCGCGGCGATCAGGGGCAATCTGCTTCTGATTGCTCGCCTCTCTGATCAGGTGACGTCACGCTACGAGCCGCAGGGGATGATCGATGCGGCGGCCATCGACCTGGAGAACTTCCGGCTCATTTCAATGCAGAGCGTCCCACTCGCCGCCACATGGATTTCAGATGCTGCCATTGTCGACGATACGGCATACGTTGCGGTGGAGCGGATTGGCATCCTACGGGTGGGCGGGATCATGAAGGAGGGACGCAGGCTCGTGAATGACTGTAAGGTCCTCACCGAAGCCGATGGTCTGCCGTCCACCTTGATCACGGGGTTGACTGACGATGGCGCAAGGTTGTGGATCGCCTATGGAGGTCCGGCCAGCGAAAGCGGCCTGGGGACATACGACCCTGCGACAGGCCGGTGGCAGGGAATCCTGTGCAGCACGCTGGAGGGCGACCCGCCGTTCAACGCCGGTCTGCCCTACACGATAAGGAGCCTGACGCCCGTGGCGCCCAATCGCCTGTTCTTCCACATGCGCGCCGCGCCTACCGCGTACCCGGCTCAAGAGACGGAACACTCCTATGATGGTCTCTGGAGCATCGATACGGCCACCCACGAGCTGACCTATCTCGAGCTCGACTGGGGTGATCAGATCGTGCCCTGCGGCGAGCGACTGCTGCTCAGAAACCCGGGCTCCCTCGTCGAGTTCGATCCGGCGACAAGACAGGCAACGTCCCTGCTGGGACGGGTCCCATGGCTCGCCCCTTCGTGGGGTGGGACGGTCAGAACGATCACAGCCGTGACGTGCAGAGAAGCCCCGTTCATTCCCAAGGAGGTGTCGCGGAAGCTGGCGTTCGGGTGGGCCGAGTCGGGCAGCATCGACCTGTCGAGCGCTGCCATCCACAACGACACTGTGTGGGCGCAATCGGGCAAGACGCGGCTGATCGCCATTCCTCGCGGCGCAACGGAGGACCGGCTCGTCGTACGCGACAATGACTTGCTCGACGGCGAGTTGGTGCTGGAGTTCCTGGGCACGCCTCATGGCCTGATCGCAATCGGTGAGGAAGCGGTTGGGCTGATTGGAGGCGACGGCATGGAAGTCGTCAAGTTGATAAGCATGGTCGGGGTTCGACCCGGATCCGACCGGCGCAGGTGACGCCTGCCGGCAAGGCCCGAGATGAACGCAGTCTCTCATCTGCCGGTAGCGTGAACGCCGGACCGATACCACGATGCCTCGGTGCCACGTCCACCGAGAAGTCATACGAGTTATGAGGAATTCTTGCTCGCCTGTTAAAATGGGGTAGCGCGAGGGTCTCGCCTCTGGCATACTCTCAAAGAAACGTGTCCTTTCGGCGGGCCTGCGTGAAAGAGTTTTGTTGAGGGGATATCGTCAGCGGTGGCCGGCAAGCCTGATCGGATCGGCAGCCCGTGGAAGGGCTCGCCCGGGCAAGCCAGCGGAACCGACTTCCTGGAGAACCGCCGATGAGTCCCAGACCACCCGCGAATGTCCCAACGCCGCTTTCCCTCGTATGGTGCAAATGTTATCCCAGCGCAAGTATCTTCCTCTCCTTGACTTGCGCCCCAGTCTGACGAAAGCTCTTGCCTGCCACCCCTCGGCCCGTTAGCCTCTGCGGGCTATGAGACGACATCTGTGGCTTACGATGCTAACCTCTGCTTGGCGTACTACCTTGACCAGGAACTCTGGAAGGCGATCGACTATCTCAAAGAGCAGGTGAGGGTCCTGAAGGAACAGCAGGAAAAGGACCAACGCATCCTGCTCGACAATCATCAGAGGATGAGGCTGGCAACGAAGGCCCAACAACTGACCCGAGAACTCCTCGAGCAGACTACGGTTCTTTTCACACCGGATACCGTCATGGCTTGGTATCGCAGACTCATTGCCCAGAAGTATGACGGCAGTAAGAGTTGCAAAAACCCGGGGCGGCCCAAGATCTCCCAGGAAAGCATCGACTTGGTGATCCGGTTCAAGGAGGAGAACCCGCGCTGGGGCTACACGCGAATTCGGGATTACCTCGTATACCTGGGGCACAAGATCGGCGAGACCACAGTCAAGAATATCCTCTTGAGCACGGCTATGATCCCGAGCCGGACCTGACCCGCAAGACCACATGGAACGAATTCCTCAAGAGCCATTGGAGCATCTTGGCGGCGTGTGACTTCTTCTCGGTTGAGCTACTGAAAGGTAAACTCGTCCGTTGCACGGTGCTCTTTGCCATCGATCTGGCCACCCGCAAAGTGGAGATCCTCGGTGTCGACGCACAACCGAACGGTCCCTGGATGGAGCAGATCGCTCGCAATATCACCTGCGAGGATAGCTTCCTGACGGGCAAAAAGTGCTTGATCCATGACCGCGATCCATTGTACACAGACAACTTCGACAGCATTCTGAAAGCGTAACCGTTCACGGCTCTGCATCAATATAACAGAGAAGGGGCGGTTTCTTTTCGGAAGTGGGCATTGATGGCGTTGCAGAAGAACTGGAAGACGCGGCGGTTCTGTTGGCGGCAGGTCGCGAC
>Ga0315282_10001150_pt1 | contig 50943 bp, 56 predicted proteins | sample YL17G07_20_MG_FD_203693 | JGI IMG/M metagenome (GOLD analysis project Ga0315282, IMG submission 203693) | Sediment microbial communities from Yellowstone Lake, YNP, Wyoming, USA - YL17G07_20 | ecosystem: Environmental > Aquatic > Freshwater > Lake > Sediment | place: USA: Wyoming | collected...
ACAGAGAGAGCGAACAGAAAATCAATATTTAAGGCATTTAAGCACCGAGATTTCGTCTAATTTTGCTACAAAGCCGCGTTTTGGATTATGGTTCTCCACTTGTTCTCGCCTTTGACCCGTATTCCCGCCGCTTCTGCTGGTGTTTTCCCTTCGTGCCATATGTGGTCGCACATAATTGTGGAAGATTTCCATGCCTTTTAGGATTGGTGTGTCAGTCGATTCTAGGGTTCTCATTACCCGTTCTCGGTCGCGTAATTCTCCGTTCATGCGCTCCATCTTATTGTTATGACGAACATATTGAGTTGAAGGAAATCATGCAAGGTTGCGATCGCAATTTAGCGCTACTGAAGGGACGTGTGTGGAGCATAAATGCGTACCACGTAAAATCACATAAGTACCATCACAGAAGTACCGACAGTCGGATAGCATGTCGAATCTGAGAGGGAAATCCCTGTGAGTATGGAAATCTGTCGTTGTGGGAGCGGTAAGAGACCGACTGGTTTCTGTAAAGAGTGTGATATGCCGTACTGTGACGAATGCAAATTCACGCATCTCTATACGCCCTCGGCAATGGGCACGGCGGATTTCTTAGCGTCCAGTTTGGCAAGCTCAACACCTCGATGAGCCAGTGCTATTCCGTAACAGGCATGACTCCGAATACTCTGAAGTTCAGTAGCAGATACGAGTGAAAATCCAACAGAACGCACAAAAGATCAAGTCTGGCCATGAAGCGCCGGGGACTGACGACTGACACGTGCCATGCACTTGTATGTCTCGGTATTCGTCGCATCCCTAGGACTCGGGACATATACGTACTTCATACCAGTCTTTGCTCAGACATTGGGCGCAAGTTTTCTTGACTTGGGTTTCATTGGCGCCGCTAACGCTCTAGCCTACGCGTTGACTCCCATGTTGGTGGGCTACATGGCGGATAGGATGAATCGCGCCTGGCTCTTCACTGTAGCAATCGCGATTAACGCAGCCGCAACCTTAGCGCTAGTACTGGCAAATTCGGTTGGCAGTGTTCTTCTGATTCGTCTGGTAGGAGGATTCGGCTACGGGCTCTTCTGGCCGATCTCAGAAATCTTGGTCACGGACCTGGTGCCTGCCGATGCTCGTGTCAAAGAGATGGGACTCTACAGTGTCGCATGGGCTTCAGGTTTTCTTATAGGTCCTGTAATGGGCGGCCTCATCATACAGTATCTTGGCTTCACACCTCTCTTCCTAATTTCAGCGCTACTTGTCGGCCTTTCCTTGTTGCCGGATCTGCTTTGGCTAGTTCCGAGATATCATCAAGAAACTCTCAGCGTGCAGCAGTTCTCGGGAAATATCTCGACGATTAGAAAGCTAGCGCCTTGGTATCTCATGGCAGCCTGCTACGGAGTGGTCTTCGGAATTGTCGTGGCAATATTTCCCGGCTATGCTAACACAGTAAACGTTGACCCGGCAATGATCGGCTTTCTCTTGACCGTGTTCGGAATCTCAAGGATCTTCACGTTCGCGACATCTGAATGGTATCTGAAACTAGGTGAGAAGAAGGCCTTGGCGGCAGCGTCGATCGTAATTGCAATAGGTATCGCTGGAATTGGAATGTTCCCAACCTTCCAAGGGTTCATGGTATCCATGGTTCTGGTGGGCGGGTGTTTTGGTGTTGTCTTCCCACTTGTCATTAGCCTCATCTCTCGTCATTTCCCACATGACAGGCTAGGTGCCGCAGTCGGCTCTTATGAGACCGTGTACGGCATTGGATTCACGTTGGGGCCGCTCTTGGCAGGGGCAATGGCTGCGCAAAGTGTTTCGTTGACTTTCATTGCGATGTCGTCCTTTGGAGTTCTAATGATGGTCTTTGTGCTGTTGGGACGGACGTACCCTACAGCGCCCATGAATGGTTCAAGAGCCGCACAACCTGAATAGGCCTCTTTACGAACGTTCCCCTGAGTCCTTGGGGGGGGAGAATCGGTTGACGAAGGTCCAGCTAATCTATGACGGCATATGCAACCTGTGCGTTAGCGCTATTCGTCTCCTTTACGCTCTGGACCGAAAGCACTACGTCGAGTTTGTTCCATATCAAGAACTTCGCGCAGCTACTCGTCGCCATTATGCCTTGACCAGTGATCTCCTTCAAGGACGTATGCATTTGATTACACAAGAAGGGAGACTCGTAAGCGGTCCGTTGGCGATTAGAGAAGTTTGTGGAATGATATTCCCATTTCACTTCATTTGCAGTGTGTTCGTAATTCCGGAATCCCAACGCGTTTACGATTGGATAGCCCGCCATCGCTACCGAATTTTCGGGTGTAGAGACACCTGCTACGTTATCAAACAAGGGTCGAATTAGGTCGTGGTACTAACGATTAGTTTGATGCCATCCGGGTCGGTTATTGAGAGTCTGGTAGGGCTTTGCATTTCGAAAGGCACATCGCCCAAGCGGGAAATCAACGGCTGCAAATAATTTGAATCAGGCATTGTGACCGTGAAGTATTCGAGGCCGGCATATCCATTCACGTGACTTCCTCCCATTAGGCTTTCCCAAGTGTTCAGGCCGATATGGTGATGGTATCCGGCGGTCGATAGGAACGCTGCGCTCCCCCAGTAATTCATGAGATCGAAGCTGAGAATGCGCTTGTAGAAGTCGACTGATCACCTGATCTCTGTCACCTTCAGAATATGCCCTAATCTCGTTCCCTCAGGCATGCCATGTCCACGCTGCTGAAGCACTCCGGACAGTTCTTTCAGGAGTGAGTCGATATCTAGCGGGTAAGTGCCGATTTGGAGATCTCCGTCAGCGTCATGCGGCCACTGGTTCTTCGGCTTGTCTGCATAAATCTCAATTCCATTCCCTTCAGTATCTGTAAGGTACAGTGCTTCGCTAACTAGGTGATCTGCGTAACCGTCGAAAACCACTCCTCTATTTCCAAGCTCAATGTATGTTTGAGCTAGACTCATCCTGCTTGGAAGTAGGATGGCGTAGTGATAGAGCCCTGCGGAGTTGCTGGGCGCCTTCTTCGCTTCGGGGTCGTGCCTTAGAACTAAAATTGGTTCAGTGGTTTCTGTGTTCGGTGTGAGATCAACCGTTTGGCCATCTCGTTTATGAGCTCTGAGTCCGAGATCATTCTGATAAAATTCCAATACGGCTTCGAGGTCTCTTACTCTTAGACAGACTGGTCCGAGCCTTGTTTCCGCGTGGACTGATTTTAGTTCGGACAATGCACCATGACCCCACGTTGTTCGATGTAAGTTGAGTTGTTTGCCCGGTTAAAGTCAGCGATCTTGATCCGGAGCCTTGCTCGAGCAGAACGTTCGCTCTCTAGGTGGCCCTTTCAAAGGCGTGATATGGTGTGAGGTGGGTGAGTAGTAGACTTATTTCTGCACAGCTTTTCTTGCGTGTTTCGCCTGTGCCATGTTCAGCACTTTCTGGTATCCCTTTTCTGTGGCAGGTAGCTCGCGAAGTTCCAAGTATCCAGCTTCCTCTGCTTTCTTCAGGAGATCCAGACCTTTCTCTGTTCGAGCGATTACCGTTGAATAGCTAGTCGGACATCCAACGCCGCCAACCGAGATATCGGCGTATTCTGCTGTGAAGTCGTCGCATTGTTTGCAGCTGTTCCGTACATAGGCGTCGATCTCCTTCAGTGGAACTCGCAGAAGTTCTTGTTCTTTCTGCCAAGCGATGAAAGAGCCTTTTTTGATTCCAACTTTCGTGACCGATGCCGGATCAATTCCTTTGCTCGCCATATATGACTCGATAAGCTTGCCATACCCGTAACTCTCCATGCAGAAAAGACCGATCGTTAGAGTCATGGCTTCGGCTAGACGTCTATTGCCTAATGGTGATGTCTGAATTCTTCGAACAGCCTTCACTTGACATGGCGTTCCAACCAACCCGATCTTTGCCTTTCCGTACTCATAGATCGCAGAGCGGACGCCGAGCAGGGTTGGGCTGGGCGTATATTTCGTCCCTGCATTCTTCACTAGATCCGCGTACTTGGTAGCTACTACCGGTTGCGAATGCCACTTTTCATCTCTTCCAGCAACTACAGCAGCATCAATCACATGATTATCCAATGCGTACGCAAGAAGTGCTGTGACCACTCCTCCATCTTGCGCCACACCTTGAATTTCTGTTCTCAGGGCGCGACCCACAAAGGCTCCTCGGTGGATACCTAGCGTTTCATCTGGTCGTCTGGTGCGTCCGTGAAGGAATGCTTCAACATCGTCTCTTGAGAACTCAACCGTGGGGCATTGATAGTAGCATATCTCGCATAATGCACATGTGCCTACGAGCGTAGGTTCTTCTCCTACAGGCCAGAGCACGTTTACGGGGCATGCGGCCATGCAGGCCCCGCAGAAACTGCATTGACCCTGACGGATGACTTGAGTCATCAGATTACCGAAGAGACGTGGTTTCTCGAGCATTTCCTCACACACCTTTTCAATCTGATTTTTGGCGCGACCAAACCATTGCCAAGTAGAAAAGGGGTTGTGGTTGTTTTCCACCCTTGAGATACAGGCTTCCCAAGCCATTTATTCACAAAAGGCCCAGTCGAGTTGAAGTGAAACGACCTGTTTGATCACCACGCACAAATGCTGAAGCCCAAGCAGCTAAGGCGCATTCAGCAAGAGAAGCTGAAGAAGATTGTTCGTCATGCCTACAGCAATGTCCCATTCTACCGGAAACGCATCGATGAAGCAGGACTGGACCCGAGATCGATCAAGACCATTGATGATATCGCAAGAATCCCGTTTACGGTGAAGACCGATCTGAGAGACAATTATCCACTAGGACTTCTTGCCGTTGATCCGCATCGTCTCTACGCGCTCCATGCATCCTCAGGAACGACTGGAAAGCCGATTGTTGTGGCATATACACGAGGTGATCTTGAACGTTGGGGGAGGTTGATGGGTAGAACATACGATGTCGCTGGCGCACGGAAAGGTGACGTTGTCCAAAACATGTTTGGTTATGGTCTTTTTACTGGTGGTTTGGGGTTCCACTATGGTGCTAGGGCGGTAGGCGCGACCATTGTGCCGACCAGCTCGGGGAATACGAAGCGCCAGCTCATGCTCATGAAAGACCTACGCACAAGCGTCGTCGCCTGTACGCCGTCCTATATGGTATACTTATGCGAGGCCAGCCGCGCTGAAGGATACGATCCAAAGCAGGATTTCTCGCTAAAGATAGGGATCTTCGGCGCTGAACCATGGAGCGAGGAGGCGCGAAAGCGAATTGAAGACGGCTTCGGTCTCCGGGCACATGACATCTACGGCATGTCGGAACTGTACGGGCCTGGTGTCGCGATAGAGTGCGAGCATAGAAACGGTTTACACGTTTGGGCAGACGAATTCCTAGTCGAGACCATAGACCCCGATACCTGTGAAGTCCTTGAGCCTGGAAGTGAGGGGGAGCTAGTGTTTACTATGCTCTCTCGAGAGGCCATGCCGCTTCTTCGGTATCGGTCCAGAGATCTCTCGCGAGTCTTTGAAGAGGAATGTGCATGCGGGAGATGTCACCCGAGGATTCAGCGGATAAAGGGACGAAGCGACGACATGCTCATAGTCGGTGGTGTGAACGTCTTTCCGAGTCAGATAGAGCACGTGCTGATGAACATACCAGCCCTCGGCGATCAGTACCAAATCGTAGTAACACATGAGGAGCTTGACCGATTAGCCGTTAAAGTTGAGACAACCGCGGATAGGCTGAACGATTCGAAGCTCTTGACGCAGATACAAAGTGATCTTCTTGCGGTTCTCGGAATACGTGCAAATGTCGAACTCCTAGAACTGGGCACTCTTCCGCGCTCGGAGGTCGGCAAGGCTCTTCGCGTAGTCGACCTTAGACCAAAACAATAGTGCTCGCTGCAGAAGCAATTCTGGATTGAAGATTCCATTCACGTTAATCATGGTTTCCATGCTGATGCTAGTGAGCGCAGTCTTCGATCTAAGATTCACGTTATCGATTCTCGCTTTGATCATAGTCTTCATCGGAATCGTCGAATTTCGATTGTCTGGAGCAAACTCGAAGGCGACATATTGAAACGTCATCTCCTTGTTGTCGCGGCAATCACATTTGTCGTGCGCCTTTTGACGGCGTTTTTCATCGCGATGGGATCCTGACTGACAGTGGCAAAGGAGTTGCAGGAGCAGTCTATCGTAATCCTGCTTGTGAGTTTGTTCTTTTGAAACCTGCGCAGATCATTCCGTAGTATGTGGGAACCTGAAACGAGAACACCTCACCATTCATCGGGATTCGGTCCATAATGCCCGCTAGGATAGCCATCTGCCACACGCTATCGGGTCTAGCTTGATCGATGAGCTTGCGATCAACGTCCAAGATCCTGTGCAATCTATTGTTTCTGATTGCGTCCAAAACGAGTCTATCGTACTCAGGCGCCCTCCTGTTGAAGCCGTAAGGCCCTGATTTCTTGTAAGTGTGTGCTTGGTCTGCGCTCGCAACAAACACAATCTTCTTGGATCTCCCCCGTTCAGCCACTCGAGCTATTACCCTGCCAAATTCAAAGTTCTGCCGGAGAGGAATTTCCCGAGACGGCGTCACAATCACTACTTTCGGTTTGGATCCTTTCCCTTTCGTGAAGAACCAGAGGGGTATCAGCGTGCCCCAGTCCATTGGCATGTCGGACGCTGGACCATCGGACGTACCATAATTGGCGCCCACAACAGGAAGCCCTTTCCCAGTGCCCTCATCCACGAGATCTTCCGCAAACTCTGTATCGCACTTGACCTTGAGGGTGACAAAGTTCTTGTTTCGTGGCGACGCCTGAAGTCTGCCAGATGAGTAGTTGGCTAGCACGACTCCAATCCTGCCCCAGAGTCTCAGGTTATGTGGGCTAGCAATTACGATCGTATCTGGCCTTGCGCGCTTGACTTCTCTCGCCAGTCTTCTCATCCCCTCTCTTGTTGCTTGGAACTTTTTCACGGTTAACTTGGTCGCTAGCTCCTCAATCACTTCTCCACCATGCGGTGCAATGCAGGCGTAGACTAGGGGCATTTTGCATCGCAAACCCATGGTTAGCGCCATCTTATGAAGGGTTAGGGTTTCGCGAAAAGTTTAGAGGTTGGTCGGTGGCAAGTTATGTCATCCGTGAATCTGCCTCGCTCTTGTTGTGAGAAATCACAGATCTCTTACAATAGGATCGGAGGTGATGACTCATGGGTAGTGCCCGAGAAGTCACCGTGGACGAGGATTTCGGCACGTTCACCTACGTTAAGTCCATGACTTCGCTTGAAGAAGATCGTCAATCGATCGACACTCGTTGTGGTAATTGTCAAGGCTACTGGAATCGAAATTGTACACGTTGTTCGCGATGCGGCTGCCCCGAATATACGCCATGTCTGCATTGCGATTTGGATCTTAGGTAATCTTCCTGTCAGTGGACCACTAAGTTCACTGTGACGCTCGAGCGCCGGAACGTGGCGTCGCGCTGTAGGCCTATTAGGACTTACCGAAATCAGTTCAGCAATTGCTTCAGATCTGTCTTCTGCCATGTTCGTACCTTGAGCAGTTCGACTAGCGTCGGCCGATTTTGCCTGAATATTATGCCGATGGGGATCTTTTCTTTTCTCTTAACTAGTTTGTATGCGGCGTCGAGGTTGCTTGAGTCATGTTCTGGACCAATCTCAATGATCTTTGATGGGTATTCTTTCCACGTGTCGTGGTACGTGGGACATGGATTGAGTACGTGTGTGAACGAAGCCTTTGTGCCTGCTTCCTTCCGCGATCAGATGCGCCAAGTGATTGGTTTTCCCAGGAAAGCCTTTCGCCAAGAATGAGACGCCGTAAGCCAAGGCGAGTTGACTGACATCAAGTGGAACTTCTTGTTTCCTGTAGGGGGTTATTTTGGTTTTGTAACCGAGTGTTGTTGGCGGTGAGGACTGGCCCTTCGTTTGTCATTATATGCCATTATCGAGCACAGTGTAGGTCATGTCGAGATTTCGTCGATGCCTTGAGCTATCGGCAGGACTCTTCTGTGCAGTGACTCTGTTGGTTTCTCGTACTGATCTTATGTAGAGAAAGGCAGAAGTCTATACCAAGACTAGGGCCAGCAAGCCCGAAAGCCGTGGATAGGTTTCACCGGGGTCTCACGAAGAGAATCGAAGGACTGAAGCCTATTTTCGTGCCTATGTCATCGAGAATCTTTTGGAACTTGGCAGAGGAAAGCGTGATACCCCTTCTCCCCTTTGGAGGGTACGGATCGTTGAATGTTACCGATTCTTCATCAACGTCCGTTACCACCACCCAGTGCGGGATGTTCAGAGAGTGCACGACCCCCATGTGAACTAATGAAATTGGAACGGATCGGACATTAACGCCACACATGATGTCCTTCACCACAGGTCTCTTGTATTGAATTGCAAGCCCCTTTTCCAAGGCGCGTTTACGATTCTCATTCATTCCGAAGAGGCTTAGCGCGATATCCTCGGCTGAGAAGCGTCCTCTCCGCCTTCTCGTCCACAGATCAGAATCCACGACTTTACTGTGCTGCGTTATCAGACGAACGTCATAACCGGCATCGAGAAGGGGAACCGACAGCCCATATGGGTCAGCCCCTCTTATCCCGATCATATTGCATTTACGCCAAATCTCAAACTCTAGCTGACGGCCCATTCCGATTTTGCGATCGAAATGCTTCATGACCATTACGACACATGCAGGTCCGCAACTGAACTCAGAACTCTGAGCATAATATGGGACGTTGAACACCTCTCACGTCACTCCAAACTGAAGGAAAACGTTCTTCGTTTCGCTATGTCTACCTAGCTCACTGCACGCCGTCGCTAGTTCCTCCGAGTTACTCATGGGGATTTATGTTATGCGTTTGAGTCTTTAATCTCCAGATCGATCCCACTCGTTGACGTTCACTAACGCGTTGAACTTTTGAAATGCTCCCAACCTTTGCGTTCGATCGTGAGATCGCGTCTCGCCTGTCGAAGAACTACGCGAGACAAGCCTTGCGTTACTGTGCCTATTGCAAGTAGTTTGCCACAGGCAGCTCGCTGCGCGGACTTGATTCGATCTGGCTTCACTGTGACTACGAGGTGATACTCCTCTCCGCCATAGAGCGCGAGTTCGGTTGGATCGTAGTCAAACTCCGCGCAAAACTTCAATGCTGCACTGCTAATCGGGACGTGATCAATTCTCATTCCTACTCTACTTGCTTTACAGAGTTCATGAAGGCTCCAAGCGAGCCCGTCGCTGGAATCTATGGATGAGCTGAGTGCTCCTGAAGCAGCTAACTTTAACCCAAGATCTAACTGAGCTCGTGGTTTGTAGACCGCATCGAATAGTTGTCGTGCCAGACGGTTCGGACGTTTCTTCTCTTCAATCAATGCTTTCAATGCGGCAGTGGTTGAACCAAATTCTCCCGTAACCGCGACCACATCGCCGACTCTCGCACCAGACCGAAGAACCAACTGGTTGCTCTTTGCGATTCCAAATAAGGCGATGGAGATCGTAAGGTCCTTCGACTCGTTCGTATCCCCGCCAATCAGAGGGAACCCGTATTCTCTAGCAGCATCTCTAAGTCCATCTGCAAGACCGTTTACATCGCCCTTCGTCAGATCCACAGGCAATCCCAAGGCAACGAGACCTGCTACTGGTTTGACGCCCTTCGCCGCCATATCACTGACATTCGCCACCACCGCCTTCCAAGCTGCTTGACGCATAGTCATTCCGGGTGGGACGTCGGTGCTACCGACAAGCATGTCGGTCTTGAGCACCAAAACTCTTCTTTGATCCATCTTCACAGCTGAAATGTCGTCCCCGAAACCGACGGCAGTACGTGGGCTTGTGCCGAGCTTACGCTCCAAGATGCGTATGATGCCTAGCTCTCCAAGCTCTCTTAGCGGTCCCAACCCAGTCACATCGGATATGCTGTGATGTGTGCATCGGATATTTTGAATAGGCGATTGTCCTGACAGGGCTAGAGTCAAGGAGGCTTGATGGGTTGCCCGATGTCATTACGATGGGCGAAGTCATGGTGCAATTCAATGCGGTGACACGGGGGCCGCTCAGGCACGTGTCATTATTCGAGAAGCATGCGGCCGGGGCTGAAGGTAACGTTGCCATTGGCGTCGCCAGACTAGGCTCGTCGTCGGGCATCATCACTAGAGTTGGAGACGATGAATTTGGCCACTTCCTCTTGGGTGCGCTGCGAGCGGAGAATGTCGACACCAGTCATGTTACAGTGGACAGAGATTCTCCGACAGGAGTGTACTTCATCCAACGCGGCTATCCGATTCCGGAGAAGAGCAGCAGTGTCTACTACCGTCGAAACTCAGCAGGCAGTAAAATCGGCTCTACTGATGTTGATCAGAAATACATTGGATCGGCAAAAATCTTTCACATAACAGGCATAACCCCTGCTCTAAGCGAAAGCGCCAAGGAGGCCACAGTTCTGGCAGTGAAATCCGCCAAGCAACAAGGAGTCTTAGTTTCCATGGACACTAATGTTCGGCTGAAACTCTGGACCAAGGAAAACGCGCGAAAGATCCTCCTACCCCTGTGCAAAATAGCTGATATTCTCTTCACGAGCGGTCCAGACTCAAAGATCATCTTGGGCGAAGATGATCCAGTGAGGGTTGCAGAGAATCTTCACAGAGACGGTGTAGTGACAGTTGTCGTGAAGCTCGGCGAGAAGGGAGCGTTTGCCAGTTCAAAAGGAGTGACTGCCAGCCAACCAGTGGTGCGTGCCCCAGTCGAAGATCCTACTGGTGCTGGGGATTCATTTGCCGCGGCCTTTCTTGCAACTCAATTGAAGGGATGGACATTGCAGGACAGCCTTCGAGCAGCTGCGGCAACTGCGGCCCTTGTGGTCACTGTGAGAGGTGACTACGAGGCCATACCTGACATGGATGCGTTGCAGACGTTCCTCGACGCTGAACGTGGCAAGACAGAGTATCTGCGCTAACACTGCCCCGGAGATTGAGAAAGGAGTGTTCCTTGAAGGGCGTCATTCGTGCTCAGGAAGTGGGACGGGAAAAGACGGATGGAAATCTACCGGATGGTCTTCAGTAATCACCATCTTTTCCCCGATTCGAATTTCCTCAGTACCCTGCACCGTGCCGAGTAGTTTCACGTTGCCCAGATCAAGGACACAGTGAAGCAGTGGTGAGGGGAAACCCTTCGTTTCAACCTTCCTCGGTTTCCCGTTGACCTTTATTTCGATCATCTGTGTCATTTCTCTCAGTTTCCTAGCAGTTCTCCAAAAGCTCTCAGAGCTAGTACTTCGAGCATGTGTGCTCTGTACTCCGCTTTTGCGAGGACGTCAGTCATCGGTTCAGCCGATTTCTTGATCGCCCCGATTGCTTCATCTATGAGCTGTGAAGTCGAAGCTTTACGGTTGAATATTGTTTCTACTTCATGAACTCGAGTGGGAGTTGGAGCAAGCGCTCCGTATGAGAATCTCACAACCCGGTTCTCTGGGTGAGAAGGATTTGCGCACAATGCAGCTGCATTTACTACACTGAAATCACTATTCGATGTATGCTTCAGAAACAGACTTCGCGAGTTCTCGGGTGGAGACTCAAGGTGTACGGCGCCCGCCATTTCATTAGGTTCAAGGGCAATCTCGGCTAGACCTTTGATGAATTCGCTTACCGGAATCCTTCTTCTTCCTTTTACGCTCGCAGCCTCGACCTCTGCATCAAAGATCAGAAGTGGGGGGATCGGTGAGTCGACGAAGGGCAACGCCTCGCAAAGGTCTCCCAAGAGTGCAGAACGGTTTCTCAAGACAGGGTCGCTTAGTAGAGAGGCGCAATCGTAGAGCGCTCGATATCTTTCTTTCAGAGGCGGCCAATCAAGTAGTTGACTTAGTGTCGCTGTGGCGCCTATTGTCGCTCCTTTCGAGCTATCGTCGTGAAGTGTCTGTAGCTCTGTGATCCCTTTGATGTCAACTACAAATGTGGGGCTGACGAGGCGTTCTTTCATGAACGCCAGCAAGCCAACGCCCCCAGCAATGATCTTAGCTTCGTCCTTGTGTTCATCGATCTAACGGTTCCCATCGGAATAAGCACTCCGCCGTGGCCAACCTATGAGCCGCTGCAAGTGAAATACTCCAAAAGGTTGGCACCCAACGGCGCGAACGGACAGGTGCTTACGCATTCCAATCACGTTGGAACCCACTTGGATGGCGAGATTCACTTCTTTACTCCCGGAAAGGACATGGCAAGTCTAACGATGGACTTTCTTGTCGGCGCCGGGGTCGTGGTCGATCTCTCAGATGCGGCAGGCGACTACGATGTGTATTCGTCGAAGATGATTGAAGATAGAGTCGAGATCAGAGAGGGTGACATACTCATGATCCATACGGGCTACCATAGATTCGGCTGGGACAATCCCACCGCAGACGAGATCCGCTATATGGTGAAGCACCCAGGTTCAGATAGGGAATTTGCGGAGTGGGCAAAGCGAAAGAAGATCAAGTGGATTGGAGTCGACTGCGGGAGCGCCGATCATCCAATGACTACTATAATTAGCGATTGGATGCCGAGACAAGCAAGAGAGGCTGACGCGCACTTTCAAAAGAAGTTCGGCAAGAAACTGAATGAATACTTCACGGACGACAAGTACCAACTCATGCACATCGAAATGTTTCCACATGGAATAATCCAGGCGGAATGCATCGGCGGCGACATAGATCTACTCCTCAATAGACGTACAACGATCGGTTTCTTCCCATGGCGGTTTGTTGACGGCGAAGCAAGCATTGGGCGATGCGTGGCTGTGGTGGAGGACTCCGAGTTCGAACAACTAATGAAGCAGAAAGGGTCGATGCCTAAGACACGTTTCGGAGACGCAATAGGCTGCAAGGCTAAGTGAAAAGCGGAGTATCTCCCTTCAGACTGCCGCCGTCATTGACGACGAGCGGTTGTTAGCCATCGGGCTATGTGGATCTTTGCGCCTGGGCCCGCTCTGGCGAAGAAAAAGAAGAAGCAAAAAAAGTGGTTGAGTGGATCCACGATGTTGAGAGCGCTTAGTCCTTCTTGGTTAGTTTGATCTCGATCGTGGAAACGTTTCTTGTTTGACCCTCTTCACCTAGGACTTCAGTGCCGATGTTTACGTCTTTGATCTCTAGTTTACCGTCGAAGAATCGTCTTCGGCAGACTTCCACTACATCGACTGCCTTGGATATTACTCGACCTCGCGCCTTCACTGATAGTTCCTTGGAGCCACTGTTGATCTGCATCACAATTGCGGTGGCATAACTCATCAGCGGTTTTTGTCCGACGAGCACAGTATTCGATGGAATATTGCTGGTTCTCATGGAAGGGCCTCTTTCATTTGTCTTTTCTGTCAGCGTTGTTCACCTCCGTCTTGAACGTAATACTGGATAGTGTTGCGGAAGCTCGGAGTTGGGACGGATTCAATAAAAGTCTTCCTGCGTACTTCGACTGTTTTGACACACAACTGTCACATCAAAGGTGACGAACCTGAATATGACATTAGGAATGCTCACCCATCTCGCCTGTGTCGGTGCGTGCCTCTCCACAGGACTATTAGACAACAGAAGAGACGCCCCATGAGCTGCGGATGTACATGTCAGGCGTACAATCTGGCGTCGAAAAAACCTCTTAGTCAGGTAGAATTATTAGGTTCAGCCATAGCTATTGGCGCAAGCTATGTGAACGGGCTGAAGCCGACCGTCCTATCGTAATCAATCGTGTCGACGTGCCAGTTTTCACCCGATAACTAGCTGAACTAAATGTCGAGGTGAAACGCATGAGTTCTGAACGTTCCTTCCATAAGCCAGTCGAAGAAGGGAAGGAATACGAAGTTGAGATCAAAGAGACTAGTCGCAGAGGCGACGGAGTCGCAAGGATCGAAGGCTTCGTAGTCTTTGTCCCACAAACTAAGCCTGGCGACAAGGTGAAGGTAAAGATCAACACCGTGGGTCCAAGGTTCGCTACCGCCGAAGTGGTCAAGTAAGAACCGGGGACAACCACCTGTCTCTTTTGTTTCTCCTCATTTTATTCAAAATAACCCCTGCGTAAGCCTTCATGGAGATGATTGGAAATGACCGAAGTTGTCGTCTATTCGAAGCAGGGTTGTCATCTATGTGAGCGTGTTATTGCGAAGCTCGAAGAAATGAACTATGAGAGTTCCATTAGGATTTCAGCGAGGGACATAACGGAAGATCAGAAACTCTTCGAACGTTACAGGTACCTGATACCTGTAGTCGCTATTAATGGAAAAGTAAGATTGGCAGGGGCAGCACTGACGGATCCGAATACTCTTGAGGACGTATTGCGAAAAGCAATTTCTTCTGGTTAATCGGTCGAGATATTCCGCGGATCTTGTACAATCGTACCACTATGCCAGCCATATATCGCCGTTAGTGTCTACTCTAACTCTCACCGAAGGCAATGCGGCGGGGGCGGGTCCTTGAAGAACTGCTGCGCTACGAGCAGGGTCGAAGACTGCGCCGTGGCAGGGGCACCTGATTAATCCACTAGCATTATCGTATCCAACAGTGCATGGTTGATGTGTGCAGGTCGATGAGTACGCAACCAAGTTGCCGTTGTTCAATCTTATGAGGATGTTGGAATTGCCTTGAGGATCGGTGAAATAGTAGGCGCTATTCACGGAAATATTCGCGAGATTCCCTAACTTGACGCCTGCGGGCTGAGTACTCGGTTGTCCGGGTGGTGAGGGCTGTGCAAGTGTCGGCTGAAGCTGCTGCGAACTCTGCGTTGCGAGGGTTGGAAGAAGTTTGGGCATTAGTGCAGCGGCTTCAGCGAAACTTAACGCTACAAGCGTTCCGACTGCAACCGTTCCGATCTTCTGTAATGCGGCTCTACGAGCAAAATTCACCTTACCACCTTCGCAACTGTCATCTGGCGGTGAGGCTTGGAAGAAATGTCGTGCGCTCTTGATAGATGCATATTCCACGCCTACTCCGACTGCTCCTAGCGTACCTAGCAACATAGTCAAGGTCACTGTGGAGCCCAGACTTGCGATCGTTGAGCCCGCGGCTATGGCATGAATTTCGATGAGGAGCAGTGCTGCAACCATCAGCCATAGGTGCGTCTTCTTCAGAAGACCGAAGGTTCTGCTTTTTCGTCTGGTTTCGGTGATTACGCCGGAAAGTCCAAGCACCAGCAGGGCGCCGAAGCCAATTGCTCCGACCAGTACGCCACCGGTTGGTGATGCGAGTCTTTGGAAGAGGAAGATCCCGTGGAGTGTGGCTAGGGCAGTGACTAGAATGGATAGTATGATGTGCATGGTTCGCCATCCGCGTACGCGCGCCTCCGTGTATTGCTCGGCTATGATCCCATTATCCTGAGAGTTCGGTTCGGCTCTATTGCGCAGCTTGGTCATGTATTGCTTGTCTCTAGATGCCTTCCAGAAACCCTGAACGACCAGGAGCGCGGATGCCGTTAGACCGGTCCAACCGAGCAAACGAGCATATTCGGACAACCCTCCGATTACTGGTTGTTGCAGGGAAAAGAGAATAGAGAAACTTGCCGTAGCCGCGAGAGCTGCCACGGCAAGCCATATTTTCGTATGGAACATGTTGCGTTCTCCAAATGCGGGTTAGTCATGGCCTTCGTTGTTCGAGCAGTCGTCACCGACACAGGTTTGGTTCGTTTGAGGTTGTTGCGTTAGTTTGATTGAGCTTGGCTGCTGCTGTTGTGGTGACTGAGAGGTACTGATTGGTGAACCGATGCTTGGGGCACTTCCTTGGTTGCTAATCTGATTTTGTGGCATTGTTGGCGTGTAGGTTTTGACGATTGATGCTGCACCGACAGCTAGGATTCCTGAGAGTGCGATTAAGACGGCGAGGACCACTGGTAGTGTTGTTCTCATTCTTCTATCACCAGACTCGTTGGCTACAGATTTTTCCGATAAAAGGGGCCGAGGAAGTCTGTTGCCTCAGAACTGAGTTCCTATAAGGTCAAATAGTGTAGTCAGCTGGTCTAAAATTGAGATAGATGACGTCTTCTGCCGAGTCACCTTCGGCTACGACCAGTGCGTTAGCACTATCCGTGCTCTACGTTGAGGAAGTTTCGCGGCTCTTGGCAAGAGTACGTCGAATGGTCGTTGCGGCCCTCGTTGCCTCATTGGTTCTTATGGTGACGCCGATTCTGGTTCTCTCGGGTTTTTCGGAGAGTTTTGAGGAATTCATACCGTTCGAGGAGGAGCTTTTGTTTGGGCTGTTATTGCTAGTCCTCATAATCCCCATCTCAGTTTATTTTGCATTACGATCAACCGGGGCGATGGATGAATGGAAGAGACGTCTTGACGGATTGTCCTTCGCGTTAAGGTTCGAATCCCAACGCCCGACGGGAGAGTCGCCGAATGCTAGACTTGCCAACCAAGCTCTGAACGCTCTCGACACCAACCCAAGTGAATTCGCGCACATAGTCGATCAATCAGGTATCACGAATTCAAAGATTGGGTCGGAGACGTACGACGTAGTAGTACCTGAGCGTGTTACGAAGGCGTTGAGTGGTCACGAAGGCGTTCTCATAGCGAAACGATTTGAGGGTGCACCCGTTCGCGAGGGTGATGTGATAGATCTGCTAAACAAAGTGAGGTCGTCCGGTGTGCATGTTTGGAGGCTGTTGATAGTGTCTGATCGCGAGTTTTCACCGGAGGCTTACGATTACCTTGCAGCGTTGAGCAGCAAGAGGTTCGCTTTTCCGATCGATCTAATTCAGGAGACGCCTCTAGGTTTCTCTGTAGTCTCCTTAGGGTATTAGGAATCCTCGCTGCTATGCTGCCCTGTTCTTAACACTTTGACGAAGGCAAGGAACTCCTTTATCCACTTGTGATATTCTGCTTTGCCCGCCTCAGTTATCCTATAGAGTTCTCCTCCGTCATCTCTCGATTCAACAGAGAGCCATCCTCGTTGAACTAATAGGTCCAAGACGGCTGACACGCGGTCCTGCCTTTGGCTGGGAAGGCCAGGGATGCGATTCATGACGTGATACTTTGTGATGGGGCCGAGAGTCTCGCGTCTGACGAAGTATTCCAATATCACAAGGACGGTGTATTCGAAGCTCCGGCGGTCTCCCAGCTTCATACAGACCAACGCAAGGATTGCGCGAAGTGGAGCACGGTCAGTAATTATTACTTTGGTTGGGTCACTTGTTCTGGCATGGGCTAATTGCTGACAGGCGAAGGAGTAGCTGAACTGCAGAAGTCGAAGAGCTGTCCTTCAGTAATTGTTTTCTTATTGTGGAAAACCTCTCAAAAGCTTAAGTTCGTCTGCTGGGATGCGACTGTTGACCTCTGTTGAGCCAGTTTTCTGTCGATGAAGCAATTGCTGAACCGTACAAGCTCAAGATCATTCAACCGACGCGACTGGTACCCGAAGCGGTAAGGAGGCAGGCACTAAAGCGCGCCTTCTACAATGTCTACTTGCTTCCGGCGGAGCATGTTTACATTGATTTTCTCACTGAGACCGGAACGGCGGCAATGAGTGACAGGCAATGGGCAGGGCTCATGATAGGTGACGAGGCTTACGCTGGAAGTAGGAATTTCTTCAGGTTAGAGAAGGCAATCCAAGACGTTCTAGGAATAAGTTTCGTCGTGCCGACGCATAATGGGCGGGGAGCAGAGCATCTAGTTGCCAACATCAAGATTAAGAGTGGGATCCATGTGGCCACGAATTGGGGCTCACCCTCCGCCATCGAGCACTTCAAACGTGCCGGCGCGGAGGTTCACGATATCTCAGGGAAATTTGGACTACATGATCACTTTGACTTTAAGGGCAATGTGAACTTAGAGAAACTTGACACCCTTGTTCGCGAGGCTGGCTCCGACAAGATCTCTTTCGTTCATGTGAAACTGTGTTCTGGGCCTCTTGGGAGTCACCCTGCCTCGCTTGCCAACTTGAAAGATCTACGAGACCTAACCGCGCGTCATCACATTCCGCTTGTTCTGGATCTCTCCTATGTTGCTGAGAATGCGTGGCTTGTTCGAGAGCGAGAACAAGGATACTCCAGCAAGACCATTGAAGCGATCGTGAAGGAGATCGCAGGATTAGCTGATATTGTAATATTGAATTGCAGAGAGGCATGTTACGCGAATGTTGGCGGCTTGATTGCTACCAACGACCACGACTTTCATCAAGAAGTCAGAGCACTGGTCGTGGTCTTCGAAGGTCTATTCACGTATGGCGGTTTGAATGGTCGGGATATGGAGGCTATTGCTACTGGTATCTATGAGATGGTGGACGAGAGTAGCATCCGCTGGAACTTTGCGGTTCTTCGAAGACTGAGCAAGTTCTTGCAGAACTCCGGTATGCCAGTTGTTTTGCCGGAAGGAGCCAATGGAATCTATGTAGATGCCAAGTTGCTGCTTGGCCATGTGAGCCATAATGGCCACCCAGCACGGGCTCTAGCTGCTTTCCTTTACGCCGCGACTGGAGTCAGGGTGGCTGTGCATGATAAGCTGTTCAACGGATACGATCATGAACTCTTGGCAGTGCTTGTCCCGAAGAGGACCTATACGACTCTACACATGGGGTATGCCGGTGAATCACTGAGGTACGCTGCGAAGCATGCCAAAACTGTTCGTGGCATGAAGCTGGCTTCGCCTGAAGTGCATTTCCTTGATGCTCGGTTCTCAATCGTTGGAACGCTGCCCAAGAGCGTTCGCTTTCGCGCTGAAAACATTCCGGAACCCTACAGAGTGAAAGCAGTCGAACCCATTGCAACCAACACTAGAGAGTTCCGAGATAAGGCGATCGCCGAGGCTGGCTACAACACATTCCTACTACGGTCGGAAGATGTCAACATCGATCTATTAACGGATAGCGGCACAGGCGCAATGAGCGATTATCAATGGGCTGGAGTCATGCAAGGAGACGAGAGAGTCGGGTCCTCCAATTTCAAGTCATTGCAGGACGCTGTCCGAGAAATTCTGGGTTACAAGTACGTGGTTCCGACCCATCAGGGAAGAGCAGCCGAGCACATTTTGTCGCAGACTCTAATTCGGCAAGGGCAGTTTGTGCCCATGAACATGTACTTCACCACAACACGAGAACACATTGAGATGGCGGGTGGCACATATGTTGACGTTATCATTGACGAAGCTAGAAATGCGGAGTCGAGGCACCCATTCAAAGGCAATGTGGATCTGAAGAAGCTCCGCCATGTGATTGAGGAAAAAGGTGTCGACGAGATTGCGTACGTAAGTATCGCTCCCGAAGTCAACATGGCCGCAGGCCAGCCGTTCTCAATCAGCAACATCAAACAGGTAAGCAAGATCTGCCATGACAATGGTCTACTTCTGATCTACGATGCGACCAGATGCGCAGAAAACGCCTGGCTCATCAAGGACAGGGAACCGGGGTATCGCAATAAGCCTGTGAAGGATATTCTGAAAGAGATGATGAGTTACAGTGATGGGTGCACAATGAGTGCGAAGAAAGATTGCCTCGGTAACATTGGGGGCTTCATCGGCATCAACGACCGAAAGCTCTACGAGAAGTTCTGCCAAATGGTGCCAGTGTACGAGGGAACACGATTCGACGGGGGCATGGCTGGGAGAGATATGGAAGCGCTAGCAAGAGGTGTCTACGAGATGACTGACGACGACTACATCGGGTCCCGAGTTAGACAAGTCCAGTATCTTGGAAAATTACTGCTCAACGCCAAGGTTCCTATCGTCGAACCTGTTGGTGGTTTCGCTGTATGTCTCGACGCAAAACGGTTCCTGCCCCACATCCCGCAAGACGAATTCCCGGCCCAAATGCTTGCAGCCCAACTCTTTGCCGATTCGGGCGTGAGATCCATGGAACGAGGCATAGTTTCCGCAGGTCGTGATCACCAGACCGGTCAAAACAAACATCCCGAACTTGAACTAGTCAGACTCACGGTTCCCAGACGGGTTTACACAAATAGCCATATGGAGGCCGTGGCCAGGTCAGTGTCGCATCTTTACGATCATCGCGACAAGATCGAGGGTTTAAGAATGGTTTATGAACCAGCGCAGCTCAGATTCTTCTCGGCACGTTTCGAACCGGTACATCCAAGTTAGCTGACCGAACTTGACTAAGCTGACGGTAGAACAAGTGTTTCGTCTTCACGACAAGATCCGATGGGCTGCGTACGTAACTCAGTCTGGGCGAGTGGAATTCTGTGAGATGAGACCTGGCGTTCAGAATTACACGTCTAATGAAGCTGATCGATCCTTCATGGAGCTCGGCCCGCTCATGGTGACTGGCATATCCGAACGTTTGAGCTCTCCTGAGGGAACGGGTAAGGTTGAAAGTGTAATCATCAACTTCCAAAAAGACTCAGTACTTCTAACGAAACTCGAACGTGGATTCTTGGCCATATCTGCGGACAGAGTCCACGCGTTGCGCACATTCGAAGAAGTTGCTCAATCGATTCGAGAGCTGACAGACTAAGCTTCGTGCTCTTACTTCCTTGTGACACTTTGTTTTTGACAAGATGTAGAATTCCTAGCTGTGACCGATTATCGGGTGCGGCTTGTATGGAGCTTCGAGCCGCTTCATATCATCTGAGTCCAACTTGACCTCCAAGGCCTCGACGGCCTCCTCGACATGCTCGATTTTTGTAGCACCTATGATTGGGGCGGTTACGCCCTTATGCAGTAGCCAGGCAAGGGCGATTTGGGGTGGCGAGACTTCTTTCTCCTTCGCAACAGCAACAACTGTTTCAACTACGTTGAAGTCCTCGGGCTTGAAGTATCGCTCAGCCATCAGATTGTGCCCGTCCCATTGTTCGCTTTCGTAGCGAAGACCTTTCGGTGTCTCGCTCCGCTTGTATTTTCCAGTGAGGAAACCACGTGCTAATGGGCTCCAGGGGGTGATGGCGATTCGTTCCTCCATGCAGAGCGGTATCATTTCGCGTTCTTCCTCGCGGTAAAGTAGGTTGTAGTGGTTCTGCATGCTGACAAATCTCTCCAGACCGAGTTTCTCGCTTGTGTGAAGCGCTTTCAGAAGCTGCCAGGCAAACATGCTGGAGGCTCCGATGTAGCGTGCCAATCCCTGTCGGACAATGTCACTCAGCGTCATCATTGTCTCTTCAATGGGAGTCTGGTAATCCCATCTATGAATCTGGTAGAGATCAACATGATCCATCTGTAGTCGCTTCAAAGAGGCTTTGATCTGCTGCATAATGTGGCGACGCGAGAGGCCGGAGTCGTTGGGTCCATTTCCCATCGGAAACCTAACTTTGGTGGCTACGACAACATCATCGCGATAGCCTTTCAAGCATTCGCCAGTTATCTCCTCGGAACGCCCTACTGAGTAGACGTTTGCGGTGTCGAAGAAATTGATTCCCAGATCGATAGCTTTGTTGACCAAGGGTCGCGCTTGATCAAGTTCAAGTTTCCAGGCGGAATCGTTGCCGAACGACATGCAGCCGAGACATATCCGCGACACCTTCACGCCAGCTGAGCCCAGGTTCACATACTTCATGAGTGATTCCAGATGGAGTTCGACTATTTTTCCTTCGTGGTAAATTCGAGTCTTACGTTAAGGTAGAGAGGTCGATAACGCCCCATAACGACCAGGCATCAGACGCATCAGTCACTGAAAACTGCTAACCAATTCATAATGACGTTACCTTCCCCGGCATGATAGGGTCAAGCGAGACCAGCGTTCTACGATATTATGGCTCATGAAGGACGTTCACGGAAGATTCGCTTCACGAATTCGGGGAACGTTGTAGGGGCGCGACCAAGCAAGCTTCCGGCTGTGAACCAGCCGAAAACAAGTAGAGTTCAAGCTAAAACTCAGCTCAGTACGTGGTTTCCCGCGTTCTCCGGCTGAATCCGTGCAGGCTCAGGCTTTCAGTACGGAAGCTATCGTTGCCTCACTTCCAGTGGGACTTCTTGTCATGTTGATTCTTTACGTGAATGAAATTCCCGACAGAACGTGGGATGATGAAGCGGGAAGAAAACGTTAGTCTCTCGAATCGAGGAAGATTGGATCGCTAAGGGATACAAGACGATCATGGCAGCTGTATATGGCATAATCCTACTAGGATCCCTTTTCAGGATTCTTCCGGTCACAGTTCTAAACGCTCTGTTCACCCTGCCCATGGCAATAAGAGAAACGAGGCTAATCAGCGGAAACTTGGGCAATCCTTACGGGCTTATGCCAGCAATGTTATCAAACATCAAGATCTACGTCTACACAGCACTCCTCATACTAGCTGGGTGCCTGATTTCATTTCTTGTGAAACTCTAGAAAAGACAGCCCGTTTGTGATGGAGCCCTAAATCGTTTAGACCTGTCAACTGAGCAAAGTTTCGACTTGCTTAACTCAAGCCAGATACGAGCTGATAACAGGCAAAATCCGAGCGCAAAATCAGCATGTCAGTTGAATTTGACGCTGGCAAGATTCCTATGGTTCGCGGCCTAAGGAAACCATCATGACAGTGGCAGTGTCTGGGCACAAAGTGGTAAACTCAACTGAACCCCGAACCTTTTGTGGTACGTCTGAACGTTGAATGGATTTGAAGCCAAGTTCTGAAAAGAACCTGCTCGCTGTCTCTGTGAGTAAGTACACAGTCGATACTTGATGATGCTTAGCTAAATCTAGTGCTGCTCTCACAAGACGTAGTGCTAATCCCTGTCCACGAAATGATGGTTTAACCGCGACGGATCGGAGCAAAGCGTATTCTTGGTACAGTTCCAGAGCCGAACATCCAACGACTCTGTTCCCATTCCGCGCAACGAGCGTTGTAGACAAATGAGCCGCGAGTCCTTCTTGGGGAAGCTCGCATTCATCAAGCAACGCTAAGATATCGGGTAACTCATCTTGGCTCGCGCTTCCAATCTTGACGTCTGCCGAATACACTCTCTTCATACTCACGGCTTTTGTTCGACCTTCAGAAGCTCCATTACTTTACTCTCAATCTGGGTCCTGATCTCTCTCACTTGATCTAACGGCTTTCCTTTGGGATCTTCAATATGCCAATCGAAGAGTTTCTTCTCCACCTGCTGTATCAATGGCTTAGGGCAGACTCCTTGCACCGAGCAACCCATGGTTATGACTAGATCTGCTTCCCTGATCATTTGCTCAGTCAGCATCTTTGGTTTCGCTGGTAGGGCTATGCCTCTCTCTTTCATCGCTTCAACAACTATTGGGTTCACTTTCTCAGCGGGTATTGTTCCTGCACTAGATGCCATTAACCCATAAGCGCGAGCGAAACCCTCAGCCATCTGGCTTCTGCCCGCATTCTCCACGCAGACAAAGAGTACTCGCTTTGTCATTCAGCTTCCACCACGTCGTAACTCCTGGTCAGGAGCGTTCCGATTTTGGGAGTTGATATTCGGTAGAATACCCATTTGCCGTTGCGTCTTGAACTCAGGAGCCCGGCTCTCTCCAAGATTCCAATATGGTGCGACGTGGTAGGCTGTGTAAGCTCCAGAGCTGCCATGACCTCGCACGAGCATAATTCCTCATCGCCAATCAGTTTGAGAATCTTGAGTCTAGTGACATCGCCAAGCGCAGAGAAGAAAGACTCCATCTCTCTGAATGTCTTGTCGCCTTCTGCTATTCGTGATTTGAGTTGGGTAATGCGTTCAGCGGGTGTACAGCTGGAATCGACCAAACCCTGGCTGACTAGGCGCTTAACTCTAGCTTGGGCTATGGTGCTACTCAAAGTAACCAGCAATAGGAATACATATTAACATTCTTAAATATGTTATCCTATTGTACTGAAGGTGAGCGAACATGAGCTTAAGTGAAGAACAAATCAAGAATGCCGTTAGGCAAAGATACAGCGAACTGGCTGTACTGAATGAACCATGTTGCGGCTCCGCATCAACCGCGAAGCAGACTGACCTACCAGATGAGGCTTTGAGCGTCGTCGCTAGTTGTGGTAGCCCTCTAGCCAATGTGCAGGTTCGCGAAGGCAACATTGTATTGGATCTGGGTAGTGGCGGAGGCATCGATGTTTTCCGCGCATCGAAACTTGTCGGAGAAGAGGGCAAGGTGATCGGACTGGATGCCACACCAGAGATGATTTTTAGAGCACGAGAAACGGCGAAGAAACATGACTATCGGAACGTCGAATTCCGACTCGGTGAAATCGAGCACATGCCTATTGAAAGCAACTCGGTGGACTTCGTGATCAGTAACTGTGTCCTAAACTTGGTTCCGGACAAACGACAGGCATTCAGAGAGATCTACAGGGTCCTCAAACCTGGAGGCAAGATTGCCATATCCGACATGGTCGCGACTCAAGAAGGTCGAAAGGTAATCAAACCAGAGGAATGGGCGGCGTGCATAGCAGGAGCAGTAACCTTCGGCGAATACAGAGTCATCCTTGAGAAAGCAGGATTCCTTGACATCAACGCATTTGATGAATCTCATCCAATAAATCAGGAAATGATGTCGAAGGGTATTCAAGTCAAGAGCATAACCTGGAACGCTAAGAAACCTAACTGATTCAGGGGCGCTTCAAAGCCACTCACTACGGATCTCCTTCATTCTTTTGAAGTGAGGGTCGTCGGATAACACACGCTTTGATTTGGTCTCTATGCTTGTTCCCGCGACTATGGAGTCAGCAGTCGGTAGGTCGCCATATCGGCATCGCAGAGCTGCGGATGTCAATGCGATCTTCGACGTCAAGTCGACTATTGTGAACCCAGATGTAAGAATGGAGTTGACACGGAGGTGGGCCGCATCTTTTCCTACGTTCTTGTGCATGAACTTGTATACTTCGTGGACAACGATCGTTGGAACTATTGCCGATTCCCTCTGAAGTTCAACCATCTTTCGCGAGGTCTTCAGTTTGAGTTCTTCGGTATCTGCCACATAGTGAGTCAGGAAGAAACGTGTGTCAACTGTTGCGGGCAAGTTCAGTACCTGTCGCGAGATCTGATGTGATCGAGTTTCTTTCTCATCTGTTCCAAAGTAACCTTACCCGCGTCTATCCCAGCGAGGTCCTCGATTGGGATAATGGGCTTGATGAGAATTCCATCGCTGCTCTCTTTAACCAAGACTCGCATCCCCTCCCTTATCCCGTACTTCTTTCTCTTTGAAGCGGGTATCGTAACTTGACCTTTCCTCGTCACCAAAACTGTCTCTTCCGACATGACAATCTAGTACTACGCCACAGCCTAGTTGTACTTAAGGCCATTGTACAACATTGCCGACACTCATCAATTTGCCAGTTGATCGACTGTTATCCATGGAACAAGACTGTCGAAAGTCAGTTGCAGAGCTATTGCTGGAGCCTCGGGCTAGCTTCAAATCCGCGTTTAAAACCGTCAACCAAGCAAGAATTCGGCTTGAATCCAGCTGAAAGCAAGCAAATACCAAGCGCTAAATCAGCAAGCCGGTCGAATTAGACTCTCTTGATACTTATCCAACCATCTCTGAATAGTGGTTCTCGTCGCCGCACTCCCTTTGCCGGAATTGAAACGTAGCTAGCTATTCATTTCGCTGAAAGTCGCAAGACGGTTACTTATGACCGAGATAGGCAAGTATCTAGTCGGCGCTTACCTGAAGATTGAAGGCTGCGAGTATGTAGACTATAATGTCCATCCTCCCGGCGCAGGACTCAAGGGACTGGGAGAGTTGGCCAAGGTTCCTCCCCAACAGTGGTGACAGGGGTTGAAGTGGCGATCATCGCAGTCGCAAATCAAAGACGAATGGCACCTCAGAAAAACGAAAGTGAAAGCGCACAGAGCCCATTGGAGAGGGACGCGACTTTACAAGTTGCTATTGGACTCTATTCAATTAGAGAAAGAGAGCAGACTCCATTGACTTGATCGTCGAGCCGTTGGACAAGCTGGGGTCTGGTTAGTTGCGTGCAAGCCATGACTATCAGGATATGTCGAGTCTACGTGTTTGACGAATTCTCTTCCTTGTCGTCACCTTCCTCGTTCTCGTCATTGTCGTCTTCATCTTTATCATTGTTGATCTTCTAATCTCTCTTTGTCCCTCTCCTTCTCCTCTTTCTCCTACCTTTCTCGCTGTGTCTTCGTCATCGTCGACGCAATCATCTTCGGGAGCGTCGTCATCATTGTAATCATCGCCTTCGTCGGAGGCTCCGCTATCGCTGCTGTCATTGCTATCGTCTCCGTCGCCGCAATCCTCAGGCAACGGTAATAGTTCTCGGAATCGCTCTCACAACTGCCCTAGGAATTGGACCAAACTTGTACGCGGCTGTAGAATGCTCTGACTGAAACAGTTTGAGGCGCCTCGTACTGTGCTTTTGAGAGCGCGGGCTCTCGCTTGGAGCAGCCGCGAATAGTGAGTTACGATTATCCCATATTTATGGGATAATCCCATCTTTATGGGATTTCCTTAAATAATCCCATCACCAAGCTGACCGGAAGAACCATGTTTAGATTGACATCCCCTCAGACCTACAAAGTCGTCTCATACCTCCTAGCACACCCCCGCAGTTCTCAGATCGAGATCTCAAGAACGACAGGCGCGTCCAGGAATCTGGTCAACCATGTCGTAAATGAACTACAGGCACCTGGGATTGCTACTCAGAAAGCAAAGGGGCACTTAGAGCTTAGTGACCCGCTTAGGTTGCTTGAAGTTCTTTCAACGGAGCGCCCGCTCTCCAAGCTTGTCGTGAAAGATGTCAGAACCGAGGAGTCCGAGGTGCCGAAGGTTGAGAGATTAGTGAGAAACGCAGCAGCCCATACAGGTTCCTACGCCTTCACCGCATTCTCCGCCCTCGCCAAGCACATAGAATACTACATTACGTATCCATCAGTCCACGTCTACTCAGAAAAGCCAATTGAACTCGCAGATCGCATTTTAGCTGGCAGAGGGGACATAACGGTACAAATCCTAAGGCCCGACTCTGAATCAATACTTCAAAACGCGACGCATCTGAAAGACACCATGATAGTCGAATCGATTCAGATAGTAATAGATCTCTTTTGTTTGAGCGGGGCGGGCAGGGACGGAGCCATGAAGCTCTACCGGGAGATAACTGAAAGATGAACAAGCGGACGACGGGCGGACTCCTGGTAGAGGCTTCTTACCAAGAACTCGTCAGCTTCCTACGCTACTTCCGCAATTTCGGGACACCAGTCATTATAGGCGGCTGGGCCGTCTTCTTCTACAATCCATACTACGGCTCAGTCGACATAGATGTGGTTGGACCCAGCCTCGATGGCACGTTCGACGAAATCATTGAAGGATATGAGATATCGCACGGCTACGAGATCACCAAGCAAGGCCCGCTGGGTACTGAAGTAGTCGCGAGTAAGACCATCTGCTCGAAGGCTGGAAAGAAGATAGGCGACATGGAGATCGACGCATGCAGCTACGAACAACCGAGCGTCAGTGAGTTTCACGAAGACAAATCGAAAACCCTCCCCTACTCCACGTGCGAAAAAGACGGATGCAAACGGGAAGTGATCATAGCGAAGGACTGCGTCTGTTATGTTCCCAGCAAGCCGCTGCTCATGCTGTTCAAGGTGAAGGCTAGGCGAGATCGATCATACGATATCACGACTAAGGGCGCGACGATGAACCCTTTCAGGCTAGAGTGGCTGAGGAGTAAGGTCACCAAGGATGGCTCTGACATCATCGCATTACTCGACCCAGCAAACAGACGAGCCACATTAAAGGATAAGATGGATTATGAGCAGATGAAAGCTCTCGCCTCGGATTCAAATCTTACAAATCTAGTAATAGAGACATTGCAGAACGTTTTGGAAGATAAGCGCGCGCTCTCTCTGTACGGCAGGAAGGTAAACCAACAAACGATACTCAAACATGTAGCAAGTCTCAATACGTAGTGCTAGTTGGACAAGAACTACGTAGAGGGAGTCTAGAACGTAACTATCTCAGCCTTGCCTTGCAGAATCTGGCAGAACGCACAACTCTTCATGGAGAAATATCGACGTTCCACGTGAGAAAAGACCTTTGCTCAGGTCACTCAACGGCGCTGTACTGTAGTTCCCTTATTACTTCTAGTTAGCTCTTCAGACCAATTCGATGGCCAGCATTGTCTTTCGGAATTCAAATGCAGAAGAAGAATTTGAGCCTCGGGCTAGGTTTAAACCGTCGTTTGAAACCGTCAACCAAGCAAACTTTCGGCTTGATTTTGGCTTAATGTGAGCTGAAGCCAAGCATTATTCGAGCTAAGAATGAGCAACTAGTCAAATCAGCCAATTCGTTCATTCTCCAAGAGTGCGCGGTTTATAGGACTAGAACGACGTTACATGACCTGAGTGTACCATGGCCACCGTTAGGTATACTGCAGTATTGGAACCCGCTGAAGAAGGAGGCTTCATCATCAAATGCCTAGAGCTCCCTGTCGCTACCGAAGGAGAGACGAAGGAAGGAGCCCTCGCTAACCTGAAGGAAGCTATTGAAGGCTATTTGGAGGTCAAAGCAGAAAAGTTGAGAGAGCAGTCGAAAGGAGAACGAGTTGAGGTTATTGTCGAAGCTCCCTCTGCTCTCATGGCGTGAACTTATCAAAGCTCTCCGAAAAGTGGGATTTGTTGTTGTTCGGCAGAAAGGAAGTCACATCATGCTGGCGAAGGGCGATAGAGTCGTTCCTGTCCCGAGACATGCCCAAATAAAGAGAGGTCTATTGTTGGAAATAGTCGCTGAGGCGGGACTTGCACGAGATGAATTCCTCAGACTACTGAGATAAGATATTGTTTGTTTAGATGAGAATTAACTCGAAGCCTCGGAATAGCTCTAAACCATCGTTTACAACCGTCAACCAAGCAAACATTCAGCTCACTTTCAGTTGGAAACGAGCCGACAACTAGCTCAAGTCAAGCTAATTTCAAGCATGATTCGTGTTTTCATTCAGTTTGACTGTCTCTGCGTTTTCTAGCGATCATTAGCGTCGTGAGCAATGTCACTGTCATAACTGGTAGGTTCATGTTGAACTCTGGAACTGGTTGTGGTCCCTGAAAGCCCAGCGATATGATTGGTTCCTCGCCTGAGAACACAGACTGAAACTGTGCCTGTGAGCCCCAAGCTCGCTGGTACAGATAATTCACCGACATTACCGGAACGTCGCCACCATCCAGTTGCGCGAATGTCCCAACGGTCGGATCAGCCGGTATCCAACCATAGTTCGGAATGAAGAAATGAACCCAGCTGTGTTTGCTATCTCCAGCGTCTACCACGGAGCCACGCTCTGTCGCTCTGGATCCCCAAATGTCAGCGGTCGGAATCCCTGTTGCTCTCGCCAAGGCGGTGAACAGTGCTGAGAAATGGCGACAAACACCTTTTCCGGATCTGAGGGCATACAAGGCGCCTTCTGTTTCAGGCTTCCAAGGAGTTACTGCGCTCATATCGTAGGTCATGTGTTGAATGACAAAGCCCTGTATCTTTTCTGCTATTAGGTACGGGTTGGTTTCAGTTCCAACAATTTCCTTAGCCTTTGCCACTATCTCTGGACTGTTGCTCTCTATGTATTTCGCCGGTTGAGTATACAAATGGTAAAGCGTGGAACTAGTGTCATACTTGCCTACTTTTGACGTGTCTATCGTGTAACTGATCGAGTAAACGGTGAAGTGCTGTAGCACTGTCACGTAGAACTGCCCCAGATTGGATTGCGACCGAAAGGTAATAGTCAACACAAGGTTTCCGAGATCATCAACACTAGTCTGATTCGTGAACTGCAGACTTGGTCTGACGATAATCATTGTGTCCGCGATCTTGATGTACGGAAAGGGTTGAATGATATGCATTGATAGTAGGAATACAGGCGAACTTGCTGCATTCACGAAATACGTGTAGTTGGCCGTCAACTCACGCGCTCTTGAAAGAGCAAAGCCGTCAGACGTGTAGATGTCAACTGATGAAGGTGAACTCCCATAAGTGGCTCCACTAGTGAAAACCAATAGCGCGAAAAGAACGCTGAGAATTGCGGTGAGCTGAGCACCGGTTCTCAAGCGCAAGACCTAATGCCCCCACGTTGATTCCTGACCAAATGAAATTATGATTTGCGATGCCGTATGTCATTGTTGGAGAGAACTCTCACTTCAGCAATCGCGTGCCTAGTCTTAATTATGTGTCGCCATTGTATGCCCACCACTAAACACCAATGTGAAGTGAATTATCGTGCATTTTTCAAGCGGAATAAAAGCTGACATTCAGCTAGAATTCAGCTCAGAATTAGCTTGGAGCCTCGGGCGGGGTTTGAACCCGCGACCTGCCGCTTGCTTGAATAGTTTACGAGGCGGCCGCTCTCTGGTGCCTTGAATCCTTGAAGGAATCTACCAGGCTGAGCCACCGAGGCGTCGGTTCTATGGTTGAGTTTTCAAGTCTTAAAGTATCCTCTCGCATGAGGTCTCCATTAGATGACGAATTCTTCCTTGCCTACAGCTCTATTAGTCAACCCGAGTCTTGTGGTTGAGATTCGTCGTTCTCCATAAAGCGTTGCTTCTGCCTTTCCTTTCAGGATCGCGGCAGCCATTCGCCCAACAGCATCCGCCTTCATTATTCCGCTCCCACTCATCCCCACCGTCAGAACGCAGTTATCAATTCTGTCGATGATGGGTGTAGAATCAACTGAGTTAATGTCGTAGAAGCCTGCCCAAGAGTTTGCGGGGCGTAGGTTTGCGAAGCATGGAAAATACTCTGAGAGGATCGGGTAGATGTTGTAGGTGAAGTAAGATTCCTCAGCCATCGGCTCATCCTCGAAGGCAAATGCGCGACCCAGATCATCCGCAGCCGCAACCCAGAAGCTCTTCTCGCCGCGAACTGGACGGAAGTAGACTCCGCCTCTCGGTAGTATGGTGAAGGGAATCGTATTCAGATCGTTGAATCCCTTCGTGTTCATCAACCTATCCAACGCGTTTCCTTTAACTTGGAAAATCTGTCGCTTCTTCGCCTTGACTAGGCAATCGATCCCAAGTGGGTCGAGGAGGACGGGTGCTCGAGCTCCAGTTGCGATCACCATCATGTCGGCTTTGATGAAGCCTCGATTTGTCTCTGCGCCGGCGAAGACTTTCTCCTGCCAAACGTACGGCTCTCCTGGGAGGTCGAGCTTGTTCTTCGCTTCTAGACGGAGTGATTTTGCCTCTGTACTGAATTGTAGTTCGCCGCCTAACTTCTTGAATTCGTCTTCGTAGAATTTGGCGATCAGTTCAGGCGAGACTACGCCGCAGTCCAATCCTTGAACTCCCTTATGGAGGCTCTCCATTCCAATGATCTTGCTCTGCTCGGAGGCAGGATCCAACACCAGATCTGGTATCAAACCCGTGAGGTCTTTTCGTTCGATAGTGCGTAATCGTATGCCCTGTTTCCGCATTCCAGCTTCGATTGACTCGAAGGTCTTGAACTCTCGTTCAGTTAGCAGCCAAAGATAGCCTATCAATTCCAGATTCAGATTGACGTGAAGTTCGCTTTGAACGTGTTGATAGAATTCGATCGAGCTCGTCGCAAGTAGTCTGTTCGTTTCTGAGGTGAACGTGTCGCGGATTGCCGCCATGCTCTTAGCTGTGTCAGCTTGTGCTGCTGCGTTACTCCGATCAATTACTAGAATCGAGAGGTCTGGATCATCTTTCTTGATATGGTATGCGGTTGATAGTCCGATGATTCCAGCCCCTATTACCAGGACATCCCATTGTTTCTGTTCCTTCACGCCGCTCAACATGTTGCCCCCATCCGCCTTCTCTATGATCGAGTGGGTATTCTTTGCGGCTATGTACTATTGATTATAAATACAGTTGCACGAGCGGTACTGACTACGACTCTCTCTGATGGCGGTCTTTTGCAGCGTTTGGACTTGCACCGAAAGGCATACTTAGGATGTCGCCCGCGCCTTAGCTAGGTCAAGTCTTCATGAGAATGAGATATGACAAGAAGACCGATCAGCTAGAATGCTCATACACGACGACAAAGACACAACCTCCAAAGCGTTGGATGAGGACATAACCATAGCATACACGAAGAACGGCGAAGTGGCAAAGATCAGTATCAGCAACGCCCTTAGGAGAATCTTTGACGGTCTTGGCGTCAAGATGCCGTCGGAGCGCCAAGCTTCGGCCGAGGAAGGGGAAGGCGGGATAAAGATCGAAGTCGACGCAGACAAATGCCTGGGATTTGGAAGTTGCGTAATCGTCTCCCCGACGTCTTTCGGCTCGACGAACGTCCTGGTCAAGGAGTGTTCCGAAGTCGAGCGAAACTTGACGTACTAGACGAGGCAGGCGGCAAAGACTTTGAGAATCTATTGATGGCAGCGCAATCATGCCCTACGCAAGCCATTACAATCGTTGACAGAAAGACTGGGAAGCGAATCTACCCACCGTAGCCTGACATTCGACTGGGCGAGCTATCGTTCCGGCAACACTAGAATAGTGCGACCGACAATCAATTCGAACCTGCAATCCTTAACGCCTAGTCATCGGTGCGAGTAGCATCTCGCATGCATTGGTGTTGAGCTGAAAATGACAATTCAACTAATCCTCACCGGCGATAACCACCTCGACCCACCAGCAATCCTTTTCGGCCCAAAACGATTCGAACGAAGAGCAGATCACCTCCGATGCTTCGAAGAAGTGATCGAATACGCGAAACGCAACAAGCCCGATCTTCTGCTCTTGGCTGGCGATGTATTCGATACCATACGCCCAGGGAACTATATTCGAGCCAAAATCATGGAAGACTTGAAAGGGCTCCATGACCTTGGCGTGCAGATAATAGCGGTGAGTGGAGATCACGACACACCAAAGAGCGCAGATGAAGGCTCATCACCACTAGCAGTCTACGGGAATTCAGGTTACCTTCACTTCTTCCAAAACCCTAGCAAATTCACTCAGAGGAAATTTCAGATAGACGGTTTGAGTGTAGCCGTCGGCGGATTAAGTCGAAATCCTCTCTTGGGGCCAGGGGAAGATCCTCTGGCAAAATACCCTGTCACATTCGGGGGGGATGTGAACATTCTCCTAACCCATTACCCTGTAGAAGGTTTCGTGGGATATGCGCGAAACGATCCGATTATTCGATTATCCTCAATTCCAGACAATTGCCAGCTAGTGGGAGTGGGACACTTTCATGCTTACCAAACAAAGGAACTGCAGCACGCAACCATAATCTATCCGGGAAGCACGGAAAGAGCCTCCTTCCATGAAGAGAACGAAGAGAAGGGATTTGCATGGCTCGAGTTAGGCAAGGAAGGCGTCATCAGCAGGGAACATGTCCGAACCTCTGCGCGACCATTCAAAACGATTGACGCAACCTTCCCGGAAACCGGAAAACCCGTGGAGGTTCTGAAGAAGGAGCTGGACGAGCACAACGATCCTGCAGCGGTTGTGCGGCTGCGGCTCAAGGGTCATGTCACAGCCGAGCGGCTGGTCTCCTACCGGAGAAGCGAACTCCTCATCCACGGCCAAGAGAAGTTCTTTCACCTCAGCATAGACGAGAGTGAATTGGAGATCGAATCACCCGACCAGATTACTGCTTTGCCCAGAACGACACCTCTAGAGGAACTTCGACGTTACTTTGCGCACGCAATCTCCAACACAAATGGAGAAGAGAAGGCAATCCTCGAAGAAGCACTCAGGCTGTGCGAATCGAAACTTGAGGAGGCTGGAGCGTGGTAAAGCTTCTCAGCCTCGACGTACGCAACTTCAAGAAACTCCGATTTGACTCTTCAATAGACTTTAGCGATGGAATAACGCTAATCGCCGGTCTCAATGAGTCGGGAAAGTCCTCGATGCTAGACGCGATTCTCTATGCGCTTTTCGGTCGAGTAATTCGTCCGCTGAAGGCCAAGAACGAGGATCTCATATCGTACGGAGCCACCGAGGCCACTATAACTCTGGAGTGTGAGATTGCCGATCGACGATTCCGCGTAACGCGTCATCTGTACAAATCAAAGCCGACTCGTGCAACTCTCGACGAAATAACCGCGAAGGGCGCGGTACTACCGGTAGCTGCAGGCCAAGAGAAGGTCAACGACGAGGTCGTGAACCTGCTCGGGGGAATCACATACCCTGAGATCATATCGAGCACAGTAGTCGCCCAGAAAGAGTTGGACAAGCTCATCGAACTAAACAGGGATGACAGACGGAAGGTCATCAATGCCTTTCTCAATCTCGACAGTTTCAACACAGTCACTGCTGCACTCTCAGAAGAAAGAAAGGATCTGGAAGGCACCGGGTCAAGAATAGGAAAAGTACATGTGGAGAGAGAGAAACTACTCCTGTTGAGGCAAGAGCTAGATCAATACAGAAGGAACGCAGAAGAGAAGTCAGCACTAGAAAAACAGAACATGACTCTCGCAGAGGAGCTCAGGACTTCTCAGATCAAGTTCCAGGAACAGAATAATCTCTGCAGTACTCTATCACGCTACGAAGCCGCAGCCAGAGCCAAAGAGAACCTGAGCCTTCAGCTGACCAGTAAGAGGCAGATTTGCGCAGATCATTTAGCACGAAGCGAACGGCTGCACAAAGAGATCGCAAGCATACAGGCAGAGCTTGACAGCTACGCTGACTACGAAAAAGCCCAACCATCCCTTGAAAGGATCAAGATGCAACTGGAGAAGGCAAAGGCGCTCTCAATCGAGCTATCCACCACTGAACGATCTTGGCAGGCAACTCAGAAGGAAGTAGGTACACTTCAGAGCGCATTGGCTTCTGAGGGTGATGCGAGAGTTAGAACTCAAGCGGGACAAGTGGGGAAGCCGATTCTTCCGTTCGTGGTCTCTTCGGCGCTGCTCCTTCTGGGAGGGTTTGCTGCATACATTGTAGGTGTTCTTCCGATTGCAGTTGCGTTGATCGCATTCGGATTCGTAGCGTTGGTGCTGGTAGTTCTCAGAGTGAACGCGACAACCTCGCTTCTGCGGCATCAGTCAATGCTAGGAGACTTGCGGTATTTAGATCAAAAGCGACAAGACCTCCTCGTTGCGGAACAAAGACATCTTCAAGCTGAACGAGATCTTAGAACCGCAGAAGAGGAGCTGGCAAGTCTCTGCAACTCGATCCCTGAGTTCGTTGAAGCATTCAGAGCTTCGCGCAAGATGGGAACAATGCAAGCGGGGCAAATTCTCTTGGATGTCGCCCAAAAGAGCAGGGAGGGGAAGAATGCGTTACAGGTCAAACTAGCAACGGTTCGTGCTGAAATGCAGAAGTTGCCTCCAGAAAACGAATTGGTCAAGGTCCAAAAGCAGATTGAAACCCTGGATCGAGAGTTCAATCAACTGACCCTCCCTGAACTTCCTATATGCGTTTCGTTCACCCCAGAGGTGCTCTCTGATGCGTTAGGCGGGCGCGACGAGATTGGACGCAAGATAGCTGCCGCTCAAAGCAGGATTGAACAGAATTCACAACGAATCGACAGCCTAGACAAGTATCTAACCGAGAACGCGGGCATCGTGCCTAAGGTTCAATCGCAAGAAGAACTTGTGAAGAGACTTGAACGCCAACTGAAGGTCATCAGGCGGGCGATCGAGGGAATACAGTCGACAGCGGAGTCGCTGAGAACACGAATAAGACCAAGCGTTCAAAGTCATATGGCGTCAATCCTTCCCGCTCTGACGTCTTCACGCTATAGAGCCGCCATTTTGGATGAGAATTATGGCTTACAGGTTTGGGATCCCGATGCAGGTGAGTACAAGCCTAGAGATGTTTACTCGGGAGGGACGGAGGACCAATTTCTACTGGCTATGAGGCTGGCCTTCGCCTTGGCTCTCTTGCCGGAAGTGAAGGGTCACAAGCCGGAGTTTGTCTTTCTTGACGAACCTTTGGCCAGTTCAGATGACGTGCGCCGTTCTGGGATTGTGGAGTATTTGGCGTCGGATCTTTCGAAGAAGTTCAAGCAGATCTTCATAATCAGCCATGTTGGTGGTCTAGAGGATCATGTGCAGAATACGATAACCCTAGATGAGGGAAAGGTTGTTTGACTGACCGGCAGATTGTTGGTTTGCCGGATCAGTCGCCTTGTACTGATCCCAGGCTTACGTAGTCGAGCTTCTGTGCCACTTGCCTGTCTTCGGGTGGGGGACGTATGGCTAGTCGCATTAGGATGAGTCGGTTGGTAGTTCCGGGCACTGTTCCTTTCAACGCTACGTAATCTGAGTTGATCATTCCATATCGAAGGAAGCCGCCCTTGGGTGTGATCTCGCTTCCGTTATTTCCGACCTTCATGACGAGCTTGTTGTATTCTGTTCGTTGGTGGAAGCCCATCTGGCCAGCTCGCGGAACGGAGTACATGACGTAGTGCGGTGTCCAGCCTCCTATTGATCCAACCTGGCGCACGGTCTTGCGGGCTTTGTGTATTTTCCTACGTATTCCCCATCTCTTCACAGGGCCCTGAATTCCCTTACCTTTCGTTATCGCGATCGCATCCACAGCCTGACCGTCTTTTACGAAGTCGGCGACTTTTACCTCCGTGCCGAGCAGTTTTTTCGCGTACTCGAATCTGTCTTTGATCGTGCCTCCGCCAATCTTGACCTCGATAAGGTCTGGGGCTTTCTTTCGGTGCTTCGCTAGTCGTGGTTGTGTAGCCATGACGAATCGAAGATCCTCAAGCTTGTCCAGGTTGCCCTCAATCTTCTTCAGGCTCTCCTCAGTCGAGAATTTCTCTGGAACGGAGATGACTCGTTCGAAATCCTTCGGAGGCTTTTCCATCCAGGCTTCGCCGAACGTCTGAAGGCCCTCGTATGTTTTCGTGTAGGCTCTTAGGGCGCAGGCTAACATTGGCGGCGTCTCTAGGGTGGTTAGTGGGATTACGATCTCTTTTCCGAAAGTCATTGAGCCTTGACGGTTGTCTATGGCCAGCGCGTAAGCCATGCCGGCCTTGAATCCTGCAAACGCTAGAAGCCTGGGTCCTGTCTCAACCTCAGGCCACGCTCTTATCCTTCCTACCCAGCGTGAAGCGCGTCCTCTAGGAAGATATGCGAGAGAGCCGCGTTTCGGGGCGTGGACTTTCCTATGACCCAAATGTAGCACCAGTTCGAGTGGATAACTTCGAGGCAGTTCCCATAGAGCTCTAAAATACTTTGCTAATGCGGGCTTAGCATACGGGTATTGATCGTGGTAATGAAAAACAGGTAGGGAAGGCCCTGTTCGGGCCGATTGATCGCGTTGTTCTGCTGTTCTAGGCTTTAATTACGACTGTCTTACCTAACCGGTCGCCGAGCCTCTGCTTCTTGTCGGAGCGTGCGATCAGGATCATTCCGATTATGTAGAGGAAGGGCAGTTCATCGATTATTCGTAGTATGTTCCTGATGAGTGATGGTCCGATTCCGCAAGCTGAGCCGTCTTCGCGAACAACCTTGATCTTGACAAGCTTCTTGCCCAATGTTGCGCCTGTGGTGCCCTCGAGTATTATGAAGTAGAGGAAGGTGATCAATGCGGTGATTCCAATCAGCGGATATGCTGCTTCGCCTTGGTAGCTGAACTCGAATGCTCCTGACATCGCGAACCCGAGTACGAGGTATATCACAGATAGTATTATGCCATCAATGATTTGCGCTACGGTTCTTGGTACGATACCTTGGTAGTTTAGATTGGTCATGGTGCGATTAGTGTGGCATCCAATATAAGGTGTTTTCAGTACTCGCAATCTTTCTATTCGAACTGCAAGAAGACTCCGGGAACCAGATGAACTAAAGTCAGCCGTTTCGCAGCTGCAGATTCCGTTTCTTACTCATCATCGTCTCCGTCATCTTCTCCATCTGCGGCAGCGCCCGCTTCTGTAGTTGGTTCAACGCCTTGACTTTCAAACGACTTCATCGCTTCCTGCAACTCTTCTTCCGTTATCTTGCCCGCTAGGAAGAGGAGGTCATTTATCCACTCCGAAACCAGGGCGTCAATGTTTGCGGCTGGAACTAGGGGATGCTTCTGTAGTGTTGACTGTAAGTCGGTGAAGAGCGCGTCCAGATCCACTTCGTCCACTTTCTGTTTTTTTCCGTAGCTGAACTTCAACTGAGTCACTTGCTCGCCGGTGTTCATGGATTCGGGCTTTTTGTAGGTTGGTTGGGTAATCTTTATGAGCTTGCCGATTGCCACACCCGCGTTTGCTGTGAACCCAGCCGGGTGAACCTGTTAGGCCTGGAAGCGGGGGTAAGAACGGAGTGATGATTCTCCCCAAAGCCAAGCCAGGTCAAAGAGGGCGACAATCGCCCGTGGGAGCGCAGGACTGAACGCTCGCAAGCGAACCGAGTGTGTCCAGAGGCTCCTGTCCCGCAGGGGTTCAGGGGTTCGAATCCCCTCCCCCGCACCATTTGCAGAACCCCATTCTGTCGTAGGCGATTTCCGCTACAATATCTAATTCGATTTTGTGACTAAGTAGATCATGAAAACATCTGCGAGCGAAAGGGTTTTCGACGTTAGTACTTGTATCCCTTGGCTTCTTGTTCGTCGTGCTCCACACCGAGCCCAGAAACGACCCTAGTAACAAAATTCATGTAGGCTGTGAGCAGCACCAGGTCAAGGATCTCCGAATCGCTGATTCCGTTCCTACGAAGAGGCTCCAAATCTCCCTCCATGATCTTACCTGGCTCCAGGGTAAGCTTTAGCGCATACTCAGTTAGAGCCTTTGTTCTAACCGGCATGTTATCCGCTAGTCGACGCTGTTTCAAAGCTTCAAGTTGCTCGTCGTCCTTCAGGTAGAACCTCAACGCCTCTCCATGATGCGTTGCGCAATATGGACAATGATTGTGCGCTGAAATTGCAGTGGCGATAGTCTCGCGCTCGCCGCGGGTTAGACCGGACTTCCCGAATACGAGAGTATTGTAGAGCTCAAGGAAGATCCTCAATACACTTGGATTGAGACTTTGCGCGCGCATTATGTTGGAGATCTTGCCACGAGTTCTCAGGACCATCTCGTAGGCCCGCTTCAGGTCTCCCGTGGCCTTGTCCTCAGGTATTGTTTTGATCCACGTCAAGGTCGTCTCGCTGTGATATGAGACGGTTGTTCATAAGATCGCGGCTTGTACTTCTCGAGCGTGTGTCGGATTTCGACAATCTGCTTTAAGTACGTGGACACCAAGCTAGCGGGCTACTAGGAATTGAGGGCGCAGCTCATGCAACCTGAGACTCGTATTCTTGCAGTTCCAGTGAGCTTTGCCTTCTATTATCCGTACTAAGCTCGCTATCTGTTTTTAGCGGGCTTGGAGAGAGATTTCTTGAAAGAGACTACTACAAACGAATTGTCTGCAGATCTAGAGTTTTCGAGAGACAAACTGCAATCCATGACCGAGATTGCTCAGCAAATCAGACGCGACATCGTCACAATGATCAGAAGTGCCCGCAGTGGACACTTGGGGCCTTCGATGTCCTGCGTGGAACTTCTCGTGTCGCTCTACTTCGACCGGATGAACTACAGACCGAAGGACCCGACTTGGAGCGAGCGGGATCGATTGGTCCTCTGCAAGGGCCACGCGGCTCCTGCCCTTTACGCAACGTTGGCGCGGGCGGGTTACTTCGACTACGAAGAGCTCCTCACCTTTCGAAAGGCTGGCAGCATGTTACAAGGTCACCCTGTAAGTCGAACACCCGGAGTTGATGTGTCCACAGGATCACTAGGTCAGGGCCTTTCTATTGCCAACGGAATAGCGCTTGCCGGTCGACTGGATGGAAAGTCCTACAGAGCCTACGCTCTCATGGGCGATGGTGAGTGCGACGAGGGCCAAGTCTGGGAAGCTGCCATGACCGCGGGTCACCTAGGTCTTTCAAATGTCACTGCGGTGATCGACAGAAATGGAGTGCAATCCGACGACGCCACTGAGAAAGTCAAGAGAAAAGAGCCGTTGGACAGAAAGTGGCGATCGTTTGGATGGCAGGTTCTTGAGATCGACGGACACAACCTGACGCAAATTCATCGCTCGTTCGACTTAGCTGAATCAACCACCGACCGTCCAACTGTGATTATTGCTCGAACCGTAAAAGGCAAAGGTCTGTCATTCCTAGAAGGCGACGCGAACTCGCATAACGCTTCGTTCAGTGAAGAGGACCTCGAATGGGCCATGGACGAGTTGCGTTCCTGGGAATAGCTGAGGTCATGTGGCTGGAGAGATCTAAATGCCGCCACTGAAAGAGGAGCTTGGCAAGATTCTCGTTGAGCTAGGCAGAGAGTACAAGGACATGGTCGTGATTGCGGGGGACCTCGGTAAGTCCACGGGAGCAAGCTCATTCGAAATTTTTCCAGAGCGTTACTTCAATTTAGGAATCAGCGAGCAAGACATGATAGGTACTGCAGCGGGGCTTGCTTCAGCCGGAAAAATTCCAGTCGTCAGCACCTACGCAATATTCCTCGTGGGGCGAGCTTGGGAACAAATCAGAAACTCCGTCGCCCGCGATCGATTGAACGTCAAAATGATAGCAACGCACGCTGGCATATCTCCGTATGCCGATGGAGCGTCACACCAATGCTTTGAGGACATAGCAATTATGCGATGCATCCCGGGGGTCACGCTTGTGCTTCCGGCTGACCTATCAGAAATGAGACATGCAGTGAGAGCGGCCGTCGAAACTACAGGTCCGTTCTATATCAGACTTGCAAGAGGTGAGATACCAAGAATCTTTGAGGACGATGACGAGTTTCAAATCGGAAAGGCCAGACGCATCAAAGATGGGCCGGACGTCGGGATAATTGCCTCCGGATTTCTCGTACCCGAAGTGATCAAGGCGGAAGCCCTACTCAGGAAAGAAGGGATCAGAGCAACAGTGCTGGATATGCATACCATCAAGCCGGCAGACAACGAGGCTATCCTTGAAGTTGCGCGCCAGACCGGGGCAATAGTCACGGCCGAGGACCATAACCTCCTAGGTGGGTTGGGGAGTACCGTCGCTGAGATCCTGCACGGCGAGACTCCCGTCCCAGTTGAGATGATTGGAATCCATGACCGATTCGGCGAATCGGGAGAACTAGGTCAACTCATGGAGATGTACGGACTGACCGCTCTCCACATTGCCAATGCAGCAAAGCGCGTCATCAAGGTGAGAGATCTTGGCAATCGGCGAGGGCTACGTTCTTGATAGTGGTCACCCAAAGAGGCGCGAGTGCTAAGATCATTAACGAAGCTCTTGACTTTCTGAATGAGAGAGAACTCGAGGCAAAACCGCTGACGTGGAAGAATCAACTGCTTCTCGTCACAAATCGGAATCCCGCCTCGACGGACGTAGATCGGCTGAAGGACATTGGCGTCATTGAAAGACTTGTTCACCCAACCCAAAAAGCCCAGCTCGCCAGCAGGGAGTTCCAGAGGGAGAACTCCGTTATCAATACCGAAAACGTAAGTATCGGCTCCCAGAAGCTCGTCATCATCGCAGGCCCATGTTCAGTTGAAAGTCGCCAACAATTGCTGGAAGTCGCGCGTGCAGTCAAACGTCTCGGCGCTTCCATGCTGCGAGGTGGCGCATTCAAGCCACGGACCTCTCCGTACGAATTTCAGGGACTTGGAGAGACTGCCCTTAGTCTCCTCGCAGAAGCACGCGACGAGACTGACTTGCCTGTCATAACTGAAGTTCTAGAACCAGGAAAGGTTGACCTTGTAGCGAAATACGCCGACATGCTTCAGGTCGGCGCGAGGAACATGCAGAACTTCCCACTGCTTCGTGCCGTCGGAAGATCGAAGAAACCGGTTCTTCTGAAACGAGGAATGATGGCGACAATTGATGAATTGTTGCAGGCAGCTGAGTACATTCTCCTAGAAGGCAACCCTAATGTCGTGCTGTGTGAGCGTGGCATACGCACATTCGAGAAGGCAACTAGGAATACACTAGATCTTGCAGCAGTTCCAGTCCTGAGAAAGCAGACACACCTCCCTATTCTTGTTGACCCAAGCCATGCAACAGGAAGCAGAGACCTAGTGGCACCCATGACAAAAGCGGCTGTCAGCGCTGGGGCTGACGGCGTCATGATCGAGGTCCACCCAAACCCTGAAAATGCGCTCTCCGACTCTCATCAACAACTGGACTTGAATGAGTTCGCAAGACTGATGGAAGAACTCGAGCCAGTCGCCGAGGCCGTTGGTCGCCGACTGCGTTAGGTGCTTCTCCAGTTGAAGAGAATTTCAGTCTCGCTCGGGGACCGCTCATACGAGATTGTGATAGGATATCGGATTATGAGCGAGCTTGGAGAAGCCATCAGCAAGCTTGGACTAGGACCGAAAGAAATGATCATTACAAGCGAATCGGTGCAATCGCTGTACGGCAAGATAGTTTATGATTCCCTTGCATCGAGTGGTTTCGATGTTTCGGTAACGACCGTGAGCGATGATGAGAAAGCAAAGTCATTGGAGACGCTCACAAAAATATACGACAAGTTGCTAGAAAACGGATTCGACAGGAGCTCTGGCATCGTCGCCCTCGGAGGAGGTGTAGTCGGCGACATAGCCGGCTTTGCGGCTGCCACATTCATGCGCGGAATAAGATTTGCCGAAGTACCGACCACGCTACTGGCGCAGGTTGACAGCAGCATTGGAGGAAAGACCGGAGTTAATCATCCGAGAGCTAAGAATCTCATAGGCGCTTTTTATCAACCTGCAATCGTGTGGACAGATATCTTCACCCTGCAGACTCTTCCTGGCAGAGAACTCCGGTCCGGCCTAGCCGAAGTCATAAAGTACGCAATCATCGCTGATCGTGAACTCTTTTGGACGCTTGAGAAGACGGCCGCGTCACTTTCCAGTACTTCCCACGAGGCGCTTATCGAGATCATCTTAAGATGCTGCTCGATCAAGGCTCGCATCGTTCAGGAAGACGAGAATGAGAAGGGAGTCAGATCGATCCTGAATTACGGTCACACAGTCGGACACGCGCTAGAGGCTCTCACGGGGTATTCGTATTACACGCACGGTGAGGCAATTGCGATCGGTATGATTGCTGCCGCAAGGATATCTCGCGAAATTGGTGCAACAGACCAGGACACAACGGAACTCCAGGAGAACCTTTTGCGGTCTGCCGGGCTGCCCACGAGGATTGACCAGCCCATCGATGCGCAGACTATTGTGGAACAGCTCAACAGGGATAAGAAAAGATTGGGTGGAAGAATCAGATGGGTGCTTCCGCGAATCATAGGTAACGTATTTCTGACGAGCGAAGTCCCATCGGATGTAGTTCTCGAAGTCTTGAAGGACATGATCGGCACCGGGAAGGGTGAGGCCTAGTTCCCTCGGAAGATCTGTGGTTCAATAATGGAGAGAAGCGTCGAAAGAGCCGTGTAGGTTCTTCGCCAACTGAATACTCACAATCTAGACTTCGACATATGGTCGTGGTGAAGATCTCAAAACAATGAAGAAGCTGGGCTGTAGGTTGATTTACGAGTCCGAGATAACGAGGGTCATACATCCTAGCGGACCCACCAATCCAGTCTATATTTACTGGTAGGTTAGGATTAAAATCCACTCCCCCGCACCATCCATGTGCCGTGCTGTTTCATGGAAGTTAGATTTACATGTAAGATATGCTTTCATGTAGTGCGCAGGCGGAGCGCTGATGGCAAAGGTTGTTCAAACCACGTTGGAAGAGGAGGAGTACAAGTCATTGCGTGAGGTGCTCAAGAGAAAGCGCCTCACTCTGAAAGAAGGACTGCACTTGGCGGTTACCAAACTGTTGCAAGATGAGATCAAATTGGACCCTTCGGACCCCTTCCTATCCAGAAAGCCGGTTGGACGAAGTGGTCGTAAGGATCTGTCGAGGGCTCATGACCAATATCTTTACGGAAAGGGGCACGCGTGAGGCTTTTTCTGGACACAAGTGCGTTTGTGGCCATCGAGGATCTTGATGATGCCAATCACAAGAGAGCCGTGGAGTTCAGAGAGAAGATACGCCGAGGCAACACACCGTTCAGGACACTGTACACTTCGAACTATGTCGTCGACGAGACACTCACGCTCCTTCGCTTTCACTGTGGACACCATGTGGCAGTGACCTTCCGAAGGACGCTCGAAACTTCAAAGCTTGTGAGAGTTCTCTGGATAACTGAAGCGTTGGAGAAGACCGCTTGGAACATCTTCGAAAAACGTTCGGACAAGGAATACAGTTTCACCGATTGCACCAGTTTCGCTCTGATGGATGCTGAAGCCATCCGTAACGCATTCACATTTGATGAGCATTTTTCTCAGCACGGTTACAACGTGTTCCCATAGATACCGAGTTACAGAAGTCGACCCTGTTGAACTCGTCAGGAAACTAAGCGCAAAATAGGATCTGATCGCGATAGAATCCTCTCTTGATTCTAAGTGAGATAGTGAGGCGATGGATTTAACGGGTCAGATTCTTTGATCGCCTTGAGAGGATTGAGCATTGGACTTCGAGCTATCTGAGGAACAGCGACTGATGCAAAAGATGGTCCGCGAGCTCGGGGAGAAGGTCATTGCACCGGGTGCAGCGGAGACAGATCGGAGCGGGAGATTTCCACGGGAGAATTTGCGGGAGTTGGCGCGCCACGGTCTTCTGGGCATCCCGATATCCGCGAAGTTTGGCGGAACTGGTGCCGGTTTTCTCAGTTACGCGTTCGCTGTAGAGGAACTTTCACGCGCCTGTGCCAACACCGGCTTCATTTGCGCCGTACACACTATGGCCGAATTAACCGTCGCCATGTTTGGGACGGAGGAGCAGAGGGATGAGTATCTGATTCCGCTGGCTAAGGGAGATGAGCTTGGGGCTTTCGCACTAACCGAACCCGGAGCAGGATCAGATGTTTCATCCCTTCAAACTCAAGCTATCCTCAAAGGCAGCGAGTACATCTTGAACGGGTCCAAGTGCTTCATAACAAACGCTGGCGAGGCTGAGACCTACGTTGTCTTCGCGTCGACCGACAGGGGTAAGGGCGCGAGTGGAATCAGCGCTTTCATAGTTGAGAAGGGAACGTCAGGCTTCACTTTCGGAACCGTAGAAGACAAGATCGGTCTAAGGGCATCATCTAACGGTGAATTAGTATTCCAAGATTGCCACGTCCCACGACAGAACCTTCTGGGCTCCCTAGGGGAGGGCATGCGGATGGCTCTTGCATCACTAGACCGTGGCAGGATCGGTGTAGCAGCAATGGGCGTGGGCATCGCTTCTGTGGCGCTGGATACTGCGAAAGTCTACGCTCGTGAACGCGTGCAGTTCGGTCAATCCATAGCGTCCCTTCAAGCTATTCAGTTCAAGATTGCTGATATGGCTACTGAGGTTGATGCAGCACGCCTTCTGACTTATCGTGCGGCGAGTTTGGCGGACAGGGGCGGCAGGTTCACGAGGGAGGCGGCTATGGGGAAGCTCTACGCCTCTGAAGCCGCCATGCGAACAACCCTAGAGGCAGTGCAGATACTTGGGGGCTACGGGCTCTCACGTGATCACCCGGTCGAGAGGCATATGCGCGACGCAAAAGCCCTAGCATTAATAGAAGGCACGTCGGAGATACAGCGTCTCGTCGTCTCCAGAGCCGAATTGAAATAGCTCACAATCAACGAAGGAAACAGAAGTTCGAATCCCCTTTCCCGCACCAAAATCCCACTTCTACTTATTTTGGGCCACAAATCTGATTAGGTGGGATGCGTTGGAATTAGGTCAGTGGCGTAGGCATGAAGACGATTGAAATCGACCCTAAGGGCCGTGTTGTAATCCCGAAAGATGTTAGAGAGCGGAGCGGAATATCAGCCCCTGGAGAATTAGTGGTAACCGTCGAGGGAACAGGCAAGATCACATTACAGTCTAGTGAAGCCAGTTTGAAAAGAGCGCAGCAGGTCGGGCGAAAGAAGCTGCGATCTTGGCGTGAGAGTAGACACGATGAAGACAAATTGGCTCATGAACTTGCCCGCGAGGAAGACGCGCCGTGAGACTACTGGATACGATGGTTCTTGTCAGCGCAATGAACCCCAGCAACAAACATCACAAGACTGGAATGACATACCTAAAGGGGCTTCGAACATCTGAAGCAACTTTCGTTCCAACTTCGACCCTAATCGAATTCGACCTCGTAATGCACAACAACGGCTACACGGAGAGCGAGATAGCTGATACATGGACCGCTCTGACCTCTTTCATAGAGCAAAAGTTTGTTGCAACAACAATCTCAGCTCACATGGCCGCTGCCGCAATGAGAGTGAAAGGGCTGACGTACTTCGACTCGCTTCTAACCGCACTTGCCAAGGAAATGAATGCCACTGTGATAACCCAAGACGATGAGATATCGAGGCACGTTGACACCCGATGGGAACCGGGTTAGCGAACCGAACGTAGATGCTAATTTACCAGCAAATTGGGCGCAAAATCGCCTCCCCACACTTGAATCAGTTGCCGACGTGTGGGTACCGTCATGGGGAAATCCAGCTGTGACAAAAAGGAAGAAAGATCCTTACCTGTTCTTCCTACGATCTCTACTAAGATTGACGGACAGGTACGAGCGGCAGTTCGTTGCAGTTGTTGGTAGGTCCGTTGTGGCACATGGCCGTGATGCCGAAAGAGTCTACGAGAAGGCACGTAAGATGCGTCTGGACGAGAGAATCTCGATACGTCAGGTGCCAGTGAAGGAAGCAATGGTACTTCGCCGTGTCTGTTTCGAATACTAGCACACCTTTCTTTGATGTCTCTCCCGGTCTCTCTTCTTCTCGGATTCCACGATTTCCTTGCTAGAAATGAAATTTTGTTGGGCGAGGATCTCGTAGATCCCGAAGTCACTGTTCGAGTAGCTGTTCCGAAATACGTCTTCACGCAGTCAAAACGAAACTGAACTGGTCAATGTCACTGCGTCAGGATGGTCTGGTGCGGCCACCGAGAATTGAACATGGTTTTCGGGCTCTCCGATGCTCAGGATCCAAATAGCTGTTGAGTCATATTGCTGAGAGCATACGCAGGAAAGAGAGTATTCGAAAACTCGAACCTGTCGTAACGGGGAATCCATCAAAAGGATTGGAGCCCCGGGCTAGCTTTAAACCGTCCTTTAAGACCGTCAACGAAGCAAATTTTCAGCTCGATTCAAGCTGAGATTGAGCCAAAATCAAGCAAGGATCAAGCTGAACTTGCTGGAATCTCGAGTTTCCTCTCTCGCTTGGTTTCGAAGTACTCATTGAGATTTGTAATGGTAATAGCCGTCAGGTCACCGGTCTTAGGGTCTCGACGGACCAGCACATGGTCATCCAGCTCCTCCGTTACTGATTGCTTCGGTTCTCCGAAGCTCAAATAGAATACGTCAGCCTCCTTGTCGTAGCTGACTATGAGCTTGTTTTTTTCCAAATGACCCTTTTCCTTCGTATACTATCCGTAAAGTAGCTCGTGACAATAAAGCCTTCTTCATTGAGCTCCTTAAGGACTATGGCGAGATACTTGTCGCCGACAGGCGTATTCTCATGGGATCTGTATAGGACTCGAATCTTCGGTCCGCCGCCTTCAGTGACTATGTCTGGCTTCGCCAGTGTCGAAATGAGCATCTCTTCTTTCACTAACACTTCAGGGTGAAAGAAAGATATGTGATAAATCTGAATACTAGTCAACCTTATGCGCTTACCATTGTAGTCTACTCTCTCCCACACAACGCTCAGATCGTTCACAGCAACCGTACGTTGTGGAGTATCGACATGGTAAGGACGAGTCTTTACTGTAATGACTCAAACAAGTTTAGGCACAAATGATTCGGGTTATCTAGGTCTGCGGCGATAGCCCTTGCTGATGCAATATGCCTTTGAAATTTTCTATCTTGCGCTTCTTGCCGTGATTATTTCGTTCATAATTTTCTTCTACATTTTCAGTCGAAAGGCACCAAAGAAACATGATACCGATTTGAAAGAAGGGCCAACTGAGGCTGATGTAAAGCATGGGATGCATAGGAATGAACGGAATTGGCTGTACTTTCTCCTTGCCGTTCTCCTGTTGGGAAACCTTGTGACGCTCTCTCCGTTGATTCCTTCCGCGAACCATGGATTATGGACGCAGTCAACTCCAGTCATGACGATCACTATCCAGGTTGACAATCATCATTTCATCATGTCACAACAACCCATCACTATCCCCGTCGGGAAGGTCGTTGAGTTTGTAGTGGTTTCTCATGACGTGACTTACGGGTTCGGCGTCTTTAGGAAGGATGGGACTATGGTTTTCCAAATGCAAGTCGTTCCAGAACCGTACAAGAATACTTTGATGTGGATTTTCGACCAACCCGGATTCTACGATGTTCGATCAACAGAGTACAGCGGCCCACAAAACCCGTTGATGTACGTTCCAAACGCTATCCAAGTGGAGGGTTGAGTGTTGAACGAGGACGAACGGAAAATCCTCACGTTGAGGTTCGTGGTTGTTTCTCTAGTTTTCTTAGGCCTTGGGGGAGTAGAGGGCACCATGATGCGAGGCAGGGTTGACAACCTCGATACGCCCTTGCTAGGACTGGACCCGCAACATTTCTACGCTATGTTGACCGCGCACCCGTTCGTCTTGATCTACGGATTCGCCTACATGGCGGTGATGGGGGCATTCTACTTCCTTGTCCCATTCGTGCTGGGTCGAGATATTTACAGCAAGAAGGCTGCGAACGCTTCCTTTCTGCTAATGATCGCGGGCGTAATGACGGTTTGGACAACTACTTTCATCACGCATTATGCTCCGCTCTACACTCTCTATTGGCCGCTTCCCGTAGCGGTCACAGCTGTAGGGTGGAATCCTGTAAGCATTCTTCCGTTTGGGGTAGGAATGATTCTAATCTTCGCAGCCGTCTTAGCGTTCTTCTTCAACATGTTTGCAACAATCTTTCTCCCACTACGTCCGAAAGCTAGTTCTCAGCCCAAGCCAGCTTTCGTGGCTAGGGAATTGGTTGTCACGGCTTTCAACGTAGACAAGCTCAGAGCTAAGATTCGTCGAGTGCCGGACTACGCGAGCAAGGTCTTCACCTTTCCAGTATTCGTTGTGGGCGTATTCAGAGGCTGTGTTGACACTACAATCAACGCAGTGATCATGGGAGGAGTCGGCGTTCTACTATCAACCTACGGAATTGCCTATCTCCTTCCCTCAATGGCTCTCAGTCCAACGCTGATTGATCCTCTGATCTACAAGAACGTGTTTTGGTGGGGTTTGGATATGATTGCCGACGGGAACGTTCTGATGTTTACAGCTGCAACTTGGTATCTCATAGTTCCATTACTTCTGACTCGGAAGCTATACGGTGAGAACGTTGTTAGGTCAGTGATTCTTGCAGATCTATTGGTCTCAATGGGAGTTTGGGGTCATCATATGATGGCTGATACGCCTCAACCCCTCGGCCTTCTCATTGAAGGTCAAATTGTAACATGGGGTGAACTAGTGACAATGGGGTTGACAATGTTCGCAGTGCTAATGACGCTGTGGTTGGCGAGACCGGTCAAGTACACGGCTCCCCTGAAGTATGTTCTTGTCTCAATCATGGGTTACGGTATCGGTGGCACAGCTGGGATAATACAGGCTAATTATGCTGTCAACCGGTACTTCCACAACACTCAATGGATCGTGGGAATTCACGCACATGTACAACTCCTAATCGGCTTGGGACTCACGATCTTTGCAGCCATCTATGCATTGTTCCCGATGCTGACAGGCAAGCAACTTAGCGAACGCCTCGCTGACGTCCAACTCATTCTATGGACGGTTGGGGGCCTTGTGATGGGGCTCAGCATGGGGCTCGCTGGAGTAGTAGGCATGCTGAGACGTATGCTCTACATTAACGGCCTAGGACCGTTCCAACCATACATGAATGCAGCCCTCGTCGGAGCAGTTATCTTAGCGTCAGGTTACGCCGTCTTCTTAGTAAACATCATACGAACAGTAGGCTTCAAGACGATTCTCAGCATCTTCTATGCGCCTCACAAGGAATTTCAATGAAGTGGAGACGAGATTCGGTTCAGATTTCCATAATAAATACGAGCAGATTGTGGCGAAACTTGAGAAATCATTTGACATCAACAGAGAAGGAGGTGTTTGAAGATGCCTAGGAGAGAAAACCGCCAGAAGACCAAAGTGAAATCCAAGGTGTATTGCGTCTCCTGCAAGAAGCCCATCCAAGGAAAACCCAGCGTAATGAGACTACAGATTACTCATAAGAATCCTAGAATGATTGAATGCGCAAAGAAGGTTGGATTCACATCACCCAACTGGGATTTGGGAGAAGAAATGCAAGGCACCTTGCATAGGCAATGCTTCAACCAAGCCATTCTGATCTGGGAGATTGCCTTCCATACAAGGGCACTAAGTCCTCGTCGATGACCTGAATTAACTCCTCATTCTCGCAGCTATTAGCGTTAAACCGAGCGCCGAGTCGATACGAACCAGAGCCCGCTTACCTTCCATGGGTTTTGGAGCCTCGGGCTAGCTTCAAACCGTCGTTTAAAGCCGTCAACCAAGCAAGAGTTCGGCTTGGTTTAGGCTCAATGTGAGCTGAAAGCAAGCAAAATCCGAACTGAAAATCAGCAGATTGGCCTGAAGTACAAGGAGCATTCGGTGGCTTTGGGATGTGGATTAGAACTCTTAACAAAGGAAGATTACGGCGATAAGGCTGGATTTCAATGGAACTAGAGCAGGAGTTCAGCGTAGCCTCTTCACGAACCTTCAAGCAGTCTAGGTTTCGCCCATGCTTGAGAAAGTATTAACGGAAGTAACGCTCCTAATTTGACCGAATGAGAGCAAGATGGCGAAACGAACAATGGAATTCTCTTCTGTAGTCAACAAGGAAGGCAAATGGTACGTTGCCACCTGTCCCGAGCTTGGGGTTACAAGCCAAGGCAAGACTGTAGAGGAGTCCATTGACAATCTCAGGGAAGCCATTGAGTTATACCTTGAGGACGAAGATGCCAGAGTTCCAGCCTCGAATTATCGTCCACTGGTTACTGTTGTCAAAGTTGGACGAGCTTGAGCAAGCTTCCAACAATCTCCGGCCGCGAAATAGTCAAGGTTCTGGGAAAGATCGGCTTCGCTATTGTAGGGCGAAAGGGCAGCCATGTTAGGTTGAAGAGACAGCGCGGGAAAGAAGTTCTGATAGTTATCGTGCCAATGCATCGTGAACTCGCCAAAGGTACTCTCAGGTCTGTTCTTAGACAGGCAAACCTGACTGTGGAAGACTTGAATCGGCTGCTGTAGTGCGTTATTGCAAGCTTGGAGCCTCGGGC
>Ga0315282_10001151_pt1 | contig 50914 bp, 46 predicted proteins | sample YL17G07_20_MG_FD_203693 | JGI IMG/M metagenome (GOLD analysis project Ga0315282, IMG submission 203693) | Sediment microbial communities from Yellowstone Lake, YNP, Wyoming, USA - YL17G07_20 | ecosystem: Environmental > Aquatic > Freshwater > Lake > Sediment | place: USA: Wyoming | collected...
GCCGCCACGGATCACGGTCACACCCGTTCAAACGCAGGTGCCGATGTAGTGGAAACTCTCGGCCTGAAACGCCGATTTCGACCCCGCCAGGGCGGTTCCACCCCCCGAATCCGCGAAGTCGGGTTAAAGGACCAGTTTTCGGTTCCCGGTTGATGGTTCCCGGTTGAAATCTGCGCAAATCGGTGGAATCTGCGGACGAAATGCGGTTGTCGGTTGCCTTTGGATTGATAATTGATGATTGACGATTGATGATTTGTAAAGGACCGTCCCTGAAGGACTTGCGCGCTGGCCGGTAGGGATAGCTCCTTCCCCTCTGAGCCGGTCGTGCACTCCCTGCATCTGGCTTTGAGCAACCCATCATCTACGCTCCCTTCTCCCTAAAAGGAAACGTACCACTTTCGCTTCTTCGCAGGGGTCTACCTTCTCACCTTCCAACACCTTCGGCGGGGCACCAACTCAATAGATCATTTTGCGACTTCCTCCCCCACCCTGTCAACAAGATTCCGCCCCAGATATGAAGAACTCTTCGTTCCGGGCAGTCCAGAATTCCCTACTTGCCACAGGTCATTCGTAGCCCTACGGCGGTCAGTCTCTGGGATCGGCCTGTACATCGGGACCGGGGCAACCCTGGCGCCGGGCAGCTTCCGGTCCGGCCGGATCGACGCCGTGCGAATCTACAATCGAGCAGCAACGCCGCAGTGACGCAAATGCGCTGTCGGCGGGGCAATCGAAGCTCGAATTTCGAAATTCGAGCTTCTTCGGCGGCTGCATCCCTGCAATCACGCAGGGGCCGGCGGACAACCGAGCCGTCGGCCCATTGCCTACGCTCGTAGTGATGCCACAGGGCGTCTCTTGTGCTGGGCGCGAGTGCCCTTGAACCGCGAACTGGGAATCCGCGACACGGGCGTCGATGTTCTCACCGGCGCACCACGAACCCTCTGCGCAGCTCTTGACGCGCATTGTGCGGCCGCCTGCTCGGAACTGACCGTTCCTCGGAACCCCGGCAAGTGCCTCCATCGTAAAGAGGGCGTTCCCTTATCGTACTTGGACTTTTGGCAAATCGGGATTGACACCCCGTGTTGGCCGGTGTTAAAATCGCGCACTCGTAGACCTTACGGCGGCGTAGCTCAGCTGGTTAGAGCATGGGACTCATAAGCCCAGGGTCGTCGGTTCGATTCCGACCGCCGCTATGTGTGCCCCCATCGTCTAGTGGCCTAGGATATCAGGTTCTCATCCTGGAGACAGGGGTTCGACTCCCCTTGGGGGTATGGGGTACGGCTCGGCGTGTTCGCACGATGCCGCAGACCCTTGCAGTATGTTGGAAAATGCGGTTTCGTTGCGCTCGCCATTTGGCTCTTGCGACGTTCTGCAAGGCTCTGCGTGCAGGGACTGCGCGGCTGGGCGCGCGGTTTTTTCTTCACCGGCGATGGCGCGGGCTACATGCTCGGATGGAACGCTCATGTAATGCTCCCGGGCGACCTCTCGCGTGTGCCCCATCCACGTGCAGACCGTGAACCACGGAAAGACCTCGCTCAATTCGACTTCCCGGCTGGACCGGAGATTCTGAAAGACCATGCCCCAGGGCTCCTGCCCGGAACGCCGGATAAGCCGCTCGAACTGGGTCCGCCAATTCGTGCTGCCCCTTCGATACCTGTGAATGGCGTACTCATTCCCGGTCGGACTTTCCTCGAACGCCCGCAGAAGGACCGGCCGCAATTCCGCGAATAAGGGGATCGTCCGGGTCGCGTGGCGCTCCAGACGTTCCAGCTTCGGGCAGTGAACCGTGATCAGGTTATTTTCCCAGTCGATGTCCGACCATTTCAATGCCAACGCCTCAGAGGGGATCCGCAAGCCGCCAAATCTTGCCAGAGCGATAATCGCCTGCCACTGAACATCGTCTTCGCACACGGCCAACACGCGGTCAATCACCTCGCGGGCGATGAACTGCCGGCGGGCGGGGTTGCCGCGAACGGCGACCTTGATCTGCTTGTGGATGAACGGGTTCTTCTCGATAAGTCGCTTGTCGATCGCTGCCGAGAAGAACTGGCGGGCCCGGCCCAGGTGCCGGCGGACCGTGTTGTCCGCCAGACCCCGGCCCAGCATGGCCGAACGAAACTCGATGGCGTCGCCGCTCGTGACCTCACGCATGGCTCGGCCTTCCCCGAAGTGCCCGACGAGCTCCTTACGGCTCTGCGTCAAGTTGATGATCGTTCGGGGCTTGGCGTCTGCCCGTCGCGAGTCGATGTAGCCGGCGGTGAACTCCCCCAGCGTCGCCGCCGGCGCCCTGTCCCGGGATTCCGTCAGGCCGACTTTGGCAAGCCGCTCCTGGAGCGCGTCGCCGATCTCCGTCAGCCATACCGCAGTAGCCGGGCCGATGGCGTGGCCCCTGATCCGCGCCGATACAAGCTCCTCCAGATGCCGGCAGACAGTTTCGGCCGCCCGGTCTGAGCACTTGCCGAGTCTGAGGGTTCGCCGGCGTCCATCGGTCGGGTCGATGAACAGGATGCGTCGCCGCCCGTTATTGCCGTCTCTCGCAATGCTCGCCATCACACTACCTCACTTTCCGCTGTCGGGGTTTCAACTCAAGCCCCAGGTACTCGCACAGCCGTTCCGCCGTTCCAAGATTGCACCGGCCGCCGTTCACGATCCTGCACAGCACGGCCTGGTCGATTCCTGTGTCGTGGGAGATCTGGTACCGGCTCTTGCCGGACTTCTTTATCGCCTGCGCTATGCTCTCGATGATCGTCATAGGGACAAGTCTACAGTACACTTGATGTTGTGTCAAGTGCCATTCTGGGAATCTTCACACTTTTTTTCAGCCGCCTGCTCGATGTACCTCTTGAGGCCGTCCACGCTGTACCGCACCAGCTTGCCGATCCGGATGCACGGGACGGTCCCGGCCTTCGTCAAAGCCCAGAGTGTGCGTTCGCTGATCGCCAGCGCCCGGCTCGCCTGTTGCGGTGCCAACAACAGGGGGTCGATCTCTTTGGGTTTCTGGTGCTCAAACATGTTCAATTCGTCTCCGTTGTCGTCTTCACCGTTTCTTGCTTGTCTGCGTCCTGGGCCTGCCCGGCGTCACCCTGCCGGGCCTGGGTCGCTTCCCGCTCTATGTCGGCCGGAATGTCACTTTGTCGCGCCGTCCGCTTCTCTTGCGCGTCATGCAGGGCCTCACACGCTTGGATCGCCTCTTCGTCGCTACTGCAGAATGCGAACGGCAAATAGCTGTTGGTCCAGCCGGCGAGAACTTGTCGCAGATTGCTCTCTGCCGCCTGCTTCGCCGTTTCGACCTGGAAGGCCCCCTGCGTGACACTGTATTCGGCCAGCCAGATTTCATCAAGATTCAGCATGTTTTGCCCCTTTTTTTACAATGACACCCTGCTCGCTGAATTCCAAGGTGTCCCAATCGATGACAAAACCAACGCTCATGCCCTGCCCCTTGCCCTTGCGTGATTTGCAGATATGGATTGTCTCGTTAATCTCGCATTGAAACCGGCCCATATCGACATCCGGTCTCATCATCATCGCGGGCTTGGGGCGGTTTGTGACGTTCCAAGAGCAGAATCGCCTGCGCCATCCTTTGGTACGCGCTCCCACCCGCTACGGCGTCCAGGTCCAGGACCTGAGCGCCCTTCGAGCAGTGAGTCACGAGCAGCACCGACGCATTGCAGGTGGACAGCGTGAATTCGACAGCCGACACAAAGTCATGGTCCGCGATCCAAGGATTCACCGCCGGCTGGCACACAGTGATCGGATCGGCCACAATCGCCCGATAGCCGTCACGCGCGCGATTACGAATCCACTCCGCCACATACTGGAGCGTCACCGTCTCACCTGGCCGCTCCCACACCGATCGATTGAACCTGTCCAGCGTGTCCCGGTGGCGCTCATAGGCAGCCTGGGATTCTTCCGGATTGTTCTTGATCCACTCGTCGTCCAGGAGGTTGCCGTTGCCCTCCAGCATCGCCACGAGCCGCCAGTTGACGAACGTTCGATCTTCCTCTAAAGTCAAGTAGCAAAACCGCACCCCCTGCCTAAACCAGTGCAAGAGAATCCACAACACGACGAAACTTTTTACGGCCCCCGGCCGACCGCCGATGATGCACACATTCTGCGGTAGCAATGCCTTCGATAGCTTGTCGAGTATCGGGAAGCCAAACCCAAGCGAGTACCACACGCCTGCGATGATGTCCGCGAATCTGCGACTCAGACCCTCCGACAGGTGCGACGTTTTCGCGCTGGCAATGGCACTAGTGATCGTCTCTTTCGGGTCGGTCCCGACGCGCTCGCATTGGCCTATCAGGTCCACAACGTCTTCGTCCGGCTCAAGCTCCAAATCGGCGGGTTCAATCCACGCAATCTCAGGCGGGTTCGGAAGCTGGCCAATCATCGCCGCGGCTTTCTTCATGCAGACGCGCCCTGGGTCATTGTTATCCGGCCAGATGGTGACGCGCTCAACACCATCCAGTGGAGCAAAGGCCGCCTGCTCAACAGCGCCGGCGCCGCCCGGCCAGCATGTGGCGTTGAATCCCAGCGCCAACAGCGAGTCCACTTTGACCTCGCCTTCAACCAGGAGGATGCTCTTCGCCCCGCGATTCTCCTTCCGCCGATACAACGGCGGCTTGCCGGCAGGCTTGCCCTCCACAAACATGCGGTCCGGCCGCCGATAAAATTGAGGCATCTCCTTCTTGCCCTTGTGCTGGTCCGGGCCCGCCGGCTTGCGGTACCGCAGAACCAACAGGTCGATTTGGCCGGTCTCGGGATCCTCGTAAGCGTGTGCCGCCTCGAACGTGGCATTGAACTGGCGTTGTTTCTCGGCGTCCACTGTGGCCCGCAATTCCTCGTAGGTCTTGAAGGTCCTGGCGGGCTTCTGGGGCGGGTTCGCGGCGGGCACCGCAGCCGGTGACTCATTCGGGCAGCCCCGATACTCGGTTAAGACCTGCTCCAGACTTCGGCCCGTCGATACGGCAATCACGTCAAAGCAATCACCATGCCAGTTGCAGGCGTGACAGCAGAATCGCACGACTCCATCTTCGCCGGTCTTGAACGAGCCGCTCGGCGTTTTGTCATTATGCGTGGGGCTCGGACATGTGGCATTGTGGCCCGTCACTTTCGAGTGTTGCTTCGCCTGCGCCAATGCCCGCTGCATTTCCCGCTCGCTGTGTCGCATTTGCTCCTGTGATGCCGTCAGCGTCATTCAGACCCCTTCCCAAAGGCCGCGCGAATTTCGTCCTCGCTCGATCCGTCCAGGTTCAATCCATCACCGCGCTGCGGTTCCCGCTTGGCCGGCGGGCTGTCCTCCCATCGGGTTTGATTCAGGAATGTTGTCGGGTAGGGAATGTACTGGCCGCCGTCCTCGGCGAGTGACTGCGCCCACTGTTGGCTTTCACAGTGCGCCAGGACTGACCTGATGATCTTCTCGATCAGCTCGGGGCCGGGGGCGAGGATGGTCCACACCTCGAACGCGGCGACCTTCTTGACCTTTCGCGGATAGGCGGTCCAGAATCGATCGAAGTCGAGCGTGTACTCCACGGCCTGCACGATCTTCCTGGGCCTGGTCTTGGCCTTGGGTTTTGGTTTGCGTGACTCCGTATCCGATGGCGGCGCGGGAGTTGAAGTGTCGCCGGGGGAAAGTGGACCTCCTTCTTCTGTTTGTGTTCTTGTATGTGTTCTTCTATTATGGCGCGGCTTGGCCGTTGGGGTGATTTCGGCTTGGCCGTTGGGGTGATTGCCCCCCACAACACCCAAACCACTGTTGGGGCGTTCACCCAAACCACTGTTGGGGCGTTCACCCAAACCACTGTTGGGGTGATTAGTCGGTCCGGTGACGTGGTACTGCAGGCGCCTGTTTGGGGCAGTATGGGCCGGCCTCTCGACTGTGAGCCATCCACTCTCCGCAAGCCGACCGATGATCTTCCGGACGCCTTCGGCCGTCAAGCCAAGTTCCAGGGCGATGATGGCTTGGCTTGGATAGGCCGATCTGTTCTTGCCTTGCCGCCAGAAAATGTACGACAGGACGCGGTACTCGACCGCCGACAAGCTCTTGTCGAGCATGGCGAGTACCCAAATGGGCGTTTCGATATGGCTGCGGTTGCCCATCAATTCACCCCCGGCTGTGCTTCGCGCCATTCCGCCAAGATGCGACAAAGATGCACACCCACGACTCGATAGAACTGCCTCTCACAGGCACAAACGCCTTCGGCAATTGCCTTTTGTGGGTCGTCTCGTTGAGCATTGATGCGATTCAGGACTGCATCAGCGGACAATGCTGGCAGGACCTCGGTGGCGCATTGAAGGCAAACGCCGACAGTCCGATGGCCGATCCAGACCGCATCGGCTGAACGGGCGCCGCAGAAGATGCAGCGGGGCAACTTCGAAAGACTCTGTGCAACATCTTTCGCGCGAGCCATCACGATACCCCCACCTGCTCTGCTTGCTCTTGTAGGGTCCGCCCCTTGCGCGGCTCGTTGCGTAACCGCTCAACAATGTTTTCCGAGAACACACGCAAGTTACCGGCCCGCAGTCTTGGTCGGATGCCCCTGCTCTTAATGAGGTACTCGACTCGATGATTGGGCCAGCCGAGTCGCCTGGCAATTTCACCAATAGTCAACGCTCGTACCATTTCAAATCTCCAAACAAGACACGCGATACATGGTACAGAGTAGGGGGTAAACCGGACGTGTCAAACCGTAAATGTCCGTAACAGCCCTGTTACGGTTACGGAGATCGTAAGCGTGGTCGAATCAACGGTTTATGAGCTCAGAAAAGATGTGCGAAGTGTGTTACGATGCTCAGTTACGGAGACTTCCTGCGGGGCTTATAGCCCTTCTTCCGCTTATTCAGCCAGGTGGTCGGATAGTATTTCTCTTTTGTCTGCGGATCACGCTTGACCTTGCCATGCAGGATCCCGCCATCCTTATCGTCCTGCTGTTCCCATCCCTCCAAAGTAGACCGTGGAACGCCAGCCGACTTCGCTCCTGTGTAGTTCTTCGGCGGCTTCCATTTCTTCGGCGTGCTGTTAGCCCCTGGGTCACTCGCCGCGGTCGATGTCCCCGGGCCGGCCTGCGGCGCGGCCTGGGCGCCCACCCGGGGATTGCTCGGCGGCGCGCTCTCGGCTTGCGGCTCGCTTGGTTGGTGCTCGGCCCTCCGAATCTCCCGGGAGAACTCGCGTCCCACGTCGTCAAGCGCGGCCTGGACGAACGCCTTACGGGGCGCAAACGCTTCGGGATGGCACACATTAACACGCGACCACAGGTACACCATCAACTCGGGCGGCCAGATATCCTCTGTGCCGATCTTGTTGTCGGGCAGTTCGTTGTCATGGACGGCCGTCAGCGTCACGTACTGCCGTTGGCGCCCGGCTTCTGGATTCAACCTGGGCAGTTTTCCTGGTGAACGGGCATCCGCCGGAAACCATCGGTCCACGATGTCGCCGGTTGGTCTGGGCTCACCTTTCGGCCGACAGCAGCCGACTTTTTCGCCGATGGCCTGCTCGATCCTATCTACCCTCTGTTTGGCGTCCTCCGACTTGGCGCCTGCCTTGTACTGCCGGTCCACTGTGGCCGGCCAGCACTGCCACCAGTTATGCGTCAACAGTAGGTCGGCCGTTGGCTTCTCTCTCGCGCGTTCAAGTGCGGCCTTCCATAGTTCCTCCCGTGCACAGCGCGCCCACTCTCTCTTATCGACCGCAAACTCCCGCAGATGGTCCAGGTACTTGTCCGCGAGGCACGCGGGCATCTTCACGTACCGGACCCCGTCTCGCTCGACAAATTCCAGTCCGCACGTGTTGTCCCACTCCCAATTATCCGGTCGCACGTCTCGATTGCGCAGCCGGGGATCGCGCTTGGCCTTGAGCCAGTCCTTCTTCCGGAGCGCCTCAAACTCCGCCGGCGTATGCTTTGCCTGCCACTGGTCTTCTGCCCTCTGCTGCTGGCCGTATGTCTCCCCGAATGGCCGGATCGCCTCCCGGAACGCCTCAAGATTCGCGGGCTCCCCGATCAGCTTATGGATCTTGGTCGCCGTCTTGCACAGGAACGTGTTCCATTCTTCTGCCGTCATCGCTCCCTCCATGCCCGCGTAACCAGGGCAAAAGAGTGCCGGGGAATAGTGACGTCTGACTGGGACGCGGCCTGCCTTACGGTTTGGCCTACCCCGGCGTGAATGGCAACGGATAGCAAGATGGTTCCAGTCAGTTTCACGGCTGCATTGTCGGCCACAGGGCCTGAAACATCAATGTTTTTCGATCAAATCGTGCATTTTGATTGCACGCTCAGGCCGGCTCGCGGACATCCCGCTCCACCTGCATCAAGGTCTGTTCACCTGTCCGCAACTTCTCAAATTTCTCCGAGGGCAAGGCCGCAATTCGCCGCGCGGCAACTGATTCTTTTTTGGTCAGGTTCAGCTCTGCAAGAGTGGGCAACTCATTTTCTGGTGGTTCCACTTTGGTACTGCCAGAAGTATCACGCCCTTTCAGTTGCCCCCTTGTCCCCTTTGCCCGCTCCGTCCGGTTCAGCATCCCCCCCAGCAACTTCAATGCCCCAGGTCCTTACACCCCCCCAATGGCCGCCCTCGATCAATCGCGCCCATGTGACGGCCAGCACGCGGCTTGGGAGTTCACTATCTGGAAAACACTCGGGCCAGAAAAAAATGAGAACATACATGGACATTCAAGGTCGTAAATTCCCCCTTACCACCCTATTCCGGAGGTACTACTTGGCGTCCCATCCGGGTGAATCACTTGTCTTTGAGTGCTCTTTACACTGGCTTTGAACCGGCTTTTCATGGGGTTGTGACTCCGGTTTATTGACTCCAGCTTGTGCCTTGTTTCAAGCACTTTCGCTCGCGTCTGTCCCTCGGTCGCACAATTTATCAGAATCTTTGTCGAAATTCCGAGAATTGTCTTGACTTCGGCTGCGCGTGGCGTACAGTAGGAATATATGATGCCCTGGCAGGCACAATCCGTTACACTAACAACCATCATGGCTGGCATGGTACGTTCTCAGTCTGCCAGGGCTCCCGTACTGTGCCGGCCACCTCTATCTAAAGGAGCCCTGGTATGACAGCACAAGAGCGCAGAGAAGAAGCATTGTCAAGAGCAGCAAACCCCATCGGACCTTTGACCAACTATCCGGCCATCTTTCACGGATTCATGGCTATGGGAATCCCGGAGTCGGACATCCGGCCAAGAGAGAACGTGTTCACGTTCCAAGCATGGAAAGCCCTGGGCCGGCACGTTCGCAAGGGCCAGCATGGGGTAAAGGTAGTCACGTTCATCACGACGGAATCGGGCAAGAGCCAAGAGCCGCAGACCGATACCCTGGACGGTATCGAAGCACAACCGAAGAAATCCGCGCGGCATAGTCGGCCCTGGACCACGACGGTCTTTCACCTGAGCCAGACGCGATACCGAGTGCCATCGGCGCTTGATGCGCCGACCTTGCGGGCCGTAGCGATACGGCCCAACAGGACTGTACGAAAAGTGAATCGAAATCATCTGTTGTAAGGAGCCCTGGCAATGAACCTTTACGAAAAGTACAGACCAACAGCGTTCGAGCAGGTGTTAGGACAGGACCGGGCCATTCGGCAGATTCAGCTTGCGGGCCGGACGGGATTCGGCGGCAAGGCGTTTTGGATCTCCGGGCCGTCCGGCGCCGGCAAGACCACGTTGGCAAGGATCATCGGCCAGCAGCTTGCCAGCGAGTACGCGATTCAGGAGTACGATTCAGCCGATAGCCTCAGTATGGCGGCCCTGGACGAAATCGACCGGACCATGCACCTGTTCGGCTGGGGCGACAAGTCCGGCCGCGCGTTCATCGTCAACGAGGCGCACGGCCTGCGGGCGCCCATCATCCGCCGGCTGCTCGGCATGTTGGAGCGAATACCCTCTCACGTCGTTTGGGTATTCACCACCACGAAAGAGGCAATGACGCTGTTCGAGGACGATCAACTTGACGCAAGCCCGCTACTGAGCCGATGCGCCCAAGTGACGTTGACGAATCAGGGATTGTCCAAAGTGTTCGCAGAGCACGTCCAGGCGATCGCGCAGGCGGAAGGACTGGACGGTCGGCCCTTGTCGGCCTACCTGCAATTGGCGCGGGACTGCCGGAATAACTGCCGGATGATGCTACAGAGTGTCGAATCAGGGACGATGATTGCGGACTGAGGGACAAACCGGGCCGGCCTGAACAGGCGGCCGGCCTTTTCTCGTGTCTGGCCGTCGGGATTCTGTACGTGGAATTTCAATAGTGCGTACAGAACCGCCGCGGATCGCCACCAAGACCGTGAGTAGGGTATCGAAAAGGCGCTGAAAAGCGTACAGAATTGAGAGGGTGAAATCATGGCAGTGGACCGAACGAAGTACATGAGCGCAGAAGAAGTCCGCCAGCTTCGCACGGTGGCGGAGGCCCGCGCGATCGTGGACCTGAAAGCCGGCCGCGTCAACGGCGTTCTCGGCTGGATGGTCGTGGACCTGGCTCTATCAACGGGCCTGCGCGTCTCCGAGATTGCCAAGGTGAACGTCGAGGACATCGACCTCAAGCGCGGCCTTGTCACCGTCAACCGGGCCAAGAAACGCAAGCGGGTGAAGCCCGAGCCCCTGGCCATCGGCAAGGAGCTTGCGGATCACCTGAAAGCCTATCTCGCCTGGCGGGCCGGACGGATCAGCGACCTTCAGGAGCCCATGCGGGCCGGCCTGGTCGCCACCAAGGGCCCTCTGTTCGTCGGCTGTCGTGGTCCTCTGACGGCGCAGGGCCTTCAAAGGGTTTGGAAAGCGGCCGTAAAACGGGCCGGCCTGCCGGCGGGCGCCCTGGCTGTAGTCGGGAATCATCGCCACGCCAAGCGGAGAATCCCTGCCCCGCTCAATTCAGAGAATAGCGACGCGCCGGCGCCTCGGACACCTGGCCGGAAAGCGCAAGTTTCGTTCGTGCACGAACGTTCGCGCGTTGATGATCTGTGGGATTTCCCCGTTTCACGATCTGATGTGCCGGCAAATATGGCCCTTTCACAAGATTAGAGGCGTCTTCCTGCGCTTCCCGGTTCATCGGCCACAAGTCAAATTCGCTCGGGTTCTGGCTCGGGGGTCCTGGGGGTTCTCGATGGTGGGTGGGGGTTCATGCTACGCGGTGACGGTGGTAGAGAAGGGGCCGGCCAGACGTGCCGACCGGCCCCGAGCGGACGATTCGCTACCTCACGGCACCCGCCGCTCTCCGCTGGCGATTGCGCTCAGCTTGGCGACGTAGGCGGCCACTTGGCGGTCCTGGGGATTCTTAAAGTGCCTCGGATCGTCGGCGAACTCCGCAATCTCTTCGCCCCAATCATTGAGAACGTCGTTTCCCACCCGCCCCTCATACATGCCCTCCTCCTTGAAATCGGTTTCCGAGCACAGCAACTCGGAGACGACAATCGCCGCGAGTCTCTGTTCGGGTGAGCAGGCTTTCAGCCACTCAACCATCCAGCGGAATTCCGCGCTCGCCTTGTCGAGGGAAAGACAAGCCTTCGCTGTTCGTCCCTGTGCCTTTACCTTGCTGCTGACTCTCTCCACTGTCTTTGTCGTGTCCATAGAGACCTCCTCTGTGATTGTCCCGCGGCGCCACAGCCGCTACAAGCGCGCAGCGTCAGCGGGAACCGTTTTGATGATTGCCCTCCTCCAGGAGGTTCACGATCATCCCTGTAAACGCCGGAATACTACCCCAGCGGCCCCCCTCCTGTCAAGCGAAATCTTCACAAATTACGCAACACGCCTACAGCTTTGTGCACCCGTGAACAGTTGTCTGAAATAGTTACCAAAATGTCCAACACTTTGTCTGACATCTTGGTTACCACTTTGATGCACAAGATCGCCGCCACGGCCACAGGTTGGTGAACGTGTGCCGGGTCCTGGGTGAACGGAGCGGGTCGTATGGGCCGGTGCATCGCATCGAGGACCGCAAGATTCTCTTGATTCATGCCAGGCAATATGCGAGAATAGCAGCCACAGGCAGGAAGCTGCAAGGGCGTTAGGGAGTCGTCACGGTAGTATCGGCACGGGGCGGCAGGCAGGTGCGGAGTGCGTCCATGAAGACTTCGGCGAAGCGTTCTGCGGATGGATTTCTGGTAATCGGCATCGGCAATACCGGTTTCCTTCTTGAGCGATTAGGAGGGGACTGTCACCCGCTGCAATTTCTGAGGGAACTCACTCAAAACGCCATCGAGGCTATCGTGCGGGCCGGCGGCAACGGCACAATCGTCTGGGACGTCGACTGGCACACGTACGATCTGGAAGGCGTCCACAAGCTCTGCATCACCGACGACGGCGACGGAATGACGGGCGACGAAATGCTCCAGTTCATAAACAACCTGTCCGCATCGGGCGTCCAGCAATCCATCACGGGCAACTATGGCGTCGGCGCGAAGATCGCCACGGCCAGCCGCAATCCCTTCGGCGTGACGTACCTGTCGTGGAAGGATGGCACCGGGACGATGGTCCAACTATGCCGGGATCCCGGGTCAGGAGAGTATGGCCTCAAGCGGTGGCGCCGGGCCGATGGCGGCTACGGGTATTGGCTTCCGATCGAGGATGATGTGAAGCCCCCTGGCATCGGGGAGCATGGCACTTGCGTGGTCCTGATGGGCAGGTCCGCAGCGGACAACACAATGCAGGCCCCGAGTCCGAGTCCTTCCCCGTCCCGGTGGGTGTCCAAGTACCTGAACACTCGCTACTTCAGTTTCCCAGAGGGTATCAGCGTCAAGGCGCGCGAAGGCTGGGAGTACGCGAGAACAGACGTGCATCGCAATCATCTGCGGACCCTTACCGGCCAGAAGGCGTACCTGGACGAACACGCCGAGAAGTCCGGGTCCCTGGCTCTCTCCGGGGCAACGGCGCACTGGTGGCTCCTGGTGGACGAAGCCGCGGTCGCCAACAACAACGGCTTCATCGAGTCGGCGGGCCACGTGGCGGCCCTGTACCAAAACGAGCTGCACGAACTCGCCACCGGCCGGCCGGGGGCGTCACGCCTGCAGCAGTTCGGCATCACGTTCGGCCATCATTGGGTCGTGATCTACGTAGAGCCCAAGGGCGGCAAGGACTGTGCACTGACCACGAACACAGCGAGAACGCAGTTGCTCATCAACCATGAGCCCTTGCCTTGGTCGGATTGGGCCGTCCAGTTCGCCGCCTCGATGCCACCCGAGCTTGCGGCGTTCATCGAGGGCAGGGCGGCGAAAGCGCTCGACTCCGACCACACGAAGGATATCCGCAATCGGCTGCGGAATATCCTGGACCTGTTCAGAATGAGCCGGTACCGGCCTGCAGGAGACGGGGCATTTCACCTGGACACCGACCGGCTTGTGCCGGGGCAGCCAAGCAGCGGCAAGGGCGGCTCGCGGAAATCGTCAGCCGAGCCATCCGGGACGGAAAGACAGACCGCCGGCAACATCTATGCCGTCTTCGAGAAGAAGAACGGCCCCCGGGGCGACAAGGTGAACCCCGACCCGTTCCCAAGGGTCAAATGGATTACGGCGGCAGACGGCACGCGAGAGGCCGGCCTGATCGAAGACCGGGCGGCCAAGTATCTTGCCGATCAGAACCTCCTGCTGGTCAACGCCGACTTCCGGGCCTTCATGGACATGCAGGCTTTCCTGCGAAAGGACTTCAACGGCAGGCCCGGAGTAGATCCCATGATCGAGGACGTCGTGCGGATGTGGTTCGAGCAGTCCCTTGTGGAGACGGTTATCGGCGTGCAGGCCCTGTGCAATAGTCGGGAGTGGAGTCCCCGCGATATTGACGCTGCCCTCTCTGAGGAAGCCCTGACCGCTTCGGTGATGCAGCGATATCACGTCTACCTCGCCACGAAGAAAGACTTGCGGACGAAACTCGGCTCAGGCAAATAGCGACATACACAAGCGATCGGCGCACAGTTCGCCGCCAGCAGATCCGCGAAACTCACCTACCATGTCGCGTGGACAGCCGTCTTTTGGTGTCAGAAGCCCGGCAGGAATTATGCGCGCATGGGACGCATGGGGTGTGTCCCAATTAGTAGTCGCTCCTATTTGTGGGTCCGCGCCTTGACAAGCCCGCGCGTTCAGTTCAGGATACCGAACCATGAACGGATTGAGCTTCGAGCGCACGCACGCAGAACGGACTTGCGACCGCCGCTACCATTGCAAAGACGCCTCCCGGGCCCTCAGCAAGCAGCGTATTGCCGCCTGTGATCCCGGCCGCCGAATTCGGGTTCTTCACTATCGCGTCCGCGCCGCTCGCAACGCGCCACTGTTTGACGGCCCCGCCCGCCTTCGCTCCACTGCCGTGGCACTGCTGGCGGGTCTGCCGGACGAAAAGCTCGGCGAAAGCTGACTCAAAGCCCGTCCAAGCAGACATTCCCCGCCTTCTGCAGGAACTTGGATTTATCCTGCTTGGCATGGTCACTCCCTCAGATTTTCCTATTGGCGTGTGCGCCACAGTTAAGCGGCCGTAACAGGGGGGTTGGGGCAAATCATCGGACTTTGAAATTGGCCTTCACGGAATGCCTTAAAACAAGGCATTTGCTGAGGCCATTTTTGCCTTAACTGTGGCGCGTCGATGCTTGCGGTTGGCCCGGAACTTCCGATACGTCTGTTTCCGGTGCTTGCCCCTGCATTTCGGGCACAGTCTTTCGCGGTGACCGAGCACCTCGCCACAGTCACAATATCGCACGGCGACCTTACTGCCGGCCAGCTTCGGATTGATCCTGGCGTACTGTGCGAAGAGTTTGCTATAATCATAGCCCGGCTGCCTGTGCGGATAGTCCGGCGGTCCCAACACGGCCCGCTCGAAGTAGGTGCACTTCGCGCCCGCAATCACCTTGCAGGTCTGGCACTGCTTCGAGCACTCGTTCCGAACAAAGCGATTCAATGCCCCATTGTGCGTTGCTCCGTGGTCCACGTCAGATCCTCCCAAAGTCTCGATGCGTCGGTTGCATGGTGATCAGGTCTCCTGACTCCCTCCGTTCGGGCAGCCCGGCCAGTGGAATGAATGCTCGCCAACGGCCATGTCCGTGACGTACAGGCCGTCGCGGGCCTGGAGGACGTCGACCGACCAATACCCGCCGCCGACAGCTTGCCCGGCTGCTTCGGCCAGCCGCGTATACTCCGCATCGAGCTCGGGCGTCGATCGCGCGAGGATCTTGAACAGGGCCTCGGCGCCGGCCGGGTCCTCCATGCCCTCCGCCAGCGCATCCGCCGGCCAGTACGGATGCTGACATTGCATCTTGCCGTCCCGGACGAACAGCCGCCACTCACGCACGGCGGGCATGTTCCCATATCCCGGCAGGAGCGCTAGCGCCTTGACCGGCAAGAACTCTCGCACGGCCCAGACGTTCGTCGGCAGGCCGAACATGTCCCCCGTGTACGACCAATCGATCAAGTTGTGCAGGTGCTGCGCGAGGTACTCGATCTTCCGGAGATTGCAGCAGCGGTCCCAATCATGCTTCCCTGAGCCCTGCCCCGTCCGCAGAAAAGCAGGCAGGCCGATTCGTTCGACGGCGGCCGTCAGCCTGGCAAGGAAATCGCCCCAGCCGGCGGGCGGCTTGCCCCCCAAGACGCCGAACAGATTCAGGTCCGTCGTCACGATCTCCGTTCGCGGCACAGGCAGGCCCGCGTCGCGGATCAGCGGAAACCAATACGACAGACAATTCTTGTCAGCCATCCTCTGCGTGCCTCAAGCAAGCGGGGAGCCGACCGGCCCCCGAATACAGTCTCTCGGTTACAGCCGGCCGCGATTGCGGAGTCCGCGATGGCTCTGCCCGGCTGTTCCGCCTACGCCACCACCACTTGTTTATGGCGGCCTGATCTTTGCTCTCCTGCGCCGCCCCGATGTCGATTCGGGACACCTGGGAGGCCCCGATGCCGATTCGCATGGCCGAAGCGGTGCCGGGCACGAAAAGCGAAAGCAGGATCGCCAACAGGATTGCTCGTTTCATCTTTTTCATGGTCGCGCCTCACTCGTTGTAGGTGATTGCGGTCGTGAAGTAGCCGACGTCGACGCCCTGCTCGTAGACGTTCGTATCGCTGGCGTCGATACGGAAGTCGTCGTGGGCCGGGTCCTTCAGGCCGGGGTCGCCGTAGATGTTGCCGATTTCCGTGTCCCCTGTCGAGGTCGAGATATTGGTCGTGTTGTTCCAGAAGCAGTTGTGCACGAAACGGTCGGTCCCTCCTTTGCCCAAGACACTTATCGCAGTCGTGCAGGTATGGAAGATGCAGTTGATCGCGTTTGTAGTATAATTCGAGCCGGTGATAAAACCAGTGGTGCAGTTGTAGACCGTGCAATTCACGAGAAAGAATCCAGAATAGGAGGTCGAATCCACTCCGCTCCCGCAACTGTCGATGATACAACCGACGAGAATTGTTTGACCGGCGCTGTTGTTCGTCTCGATGCCCTTGCCGGCGCAGTCCCTTATGTAGCATCCCGTGATTCGGCCGTAGCCGCCCACCAGGATGCCGTCCCCGCTTGCACCGGCTGTAGCACACTCGCATCCGGTGGCGATGCTGTAGGTCGCCGTACTTCCCACTTGCAGAGCGTTCTTGCTGCCCCCGGTACTGGTGTTTGTGATCTTACAGTTGAAAATGCTGCCCGCGACGCTCAAAACGTAGGACCCTGTTCCGGTGAACTGCAAATTTCGATAATCAGTCCAATTCGTTTCCCCGATAGTGTAGGCGCCGTTGGAGATCGCCGGTCTGTCCGTTCCCAGCGGTAAAACTCCCCGGCTGGCATTGTAGCCGATGATGCGCACCGGATTAGTAGTCTCACCCCCGCCGGATATCCCCGTAATGCTCTCGCCCAGGGTGTAGCTGCCGGACGCGACCCAAACCACATTGCCTGCTACTTTTTGGTTGGTGGCGAAGAAGTCATTGTCCAGGGACCCTCCCAACAGGAATGCCCCGCCGACCGCGCCGGTGATTCCCGTTGTCCCGGCTACACCCGCTGCCCGGTCCAGAACCGCATCATCGTTCGCATCCACCGACGTGATATGATACCAGCCGACTGTACCACCGACGGTGAGATGCAGAATATTATTGTCGTAATCCTGAGCCCATTTGGTTGCCCCGGAACGGTAGACCTGTGTCGTGTCTCCTCTTACGATGCAGATGTCGGTGGCACTCATCTGCGCGTTCGCCTGCTGGGAGTAGTCCGTTCCGCCCGCGCCATAGGAGACGTACTCCGGTTTGCCGCGATTGCCCATCGTGTCCGGGTCCAGCCCGTTTGCCAGCCGGACGTAAAGGGTCGTGTACCCGAGCGTGTCATTATCAGCCCAGTCGTACTGGCCGGCCGTAAGCGAACCCGCCGTGCCTTCCGTGGCAATGTTGTAGTTGCCGTCCGTGCATACCGAGCCGCTTGCAGTCAACGACGGATCGCCGCCCGCCGCCGCCTGGCAGTAGTACTCGTTCGTCCCGTGGGCAGAAGCCGTCCACTGGTAACTCGCACTGACGAGAGATGTCCAGACAAAGCCGCCCCCGTTCGTCTGCACCCCTGTGGTTCGTACTTCCCAGACGCAGCCGGCGTTGATCGCCCCCAACGTGCTCCCGGCCAGCAGCAGCAGGCTCAGGGCCATTGCTGCAATCCATTTGCTCGTCTTCATGTTTCAATCCTTTCGAGTCTATGGCCCTCGCGAGAGAGCCATTGTCCATCCGGCGGATCGTCGGGCCCGTTGCCCCACGCATCCGCTCGGTTTGATTTCTATGTCGCGCCGTCCCCGTCGCCCCGGTCCTCGGACCTGGGGATGCCGCGGTAGCCCTTCGGCCAGTGGGCGCCCTTCACTTGCCCGGGCTCGGCAGACTGGACGCCTGGTTGTCGATGTCCGTCCCTCTTTGGCCTGCCGATGATGAAGCCCCAGATTCCGCCAATAACGGCGGCCAGAACGATGAACAGAATTGCACTCAACATGGGGATTCCTCCTGTCTGTCTTGGGGTAGGGTATGTTCCTGGATGATTCGCAGAACGGCCGCCCGGGCGCTCTGGGGCAGGCCCGGCCAACGGTGGACGATCAGAGCAAGGTCGGGGTCAAGAGACGCGTTCGCGGTATTTGGTGTGCCGCTTTCTGCGCGGCTGACTTCCGAAATCGGCGTTTTTGACGGTGTGAGTGGGGTTTGTTCGTCCCCCCTTGGGGTACATTTTTGCCGGGCGTGAGCTGCGGCAGCCTCGCTGCAGGAGATGCTATGCAGACGCAAGTCCAACTGGCCCCGATCTCGCCCGCCGACCGCGACGCGGTCATCGACCTATTCAACCATTACGTGCGCAGCAGCTTCGCAGCCTTTCCCGACCGCGAGGTCCCCTCCAGCTTCTTCGACCTGCTCATGGAGGCTGCCGGCGGGTATCCGACTCTGGCCGCCCGCGACTCCGGCGGCATTCTCCTCGGCTTCGGCCTGCTTCGGCCGCACCATCGACTGCCCGCCTTTGCCCACACCGCCGAAACCACCTATTTTATCGCCCCCGGCCGCACCGGTCAGGGCCTCGGCTCGCGAATCCTCGAGGAATTGGAGCGTCAGGCCCGCGCCCGCGGCATCGCCACGCTCCTGGCCCCCATCTCCTCGCTCAACGAGCCCAGCATCGCCTTTCACCTCAAGCACGGCTTCGTCGAGGCCGGCCGTTTCCGCCGGATCGGCCTGAAAATGGGCCGCTGTTTCGACGTGGTCTGGATGCAGAAGATGCTCTGACCGCCCGCCCTGTTCAGTTTTCACATGGTTTCACAAAGATGAACATAGTTGAACATGGCTCCCGTAAGCCTTTGGCCCGCTTGGACTTACGGCGTCTTGCCGTGTCATTCCTGCGGGAGCAGCGTTCCTCGCGCTGATACAGGCTGCGATTGGCCCTGCTCATCGGGCTTCGGCTCGGCTGCGGCTGGCTGCCTCTGCTCCGGGGCAAGCAAAATGGTCCCCGCATAGGCGCTGGCGCTGACCAGCGTAATGACAATCGCACGGATCAGGGTCAAATAGCTGATCTTCCCGGCCCCGGCGTTGCTGAAGCACCCGCAACTGATATCCAAATGCCGGTACAGCGCCGAGCATAGCACGAACGTGAACAGCACGCCCATGCCGATGCTGGCCAGCAGGGCCCCGCCGACGAACACCCCGCCCACCAGGCACACCCCGGCCAGCAACTCCACCCACGGCAGCACCATCGCCACCAGCACGCCCAGATTCGGTCCCACAAGCTCATAGCCGTAGATGCTCCCAAGGAACTCATACGGCCGCTGAATCTTCGGCACGCTGCTCATGATGAACATGCACCCCAGCCCCAGCCGCACCACCAGCACAAACCCCGCCATCACTCGCTCCATCGTAGCACGCGCATCTTGCCCGTGACTCGCACGGCCATCTTGGCCCTGCAAAGCTCCAGCCTTTTCCACGGGCGAGACGCCCGTGCTACTTTTCAAAAATCGCCTCAGCCCCATCCTGAACCTCCAGTCCTTCAGTTCTCAGTTCTCGGTTGTCAGTTGCCGGTTCTCCAGCCTCCCGCCTACGGCCTCCAGCCTGTTCCCCCTTCTGCGCTTCCGCCAGCACTCTCTCGAACTGCACGCGTGGGTCCTCATAGTACGCCGTATCCTTCTCATACAGGTGCAGCCGAGCTTCAATCTGTGTGGCCAGCTTGTCCGCACGCAGCCGCGTGGCCACCGCCAGCGCCTTCTGCGCGGTCTCAACAGCCTTGCAGTATTGCCCTGCCGACGCATAGGCCGCCGCCAACGTATCCAGCACGCTTGGGTCCCCGTCCCTCGTCATCGCGCGTGCCTGCTCCGCAAGCCTCACCGCCTCACTCGCATCTCGAATCTGCGAGTTTGGATGCGTCGCAAGCAACCAGGCCAGACCCCTTGAAGCCGGAAGAAATGTTGGATTGAGCGCCATTGCCTTGCGCAGGTGTGACAAGCCTTCTTCGGGTTGGCCAGCGACGACGAGGATTCTCCCAAGGTTGTATCGCACAAGCGGCGACTCCGGTGCAAGCTCCGCGCCCTTTCGCAGACTGGCCAGCCCTTCGCAACGGTTCCCTGTGCGAAACAGTACGAGACCAAGATTCATGTGAGCTTGGACAAGAGAGGGTCTGATCTGTAGGGCCCTGCGATAGTGGCGCACAACTTCGTCGGGTTGTCCCCCTAATTCATCCAATGTCAAAGCCAGATTGTAATGGGCCCCGTAGGAGACCGGGTCTGCCCTGAGTGCAGCACGATAATGCTCAACAGCTTCCTCCTGTCTTCCTTGCGACTTGAGGGCAACAGCAAAGTCAATGTGCAGCGGCGCTGAATTGGGAAACATGGACAGCATGTACTCATGGAGGGTCGTAGTGTCGACCCAGTGACGCAAATACGACCGAGTAGCCACGGCTTCACCGCTTGCCAAGATAGCGACGATCAGGGGAACTCCCAGCCGGCGCCAAGGTAATCCTACCGCCGCGCTTGTGACAAGCAGCTTCGTCAACATCCAGGCCAAGAGCAACAGAATACCTATGAAAGGCAGGTAGAGATATCTGTTGGCGACAAGGACAATCGTGTGGCTGATGATCCCGCTCGCCGGAAAAAGCATCACGAATGCGATGAGACAACCCATCGCGATTGCACGCGTCCACCGAAGGGAGACAAGCGCACCGCCAATCAGCGCACAGGTCCCGATGATACTCACGATCATTGTCGGACTCGAAAGCGCGAGGCAATCGACAGGCTCGTAATGTGGTGACATACGCGTCGGCCACAAGACCTTGCAGAAATAGAAGAAGATGTTGTGAGAAAGCACAAACGGAACTTGGAGCGGATTATATTGGCCAGGAAGCTCAATCGACCCGGAGTGAAGCTGAGAGACATACCCGACCACGGCGAAAACTCCGCCAACGGCCAATAGCGGCACCTTCTCCGCGACACTCCGCCAGGCAAGTCGATCCAGGGGCCAATAGTCGAGTAGAAGCATCGCCAATGGCAGGGGCAGCGCAATCGGTTTCGACAGCATCGCCAGCGAGTATGCGACAATGCACCCAAAGTAGAATCGGGCCTTGCGCTCGCGAGTGAATTCCAGGTACGCGATGAGCGACCAAAGCGCAAAGAAGCTCGACAACACTGTCTTTCGTTCGCTCAGCCAGCACACAGAATCGACAGTGATCGGGTGCAGGCCGAACAGCAGAGCAACCCCTGCGGCAATGAAGGGGTGGGGAAACAGAAGGTACAGTAAGATCGCCACAAGAGCCGTATTGGCTACGTGCAGCGCGAGGCTTGTACGATGGTACGTCCGCATGTTCTCATAGGATCCCGCCAGAAGACGGTCTGCCATCAGCGAAACCATTGTCAACGGCTGGTAGTACCCGAACACCGTGGAGGGGTGCCAAACCTCTGCGAAGAATCGCCGAGCTGACTCCCACGATGGGTTCTGCACAAGCGGGTTTCCGGTGACGTAGTACTGGTCGTCATACATAAAGGCTAGGCTCGACAGGCCCGGCAGATACACGAGGAGAACGAGAGCACAGACCGCGATAACAAGGCAGGAAAAGAGCTGTCTCTGCGTACCGTCGTGCGACAACGCATGCGCCAATTGCCCGCGCAGCTTCGACAAGGATGGGCGCACTGGACTCAGGTCGTCAGACATGGTGGGCCTCTACGCCAGCATAAGCTTCCTCCCTCGGCTTAGTCGCCATCCCTGGCCCTGCCACCCGGATCGCCCACCATAGGCGTAAAAGACCCGCAAGATTAGATGCGCCCACCCGGGGTATCCGTGCCAGTGGAAATGCCTTCGTCCCACCGCTTCTGCGCGCGCGGTGGTGAACGGGAATCTCACGAATTCGCAAGCCCCTGTTGTGCGCACGGGCAATGAATTCCCGCTGGAATCCCTCCATCAGCAGGCCCATCTCGCCGATCAAGTCATCGATCACGCGCCTCTTGACGAGCATGAAGGCGCAGCTTGGATCGTGGAGCGGGGTGTGAAACAGGACCCTGTACACGCACCCAAAGCAACCGGACATCAGCTTTCTGGCGAGCGTGTCCATTCTGGGCTTGCGCCAGCCTATGGAGATATCGTAATCGTCTTTGTTCTCGTAGAACTCCCAGAAGTCGCGAGGCGTGTATTGACCATCCGACTCCAGGCAAAGCACGAAAGCGGCCCTGCTTGCTTTCAAACCGTCGATGACTGCACGGGAGTACCCTTTTCTCTCCTCGGCGAGAATGAGTCTCATGGGCAGCTTATGGCTCAGGTCCCGCAGTATCTCTTTTGTCCCGTCCGTGCTTCCGTCTTCGCAGACGATGAACTCAACGTCCAGGCGCGGAGCAATCTCGCGCCAGATTTCCATGATGACGGATTCGACACAGTCCGCTTCATTGTGAACCGGCATTACGATTTGAATTCCGCCTCTCGCTTCGGTACCCATACATCGCCTCCATTCGCGTCGTCCCCATGCCACTACCTGTCCAAATCTCGTTTTTGCGCAAAGATTTTGACGCCCTGCGACGTAAATCATTCAAACGCAGAGAATTGTGTTTCGCGCAAAGACGCCGAGATCGCAAAGGATAAGGGGCATTGGGGTTATCTATTCTTGGCGTTCTTCGCGTCTTGGCGAGAGAACAGGTTTGGTTGCGCCCCCAGGCCCCACTGGGGTCTTCTTCTCTTTCCCGGCATCGCCGTTCCTGGCAACCCAGTCGTTCCAGCCGCCCCGGTAGATCGATATGCCGCTGAACCCATCTTTCATCAGGCGCAGACTCACCGTCTCCGCGAACTTGCATACCTCGCTCTGACAGTAGACCACGATGCGCCTGCCTCTCGGGATAGAGGCAACCCTGTCTTTCCAGAGCGTGTCATTGGCGTCAATCGGCAAGCTGATTGCTCCCTTAAAGTGTCCGGCCTCGTAGTCGCTGGGAAACCTTGCGTCGATAAAGGCCGTATCAGTGCCGAGCAACTTTCGCGTCTGGCTGGCTGAAATTCTCGGGATGAAAGTCCCCGCGTACGCCTTCTGGACGGACGCTCTCGCCGTCGTATTGGCCAGAAGGCCCTCGCTGCTCCAACTGTGGTGCACCACAGCAAGAATGATAGCAACGACGGCGATCAGTGCGCACTGGCCGAGCGTCAGTCTCATCATCCGCCGGCGGGGCATGGTTCCCACGATATTTGTCCAGATCAGCCTGCCAACATGAAGCCCCAGAAGCGCCAGAACCCCGATGATCCCGCAGAGCAGCAGCCGCTGGCGGTCCGCCGTCAAAACCTTGTCCACGTTGAGCGCCTGCGCCGACAGCAGCAGGGCCGCCCCATCCCATCTCCCCGCCAGTTCCTGGAAAGAAACGAGGCTCGGAGGTTCCGGCGGATTGAACATCTTGGCCTTGCCGTCTTCAATCCCCATGAAAAGCTCGTAGTGGTTGTATTCGCGCGCCTCCGCGTGCGGCTTGACGTGAAGAACAGCCGTGTATGGGCAGCCCCGAAGAGCGCCGGTACTCAGTCGGCTCATCACCTCTGCATAAAGGCCATAATCAACTGCCCCCCGGCGCAGCTCTGCCAGTGTGCTCCCGCCCTGCGACCCGAAGTATTCCGTCTTGACCAAGTCCCGATAGTCGAGCTTTTGGCCTCCCAGTCGCAATACACTGTACAGGCAATACAGCCCGCAGTGTGGGCGCCGTGGTCTCTCCCCGTACGCCCTGGCGCTCTGCGCCTCCGCATTGCTTTCCGGCCTATTTGCATCCGAGGCGCTGCCCTCCGGCGCTAGCATCTTCCCAAGGGTTTTATTTATCGCCGCGACCACCCCTTCATCGATCCGCGTCACCAGCTTGCCATCGTTCCAGGTGTAGCGAATCTGAAGGACCGGGGGCACCCATACGTCTGCCCCATTCCGGATATCGTTCAGGACTAAAGTTCCGAGGGCATCGTGGTCCGGATTCAGGAGCGCCTCATCGATCCGGACGTGCCTTTTGTCGGTAGCAGACTCGCCATTTGCGTGAACGGTGTGCGCCGTCCACTCGAATTCCATGGGCAGCCACACGCCATCGACTGTCTGGAATCGCGTGCTTTGGAGCGTAAATGTAACTTCTCTCTTCTGCATCGGCTCCCCATAGTCTAAATGGCCTTCCGCTCTGCTCCTGCGTTGGTCGATCCGCGCGATGTTGTACCCGTGCTGCGGGTCGATCCAGGCCGTGATATTGCCGTTCGGCGTATTTGCATCGACCACGTAGCACCCGACTCCGTTGATGAGTTCGCTCCCGTTCCGTACTGAAATGGTTCTCGCCTGGCGGAACAGCGCGTCGATGCGCTCGTACGCCCCCAGGCAACAGAAACCGGCAAGGTAACTGCAGGGGTTCTTGTATTGCAGGAATTTGATATCGCTGTCGGGTGGGGTCGCGTCGATGATGGCGGACCCTGCATCGTTCGGATCGCTCCTTCTTCCATAGTTCACATACCTGTCGCCATACCAGGACAGGCTCCTGTAAGTGGCTTTCTCCTGCGCGACGGGCTTAGCCCCCTTGTTCCGTTCGCCCCACTCCTGCCACCGCACGCTTACCTTGTTTCCATCGGATCGAATATCGTAAGCATGTACGTACCTGATTTCTCCCCGCACGCTCCGTGATTCTATCGACTGCGTACTCTTGACGATCCACGACTGTAGCCTGTCGTAGTTCTTTGCACACGCGGCGGTGATTTCTTCAATAGCAGGCTTGTCCATCCCAGGAGCAATCGACACGCCCATCACGCATATGACGAAAGCAGTTGATTTCCTCGACATCGCTGTTGTTCTCCTTCGTCCGTCTGTCTCCCGACCCTGGGGATGAGGACGCGGACGGCCTATGTTTGAGATCCCGCAGAGACGCCGGGGAAGGACACCCCAGACGGTTCGGGGGTATCCTTCCCTCGACGAGAGATCACTCAAGAATTGTTAACGTTGTAGAGTCTATCGCACCTTTCGTCGGAGTCCACCCCTCTGGAGCATCCGGCAAGACCGCCCCAGTACAGCGGCACGCTGCCCTTCCCGCTCGCAGCCGTAATGTTTCCGCCTATGCAGTGCATCGACGTGCCATCACCTAAGTGTCCGTTGGTACACGCCAAGACGATTGTCCAGCCGTTGTACTGCGTTGCCCATCCCCCTTCATACCACGTGAGTCCCACGTAGTGCCCAGGGCTAGGGTTCAGCGCCCACACGGGGTACCACCAGGGATCTCCTCCGACCGCGGAGTGCCCGGGACCGATGACGGGCCCGGCGCTGGCCCACAAAGCCAGCAGGCCGAGCGTTATCCCAACGACCAGACCCGCCTGAGACAGTTTTGGCAATCTCATACTGTTACCTCCTTTGAGGGACACGCGTCCCCAAATAGACCCAGAATTCTCCAATTTGGGCGTCAAGCCCCGTATCTGCGCCCACAGACTACCTCGCTAAGGCCCTCGGATCATGATCGCCATCATGATTCTCACCTCCTTTGTCTCACCCACCTCTCAAGGGGCATTTCGTCGCACATCAACCTCGTCATGCGCGCATAAACTCCCGGCCTTTGCATCAGGGATTCTCTGAAAGAAGTCTCACCAAGGCGTCTTCCCTGAGCTACGTTCTTCCCCTCCGGGGAAGCTATCCAGTCGCGTTGTCCTTATACGTCGAAAGCCCCCGCCGCGCTTAAGCGGGAGCACTCAGTAGTCCTTGAACCCGCGCATCCACTGGGGCCAATCCTCGGGCTCGGCGCCGCCGGCTTTTGTCCACGGACCTCGCGTGTTGTACTGGCTCCACCACTTGAGCGTCCAGAGCTCCTTGAGGCCCACCTTGCGCACCGACCAGTCCATGAACAGGCTGTTGATCCCGCCCTCGTGGCGGTTGATGCAGACGCAATCACCACCATAATTCTCTATCTCTCTGGTCGGGATGGCGTCATACTCCGGCGGCGGCGATTTGTCGTCGTACATACTGACGTAACCCCACGTGGTGTCGAAGAACACCGGGACAGCAGACGCATTCTTGACCGCACTCGTCATCCACATGAAACGCAACTCAGCAGCGACGCGCGGGCCGGATTTATCACCCCACCATGAGTGGGCCTGAAGATTCTCGGCATAGCTGCTCCGCCAGCACGAGTCCAGTGGGTCGTCGGGCGCGACATACGGCGAGGTCCAGGCCAGGAAGGTTCCACCCTTCGGGTACGGCTCTATGTCTCCCAGCTTTGTGGCCATAGGGCAAAGATAGAGGCCTCTGGGGACCGGAAGCGACTCGCGCCGCACATTCCAGAGCCCGTGCGGACCTAATGCCCACCACCCTACAGTGAAATCCGACTCCACGTTGGGCAGGTAGCCGTCGTTCTCCGCGGTGTACGTGGCATAGAGGATACCCCATTGGTGCAAGTTGGCCTGGCAGGCCACGGCCTTCGCCTGCCTTCGCACCCGCTGCAAGCCAGGCAGCAGAATCGCCATCAATAGCACAATAATCGAGATCACCACCAGAAGCTCAATGAGGGTGAAACCAAGGGGATTGATGATGGATGATTGATGATTGATGATTTGTAAAGGACTATGGCTAAAAGACTTACGCAGAGGCGGACAGGGACAGTTCTTCCCCCTCTGAGCCGGTCGTGCGCTCCGTGCATCTGGCTTTGAGCAACCCATCATCTACGCTCCCTTCTCTCCAAAAGGAAACGTACCACTTCCGCTTGCTTCGCAGGGTCTACCTTCTCACCTTCCAGCACTCGCGGGGCTCTATCTACCACTATTTTGCTACCCGCCACTCACCCTGTCAACAAAATTCCGCCGGAAACTATGAAAAATTTTTCGCCCCCCCCCATCCACAATTCCCCGCCGCAAGCCGGCAAATCCGAAGCACAAAGGCCGGGCGGCGAGGGAGACTCGAAGCACGAGTTTCGAAATTCGAAACAGGCTCAAATACCCAAATGGCAGTGTCTCAGACCCGGAGGGCGTCAAGGTCGTCTTGGGCGGGGCGGAGGGTAGTGGCTGGGGCAGGAGCATCAGGCGCGGGGATGGACGGGGGGATTGAAATTGGAGGCGGGAGGGGGGTATCATGGGGGCTGTAGCGTGCAGGGGGAGAGTGTGGGAGTTGAAGGGTACGGCCGGGGCATGGTGGGCGGGGATCGGGAGCACGGGTCGTTGGGAGAAACACGGATGAGCACGCGAAGGGCGTTTACACTCATCGAGCTGCTGGTGGTCATCGCGATCATCGCGGTTCTCATGGCGATCCTCATGCCCGCGCTGCAGCGTGCGAGAGAGCAGGGCAAACGAGCGGCCTGCGAGAACAACCTCAAGCAGTTGACGCTGGCCTGGATCATGTACGCCGATGAGAACGACGACCGGCTGGTCAATGGCGCGGCCGGCTACAGCAACGTCGATACGGCCTGGGGCCAGCACAAGGGCGAGGTCGCCTGGGTGGGGAAGTGCTGGGCCGACGATTTCGGCACGGGCGGGCAGATGCCGATCGAGGACCAGCATCGAGCGATCAAGTTGGGCGCCCTCTGGCCGTACGTGAAACAGCTCAAGATCTATCCCTGTCCCACGGGCGTCCGGGGCGAGGCCCTGACGTATGCGATCATGTTCTCGATGAACGCGGTGGCCCACCCGGAGGTTCAGGGGATTCGCGGGGCGCACGTGAAGAGGAGGAGCGAGATCGCCAATCCGGCCCCCGCGTATCGGCTGGTGTTCATCGACGAGGGGTGGGTGACGCCGGATGCGTTCGCCGTGTACTATGCCCGGGGCATGTGGTGGGATGATCCGCCGGTCCGGCACGGCGACGGCGTCACCGTCTCGTTCGCGGACGGCCACGTCGAGCATAAAAGATGGCGGGCGGCGGAAACCATCAAGTACGCCAGGCTCAGGGATCGCGGCAATACCGGCGGCGGCTGGGCGCCCTCGACCGCCGAGGGCTGGGAGGAGCTGCTCTGGATGCAGCGAGGCTGCTGGGGAGGACTCGGGTATGAGCCGCCGTCTCGTTGATCGAAGGGCGGGGATTCGGGACCTTCAGATTTACGATTTCTGATTTACGATTGGAGCGCCAGTTGTCAGTTCCCAGTTGGCAGTTCGCAGAGGGCTCTTACCTTCCTACCTTCCTACTTTCTTACCTTCTTACTGTCGCATTTGCGGTGGTGTCTTCTCCTGGGCGCGGGCGGCTGCGGCTCGGAGGCTGCGGCCGTTCGGCGCTCCGGGGGCCATTCGTCGGGGAAGTTCAGGCGGGCGTATTCGCCGAAGAGCTCGACGGCCTTGCGGTCGTAGGCGCGAGCGGCGGCCACCTCCTCGTCGAACGTGCCGAGCCAGTAGCGGCGGCCTGCGTGACAGATTTTGGAGTGCCATTTTCCGGTTTTGTCACGCCAGACACCCTTGTAGATGCTGGTTCCGTGGGCGGCCTTGGAGAGGTTGTGGACGTTATCCGCGTGGTTGCAGTTGCGCAGGTTCGCGGGGAGGTTGTTCAGGCCGTTGCCGTCCATGTGGTCGCAGACCATGCCGGGCGGGGTCTTCATGATCTCGCGGTGCATCCAGACGACCTTGCCGTTTTCGAAGCGTGCGGCGTAGGGATTGCCGCCGCCCCGGCAGGACCAGCGATGCTTGCTGAGCCACTCGAAATCGGCGGCGGATACGAGGGCGAACTTGCCGCGCGTCAGCGGGATTCGGCGGATTGTCTCGCTCGACGACGCCGGGACGGGGTTCGGGGCCTTCGAGCGGCGCCCGGGCGTTCGGGCCGGAGTCGGCCGGATGGGGACGTCGGGCCGGGGCCGGAAGTTGCGGCAGACGCCGCCGGAGAGGATCTCGCGCATCTCGCCGGGCGAGTCCGGGTGGTTGATGCAGATCGGTCCGCACGGCCGGCCGCCCGCGAAACTCCGCAGCCAGCGGGCCGGGTCCCAGTGTGCGTACAGACAATCGTAGCAATTTCGCTTCTCCATAGGGTCCTCCTGTTCAATTGTCAGGTCTCGGCCCGGGAGAATGTCCCGGGCGACGCGCCGACCGGCGGAGATTGCCGGATGCGACGTTGATTGCATGATACACACTCCAGTCAGATTCTGCAAGTAAAAAACATACAAATTGAGCAGCCGTGTTCGTCTGAGTAAGTCCTTGGCGGCAAACAGGTTGCGGAAACGCGGTCTCAGTTGGCAGTTCACAGTTCTCAGTTGACGGCTGGGCGGGGCGTCTGAAATGCGGGCAGCAGGGGTTGACGGGAGCGGAGCCGGTGGTATCATCGGGACTCGGTTGAAAGGCTGTAGAATCATGCCGGTCGTAGCCGGCGGCGGCCTTGAGGTAACCGATGCGAAAAGGGGGTGGCACAATGAACGTTCGCAGAGCATTTGGCACGGCCGTGATGATGGCGTCGTTGCTGTGTGCGACCGGCTTGGCCCAGCACCGAGGTCCGGAGGGTTATCATTCCCGGCCGGAGTTCAGGGCGGAGAGGCACGTCGTCCCGCATCTGCCGGGCGAGGCGCGACACATCATTATCGGCGGTCGTCCCTATTGGGTCTATGGCAGCGTCTACTACGAGCTTGGCGACGACGGCTACGTGGTGGTCTCGGCTCCGGTCATCAGGGTCTTGCCCAGGTACTACCGCGTGGTGGTGATCCACGGCGTGGTCTACTATGTGGCGGATGACATTTACTACCGGCCGACGCCGGAGGGCTACTATGTCGTCGTGGAGAGACCTGCCGAGCCGGCCAAGGTGATCGCTGCTGCGCCCGAGACGGACTCGACCAACATCACGCTGTACGTGCCCAAGAAAGACGGCGATGGCTTCACGCCGGTCATCCTGAAGAAGATTGACGGCGGCTTCCTGGGACCGCAGGGGGAATTCTATCCGACGATGCCGCGGGTGTCGCTGCTGACCGAGATGTACGGAATCCCGGAGATCCTGCGGGAGACGGCGTCCGACAACATCTACTTCATTCACGTGCCGAACAAAGACGGCCAGACGTTCACGCGAGTGGAATTGACCCGGCGCAACGGCGGCTTCGTCGGCCCGCAGGGCGAGTTCTATCCGACCATGCCTTCCGTCGCTCACCTGGCGGAAATGTACGGCGTCTCCAAGGAAACCGCACCGGCGGCGCCGGCCCAGACGCAGGACGAAATCCACGTCCAGGTCGCCAGGAAGAACGGGCAAGGCACGGTGGACGTGGTCCTCAAGAAGCGTGACAACGGATATATCGGGCCTCAAGGGGAGTTGTACCCAGAGATGCCGTCCGCGAGCCAGTTGAGCGAGGTGTACGGGGCGCAGTAGCGGACCGGCGGCAACGACGAACAACTTGGCGGCCGCCGCGGCGTCAGGACGGCCGAAGACGGGCGCTGCAACGTAATGCTGCCGGTTCTCCTCGTGCAGCTCGGTCAAATGACCCGAGAGGGCCACGCTGATCGTGCTCATGGAGATGTGGAGGGGCAGAGGCGCTTCATTTCGCTCAGAATGACAGGCAGGGTGCGGGTCGATCGCAATCCGGACTACGTCACTGGAAGCACCGCAATCTCTTCTTCAACCGCCAAGGGCGGAGGGCCGTTAGTGTGATGATTTCGGCACAGATTCACCCGGATTGACACGGATTCGACCCGATCATCAACCATCGATTCAGGGGTCCTTCCACCCGGCCGTGCCCCTCACCCGCTGAACCTTAAAACAAGGGATGACTCACGAAATCCCCGACGATTTGGCCTTTCATTGTGGGCCGATGGGTCTTCCTGTGGTAGAATCGCCGTCACAGACGGGGATATAAGTAGGGGAGTTCCTATGAGCCAGAACGAGGACCATATCAGAGGCGAGGATGAGGATCCCTCTCGGACCCTGGATGCCGGCAAGCCTCTGTACGAACTGGGCAGCCACATCGGAGGCTACAAGCTGCTGAGAATCCTGGGCGAGGGGGGTTTTGGCATCGTCTATCTGGCGGAGCAGGAGCGCCCGATTCGACGCCAAGTGGCGCTGAAGATCATCAAGCCCGGCATGGATTCGACGCAGGTTATCCGCCGCTTCGAGGCCGAACGCCAGGCGCTGGCCTTGCTCGATCATCCCAATGTCGCCCACGTGTATGATGCCGGCACGACGGAAGCGGGCCGGCCGTACTTCGCGATGGAATACGTCAAGGGCGTACCCATCACCGAGCACTGCGATCGCCAGAAGCTCACCATTGAGGAACGTCTCAAGCTCTTTGTGCAAGTCTGTGAGGCTATCCAGCATGCCCACCAGAAGGGCATCATCCACCGCGATATCAAGCCCTCGAACATCCAGGTCTGCATTCAAGACGACCAGGCGGTTCCCAAGGTAATCGACTTCGGAGTCGCCAAGGCCCTCAGTCAGCCGTTGACCGAGCGAACGCTGGTGACGGAGCAGGGGCAACTGATCGGCACGCCGGAGTATATCAGTCCGGAGCAGGCGGAGATGACGAACCAGGACATCGATACCCGCGCGGACATCTATTCGCTGGGGGTGCTCTTGTATGAACTGCTGACAGGAACGCTGCCTTTTGAGTCTCAGACGCTGCGGAGAGGCAGTCTTGATCAGATGCGTCAGATCCTCCGCGAAGCCGAGCCCAAGACTCCCAGTACTCGGGTCAGCAGTCTGGATGCGGAGGCGTCAACCAGACTGGCCAAGTGTTGTCAAAACGATGCGGCCACACTGCGCCGCCGATTGCGTGGCGACCTGGACTGGATCACTCTCAAGGCGATGGAGAAGGACCGGATGCGGCGGTATCAGACGGCGCACGCCTTGGCGGAGGACATCGAGCGACACCTGAACAATGAGCCGGTGTTGGCCGGCCGGCCCGGCACGCTCTACCGGTTCCAGAAGCTGGTGCGGCGGAACAAGGGGGTTTTTGCCGCAGTCGCAGTCGTGGCAGCGGTGCTTGTACTCGGGGCGCTCGTAAGCACCTGGCAAGCCATTCGCGCGACTCGGGCAGAGCGTGAGCAGAACCGGTTGCGTGAGGACGCCGTGGCGGCCCAGGAGGTCGCTGTAGCGGCTCAAGAGAAGGAGGCGGCCTTGCGCCGGCAGGCTCAGGCGGAGGCCTACGCTTCCGACACGAGCCTTGCGCAACAAGCGCTGGCGGTGAACGACTTGGGCCGTGCACGCCGCCTGTTGGAGGACCACCTGCCCGCTCCCGGCGAGGTCGATCTGCGCGGCTGGGAGTGGCGATACCTGTGGCAGGAGTGCCGCAGCGACGCCCTCGCGGAGCTCTGTCGCTACTCGAACTCGGCCTACTCGGTGGCCTATTCCCCCGATGGCAAAGTACTCGCGGTGGGCGGCCTGGTCCAGGAATTCGTCGAGATTTGGGATGTGCCAAGCCGCAGGCGAATTGCCATCCTTCAGCCGAAGGAAGGCCGCCTCGTGGCATTTTCACCACGCGGCGATCTGCTGGCGACCGACACAGCCGGAAACCAGATCCGACTCTGGCGGACCGGCACCTGGGATTCTGTTGGTCAACTCACTGTTGCTGGACGCGTCCGATTCCTCAAGTTCTCGCCTGACGGAACTCGGCTTGCCGGCCTGAGTTGGCCAGATGAGGTCACCGTGTGGGAGGTTGACCAATGGAGCGTAGTCCGTCAGATTCGCGGCGTAAGGCTCATGGGCACCTATCATATAGGCGCACTGGATTTTTCGCCAGACAGCAAGGCCTTGGTCATCGGGGATGCCGATCATCACCTTCGAGTGGTTGACCTCGCCACCGGCGGCGCGGTCTTCGACGTCGCGGAGGCCCATCCGGAGCCTATTACCTCCATGGCTTGGTCACCGACCGGTCGCGTCATTGCCAGTGGCAGCGGCTATACCGGTGGTGCGATCCGACTTTGGGATGCTGCGACCGGCAACCATCTCGGAAAGCTGGAAGGGCATACCTCGTGGATATGTAAACTGATCTTCTCCGCAGATGGTCTGCGGCTGTATTCGGCCAGCGGGGACCAGACCATCCGGATCTGGGACGTAGGCCAACGCCGTTGTCTGGCCACCCTCCGCGGCAGCAACCATGAAGTTTATGGACTGGCGCTTTCGCCGGACGGCACCACGCTGGCTAGCGGCTGCAAAGATGGTGTCGTCGCCTTCTGGGATGCCCGCCCCCGCCCAGAAGGAGAGCAGCCCAGACTGATGCCATTGGGTAGATTCGCTCGCCCAGCCTTCGCTCCGGACAGCCGGGTATTGGCGACGCCGCTAGAGGGGACCGTCAGCCTATTCGATCTGGCAACGTCTAAAGAAATTGAGCAGCTCCCCGCGCTGGGCACCGACGTTTACACGGTCGTTTATTCACCGGAGGGGACTCTGTTGGTTAGTGGAAGTCGAAGTGGAAGAATCCGTGTGTGGTCCTGCGCCGAGCGTCGCTTGGTGCGCGAATTGGGCGATCCCAACACTCCGATCTGGCCGTGCGGCTTCCGTGCGGATGGCACGAGATTGCTCTCCGTTGATCCTAAGGGAAATGCGATCTGGTGGGATACCCTCACGTGGCAAGTCAGCCACAGGTATGTGCCGAAACCCTTTGTGGGGTGGGCTGTCTCGCCGGATGGTCGCCTCCTCGCGGTCGGCGACTGGACGGGCGCTCTGCGCTGGCTGAATGCCGAGACCGGAGAATGCCTCGCGACAAGCAGCGACGCCCACCGGCATCCTGTGGCGGGAATCGCCTTCTCTAAGGATGGCTCGCGCGCCGCCAGCGTCGCCGAAGACGGCACGGTCGCGATATGGGATCCATCCTCTTTCCGACTGTTGACCCCTCCTTTCTTCAAGGGTCACATGTTGGGCGCTCATGGGGTGGTGTTCTCGCCTGATGGGCGCCGGTTGGCCACCAATGGTGGGAGCAGCCCCGACGCCGTCAAGCTCTGGGATGTGGCCACTTACCGCGAGCTTATGACACTTCTTGGACAGGGTTCCATGTTCACATTTGTGGCCTTCTCCCCTGACGGCAACTGGCTGGCAGCCTGCAGTTGGGAGGGCCAGCTCCACCTCTGGCGAGCGCCGTCGTGGGCGGAGATCGAAGCCGCGGAGAACACCCAAAAGACCGGACAAGCGCCGTAATAGATAGGACACGGCAAGAAGATTCTTATGGGCCAGAGCGATGACCATATCAGAGGCGTGCGATTGGAAAAAGCGTTGACGGGTGGGGGGCGGGCGGGTTTGATGGGTCGCCATGAGAAGTCCGGCCGAACAGCAGCAGATCGATGAACGCTACATGCGCATGGCGATCGATGCGGCGATGATCGCCGAGGAGAACGGCGACGTGCCCATCGGGGCCGTCATCGTGCACGAGGGCCGCGTCATCGGCCGTGCGTACAACCAGCGAGAGCAGCTCAAGGACCCGACCGCCCACGCGGAGATCATCGCCCTGACGCAGGCGGCGGCGGCGCTGGAGATGTGGCGGCTGCACGGCTGCACGATCTATGTCACGCTGGAGCCCTGCCCGATGTGCGCCGGGGCGATGGTGATGGCGCGCCTCGACCGCCTCGTCTACGGGTGCGCCGACCCGAAGGCCGGCGCCTGCGGGTCGCTCTACGACATCTGCCGCGACGGCCGGCTCAACCACCGCCTGGCCGTCACCGCCGGAATCCTCGCCGAGGACTGCGCCGGCCTGCTCCAGGCCTTCTTCCGCCGGCGTCGTCCCGCCAACGGGGAGCAATGAAAGATATCGATTCGACGGATACACATCGCCTGTCGCCCGTTCACAGCGCATGATCGGAATACGGTGCCGGTTCGCACGGCTCTCTGCCGGGCGAGCGGGGGTGCGTGTTTGGCGTGGGGCCTCCCGTTCCCCGGGTGGCACCGCCAAACTCGTTTGACGGTGCTCATTCGATGAGGCTTGCTCAATTGAAACCCCACGGGCAAACGAGTTTGCTCGTGCCACCCAAGATCGAGCCTTTCCGGACTGAACGGGTATGAATTTGAGCGTGCCAGCCAAGGTTGGGCCTTTCCAAGCTAGACATGGGCGAGCAGGGACGCTCGCTCTACTTTGCGGCCAAGTGCGTCGACGAGCGCTATCCGCACCGCGCCCACGTATAAGGATTTTGCCTAGCGAACGTCATCTGGTGCACTGGGGCCGGCTTGAGCCGGGTGCATGGAATCTACTGCCGGTGGCCGACCGTCAGTGACATCAGATGGTGGAGGCTGGACGTAACTTCTTTATCCGCACGGGCTAAGGACATTCTGGGCGGCTTTTGCCCGCTTTCACAGGCATTCGAGAGAGGCTCTCGGCTGGGGCGAGTGACACGGCATGCAGATTAAGGAATTTCCCTATGCACAGCCATGTGCTTACCTAAATATGGGTAGCAGTGAGATTTTTCGGATCAGCTTTGCAGATCGGAAAGTGCGTGTGTTCTTACATGGAAACCGTTTGCAGGCGTGTTGCACGCCGGACAACGGATAGACAGGGCGTGAGGGTAGGGTTTTGTACGACAGGACGATGGCTGCCGCGCGCGGAGTGCATTTTTGCGCAGGCCGGCAGTGCGCGTCGTGCCGGGTTGGTTGATTCTCGAAGGGGCCTGTCATGACTGTAGAAACCAGGCAGAAGCTCACGGCTGGAGAAACCAGGCAAAAGCAAGCTCGGACTGACAAGAAGCTCATCGGCATCGAGAAATGTCCCACGGGCATTCGCGGGCTGGATGAGATCACCAATGGGGGTCTGCCGCGAGGGCGGCCGACGCTCGTCTGCGGAGGGGCCGGAAGCGGCAAGACGCTCATGGCGATGGAATTCATCGTCCACGGCATCCGCGATTTTGACGAGCCGGGCGTATTCATGGCCTTCGAGGAGATGACCGGCGACCTGACCAAGAACGTCGCCTCCTTAGGCTTCGACCTCGATGACATGGTCCGCCGCAAGAAACTGGCGCTGGATTACGTCTACATCGAGCGAAGCGAAATCGAGGAAACCGGCGAATACGATCTGGAAGGGCTGTTCGTCCGCCTGGACAGCATGATCAAGGAGGTGGGCGCCAAGCGCGTCGCGATCGACACGATCGAGGCGCTCTTCGCCAGCCTGCCCAACGAGGCGATCCTGCGGGCGGAGCTGCGCCGGCTGTTCCGCTGGCTTAAAGATAGGGGCGTCACCGCCGTCATCACGGGCGAGCAGGGCAGAGAGACCCTCACCCGCCACGGCTTGGAGGAGTACGTCAGCGACTGCGTGATCTTTCTGGACCACCGCGTGGTCAACCAGATCGCCACACGGCGGCTGCGGGTGGTCAAATACCGCGGCTCAGCCCACGGGACCAACGAATACCCGACCATGATCGACGAGCACGGCATGAGCGTCCTGCCGATCAGCTCGCTGGGCCTGAACTACGCCGTCAGCACCGACCGCATCTCAACAGGGATCGAGCGCCTCGATGAAATGTTCGGCGGCAAGGGCTACTTCCGGGGCAGCAGCGTCCTGGTTTCGGGCAGCGCGGGCACGGGCAAGACCAGTATAGCGGCGGCCTTTGTCGATGCCGCCTGCCGCCGGGGCGAACGCGCCCTCTATTTGGCCTACGAGGAAGCCCCCTCGCAGATCATGCGGAATATGCAGTCGATCGGCTACGACCTAGAACAGTGGGTTCGCAAGGGTCTGCTGCGCTTCTATGCGGTGCGGTCCACGCTCTACGGCCTGGAGCATCACTTAGTGACCATCCACAAACAAGTGAACGAATTCGAGCCTTCCGTCGTCGTCATCGATCCCATCACCAACCTCATGACGATTGGCGAAATGGGGGATATCAAGTCCATGCTGACGCGCGTGATCGACTTTCTCAAGAGCAGGAGTGTGACATGCCTGTTCACCAGCCTCACCGAGAGCGGTACCACGCTTGAGTCGAGCGAGGTGGGCATCTCGTCGCTGATGGACACCTGGCTGCTGCTGCGCAATGCCGAGGCCGGCGCGGAGCGCAACCGCCTGCTGTTCGTCCTCAAGAGCCGCGGTATGGCGCATTCCAACCAGGTCCGCGAGTTCCTCCTATCGGATCAGGGCATCGGCCTCAAAGATGTCTATGTCGGCCCCGGCACGGTACTGACCGGCTCGGCCTGGATGGTGCAAGAGACAAGGGACAAAATGCAGACGGTCGCCGAGCAGCAGACAATCGCCCGCCGGCGGCGAGAGCTGGAGCAGGAGCAGGCGCTGGCCAGAGCACAGTTGGAGGCAGTGCAACTTAAGACGGCCGCTCTGGACGAAGAGCTGAAGACGCTTGCGAGCGATGAGCAGGCCCGGCTTGTCGTGGCCGCACGGGAGCAGGCGGAATTGGTCCGCGCGCGAGGCGGGGATGCAAAGAAATGAGTATGGCAAGAAAAGGAAGGAACCATAATGCCAACCAGAGAAGGTAAAGTGAAGGCCCCCCGCCGCAGCTCGCGCAAGCCCGAGCCCTCCGAGGCGTCGGAGTTGTGGGAACTGCGCCTGTACGTGGCGGGCCAGACGCCGCGAGCGATCGCGGCGCTGGAGAATCTCAAGAGAATCTGCGAGGTACATCTCGCCGGCAAATATCATATTGAGGTCATTGACCTGCTGAAGAGTCCGCAACTGGCCCGCGGCGACCAGATCCTGGCCGTGCCCACGCTCGTCCGCAAGCTGCCAGAGCCGGTGCGAAAAATCATTGGGGATCTCTCGAACGAGGAACGCGTGCTCGTGGGGCTGGACCTTCGCCCGCGATAACTGGAGCAATACATGGCTAAGAAGCATACCAAATCGGCAGAGGAGGCCCTCGAAAAGGCGGCAAAGGGCGCCAAGAAACAGAAATACGTTTTGCGGCTGTACGTGGCGGGCATCACGCCGAGATCGCGGGAGGCCATCCGCACGGTCACCGCCATCTGTGAGGAGAACCTCAAGGGCCGATACGATCTCGAAGTGATCGATATCTACCAGCAGCCGACGCTGGCCAAGGGCGAGCAGATCATCGCCGCCCCGACCCTGATCAAGAAGCTGCCGGTCCCGCTGCGTAAATTCATCGGCAGCATGGCGGACAAGGAAAAGCTCCTCGTGGGCCTGGACCTGAGACCTAAAGAATCATGAGTAGTGAGAGCAAAGATCATCGCACCCGGGCGCAACTGCTGGAGGAGATCGAGACTCTGCACTGGCGGCTGGAGGAGGCGGAGCAGACGATCGAGGCGATCCGCAAGGGCGACGTCGATGCGCTGGTGGTGACCAGTCCGCGCGGCGAGCAGGTCTTCTCGATCACCGGGGCCGAGCACATCTACCGCGTGATCGTCGAGACGATGAACGAGGCGGGCCTGACGGTAGACCCGGACGGGACGGTGCTGTTCTGCAACCAGCGGTTCTGCGATCTGATGAAGACGCCGATCCAGGAGGTGATAGGCCACAAGGTGACAGCCTTCGCCGCCCGGCCCCAGCAGCCATCGCTGGAATCGTTGCTGCAAGACGCGCAGGGCGAAGCGGTCCAGCGGCGCGTGACGCTGCGTGCGGCCGACGGCACAGCGGTGCCCGTCCAGATTTCCGCCAGCCCTCTGCACACGGACAATACCGTCAGCATCTGCCTGGTGGCCTCCGATCTGACTGAACTGGAGGCCTCCGCCCACTCGATCCGCGTTCTGCGCGAGCACCAGCAGGCGGTGGAGGAGAGCGAGGTCCGCTTCCGCGTGATTTTCGAGTCCAGCCAGGACGCGGTCGTGATCGCCGACAACGGGGGCGTCTATGTCCAGGCCAATCCAGCCGTCCAGGCTGTCTTCGGCCTGTCGCCGGAAGAGCTCATCGGCCGGCGAGTCTCGGAGTTCCTGCGAGAGGACATCGACTTCCCGGCCTTTTGGCGAAACTTCCTGGCCGCCGGCAGCTTACGTGAGGATATGCCCCTGATCCGCGCCGACGGACAAGTGCGCTACGTGGAGTCTTATAGCGTCGCGAATATCCTGCCCGGTCGGCACCTGTCGGTCTTCCATGACATCACGGAGCGCAAACAGGCCCAGGAAGCCCTGCTGGCGGCAAACGCGCAACTGCAAATCCAAACGGAAGAGCTGCGGGTCCAGACTGAAGAGCTGCGGGTCGCCAACGAAGAGCTCAGCGCGCGGGAGGAGGAGCTGCGGACCACCAATGAGGCCCTGCGCAGGAGTGAAGAACGATACCGCCGGCTCTTCGATGAGGATCTCACCGGCGACTTCCTGGCGACGCCGGACGGGAAGGTCATCGAGTGCAACCCGGCCTTTGCGGAGATCTACGGCTTCGCGGACCGCGAGCAGGCCGGCCAGTGCGACCTCTCGCGATTCAACCCCGCCGACTGGGCCGATCTGATGGCTGGCCTGCGCGCTGAGTGCAGGGTCCAGGGACACCAGTGCGTGCACCGGCGTCCCGACGGGCTGGAAATCCACGTGGTCGCCAACGTCATCGGCCGGTTCAATGAAGCGGCCGAGATCACCGAGGTCCAAGGCTACCTCTACGACAACACCGAGCGCAAGCGGGCCGAGGACGCCCTGCGCGAGTTGAATGCGACGCTGGAGAGCAAGGTGACACAGCGTACGGCGGAGTTGGAGCATCGGGCGCGGCAACTCCAGAGGCTCACACTGGAGCTGTCGGAGGCGGAAGACCGCGAGCGCAAGCACCTGGCGGAGATTCTGCACGACGACCTGCAGCAGATTCTGGCGGCGGCGAAATTTCATTTGAACGTGCTGCGGAGCCGGGCGAAGTACGATCCGTCCGTGCAGGCGACCGCCGCACAGGTCGATCACATGCTCAAGGACGCGATCGACAAATCGCGCAGCCTGTCCCACGATCTGAGCCCGGCCATCCTGCATCACGGGGATTTTGGCCAGACCCTCCGGTGGCTGGCCGGCCAGGTGCAGGCCAAGCACGGCCTGATCGTCCACGTCGATGCCTCCGGCGAAGTCGATGTGAAGTCCGAGCCGCTCAGGGCCTTCCTGTACAAGGCCGCCCAGGAACTGCTGTTCAACGTGGTCAAGCACGCGCGGACCACGGAGGCGAAGATCCGGGTGCGCCGGTGTGGCCGGTGCGTCTGCCTGTCCGTCTCGGATCGCGGACGTGGGTTCGACCCCCAGGAGCTGCGCGAAACCGCCGGGTTCGGACTGCTGAGCATCCGCGAGCGCATCGAGCTGCTCGGCGGGCGCATGAGGATCAAGAGCGCCAAGGGCAAAGGCAGCAAATTCTACGTCGTTGTGCCGGACGCCGAAATCGTGGGCAAAGGCGGCACAGCGGAGCGGGGACCGGAGGGCCGGGTCCAAGAAGGTGAAAGCAAACCGGCGGCCCGGCTGCGGGTGCTCGTGGCAGACGACCATGAGATCGTTCGCGAGGGCCTGCTCTCGCTGCTGGCCGAGGAACACAACATCGAGGTGGTCGGCGAGGCGGCGAACGGGCGCGAAGCCGTCGATCTGGCCGGCCGGCTCCGGCCCGATGTCGTCATCATGGACGTGGCTATGCCCCTGATCGAGGGCGATGAGGCTACTCGCCAGATCAAAATGCATCTGCCGCAGACCCGGGTGATCGCGCTGTCCATGTATGGGGACGAGGACTCCGTCGAGCGGATGCGCCAGGCCGGCGCCGAGGCGTACGTGCTCAAGACCGCGCCGTCGGAGGAGTTGCTGGCCGCCATCCGCGGCAAACGATAGAATCATCGCCGATGGCGCAGCGCATTGGAGTGATTTCGGACACACACGGCCTGCTGAGGGAATCGGCCAGGCAGAGACTCTCGCTCTGCGATCTGATTATCCATGCCGGCGACAGCGGAAGCCGGTCGGTCCTGACGGAGCTGGAGGAAGTCGCGGAAGTCGTCGCCGTGCGGGGCAACGTGGACCGGGGGACGTGGGCAAGCGAGTTGAAGGACATCGCGTACGTGGACGTGGAGGGTACGCGAATCTGCGTCGTGCACGACCGGAACCGGCTCAGTGATGCGGCTATCTCCCGGGCGGGCGTGGTGATCTACGGCCACTCCCATCAGCCCCACATCGAATGGACAGGGGGCGTCCTCTACCTGAATCCGGGCAGCGCCGGCCCGCGCCGGTTCGGTCTTCCGGTCAGCATGGCCCTGCTGCACGTGGAAGCGGCAGGCCCGCGACCCGATCTGATCGAGCTTCCCCTCTAGAGATCGTTTCAAAATGGTGAATGTCCTTGCGAGTCGGTCAGCCGCTTCGCGGCTGGTGTCGGGAAGAAAATGGCCCACGACACGCCGGTAGTGTCGAAGGCGTCTCGCCTTCGAATCGCGGGCAAGATGCCCGCGACACCCATTGCCGCGCCCCCGACCCTGCGTGGCCGACCGAGCCATTTTCTCAGGAGGAGCGCAGCGACGAAGCAATCTCAATCCCAGGGATGGGAGATTGCCTCGCTTCGCTCGCAGTGACAGACCAGGGCCTGTTTCGCGAGGCTGCTCAGTAAGGGAGATTGGCCATTTCGGGGCTCAGGTAGGTTTCCCCGTGGGAGACGGCCTCGACGGCGTCGAGCAGCTCCTGCACGTCGCTGTCTTTGAGAACATAGGCCAGGGCGCCTGCGTCGAACATTCCGCAGGCGTAGGCCTTGGAGGCATGGACCGACAGACCGATAACATGGATGTCGGGATCGTCGTGCAGGATTTGCCGCGTGGCGTCGATACCGTTGAGCTGGGGCATGGCGACGTCCATAATGACAATATCCGGCTTGAGGCTTCGGGCCAGGTGGACAGCCGCACAGCCGTCTCCCGCCTCGCCCACAATCTCCAGCCCGTTGCTCGCTCGCAAAGCCCGAATCAGGCTTCGCCGTAATAACGCGTGATCGTCAGCTATCAATATGCGCACAATTTCCGCCCTCACATTTCTGCAACGGCCTTCCCTGGCGAACCACGCTTGACACATCCTGTCACTTACCCTATACTCACGCCACTATATACGGCAGATGGAGCGCGAAACAAATTCAGGGAATTCCTTAAAAACGCCTTGGGCAATCCCTTAGTATGTTCCAGTTACGGGCCTTTTGGATGTGTCTTATGCACGGAAGGGCCTGAGTATCGCCAGGAAACTACGCTGTGAGCGATTACCCGAGCCAGGAGACGGTCAACGATGTGCATCGGCGTCGTCGGTGGGCTGAATTTCTGCGCCGCAGATGGACGTCGCCCAAGGTGAGTCGCGCGATCGGCTGGCTGGTGCTGACCATGCTCGTGCCCGTGCTCGTGCTGCTGATCGGAATCTACGGGGTCTGGTATGCGACCAGCATGACCGAGACCCGGGAGGCGAACCTGGAGCTGGCCCGGGCGGTGGCGGCGGCGTTCGACGCCTCCGTGCAGGATCTGCACCGCCAGCAGCATACCCTGGAGAGGGCTCTGGGAATGCTGAAAGGCGCTCCCCCGGCTGAAATCAATCGGCTGCTTGCGGCCAGCGCAGAGCAATACCGTGCCCTCAGGGCTATACACTGGGTGGACGACCGCGGCGTGGTCATCGCTTCCAGCGATCCCAACAGCGTGGGGTCCAGCGTTGCGAGCTACGAGTTCTACAAGCGTCTGGAAGGCGGCGAGGACCTTGTGGCGAGCGATCTGATGCCCAGTTGGATCACCGGGCGTCCGATTTTCATTGTCGGCAAGCGGATCAAGGACCTTTCCGGCGGCTCCACGGGTATGCTCCTCAGCGTCGTCTATCCGGATGTTTTCGGACAACAGGTGCTGAGCATCCGGCTCGACCCTGCCGATTTCATCTCGCTGTTCGACTCCATGGGAACGGTCGTGTTTTCCAACCAGCCGAGCCGGATGGGCATGACGTGGACGGCCCGGCAGGACCCGGCCCTGCAGGAGGCGCTGGCCGGCCGCGAAGCGCAGGGCCGCGTCATCTCCCCCGACACCGGACAGCATCGGCTTGTCGCACGCGTGCCGATCCCGTCCACGGGCTGGGCCGCCGGGGCCAGTGTCGCCCTCTCGGCGGTGGCGTCGCCCCTGCTTCGCAGCATCCTGATGGCGACCGCCGTGCTGGCCGTCGTGACGGCCCTGTGCGTGCTCGTCGTCTTACAGATCAGCCGGCGGATCGTTGTTCCCTTGTACAAGCTTCGCGAGCATGCCCATCGCATCGGCGAAGGCCACCTGGAACGGCATGAGCCGATCCGGGGCCCGCTGGAGTTGCAGGAGCTGGGCGCCGCGCTGAACGGGATGTCCGAGCAGTTGGCCGCCGCACGGACCGCCCTGGAGCAAGCCAACGAGGACCTGCGGCGCTCGAATCGGGACCTGGAGCAGTTCGCCTATATCGCCTCGCACGACCTGCAGGAGCCTTTGCGGGCGGTGGGGGGCTTCGTGACGTTGCTTCAGCAGCGATACCGAGGCAGCCTCGACGAGAAGGCCGACCGGTACATCGGCGAGATCGTAGACGGCGTGTCCCGCATGCAGGCTCTGATCAACGGGTTGCTGGAGTACTCCCGGGTGGGCATGCGGGGCGGCGACCTGCAGTCGGCCCCGGCCGGCGCGGCGCTGGATGAGGCGCTGGCGAACCTGCGGGCCTCTATCGAGCAGTCCGGTGCGGTCGTCACATCGGAGCCCCTGCCGACGGTCTGCGCCGACCCGGCCCAGTTGACGCGCCTGTTCCAGAATCTCGTCGGCAACGCGATCAAGTTCCGCTCCGAGCAGCCCCCGCAGGTCCACGTCGGCGCGGAGCACCGGGACCATGAGTGGCTATTCTCGGTCCGCGATAACGGAATTGGAATCGACCCGCAGTACGCGGACCGCATCTTCATGATCTTCCAGCGTCTGCATACGCGCGACAAGTACCCGGGCACGGGCATCGGCCTGGCGGTCTGCAAGCGGATCGTCGAGCGCCACGGGGGCAGGATCTGGGTCGAGTCCCAGCCCGGCCAAGGGTCCACATTCTACTTCAGCGTACCCGATCAAGGAGAACGACCGTGAACCATTCCCTCTATCCCAGGCCGATCGAGATCCTCCTGGTGGAAGACAGTCCCAGCGACGCGCAACTGGCCATTGAGGCCCTGCAGGCGGCCAAGATCGCCAACCGGCTCAGCCACGTGGAGGACGGGGTCGAGGCCCTGCAGTTCGTCCGGCGGCAAGGCCCGTACCGGGACGCCCCGCGCCCCGACCTGATCCTGCTGGACCTGAACCTGCCGCGCAAGGACGGGCGCGAGGTGCTCGAGGAGCTCAAGCAGGACCCCGATCTCAAGACGATCCCGGTGGTGGTCCTGACGACCTCGCGGTCGGAGCAGGACGTGCTTCGCTCTTACAAACTGCACGCGAACTGCTATATTAGCAAGCCGGTGGATTTCACTCAGTTCATGGAGGTGGTACGATCCATAGAGCATTTCTGGTTGACGGTGGTGACGTTGCCGAAAGAGGAATGACATGACGAGAGATCGCGAACACGTGAGAGTTCTGTTGGTGGAGGACAGTCGCAGCGATGCGGAGCTTCTGTGCGAGTCGCTGCGGGAATACCGGCTGCAAGAGTTCGAGGTGGAGCACGTGGAGCGCCTGGCCGAGGCGGTGAATCTGCTGAAGGACAAGAGCTTCGACGTGATTCTGCTCGACTTGACGCTGCCCGACAGCCACGGCCTGGAAACCAGTGCGGCGGTCCGCCGGGCGGCCCCGGATGTCCCGATCATCGTCCTGACGGGCGTGGACGACGAGACGATGGCGCTGGAGGCGTTGCGCCAAGGGGTCCACGACTACCTGGTGAAAGGGCAAGTGCTCGGCAGCGGCCTGGGGCGCGCCGTCTATTACGCCGTCGAGCACAGCCGTGGCCGGCGGGCACTCCGGGAGGCCCAGGAGCGCCTCGAACGACAGGCAGAGCAATTGGGCGCGGCCAACGAAGAACTGAATGCCCAGGCCGAAGAGTTGCGGGTGGCCAACAAGGGACTCGGAGCGCAATCTGATGCGTTGCAGATCCAGGCCGAGAAGCTGGCTGCCGCCAATGAGGAATTGCGAGCCGCCAACGAAGAACTCCAGGCGCAAGGAGAGGAGTTGCAGTGCCAGGCACAAGAGTTGCGGGAGGCCGAACAGGTCCTGCGCCAGTTGAACGAGGACTTGGAGCATCGGGTCGCCGAGCGTACCGCGGACCTCTCGAAAGCCAACGAAGCATTGCGGCAGGCTGGCGCCTACAACCGCAGCCTGATCGAGGCAAGCCTCGATCCGCTGGTGACGATCGGTCCCGATGGGAAGATCACGGATGTCAACGCCGCGACGGAGGCTGTCACGGGATACACCCGCAAGAGACTGATCGGGACCGACTTCTCGGACTACTTCACGGACCCGGGCAAGGCACAGGCCGGCTATCAGCAGGTCTTCCGCGAGGGCTTCGTGCGGGACTATCCGCTGGAGATCCAACACAAAGACGATCACGTGACGCAGGTGCTCTACAACGCCACCGTGTACCGCGATGAGGCGGGGAACACCGTAGGGGTTTTCGCCGCCGCACGCGACGTGATGGAGCTGCGCCGGGCCGAGCAGGCGGCGAAGGCCGAGCGCCAGCGGCTCAAGGACGTGCTGGAGATGCTGCCGGCGTACGTCGTCCTGCTGACGCCGGATCACCATGTCCCCTTCGCTAATCGATTCTTCCGCGAGCGTTTCGGCGAGTCCTGCGGCCGACGGTGCTTCGAATACCTGTTCGGACGCACAGAGCCCTGTGAGCCGTGCGATACCTACAAGGTTTTGCAGACGAACTCGCCGCATCAGTGGCAATGGACGGGTCCGGACAGCCGCAACTACGACGTCCACGACTTCCCCTTCACCGACACGGACGGCTCGACCCTGATCCTCGAAATGGGCATCGACGTCACGGAGCGCAAGCGCGCCGAGGAAGAATTGCGCCGCTACCAGGAGCACCTCGAAGAGCTGGTCAAGGCACGAACTCTGGAGGTACAAGCGGCCAATGCGCAGCTTCAATCGCAAGCCGAGAACCTGGCCGCACAGACCGAAGAGTTGCGTGCGGCCAACGAGGAACTGCGCAGCCGGGAGCAGGCGCTTTTGCAGGCCAAGGAACGCTGGGAGCGGACGTTCAACAGTGTGCCCGACCTGATCGCGATTCTTGATGACCAGCACCGCGTCGTCCAGGCCAACCGGGCGATGGCCGAGCGACTAGGGGCGACGCCCGAGCAATGCGTCGGATTGCCCTGCTACAAAGTCGTCCACGGCACCGACGGCCCTCCGGCGTTCTGCCCGCACACACAGACATTGCGCGACGGCTGCGAACACATGGTCGAGGTGCATGAGGATCGCCTCGGAGGCGATTTCCTCGTCAGCACTACTCCCTTGCACGACGAGCACGGGCGGAGGATCGGTTCCGCGCACGTGGCCCGCGATATCACCCAGCGCAAGCGCCGGGAGGCCCGGATTACCCGGCTGACGAGCCTCTATGCCGTGCTGAGCCGGGTGAACGAAGCGATTGTCCGGACCCGAGACGAGCAGTCGCTGTTCAGCGAGGTCTGCCGGATCGTGGCCGAAGAGGGCGGATTCCCCTTGGTCTGGATCGGGCGGGTGAATGACCGACGGGTCGGCCCTGTCGCCTCGAGCGGCCCGGCTCAGGAGTACCTCGAACAGATTGAGGTCAGGACTGACGGCAAGCTTGGCCGGGGGCCGACCGGCACGTGTATCCGCGAGAACCGCGTCGTTGTCAACGACGACTTCGCCACGAATCGCAATATGTCGCCGTGGAGACAAGCGGCGCTGAAATATGGGTTGAGGGCCTCAGCCGCGTTCCCGCTTCGGCGCGGAGGCGACGTCGTGGCCGCCCTGACGCTCTACGCCCCGCAACCCGGCGTTTTCGACGCCGAGCAGGTGGCCCTGCTCGAGTCGCTGGTCGCCGACGTTTCCTACGCACTGGATGCGCTCGATCAGGAGCAGTTGCGCATCCATGCGGAGCGGTCGCTGCGCGAGACGCGCGACTACCTCGACAACCTGTTCAATTACGCCAATGCCCCCATCATCGTCTGGGACCCGCAACTCAGGATCACCCGCTTCAATCATGCCTTCGAGCACCTGACGGGACGCAAGGCAGAGGATGTGCTTGGGTGCGACATCGGGATTCTGTTTCCGCCCGACGAGCGAGCCGAGTCCTTGAAACATATCCAGTACACCACGTCCGGCAGAGAGCGGTGGGAGACCATAGAGATCGCGATTCTTCACGTGGACGGGAGTGTCAGAACGGCCCTGTGGAATTCAGCGAACGTCCTTGCGTCGGACGGCAAGACGGTCGTCGCGACGATTGCCCAGGGGCAGGACATCACGACACGAAAGCAGGCTGAGGCCGAGCTGAGGCAACTGAACGACCAGTTGGAGGAGCAGGTCCTGGCCCGCACGGAGGAACTGAGGGCCTCGGTCGGTCGGCTGCAGGATGAGGCCGCCCGCCGCGTGCTGGCCGAGGACCAGCAGCAGAAAGCGTACCATGAGCTCGATCACCGAACCCGGCAGCTTCAGCACCTGGCGCTGGAGCTGTCGCAGGCGGAGGACCGCGAGCGCAAGCGCCTGGCGGAAATCCTGCACGACGACCTGCAGCAGATTCTGGCGGCGGCGAAGTTCCACCTGGGTGTGCTGAGTAACCGGCTCAAGGGCGAGGAATCACTGCACGAGATGGCCGACCATCTCAACGAGATGCTCCGGGAGGCGATTGAGAAGTCGCGGAGTTTGTCGCACGAGCTCAGTCCGGCCGTGCTCTATCAGAGCGACCTTGGCGAAACCTTCGAGTGGCTGGCCCAGCAGGTGCAGAGCAAGCACGGCCTGACCGTCCACGTCGAGGCCCACGATCGCGTCGATTCACCCTCGGAAGCGATGAAGGCGTTCCTGTACAGGACCGCCCAGGAGATGCTGTTCAACGTGGTCAAGCACGCCCGGACCAAGGAGGCCCGGCTGAGACTGCAACGCGTCCGCGACCAGGTCTGGCTGACCATCTCCGACCAGGGGCAGGGATTCGATCCGCACGCGCTCGGCAGGACGGCCGGATTCGGATTGTTCAGCATCCGCGAGCGTGTCGAATTGCTGGGCGGACGGATGAAGATCCGAAGCGCCAAGGGCCGGGGCAGCACATTTCTCATCGCCGTGCCCGATGCCCAGGCTCAGTCGCCCGATACTCCGGCGGCCTCGGGCGGACCCATCAAGCGAAGGCACACGGATTCGACGGGCGAGCAGCCCCTGCGCGTCCTTCTCGCAGACGATCATAAAGTCGTGCGCGAGGGCATGGCGGCGTTGCTGAGCGAGCAGCAGGACATGGAGGTCGTCGGCCAGGCAGGCAACGGGCGCGAGGCGGTCGATCTGGCGTGCCAGCTCGCTCCGGACGTCGTGATCATGGATGCCGCCATGCCGGTGATGGCCGGCGACGAGGCGACGCGACAGATCAAGCTGCACCTGCCGCAGACGCGGATTATCGCGCTGTCGATGTCCGAAGAGGCCCAGATCTCCAGGAAGATGCGCCGGGCCGGCGCGGAAGTGTACCTGCTCAAGACCGCCCCAGCCGAGCAACTGCTGGGCGCCATCCGCAAGAAGCGACCGGCGCGAAAAGGCCGATAGGACGTATGGGACGGATAGGACGTATGGCTGGCGCCGGTCCCGCGTTCCGTGGCGTGCTCAGGGTTTGCTCTGCACGGCGTCGCGACGCTGCTTGAGCTCCCGCCATGTGGTCAGAACGATCCCCTTGTCCTTGATGAATGCCCGGACATCGGGATCGAGCATCAGGCGCAACTCCGCCTCGCGGGTCTTGCCCGAGCCTGAGATATGCTCGAACACCTCGGTCGGCGCGGTGCAGTGGACGATGATTTGGGTGACGCCCGGCTGCATGTCGCCCAGCAGCGTGAGCAACTGCTGCTTCCTCTGCTCGTACTCCGGGCCGGTCGTCGGCTGCGTCACGAGGTCGTCAAGCACCGGCAGCCCCGCGCTCCAGACCCTCTCCGCCAGCATGCGCATCACAGGCTTCAGCGCTCCGGCCTCGGCGCCCACGTGCTGCATGTGTCCGCCCATGATCATGATGGGAATCCGTTTCTCGATGCCGACCTTCAGATATCGCTCGACGAACGGGACTTGGACGCACGTGCCCATGTGCGTGTCAAGATGGGTGGGCTTCAAGCCCATTGCCAGAGCCTTATCGACCTGGGCGCGAATCTCCGTCTCGAACTCATCGGCGGAGGCATGGCCGACGACATCGGCGACCCTGCGCCAGAGGCACCCCTGCTCATCCACCAGGCCGGGCACGGCCGGCTTGCCCGCCACCGGGCCCCAGCGGTAGTCCTTCCATTCGGCGTTGAGCGTCAGGTGAATGCCGGCGTCCACCTGCGGATGGTCCTTGATGTACCCGGCGATCTGCGGCACCCAGGGGCACGGCATCATGATGCTCGTGGAGGTCGCGACGCCGCCTTCCAGGGCCTTGATCGCCCCCATGTTCGAGTCATACGACATGCCCGCATCATCGACGTGGAAGAGAACCACCTTCGTCCCGGCGGGCCAGCCCAGCCGCTGGGCGTACGTGACGTCCTCCGCCCCCAGACCCCGCGAGCCCGCTGAGGCCATTGATAAGACCAACATGATGCAACAAGCACGAATCGTCGCCATAAACTTCTCCTTACTCCAGTGTCCACAGCGCACAGTTGTACCACGCGAACACCCATCGATCAATCGCCGCGTGCCGCTGCACCGCACGTCCAATCCCCCTCGCCCGCGCCTCGCCCGATGCGCCAATATAATGTTCTGCGAGCCTGTGATTCCCGCAATGTGCCACTATGTGGCATTACCACCTACTGAATCCGTATAGCGGGATTTCCTGTCGTTGCTCATGGTTTCGGCCGGGGCTGGGCTGTCTTGTCCAGCGATTTGGCCAGCTCCGCGATGCGAAGCTCCAGGCGTTTGATCTCCCGCTTGATGTTTTTGCGATGGAGCATCTGCCAGGCGAAGATCTTCACAAGGCCGACCAGGTACACGCAGCAGATGAAACCGGCGGCATACATGATCTGGTCCCGCGTCTGGTCGGCTCCGAAGAACCGTATGCCGCTGTAGATGGCCCCGGCAAAGAAGAGCAGACCAGCGACCCAGATGAAAACGGCCGTAGAGTGTATCCGGCAAGTGTAAGAGCCCATCTGCCAACCGTAGAAGTCGCGGATCATCGAGCGGATCGAGTCCTCCCGCGAGTCGTCGTAGACGTCATCGATTATCTTCCTGATTTCTTCACTGTTCATGGTTGTCTCCTGGATTCGGATTCCTGTAACCACAGGGTCTTCAATTCGTTCCTCGCCTTGTACAGGCGTGATTTCACGGTCCCTTGCGGGACGCGGAGAATGGCCGCGATGTCCGCCACGCCGAAACCTTCGAGATAGTGCAGGGTCAGCACGGTCCTGCTTTGTTCCGGCAGCCGGCCCATCATCGCCTGGAGCTCATCGTGCACCTGTCGACCATTCGGCTCGCTCGTCTCGGGCCCATCGCTCACGTGTCCGCCGGATGCCTGCCGCGCTTTGGCGCTCCTGGCGATCCAGTCGCGGGCCTTGTTCGTGGTGATCCGGTACGCCCAGGCCCCGAACCGGGCCGGGTCGTTCAATCGCGAGATGCCCCGAACGATGCCCAGCCAGCTTTCCTGGGTGACGTCCCATGCGGCTTCCACACTGCCGGTCAGCCGGTACGCGTAGCGCCACAGCCGCTTCTGCCAGCGCGCCACGAGCAGGTCCATGGCCTTGACGTTGCCGTCCTGGCATTCCAGCACCAGCAATTCGTCAACGAGTTGTTCATCGCGGTCGTCCATTTCCGTATAGTCAGTCTCCGCAGCCGGCCCGGCGGTTCACTATATTGTGCGAGAAATATCGACAAAAATCCGTTCCCGGCGCCGCTATCCATAATACCGTTGCCAACTTGTACTCGATATGCCACCCACAGATGCAAGCTTGCTCTGCTATAATCCTTTCGTGCACCCGCCTCGCGACTCGCCGGGTGCGGTCGGAATACGGTGGCAGCGCATAGCCGTGTGCCGACTGCCCCTCTTTCGTCCCTTACGGGACTCGTTTTATCCTTGGCCCCGGTTTGCCCAGCGATAAATCGCTGGGCTATTTCTCTGTGTGCCGAGCATGCTCGACAGCTTGAGGGTGCAAGTCCCTTTCACAACCTGATGGAGGTGAAGTGATAGCGAAGCGCAAGGGTGTCGCCGCGAGGCGGGATCTGAAAGAAGCGTGGAGCAAAGACGCGAGCCGATGGACAAGAACCGGATACGAGGCATACCGTGTCGGAC